>WNFC01001635.1_pt1 | contig 30824 bp, 24 predicted proteins | sample 5400541 | NCBI WGS metagenome assembly WNFC01 (sample SAMN13153342, study PRJNA577476) | soil metagenome | isolation source: 120 cm saprolite under Douglas fir tree site 2 hole 2 replicate 1 | place: USA:California | collected 2015-04-18
AATTTGGAGGCGCGGGTCGGGATCGAACCGACGCATAAAGGTTTTGCAGACCTCTCCCTTACCACTTGGGTACCGCGCCTCGGCTGGGCTTACCTGCTTCTGCCCTGCTGAATTGTGGGAGAAGTGTACCGCAGACAGGACTGATTTTGGAGCGGGAGACCGGGGTCGAACCGGCGACATCTTCCTTGGCAAGGAAGCACTCTACCACTGAGCTACTCCCGCTCTTACCAGGTTCAAGTATAGCGGCCAAGTTCGGTGGGGTCAACGCGGGGTTGGCGTGTTAATGCACTGACATCATGGTTTAGCGTGCACGAGAGGCGAAAAAATTGCATCTCATTTGGTGATGGACGCGCACTTAGCGTGATGGCAGGTGGAAATGAAGCAGATGACGATGCCGATACCACAGACCGAAGGGCAAATGCAGCATTGGCAGGCGCTGCTGGATTCAGCCGCCGAGGGGATTTGGGGCCTGGATTTGGAAGGGAACTGTACCTTCGTCAATCGGATGGCTGTAAGTACTTTTGGTTTCGACAGTGAGGAACTGCTCGGTAGAAATATGCATGAGCTGGTGCATCACCACTATCCGGATGGCCGCTATTTTCCGGATAAGGAGTGTCCGATCTACGATGTGGTTCGTAACAACAAAGCGCTGCGTCAAGCGACGGATACGATGTTCCGGAAGAATGGGAGCTCCTTCATCGCGGAGATCTCGGCACAGCCGGTGGCGGTCGAGGGTTGTGTGGTAGGCGTCGTGGTCACGTTTCGCGAGGTGACCGAACTGCGGCAGCAACAGGAGGACCTGCGGAAGGCCTATGAAGTGGCCGAGCGGAAGACGGCGGAGTTGGATGCCGTGATTGAAAGCATGCCGCATGGAGTGTACATCGCAACGCCCGATGCGAAGATGAGATCGAATCATGTGGCGAAAATGATGAGTGGGGGTGAGTTTCCAGGCGAACTGAAGACGCTCGAAAAGGCGCTGGCCGGAGAGTGGTCAACCGAGACAGTGAAGGCTTCAGATCGCTGGATACGCAGTGTGGCAGCGCCGATCTTCCTGAATGGAAGGATACTGGGCGGTGTAGCGGTAAATTCGGATGTGACACAGGTACGACTGCAGGACGAGGCGCTGCGGAGGTCGGAGAAGCTGGCAGCCGTGGGGCAACTGGCTTCGTCGATTGCGCATGAGATCAACAATCCACTCGAAGCGATTACGAATCTGCTGTTTCTGATCCGGCAATCCGAATCGATGGAGGAGGTGCAGCACTATACGATGCTGGCGCAGGGGGAACTCGCCCGTGTGACCGAGATCACACTGCAGACGCTGCGATTCAACCGGCAACAGAGCAAACCGGTAGCAGTGGATATGGCCGAGCTGCTGCGCACGGTGATGGCCCTCTATACGGGACGAATTATGGTTCGAGGCATCGATGCGGATATGAAACTGATCGCATCGGCACGGGTACTGTCGCTCGAAGGAGAGATTCGCCAGGTGATGAACAATCTGGTGAGAAACGCGTTGGACGCGATGAGTAGCGGAGGGCGGTTGCTGGTGCGATTGCATCCACAACGAGATTGGCGCAGCGGAGCGAAGGGAGTTCGGTTGACCGTGGCGGACACGGGGGAAGGGATCCGGCCGGAAATGAGGGCTCACCTGTTTGAGCCATTTCAGACGACGAAGGAGATGACCGGGACGGGACTCGGGCTTTGGGTGAGCAAAGGGATCGTCGAAAAACACGGTGGCTATATAAGGACGAGGACGCGGCGGGACAAGCGCCATGGGACGGTGTTTACCGTGTGGCTGCCGGTGGGTGGCAGCACTAACTTGACGGCTCCGGCAAATTGATCGCGATACGCGGGCCGGCTGTGAGGTTGGAGCGGCGGCGGGTTATGTGCGGGGTGATGAGAAGGATGAGGTCGCTCGAGTCCACCATGGTGGTTTTGTCTGCCGTGGCAGTTTGAAAGCCGGGCAGATCGGCGAGCACCGGGTATCCGCTGATGCTGGCTGACTCGCTCTTGGTGAGACTGCTGACCATGAGCGCGGTGTCTCCGTCATCGACGGTGACGTCGGAGGCGAACTGCTGGCTGTTGAGAATGGGGATCGCGTTCACCGTGCCTCCGGTGAGCGCTTCAATCTTCAGGTCGATGTGCATCTTGATTGCGCCGGACCGCTGCACGACGGGCGTTGCCTTCAAAGTGAGGCCGAGGTCCTCGTATTGAATTTGCGGAATGGTGATGGGGGAGCCGACTGCGGCGTTGAGCAGGCTGGCGGCGCTGACGCCGTTGATCGAGACGCCAGCGAGCGCGGAGGTTTGTGTGGGCGAGGCGGTGGAGTAGGTCGCGGTCGTGATGGGGTATCGTTCCCCGATGCGGAAGGTGGCTGGCTGCCGGTCGCCGACCCGAATCTGGATGTCGTTTAGAGCGCGGGTATCGCTGGAGGTGAGGGCGAGATTGAACGCGGCATTCTGGTTGGTGGTGACGCCGGTCGCCGTGAGGCCGCCTCCGAAGAAGCCGACGGTGTTGGAGAGAAGCGTGCTCTGGACGAGGCCGGAGGCGATGAGTGCGAGGGCGATCGTGATGTTGCTTGAGCCTGCCGGGATAAGGCCCTGAGCGATGGCCTGGTTGACGAGGCTTTGATTCGAGGCCACCAGATTTTGTGCCGCGGCGTTGACGTTGTACAGGCCGATCTGCTGGGGAAGCTGGGCGCCGATATTGCGCTGATTGGTTTTATTCACGGCGTACAGCTTGAGGTCGATCATCACCTCGCTGCCGCCGTCGATGAGGTCGGCGAGGGTGAGATTGACGTAAGACAGAGTTTCCTGCGGGGCGCGGATGACGAGAGTGCCCGCGGCTTTGTCGACGGTGAGTTGCTTGACATCGAAGACGTTGCGGACGACGTTGCCGAACTCGTCCATCTGTTCGTTAGTCATGCCGGGGATGTAGATGGTCTCCTGCAACTGACGTTCGAGTCGCTGGCGGTTTTCCGGAGTGTCTTTGGCGATGAGCACGCTTTTGGCGTCAAGCGGTACGGCGAAGAGATGCGCCATGCCGAGCAGGATGGGTACGGCCTGCTGGTATGGTGAGTCGTCGAGGTCGAACCGTAGATTCTGCCGTTGCACGGACTCATCAAACGTGGTGCTGATGCCGTAACCAGAGAGAACCTGCCGGATGACTTCCTGCTCATCGGCGTGAAGGTGAAAGCTCTTGGGGCCAGGGTTGGGCAGGAGAGTGACTGGGCCGGCGATGGCTGGGCCTTCGCGTATCCATGGCTCTATCTTTGGATGAAATACCTTGGGGAGCGCGCCCGGGTCAACGCTCTGGCCGACGATGCTGTTCTGCGGATCGAGGAGACGGGCTTCGGCAAGGAGGGTCTCAGCCTTTTCGTTCTGGCCGAGGAGGCGGGCTTTGCCGGACTGGCGAACAAGTTCGGTAATGTGCCGTTGATGGGTAATGGAATACGCCATGGCGTAGTCGCTGTTGGAGGGGTTAAGCTTGGCGGCCTTGTCGAACTGAATCTCCGCGGCGGAGAGATCGTCGTGGTCCAGCAGGCGTGCTCCGGCCAGATAGGCGTCTTCGGCAGCCTGGATCTGGTGCTTTGTGGGTGCGCTGGATGGGGCGGGAGCCTGGGCGAGACAAGCTCCGCAGAGTGCAAACGTGACGGCACATCTGGCAATTGCCGAGGCTCGAGGCTGGAGACTTGCTGTCATCGACTGCTGGTTAGACGGAGCCGGCGGCTATCGGGCGCTGGCGATGTTTTGAATTCGCGGGCGCTCGCTGCTGGGCGGCCGGCGCATGCCGTTGCGGATCTGCGCGGTGTCCATGTCGAGCTCGGCCAGAGTGCGACTGAGGGTATTGCGATGCATGCCGAGTTCTTCGGCGGCCTTGCACTGGTTGCCCTTGTGCTGTGCCAGAACTTCAAGGATGTAGCGCTTTTTGAATTGACGAACGGCCTCCGTGTAAGGGATGCCGGCGCTGTGCATCTGCGTGATCAGACCGTCCAGTTCGCGCTTCAAGGTTATTCCTCGCTTGCAGTTCCTTTGTGGAACCACACTCTCATTGTGCCTCTACCGGAGCGGTTTGATCCAATCGGGCGTGTTGTGCTTGAGTTGCTGTGCGCCATTCAGAATCTGCTGCTGAAGGTCGTGAGGTACAACGAAGGATACCGCATGCGCCCCTGCAAGGAAATAGGAAGATAGCCGGGAATTTGCAATCCACGCAGAATGTGGCAGAAAGGCGGCGATGGCCATCAGGATGGCAACCCCAAACAGGCATCCTCTCGCGAAGCCGAAGAGGGCGCCCAGGAGCCGATCGAAGAAGCCCAGGCCGATGGCGTGCGCGGTGCGGTTGAGGGCCTTGCCGAGGAGGGTACAGAGCACCATAACCCCGATGATGATGAGAAGAAATGCGACGATCTGGGCAGTCGCGGGTGTGGTGATGACGTGTCCGAGAATTATCGCGACATGCTTGTAGTACCAGCTGGCCAGTAGAATTCCGGCGATCAGGCCGCCGAGGGAGAAGATCTCCAGGATGATGCCGCGCAGGAAGGCCATGATGGTGGAGCAGGCGAGCATCGCGATGAGAAAGCAGTCGAAGAGGTTCATGCGGTTTTAGGTATTAGCGAGGTCGGCACGGCCGGTAATCAGGCGGAAGGCTTCGAGGTACTTCTCGCGGGTACGGGAGACGACCTCGTCTGGGAGCCCGGGTGCGGGGGCTTGTTTATTCCAATGGATGGATTCGAGGTAGTCTCGGACGTACTGCTTGTCGAAGGAGGGCTGAGGGCCGCCGGGGTTGTAGTTTGCGGCGGGCCAGTAGCGGGATGAGTCGGGAGTGAGGACTTCGTCGGCGAGGATAATTGTGTCGCCTAGCAGACCGAACTCAAACTTGGTGTCGGCGAGGATCAGACCTTTGCTGGCTGCATGTCTTGTCGCTTTATCGTAGATTTCGAGAGTAAGAGTGCGGAGCGCGTCGGCGTGGGCTGGGCCTATGGTTTGTTCCACTGTCTTATAGGAGATATTTTCGTCGTGGCCGCCGATGTTGATTTTGGCGGCGGGGGTGAAGATGGGTTCGGGCAGGCGATCGGATTCGCGGAGGCCCCTAGGTAGCTTGATACCGCAGATTGCACCGGTCTGCTGGTAGTCCTTCCATCCGGAGCCGGAGAGATAGCCGCGCACGACGCACTCTACGGGAAACATCTTGGCTCGCTTGACGAGCATGCTGCGACCGTCGAGTTGATTGAGATAGGGCTGCAGTTCGCGGGGAAATTGCGTGGCATCCGCGGTGATGAGATGGTTCGGGACGGTGAGCTTGAGGAAGTCGAACCAGAAGAGGGAGAGCTGGGTGAGGATCTTTCCCTTGTCGGGTATTCCGCTACCCAGAACATGGTCGAAGGCGGAGATGCGATCGCTGGCGACGAAGAGGAGTTGATCGCTGGAGAGGGCGTAGATGTCGCGGACCTTGCCGCGTGCTGCGAGGGGAAGATCGCCGAGATCGGTTTGGAGAAGGGCTGTTGGCATCACGTTGACGGTACCACCTCTTGAATTAGGAAAACGATGAATGTGTTTAGCGAAGAGGGAGAAGCTTGTCGACGGCTCCGGAGGCTTGAGAGGGCCAGTTCGGGCAGCGACCGAGGACGTTCTTCTTAGCCGGAAAAGCGATGGCAGAGGCTGCGCGTGAGTTGCACTCCTGGTCGTTGAACGGAATGGTTTGGAGCTTGTGACGGATAAAGGGAGCGAAGGGAGGGCGATAGTAAATGACTACGTCGACCCCTTTATTGCCGCCTCCGGTATTCCACCATGGGTTGACCTCGTAGAAGAGATGATCGCCGAGGGACACCTTCGCATGGGAGCCCGGTTCGAAGAGGTAGGTAAGAGGGCCCAGAATGCTGGATGCAAAGAGAGGGATCAGCAGGATGATCGTGCTCGGCAGAGTGAGCCACCGGGGAGACAGACGGGAGAAGAGCAATACGAGGAGTTCGTAGCCGGCGATGGCCAGCCAGTTGATGAGGACGTTCAGCCGGTCGGAGGTGGTGGTCCATTTGGTCACGACGATGAGTCCGTGGAGAACAATCATGGCGATCGACGCACGGATGAGAAAGAACCTCACTCGCGGAGGTACGCGTGACCAGAAGATCCGCAGAAGAACCATCGCTGCCGTCAGCAGTGCGAGGGCAGCGGTTGTTAGGGGGATGTACATGCCTTTTGTAGGTTATCCGGTTTCAATGAGAAACGAGCAGCTGTTGCGAGCGCAGTCCGACTGATATTGGGGGAGCGGAATCAAGTGCGTTCTCGCGTTAGGGAAAAAACGCTGGAGCGAATGTTGATCGCTCCAGCTGCGCAAAAGGGTGGGTCGATCTGTGGAGTGAGGCGACCGGGGCGATGACGTTATGCTACGGCGCGGCGGTTGTCTGTGGAGTCGCGGCGGTTGAGGTTGACGCTGACGATCTTCGAGACGCCGGGCTCCTGCATGGTGACCCCATAGATGACGTCGGCCTGGGCCATGGTGCGTTTGCTATGGGTGATCACCACGAACTGTGTGGATGCGCTCATCTCATGGATGAGCTTGGCGAAGCGGCCTACGTTGGTTTCGTCGAGCGGAGCGTCGACTTCGTCGAGGATGCAGAATGGTGCGGGTTGGAACTGGAAGATGCCTACTAGAAGCGAGAGGGCGGTGAGGGCTTTTTCTCCTCCGGAGAGCAGGAGGATGTTTTGCAGCTTCTTACCGGGGGGAGAGGCGACGATGTCGATGCCGCTTTCGTTGGAGTTTTCTGCGTCGGTGAGTTTCATGAAGGCCTGGCCGCCGCCGAAGAGCTTCGAGAAGGTGACGGAGAAGTTTTCGTTGATGACTTTGAAGGCCTCATCGAACTTCATGCGGGAGACGTCGTCGATTTCTTTGATAGAGGCCTGGGTGTTTTCGATGGAGTCGAGGAGATCCTTGCGCTGGGTTTCCAGGAAGCTGTGGCGGGTTACTGTCTCGTTGTACTCCTCGAGGGCCATCATGTTGACGGGGCCCATGGCTTCGAGGCGCTGCTTGAGAGCGCGGGACTCTTCTTCTTCCGTGTGCAGGGCATCGCCTTCGATGCGGGCGATTGTCTGGTCCTCACGGAGAGTAATGGCTTCCATGCCTAGATCGTTGAGGCAGGTGGCGTCGATATGCTCGATGTCGGAGGCGAGCTTTGCGGCGCGGGCGGTGAGTGCCGCTCGCGATTCTCGCAGCACTTCGGTTTCGTGGCGGAGAGTGCGGAGACGCTGAGCCGAACTCCTTCGGCTATGGCGGTGGCGCGGAGTTCGGAGAGCTCAGTGTGCTGGACTGCGAGGGCTGCGGTCTCTTCTTCGCGACGGAGTTTTTCTGCGGCAGAGGCGTCGAGCTGTTGTTCTAGTTGCTGGATGCGCTGGCTCTGGCCGTTGTAGATGCGGTTGGTCTGCTCGAAGTTGGCGGCGGCGTTGCGGCGGCGTTCTTCGAGGCCTGCGAGCGCAGCGGAGGCTGCGGCTGCTGTCTGCTGGAGTTCTTCGCGGCGGCTGCGGAGCTGGTCGAGCTGTTGTTGAAGGGCAGTGAGGTTCGTTTCAAGGGTAATGCGTTCGTTCTCGAAGGCCGCGGCTTCTTGTTGACGGCGGGCGATGAGGTCCGACTTCTGGTTGCGGGCGTCGCGATTGCGTTCGCTGGTGAGTGTCCAGTCCTGCAGGCGGCGTTCGATGCGGGCGACCTCTGACTCCATCTGGCGAAGGGCCGCGCCGGAGTTGGCGGACTCGCGCTCGGCATCGCGACGCTCGTGGGTTTTGCCTTCGATTGTCGCATTGAGAGCGGCGATCTGATGCTGTAGGTCGGCGGTGTGGAGGTCGGTCTGCGCCAACTCCTGCTCGGCTTTCTCTACTTTCTGCTGGACCTCGACGAGTTCGCGTTTGAGGGCCAATGGGCCTTGTGCGCGGGGGCGGCCGCCGGTGACGGTGACGTTGTGGAAGGTTTCGCCGGAGGGGGAGAGGAAGAAGGCCTGGGGGTTCGAGAGGGCCAGCGAGCGGGCGGTGTAGGAGTCGGGTGCGACGAAGCCTTCGCGTAGCTTCGGCAGGATGACTTCGAGGGACCTGCCGAAGCCGTTGAGGACGCGGACGCACTCTTTGAGCGGGACCACGCCTTCGATGCCTTCGATGTTGGTCTGGGCGGCGCTCTGCATGCCTTCGGCGAAGGCGAAGTTGGCCTGGGCGTCGTTGGGATGGACGAGGAAGGTGGCGCGACCGCTGATGTCGGTCTGGAGGAGGTGCATGCCGGCGTCGGCGGCGTCCCAGGATTTGACGACGATGTAGTTGAGCTCGTCGCGGAGGAACTCGTCGACTACGCTCTCGTACTTGCCGTCGACTTCGAGGAAGTCGGCTAGAGTGCCTACGGCGGCCATGCCGTTGGTGTTCTGCTTGTAGGTGTCGGTCTTGAAGATGTTGCGGACGGTGTCGGTGGAGTAGCTGTGCTCTTTGATGAGGGCTTCGAGGGAGTTGCGGCGGCCGTTGAGTGTTGCGACTTCGCCGCGCAGCTGGTCGCCGTGGCGCTTGGACTGCGACTCTTCCGCGCGGCTGGCTTCGATCTGGAGGCGGAGTTCGGCGATCTCGGCTTCGAGACGTTTCAGGCGCTCGGTGACGGACTCGAAGGAGAGCGCGACCTGGCCGCGCTGGAGGCCGAGGGTTTCGAGCTCTTGTTTTGCGATGTCGGACTCGGAGACGAGACGCTCGGCTTCACGCTCAAGGCCGGCGAGGGCGGCTGCGGCCTGGGCCTCTTCGTTGCGGGTTTGTCCGATGCGCTGCATCAGCTGCATGGATGCGCGCCGGTTTTGTTCGGCCTGCTGCTCGGCCAGGGCTACGGCGCGGACCGCCTCCTGCGCCTGGGCCTGATGGGTCTGGGCGGCCTCGCGAGAGCCTGCGGATTCGGCGGTGGCGTTGTCGAGGAAGCTGCGGTGCTGTTCGAGTTCACCGGTGAGACTGGCTAGTTGTTCGCGGGCCTGAGAGAAGTCGTCGGCGCCGGTGGCGAGGCGGCTGGTTAGCTCGGTGATGCGGTCGGTGTTGGCGGCGGTGCGGGCGGTGATGCGCTCGAGTTCGACGGCGGATTGGTTGGCCTGGGTGTTCGCTTCGCGGATCTGCTGGTCGACAGTGTAGCCGGTGCGGATGCCTTCGCTGTGGTCGGTGTCCATGGCTTCGACGTTGGCTGTCTGGACATCGATCTGGGTGGCAAGGAGCATGATCTTTTCAGTGGTAGCGGTCTGCTCGAGGTCGAGCTGGGACATGCGGCTGGCGAGGACGACGCGGAGGCGGGTGCGGAGTTCGTCGCGGAGTGCGCCGTAGCGCTCGGCTTTGGACGCCTGGCGTTTGAGGGTCGTCATCTGACGGGTGATTTCGTCGAAGATGTCGTTGACGCGGGAGAGGTTGAGACGCGCGGCTTCGAGGCGGAGTTCGGCGAGACGTTTTTTGGTCTTGAAGCGGGTGATACCGGCAGCTTCTTCGAGGATGGCGCGGCGGTCGAGGGGTTTCGAGCTGAGGAGCTGGCCGATGCGCTCCTGGCCGATGATGGCGTAGGACTCGCCACCGAGGCCGGTGCCCATGAAGATGTCCTGAATGTCGCGGAGGCGACAGATCTTGCCGTTGAGGAGGTATTCGCTGTCGCCGGAGCGGAAGAGGCGGCGGGTGATGGTGAGTTCGCCTGCGCGGACGGGGGCACGGCCGAACTTGCGGCGACGGATTTTGAGGACGACGTTGTTTGGGTTTGCGAGTTCGGCTGCTGCGTCCCCTTCTGTCGCGGGTGGGACGATGTGAGGTCCTTTGACTTCGCCTTCGATGAGAGTGCCGGGCTGGGCTTCGGCAACTGCCTCTTCGGTCTCTGCGGCGTTTTGCTGGCGGAGGCTGGTTTCGTCCCAGTCGGTGGGGTTGGCTTCGTCGATGACGATCTCGGGTTCGCTGTCGAGGCTGGCTCCGTCATAAATCTCGGGGTCGACGAGGGTGAGGGAGACCTCGGCCATACCGGTTGGCTTGCGGTCGCGGGTGCCGGCGAAGATGACGTCCTCCATCTTGATGCCACGGAGGGATTTGGCGGACTGCTCGCCCAGAACCCATGTGATGGCGTCGGAGATGTTGGACTTGCCGCAGCCGTTGGGGCCGACTATCGCGGCGATGCCTTCGCCGGAGAGCTGGACCTCGGTGCGATCACAGAAGGACTTGAAGCCGAGTATCTGAACCTTCTTGAGCTTGAGCAAATGCGACCTCTATAGGCAGAGGATTGGGGAGGCCTCGCCTAACTAGTATGACTGAGATAACTTTAGCTGCGTTGTTGGTCAGAATCAACGGGGACAACACCACATGTTGTGGATAAGAGGGACATAACGCTATTAATGGGTGAGTGTAGCAGGATGCGGGGCATAATTCGGGATTTCTGCTCTAATTCATCCGAGAGATCCGAACAATAAGCGAAACGATCTGCGCGGAACACTAATACATAGTAGACGTCGAGATACGCGAATGCGGAATAGGTTTTGGAGGCGGTGAATGGTGTTTCGCTGAGATGATCTCTGACAGATGACACACGCAAGAAGTCAACGCAATATCGCGAGTATGCGAAGTTCGCTACGCTGTAGCCTGGCATCATACAAAAAAGATGATCGCGAGGTGTGCACGAGCATGCAGGGAAGGACCCGTGGTACTCCATCTACACGCGTGGTCATTTGACGGAGGGGTGCCAGAGGTCGGCTTCGTTCGTGTAGCCAACTTCAAGTTGAGGAGGTTTGTGATCGGGCGGAATTGGTCGGGGATGTTTGAGGGTAAAAGGCGTTTCTTGCGGGAAAACTACATGTGAGCTTGCGTTTTGAGCAACAGCGTTTCTATAATCCGCATCATCATCCCGAGATGCCACGAACACTTCAATCGCTCGACCGAAGGGTCGGGCACGGCGAGGACTACAACCGGATGCTCTATGATCAGGTTATGCTTCGTCTCAGGTACAAGTGACCCCGGAAGCATCGGTGACACATTTGAAAGAGAAGATTTTATTGAGGAGTGTGGAATGAAGAAGGTAGTCGTTGCGTCTCTCCTGGCCGTTGCCGGCATGGCATGTGTTGCGGGTACTGTAGCAGCACAAACCCCGGTCAACCTTGGTTCCCAGCAGCCTGCGAGTGGCGGCGTGCAGATGTCTCCTGCGGAATACAACGCATACAATAGCGCGATCACGCAGACCGATCCGAAGGCCAAGGCAGCGGCGCTTGAGGCTTATCTGACGGCTTATCCGCAGTCGGCGGTGAAGGCGGCGACGCTGGAGCAGTTGATGCTGGCGTACAGCGCGTTTGATGCGGCGAAGACTCTGGATGCGGCTGACCGGCTATTGCAGGTCGATCCGAACAACCTGCGGGCGCTGACCTTTGAGACATACTTCCGCTTGACGGGTGCGGACTCGATCAGCGATCCGACGGCCAAGCAGGCCGCGCTCGACAAGGCGGCCGACTATGCCCAGAAGGGGCTGGCAGTGACCAAACCTGCGGATACAAGCGCTGCCGATTTCACTGCACTGCAGGCGCAGGCCAAACCTGTCTTCTACCGTGCCATTGCAACCGCCGCGCTGAACAAGAAGGACGCGGCGACGGCGATCACAAACTTCAAGCAGGAACTGGCAAGCGTGCCGGTAGCTGATACGACCAAGCCCGGGCCGTTGCTGCAGGATACGTACTTCCTGGGGCTCGCTTATCTGCAGGCGACTCCGCCAGACCTGGTGAACTGCACCTGGTACATCTCGCGTTTTGTAGCGTTCGCTCCGGAGCCGTACAAGTCGCAGATGCTTCCGACGGCAAAGTATTGCTACAAAAAGTACCACGGCGCTGACGATGGCTACGAGGCGGTGACGGCTGCGGCGCAGACGAGCCTTGATCCTCCGGCTAGCTTCAGCATCAAGGCAGCTCCGAAGCCCGAGGACATGGCCCACGACCTGGTTACTTCGACCCCGGAAGCAGATCTGCCGAAGCTGGCGATAAGCGACAGGGAGTTCGTCCTGGCCAACGGCAAGCCTGACGATGCCGCAAAGGTGTGGAACACGATGAAGGGCAAATCGGTGACGATTCCAGACGCGCTGGTGATCGAATCCTCGCCCACGGTTCTCAAGGTTGCGGTATCGGAAGATGCGGTGCAGTCGAAGACCGCTGACTTCACCTTCAACATGAAGGCGCCGGAGGAGGCGGACAAGAAATTGACTCCGGCCCAGGCGGCTGCTGCCAAGAAGATTGCGGATGAGACTACTGCGGCGACTGCAGTCGGTCAGAAGGTAACGCTGAGCGGAACCTTCGATTCCTTCACACCGAAGCCGATCATGATCACCATGAGTGACGGCGCGGTGGTGTTGCCGAAGAAGACAGCGGCCAAACCTCCGGTGCACCACACGGCGCCACATCACTAAACCGAGGTTGACTACGGAAGGAGGCAGCTCGCAAGGGCTGCCTCTTCTGCGTTAAGCAATCTTACGTGGTGAGCCAGGCTAGTGCGTTGGCGAGGAACCGTTGTTGCAGGACGGGGTGCAGATCGGGGACTCGGTGGTAGAGGATTTTTGTGGTGCCTAATTTTGTGGTGAAGGTGCCGGCGCCGATGTTGCGGTCGTGGTCGCGGCTGTAGGCTGCGATGATTTCTATGTGGGCGCCGTCCGGATGTTTTTCGATGGGGAGTCCGTTCGCCTGGCGGCCTTTGGTCTGGTAGTGGATGCCCATGACCTGGTTGACGGGGAGGCCGGAGTAGATGGGGTGCTGGCGGACGAAGTACCAGTTGCCCATCCAGGGGGCGCGGTAGTCGCCGACGGTGCCGTTGTAGGTGAAGGCGCCGGCGGCGGCGAGTTGTTTGGCGACTCCGTCGGAGAGAGTGTCGGCCTGAGGAATGGCGAGGAGTGGGGTGCCGGCGCGGACGGCTTCCAGGATTGCGGGGTCGATGTGGCCAAGCTGTGTGGTGGATTGAATGCCGCCTACGTCGGTTGTGGGTTGGGCTTCGAGGCCGGTGGTGTCTCCGGAGCTTTGAGTTGCTGAGGTGTGAGCAGTGAGGCCGGAGGAGACGATGACGTCGTATTTTTTCCCAGAAGTGAAGTCGTCGATCACGAGGCCGAGTCGCGGTGCGAGATCGGTGAGTTGTTTGTGGAGCGCTGGCGTGATGCCGGAGACGGCGATGTTGAGTGCGCGGGCGCGTTTGTAGGCGGGTGGTTCGGTGACCCAGATTTCCTTTGTCTGCGTGGAGGCGGGTTCGGAGGAAAGGGAGAATTTGAAGCGGTAGAGGCCTTCTTCGGTGAGGGGTGGGGTTTGGAAGGCTTCTTTGAGGAGGTAGCTGAACTGGTCGGGGACGTGAGTGGGGGTGGGGAGTTCAGCGAGTTTGAGAAGTTTGTTGGAGGGGGTGACGGCGGTGAACGTGAGGGTGCCGGTGGTTGGTTGCGGGGTGTCGTTGAGGAGGTAGAGGTCGAAGGTGGCGGATTCGCCGCGTGCGGTGCAGGCGCTGCGTTGTTTCGCTACGGGGCGGATGGGCGTGAGGGTGCCTGAGATTGGTGCGGGGTCGGATTTGAAGTTGCGGAGGTTGTCGACGATGCCGGAGTGGTTTTCGATAGCGGTGGTCTCCCAACCGGAGATGACGGCGAAGTCGAGGTCGTCGGAGATGCGGGCGTTCTCGAGGTAGTTCTGCCAGGTGTCGTAGCACTTTTTGCCGAGGGCGTCGAAGAGATGTTCGGCGGTGGGGAAGGCGGTGCGGAACTTCCATTTGTCGAGGAAGTTGTCGTAGGCGGCGAGGATCTCTTTGTGGTCGGTGAGGTCGTAGCTGTTGCCGCCGTACATAAGGTAGGTCTCGGTGATTTGATGGACCATGAGGGCGTGGTTGTCGGGGGTGGCGCAGCCTTCCATCTCGCCGAACTCAGTGAGGTACTGGTGGTAGGGCGAGCGGTAGGTGAAGTCGGTGGGTGATTTGTAGAACTCGTCGTACCATTGGTCGCCTGCGCCCTGATGGTTGTTCCACCAGAGGGCGAAGGGTTCCTTGTCAGAGCGATGGATGTTGTCATTCCAGGGCTCGTACCAGGCCTGCGCGGCGTTGCGGGGCGGGGGAGAGAAGCCGTCGTTGAGGACTACAGCACGGCTGGGGTCTTCCTTGTGCATGGCTTCGAGGATTTCGAAGACTGCGGGATTGTTGAGGTCGGCGCCGATTTCGTTCTGCAGGGTGTACTGGATGATCGAAGGGTGCGAGCGGTAGGCTTTGACCATCTCGACGCATTTAACCTTCATAAACTTCTGGGCGAACTTGTCGCCTTCGGACTCGGGCTTCGCGAGCTTAACACCTGGGTTGGCGATTGCGCCTTCTCCGGATGGAGTCGGGGCTGGAGCGCCGATGGCGAGTTTGCCTCCGCCGGGCTCGAGGTAGCGGAGGAGGCCGAGGCGGTCGTGGGCGCGGAGGACGTCTTCCTTGGCGAGATTGCGGTGGAAGTTGAGACAGTTGAGATTTAGTTTTTTGGCCTGGGTGACTTCTTTTTCGGCTAGCTCGGGAGTGGGGAAGAGGCCGTTGAGTCCCCAGAAGCCCCAGGAGATAGAGCTGTAGAGTTTGATGCGGCGGTTGTTGATGCGGAAGACGGCGTTGGTGCCGAGGCCTGAGGGAGCGAAGGAGCGGAAGCCGAAGGGGATGGTGCGGGTGTCGGACTTACCGGACTTTGTGGTGGCGGTGATTTCAAGGTGGTAGAGCTTCGGAGACGTGAGATCCCAAAGTTTTGCGGCGGGGAAGTTAATGTCGATCTTGACGTCGGATAATCCCTCTGAGGTTTTTGGCGGAGAAACCTCGCATTTTCCAGTCTTCACTCCACCGGTTTTTAAATCGATGCTATCTCCACATTGGGTCGAGTAAATGTCGCTCGTCATCGCGCTTCCGCCGGTCCCGAGAAACTTTGGGTTGGCGGGATCGGTCACCAGGCAACTTACCGAATAGACGGGATCGCTCCCATCTGACTTAACTTTGATAAACGCTGCGACTGTCTTCGTTTCTGGTTTATTCAGCACATACGCATCCATGATTCGGACGGCAGGTTCGTGTGCGGAGATCGTCATGCCGCGGTCGAGGCCGGCGAAGCCGTGGGAACGGTAGAGTTTGACGGCTCCCCACTGGGCGTTGGTGCCGTCGACCCAGTCGTAGCGGCCGAAGGGGTTGGTGAGGCGGATGGCGAGGAGGTTGAGGCCGCCGGGGTCTGCGGCGTGGGTGAGGTCGCACTCGAAGGGGAGCTCTTCCATGATGGAGTAGCCGACGAGTTTTTTGTTGAGGAAGACCTCGGCGCGGAGGCGGGCGCCGCGGATGTGGAGGAAGATGCGTTTGCCCTTCCATTCGGTGGGGATGTGGATCTGTTTGCCCCACCATGAGTCGCCGAGGTAGGCGCCGTTTTGGGGGATGGGGTCGTCGGCGGCGTAGCGGTACTCTTCGGGAGTGTAGGGGCGCGGAGCCTTGTTTTCACCAGCTCCGAATTTGCCCCAGTGGTGTTGCTCGACCGTGGTGGGGAGGGTGACGTTGATGCCGGTGAGGTGGTCGAGGAGTTGCCAGCCTCCGGTGGGCTCGTTGACGGGGAGTGGGGAGCCTTTGCCGTGGAGGATGCCTTCGGCGTCGACGGTGATGTCTTCGGGGAGGAAGAGAGGGTCGTTCTTCCACTCGGCTTGCTCGTCGATCCAGAGACGCCAGTCGTCGTCGGGGATGAGGGTGCCGTTTTCGGGGTAGGGGATTTCGGTTTTTGCGGTGGGCTGGCCTGAGGCGGGGTTTAGCTTTGTCGCGAAGGTGGCGGCGGTGGCGGATTGCAGGAAGGTGCGGCGGGATAACGTTTGCTTGTTCATGGATGGTCGAATTCTAGCTTAGTGGGCGGGGTTGCGACGGATGGGGGGTCTCTGACTGTGGCGGTGGATGGATTGCGGGTCGCGCAAAGAGATAGACCCCACCTTAGCCGCAAAAAGCGCGGCGAAGATGGGGCACCCGGCGCGGAGGCTGGGGGCGCGGCATGACCCGTTTGGGGGAGTGCGGGTGGTGCGATGGATTTTGCATCATTGTGGGATGGACAAGACGCGGGAGTTCTGGCTTCGGCTTGGAGTGATCGGCGGTGCTTTGATCCTGATGAGTTCTGCGATGGTGGCGTTCTTCGGCTGACGGCGCGATAGGGCGATAGCCCCGAATAGCTGGCTATTCGCCTAGCATGATGCGCTGGATGTGGTGGGCGCGGCCGGTGGCTCCGTCGCAGGAGATGAGAGCGGCGCACATCTTTGGGTTGCCTTTGGCGGGTTCGAATTTGCCTGGCATGCCGGTCAGGAAGCGCGCGAGGACGAGCTCTTTTTCTACACCGATGACAGAGTCGTAGGGGCCGGACATGCCGACGTCGGTCTGGTAGGCGGTGCCGTGGGGGAGGACGCGCTCGTCGGCGGTGGGGATGTGGGTGTGGGTGCCGATGACAGCGGTGATGCGGCCGTCGAGGTACCAGCCGAGGGCTACTTTTTCGCTGGTGGCTTCGCCGTGGAGGTCGAGGAGGATGACTTTGGCTCCGGATTCACGCTCGATGTGGCCGAGGAGCTCGTCGGCTTTGCGGAAGGGGTCGTCGCAACTGGACATGAAGACGCGGCCCTGGAGGTTCATGACGGCGTAGGGCTGGCCGGTGGGGAGCTCGCCCTGGTAGAGGCCGAAGCCGGGGGTGCCGACGGCGTAGTTGGCGGGGCGCAGGACGCGGCGGCCGCGGAGGTGCGAGTCGGCGGGGACGGTCATGTATTCGAAGATCTCTTTTTTGTCCCAGACGTGGTTGCCGGTGGTGATGACGTGGGCGCCAAGGTCGAAGAGCTCGTCGGCGATGGAGGGCGTGAGGCCGAAGCCCCCGGCGGCGTTTTCGCCGTTGATGACGAGGAGATCGACATCGTTGGTTTCAAGCACATGGGGAAGATGTTCGCGGACGATGTGGCGGCCGGCGGAGCCAAAGACATCGCCGACAAAGAGGATATTCACTGGAAGAGTTTACACGGTGTGGGGAGAGCGGCGACCGCGGAATGCGCGGAAAAACGCGGAGGTAAACAGGCAACTGCGATGAGGCGTGGAATTTGCTGTTGGGTGTGGTAGCTTTTTGTGCATGGCACAGAGTGGACGATTTCAACTGAGCGTGCGGGTATTGGCGGTGCTGGCAAGTGAGCCGGATGCGATGCATACGTCGTCGGCGATTGCGGAGGCACTGAAGGAGAGCGCTGTGATGGTGCGAAGGACGTTTCTGCTGCTGCATAAGGCGGGATTGATTGTGCAGCGGAAGGGGCCGCACGGCGGAGCCAAGCTGAAGCTTCCGGCGAAACAGATTGGCCTGGGAGATGTGTTCGAGGCGACGGCGGGGGATTGGCTGAGCCTCGACGACAAGGCGGTGAACGGGTGGATGAAGAAGGTGCGGGGAGATGCGGTGACGGCGATGAATGAACACTCGCTGGCCGGCGTGGTGAAACGGATGAAGAAGGGGAAGTAATTCGCGCAGGCGGATTCTTGTTCGAACCCGGAGTTGTGGGAAGGGATTGGGAAGAAGAGAAAACCCCGGTGGTCAGCCGGGGTTTTGCTGCGTTTGCTGATGGGTTTGTTTGTAGCGAGTTATTCGGAAGAACGACGGCGGGCTTTGATGCGGGCGCGCGCCGAAGCAAAAAACGCTCCGACAGAGCCGACTATGGCGAGAATAGCAGTTGGGTTTTCTGGGGAGGTGACGCAACCATCCTGCGCGTGCAGCGGGAGGGCGACGGAGAGAAGGAGAGCGAAGCCGAGGAATGCAAGGGCAGATTTCTTCATTGATGGTCTCCATTTGGGGAGGTAATTGACACAGTGGGAAGGATGGATGCAAAAGTCAATTGGTCAGCACGGAAAGACTGTTTCGGTTGTACCATCTTGGGTGGTAAGAAAAAAGACTGTGATTTGGTACATTCGGGGTATTTCCCATCGTGTGGCCTCCGGGCTTCGTTTTTCCGTCTTCGGCTGCACTGATGTCTAATCTTCTTCTGTGAATCGCGTTCCTATTTTTCCCGCTGATCTCTCCCGCGCTGGACTTGCGTTGATTGGCGGGTTGCTGTTGCTCGCCTGTGGCTGTGGCACCAGTACCGAAAGCGCGCCGGCGGGGGCCGGTGGGGGCAGCGGGGGGAAGGGGGGTAGTTTCAGCGGCAAGGTGCTGGCGGGTTCGCAACCGGTGAGCGGCGCGACGGTGCAGCTGTACGCGGCGGGCAGTACGGGCTATGGATCGGCGGGCACGGCATTGCTGACGAGCGCGCTGACAACCAATAGTGCAGGCGGATTTACGGTTCCGTCGGGATATACGTGCCCGAGCTCCTCGACACAGGTTTATCTAATTGCCAGAGGCGGCAGTCCTGGGGTGAGCGGCGCCGGGAACAACTCCTCGCTGGGGTTGATGTCTGCGTTGGGCGGTTGTGCGAGAATCGTCTCCGGCGCGGCCGTGGTGGTGAATGAGGTGACGACGGTGGGCTCGGTAGCTGCGCTGGCGGCGTTCTATGCGAGCGGAGGAAACGTGGGCGCAAGCAGCAGCAACGCCACCGGACTGGCTAACGCTTTTGGCACGGCTGGGCAGTTGGTAAATATGGCGACTGGAACTTCTCCAGGCGGTTCGCTGCCGATGGGCCTGAGCGTTCCTTCCGCGAAGATTAATACTCTGGCGGATATTCTGAACAGTTGCACCTCGACCAGTGGAGGCGCTGCATGTAGCTCGTTGTTGACAGCGGCGGCGGTTGCCGGAGGCGCAACTCCTAATGACACGCTGGACGCGGTCTACGATATTCTGCGCAATCCAACCAACAACGTGAAAGCCCTGGACGCTTTGCTGCCCACAGTCCAGGCTTTTACACCGGTGGCTTCAAGTGCGGTACCTGACTGGACGCTGGCGGTCACCTGGAGCGGTGGCGGCATGAATCTGCCTACTGCGATGGCCTTCGATTCGAGTGGCAACGCGTGGGTGGCGAGCTACTTCAGCGTGCTGACGGAGCTGCCTCCTCTTGGCACTGGTGGCTCGGCGCAGCAGATAGCTTCGTCTTCCAGCGTATTGATGGAGAGCTATGGGCTGACGGTGGACGGCAGCAACAACATCTGGGTGGCGAACGAGCAGAGCAGCAATGGCATCAATGGCGGCAACGGGAACGTGGTGAAGTTCAGCAATACGGGGCAGGTGCTCTCTGGCGCAGGCGGATACAGTGCGGGGGGTGTTTACTTTCCGCAGGGGTTGGCGGCGGATACGACTGGCAATGTGTGGGTGGTGGATTATGGCAATTCGATGATTTCGCTACTTTCACCCAGTGGGTCGGCCGTGAATGGAGCTACGGCGTGGGGTTCAGGACAACTGGCTCTGCCGGTGGCGGTCGCTGTCGACGCGAGCCACAACGCGTGTGTGGCCAATCAGAGCTCCAATACGATTACGCGTATCTCCGCGGACGGTTCCAAGATAGCGCAGATCAGTTGCTGCAATGCCGCCAGTGGCCTCGCCGTGGACCAGGGCGGCAATGTGTGGGTGGCGAACTACTTCGGCAGCAGCAGCGAGGTCACCGCTGTCTCCTGCACTGGGTTGGGAACAGACGCGCAGCTTGGCTCGCCGTTTGCGCTTGCCATTGATCAGAGCGGAGATCTCTGGGTGACCAACTCCAATGGGGCGAACACCGTGACGGTTTTTATTGGTCTGGCTAGTCCCGTGAAGACGCCGCTGCTGGGGCCGCCGCAGTTGCCTTGAGTAGAGGCTTATTTACGGTTTGGGGCGGAGGTTTGGGAGAAGGGCTTCGGCGGTGGGTTCGGTGTTGAGGATGTCGGCCGGGGTGAGCCAGGCGCGGCGGAGCTGGGTGATGCCGTAGCGCATCTGGTCGAGCTCTTCGGTGGAGTGAGCGTCGGTGTCGACGACGATTTTGCAGCCGTATTGTTTGGCGAGGCGGAGATTTAAATCGTTCAGATCAGAGCGGGCGGGGCTGGCGTTGTGCTCGACGGCTACGCCTAGTTCGGCTGCACGTTTCAAGATCAGGTCTATGTTGATCGCGTAAGCCTCGCGGTTCAAAACTTTTCGGCCGGTGGGGTGGCCGAGGATTCGGACATATGGGTTTTCGAGGGCGCGGAGCACTCGGGTGGTCATCTCTTCGATGGACTGGTTGAAGTGCGAATGGACGCTGGCGACGACGATGTCCATCTGGGCAAGGGTTGCCTCGTCGAGGTCGAGAGCGCCGTCGGCGAGGATGTCGACTTCGATGCCGGGGAGGACGCGGAGGTACAGAGGTAGAGAAGCAGGTTTCTCCACTTCACTGCGCTCCGGTCGAAATGACGACGTTTTTAATTGGGTCCAGAGTTCGGTGAGGTGTGGAGCTTTTGGTGGCGTGTCATGCTGCAGGGATTCGTTGAGCTGGTGGAGGTCGTGCTGGAACTCGGCGTCAACCTTGCGGATGTTTTTGATGTGGGCGAGGGCGCGCTTGTCGTCGAGGCCGTTGGTCATGGCGAGATTTTTGCTGTGGTCGGTGATGGCAATGTATTTGAGGCCGCGGGCGAGGGCGGCTTCGGCCATCTGGCGAATGGTGTCGCGTCCGTCGGTGGCGTCGGTGTGCATGTGGAGGTCGCCGCGGATGTCGGCGAGGGTGATGAGGTGGGGGAGGGTATGGGCCGCCGCTGCTTCGAGTTCGCCGGAGTTTTCGCGGAGCTCCGGTGGGATGTAGTCGAGGTCGAGGGCGTTGTAGATGTCGGCCTCGGATGCGGCGGCGATGATGACGTTGTCTTCGACGCGAAGGAGGGCGTATTCGTTCAACGTTAGGCCGCGTTTTATGGCACGCTGGCGCAGGGCGACGTTGTGCATCTTCGAGCCAGTGAAGTATTGGAGGGCCGCTCCGTAGCCGCTGCGTGGGAGGAGGCGGACGTCGACCTGCAGGTTGTTGCGTAGGTTGAAGCTGACTTTGTTCTGGCCCTTGGCAAGGAGCTTGTCGATGAGAGGGAGAGCGGCAACGTATTCTACGGCGGCGCTGACAACGTCGGGTTCGCAGGCGGGGCCGGTGACGAGGAGGTCGAGGTCGCCGATGGTCTCGCGGCCACGGCGAAGGCTGCCTGCTGGGGTGATCTCGTCGATGCCGGGAAATTCGCGGATGAGATTGCTGATGATGTCGGCGTGATACAGCGCTTTGTCGATGCGGAGGCGGCTGGAGTTTTTACGGTGGTCCTCGATGCCTTTGAGGAGCTTGGTGACGAACTTCTCGCCCATCCGGGGGAGTTTGGTGAGGTGGCCGGCTTTGGCGGCGGCTTCGAGCGAGTCGATGTCGCAGACCTGGCACGCGGACCAGACGAGGGCGACGGTCTTCGGGCCCATGCCGGGGAGGCGCAGAAGTTCGAGCATGGTGGGTTTGTATTTTTGCAGGAGCTCTTCGCGCAGAGGGAGGGTACCGGTGGAGAGGAGAGCCTGGATATTGGCGGCCATGCTTTTGCCGATGCCGGGAATGGCGAGTAGCTGCTTGAGGTCGTCGGCCAGGGTGGAGAGTTGGGTGGTCTGCTGCTCGACTGCCTCGGCGGCGCGGCGATAGGAGCGGATGCGGAAGGGGTCAGCGGCGTCAATCTCGAGGAGGGAAGCGGTTTCGTCGAGCAGGCGGGCGATCGAGATATTGTCCATGGAGATACGGTCAGAGTCCGTGTGCGGACGCGGACTCTGAGTCAGTATGCAACAGACAGTAGAGGGACTCAAGACAGGGGGTGCCCTACGGGGAAGGACGCGGGTGGGAGATTCCGCGCCTGGTCCGCGCCCGGTAAAGCAACTACTGGCTTGCTTCGTGATTAACTTCTTTTAGACGAGAGACTTGATCGGCCTGGGGGCCCTTGCTCCCCTGAATGATGTCGAATTCGACCTCATCGCCCTCTTTGAGGCTCTTGTAGCCCTCGCGCTGGATGGAGCTGTAATGAACGAAGACGTCAGCCCCGCCTTCGCGGCCGAGGAAGCCGTAACCCTTTGCGTTGTTGAACCACTTGACGGTGCCCTTGTACTGTGCCAATGGAGCTACTCCCTTATTCGTGTCTGAGATGATCGCTAGTCGCGAAGTGAAAGTACTTCAACGGTAGCGGCGCTCAAGAGACTGTGACGCAAAAGCGGGAGAGGGAGTTTCCCGGGAGTGCAACCAGATTTGTCTTTTTTCGTCAGGAACTGATTTTTGGTTACTTACGTGCTGGGTGGTGTGACCGACATTGTGGAAATGTGCAAAAGTGGTTTCATGACCTGGCCGTGACGAGCGTGGGTTACATAGAGGTAAACAGGAACGTCGGATTTCGATAATCGACGACTCTATAGGCGGCCTGTTCGGCGGGTGGCATCGTAGAGCATGAGGCCGATGAGGGTCTTGCCGTCGTGGATCTTGTTGGCGGCGACGAGGGCGAGGGCCTCTGAGAGAGGGAGGCAGAAGACTTCGATGTTCTCGTCGGGTTCCGGAGTGGCGGCACCGTCACGGATGTCGCGGGCGAGGTAGATCTGCATCCACTCGCCGAGGAAGCCAGGGCTGGCAAAGTATTTCGTCAGTAGGGTCCAGCGCTTGGCGCGGTAGCCGGTCTCTTCGATTAGCTCGCGCTTGGCCGCGGCGAGGGTGGCTTCTTTGGGTTCGACGCGGCCGGCGGGAAGCTCGATGAGAAACTGGCCGGCGGCGTGGCGGTACTGGCGCTCGAAGACGATTTCGGGGTCGTTGGGGTTTTTGGACTCATCGACGGCGAGGATAACGACGGAACCGTTGTGGCGGATAACGTCGCGGACGTTGATGTTGCCGCCCGGTTCTTCCACTGTGTCGGTAAAGACGGAGAAGACCTTACCTTTGTAGGCGAGTTTGGAGGAGATAAGTCTTGGTTTTGCGGAGCGTTTTTTCTTTGTGACGGTTTTGGGGGAGTTGGGTGTCTTTATTATTTGGGCAGCCATAGGGCTAAAGTATCATCCTGCATCTAGACTTAGGTGGAGGGCATCCAACGGGATGCACGGAAAACGTGAACTGGATGTCGCGGCGGGCGTGTATGCGACGCTGAGGTGATGAGTGAGGTATGGGCTGCGATGAGTGTTGAGTGTTTTCCGATCACCGTCTTACCGCATGTGTCGAAGCTCTACCGCGACTACCTTGCGATGGCCGAAAGCGCTGAAGGCGCGCCGGTGCGGCGGTGGTATGGGGCGGAACCGTTTGCCGGGAGATGGCTGGGTGAGGCGGTCTTGGTGGAGCATGCCGGACAGCTGGCGGATTTGCTGGAGAGCCAGGCGGTCGAGTTTGGCGCGAGCGATGCCGCGAAGGCAAATATTGCGAAGCTGCGGGCCGGTGCTCGGGCCGTGGTGACGGGACAGCAGGTGGTGCTGTTTGGGGGGCCGCTGCTGACTCTTCTGAAGGCGGCGACGGCGGTTGCCAGGGCCAGAGAGGCGACAGCAGCGACCGGGGTGGAGCATGTTCCGGTGTTCTGGCTGGCTACGGAAGATCATGATCTGCAAGAGGTCGATCAGGTTTCGCTGCTGACGAAGACTTCCGTCGAGACGCTCAAGATGGGGCTGAAGGTCGCGCATGCGGTGCCGGTGGGTGGAGTCGTGCCGGGGCCGGAGTTGGAGTCCGTGCTGGAGCGGGCGAGCGAGTTGCTGGAGTTTGCGCCGGTGAGTGAGTGGCTGCAGGACTGTTATCTGCTCAAGAATGGGGCGCGGCCTACGCTGGCACTGGCGTTTGGGCGGTTGATGGCACGTATCTTTGCGGAGCAGGGACTGGTTGTGATGGACGCGGCTTCGCGGGGTTTTCATGCGCTGGGGGCGCGTACGCTGCGGTATGCAATTGAACATGCGGCTGAGTTGCAGCAGGCACTGATTTCGCGTGGCGAGGAACTGGTGAGGGCCGGGTATCATGCGCAGGTGCTGGTGGCCGACGGTGGCTCGATGCTGTTTCTGCTGGATGAGACGACGGGAGAGCGGGTGGCCCTGCGACGCACGGCATCGGGAAACGAGGATGCTCAGTGGAAGGCTGGTGGACGGGTCTATTCTTCCGCGGAGCTGATTGCGATTCTGGAGACAGCGCCGGAGCGATTGAGTCCGAATGCGTTGCTGCGGGCGGTGTTTCAGGATACGTTGCTGCCGACTGCGGCTTACATTGGCGGCCCCGCGGAGATTGCCTACTTTGCGCAGAGTGCGGTTTTATATGAGGCGATTCTGGGACGGATTACGCCGGTGCTGCCACGGTTGAGCGCGACACTGCTGGAGTCTGCGATTGCGGCGGTGATGGATAAGGATGAGGTGCAGTTGCCGGATGCGATGACGACGGCGGAGGCATTGGCGCAGCGGCTCGGCGCGCGTGCGATGCCAATTGAGGGGAAGCGGAAGCTGGCTGCTGTGGGAAATGCGGTTGAGACGGAGCTGTCGGCGTTGACCGAGTATCTGAGCGGGATGGATGAGAGCCTTGGGCGCGCGGCCGAGGTGTCGGGGTCGAAGATGCTGTACCAGATGAACCGGCTGCGGAGGATGGCGGCAACGTTTGAGCTGCAGAAAGAGGCCAGTCTGCGCAAGCACGCCGAGGCGATTACGCTGAATGTGTTTCCAGGTGGGCACCCGCAGGAGCGAGTGGTCGCCGGGGTCTGGTTTATGGCGAAGTATGGGGATGGATTAGTCGAGCGGCTCGTGGGAGTGGCGGGGAACCAGTGTCCGGGTCATGTTGTTGTGCGGCTGTGAGCGGTGAGATGTGAGCTTTGAGTGGGGCTCGGTGGGTTTTAGAATAGATGTGCGAGGTGTGCGATGGGATTGAGCGATCAGCCGTTTGAAGTGATGTGTCCGGACTGCGGGGCGATGTTGAAGGTGGATCCGGTGACGCGGGCGATCATTTCGCATAAGTCTGCGCCGAAGAAGAAGATGTTCGAGGACCTTGGCGAGGCGGCGAAGGCTCTGCGCGAGGCGGATGCGCGGCGGGAGTCGATCTTCGCGCAGAGTGTGGATGCGCAGAAGAACAAGGACGATGTGATGGCGAAGAAGTTTGCCGAGGCGGTGAAGAAGGCCAAGGAGACTCCGCTTACGGATCGGCCGCTGAGGGATTTTGATCTGGATTAGTGCTGAAGGTGCGCTATGCATGCGGTCCAGCAGGAAGATGAAAGGCTGACGCGGTTCACGAAGATCTGTCTTGGATTTCCGCGGGCAGAGCGGGAGACTATGGGGTCCCATGCGGGCTTCAAGGTAAAGAAAAAGACGTTCGCTTATTTTCTGAACGATCATCACGGGGATGGGATTGTTGGCGTGTTGTGCAAGGTTCTACCGGGTGATAACGCTGCGCTCATCAAGGCCGATCCGAAACGTTTCTATATGCCGGCCTATGTTGGACCGAGGGGGTGGGTGGGACTTCGGCTGGATGTTGGCAGAGTGAACTGGGGTGAGGTGGAGGAGTTGGCCAAGGGGAGCTATCAGTTGGTTGTGGGAAAGAAGTCAGCTGCGATCGCGCAAGGGTCGTAGAAATGAGAGGTGCGGGGTATCGTTCTCTGACGATGATGAGTGTCGATGTAGCTCTAGCGGTAGACTGAAGGAATGCCACCAATCTTAAATGCGCAGGGGTTGACCAAGGCCTTTGGCGCGACTGCTTTGTTTCGTGAGATTTCGTTTACTGTTTCGGATGTGGACCGCATTGGGCTGATTGGGCCGAATGGGGCGGGGAAGAGCACGTTGCTGAAGGTGCTTGCTGGAGATGAGGACGCCGATGCGGGTGATGTTGCGGTGCGGAAGAGAGCGCGGGTGGGATATGTGGCGCAGGAGTCGAGTTTTGCGCCGGGGATGACCGTTCGCGCGGTGCTGGAGGCTGCGCTGGTGCGGGCCAGAGTGGCTGAGGGCGAGCATGAGGGCCGGCTGCGCGAGACTTCGGGGAGGACTGGGTTTCTGGATTTGAGTGCGGAGGCGGCGACGCTGAGCGGCGGGTGGAGAAAGCGGTTGGCGATTGCGGAGGCGGTGGTGACGCATCCCGATGTGTTGCTGCTCGATGAGCCTACGAACCATTTGGATCTGGCGGGGATTGTGTGGCTGGAGGAGTTACTGAATGAGGGTAGTTTTGCTTGCGTGCTTGTCAGCCATGATCGTTATTTTCTTGAGAATGTTGCGACGGAGATAGTCGAACTGAACCGCGTGTATGCGGATGGGCTGCTGCGGGTGAAGGGGAGCTACTCGAAGTTTCTTGAAGGCAAGCAGGCGTACGTGGAGGCGCAGTCGAAGCTGCAGGATGCGCTGAAGAACCGCGTGAAGATCGAGGTTGACTGGCTGCGGCGGGGGCCGAAAGCGCGGAGTACGAAGGCGAAGGCGCGGATCGATAATGCGCAGGAGTTGATCGGGCAGTTGAAGGAGGTCAACTCGCGGGTACAGACGGCGAGTGCGGGGATTGATTTTTCTGCGACCGACCGGCAGACGAAGCGACTGGTGGAGTTGGAGGATGTTTCGGTGGTGCTGGGCGATCGGAAGATCGTTGAAGGATTGAATTTTCTTATTACTTCAGGGATGCGCGTAGGCCTGGTAGGGCCGAATGGAAGCGGGAAGACGACGCTGCTGCGGTTGTTGACCGGGGAGTTGGAGCCTACGGCGGGGACGATCAAGAGGGCGGCTGCGTTGAAGATTGTCTACTTCAGCCAGATGCGCGAGTTGGAGGAGGGTGTGACGCTGCGGCGGGCACTGGCTCCGGATTCGGATTCGGTGGTGTATCAGGGACGTGTGGTGCATGTCGCGAGTTATGCGACGAAGTTTTTGTTTACGAGTGAGCAGTTGAATCAGCCGGTGGAGAGACTGAGCGGAGGCGAGCGGGCGCGGGTGTTGATCGCGAAGCTGATGCTGGAGCCGGCGGATTTGTTATTGCTGGATGAGCCGACGAACGATCTGGATATTGCGACGCTGGAGATTCTGGAGGAGAGCCTGCTTGAGTATACGGGTGCGCTGGTGCTGGTGACGCACGATCGCTACATGCTGGATCGAGTGTCGACGGTGGTGCTTGGGCTCGATGGGCGCGGTGCGGCGGAGATGTTTGCGGATTACTCGCAGTGGGAGCAGTGGCGCGGAGTGAAGGTGGAGGAGGCGATTGCTCCGGGGGCGACGGGGAAGGCGGTTGCTTCGGTTTCGGCTGGACCTGCGTCGAACGCTGGAGGGAAGAAGAAGCTTTCGTATCTGGAGGCGCGGGAGTTTGCGGGGATCGAGGCTGCGGTGGAGGCGGCAGAGGAACGGTTGCAGAAGGCACGGCACACGATTGAGGATCCCGCGGTGGCGGTGGATTCGGTGCGGCTGACGGCGGCCTTGGCTGAGTTGGATGCGGCGCAGGCGGAGGCGGACCATCTATATGCGCGGTGGGCGGAGTTGACCGAGAAGGCCGGATAAAGTTGCGGTGCTATACTGCGTGAACTCAGCGGAGGGCCAGCCGCGCGATAAATTGCGAGGAGAGCCGTCCAATGGTTGAGGAATCGAAGGAAACTGGAAGCCACGTTTACGTTCTGGAGACGGGTGACTGCGGAGCAGCAAGGCTGCAGATGCAGGACGAGATTTACGGCGCTTCGACACGACAGATGATGCTGGATGCCGGCCTGTGCGCTGGGATGCGGGTTCTCGATCTCGCCTGTGGCACGGGCATCATGTCGCACTGGATTGCGAAGCAGGTGGGACCGACGGGGACGGTGGTCGGGGGCGATATCAGTCGAGACCAATTGGCGTATGCAAGGGCGCAGGGTGCGCACGGTGAAGCGACGCCGCCTCCTGAGTTTGTCGAACTCAACGCGTATGACACGGGTCTGCCGGTTGCGAGTTTTGACATGGTGCATTGCCGGTTGTTGCTGTGCCATTTGGAGAGGCCCGCGGATGCGCTTCGTGAGATCCACCGCCTGTTGAAGCCCGGCGGAGTTCTGGTGTGCCAGGATCTGGAGCTTTCGACCCTGTTCAGTCGTCCCCCGTCGAAGGCTTATGAACAGTCCATTGCGCTGGGTCATGCGATGGGGAAGATGTTGGGGGTGAACTATGACTTTGGCACGCAACTTCATTCGGCGGTGATGCAGGCTGGGTTCGGGTCGCCTACAGTCAGGTTCGTTCAGCCAGTCCATATGTGTGGCCTGGGAAAGGACTGGTGGCACCAGACGTTTGAGGAGGTGACGCCGGTGATGATCCGGCTCGGACTGGTGACACAAGATGAGATTTCCGTATTGCTAAGTGAGCTGAAAAAGCTGGCTGTCGATGAACAGGTTCTGCTTGCGCAGGCGCGGATGCCGGCTGTGTCGGCGGTGAAGTAAAGAAAGAGCAGGGCTCCGCGATGCCGGAGCGATCGGTGAGCGCTTCTTGCTGCGAATCTGCGGGGTTCGCGATATTCTCCTTGCATATGAAAATATTTTTGTTTGGGGTGATGGCGGGTTTGTGTGCGATGCCGGTTGGGGCGCAGTTGGCGGAGCGATCGCACGTTGTGGTGCTGCATGCAGCTCGAATGCTTGATGTGGCGGGGGGAAGGATCGTTACTCCGGGCGACGTCCTAGTTGAGGGTGGCCGGATTGTTGCGGCTGGCGCGCATGTGGATCGGCCAGCCGGGGCGGAAGTGATCGATCTCGGGGATGCGACGTTGATGCCGGGGTTGATCGATGCGCACGTGCATCTGTTTCTGCATCCGGGGGCAGAGGATCTGCAGACGGTGCAGGAGAGCGTGCCGGAGAGAACGCTGGTGGCCGCTGGAGCGGCAAAGGCTGATTTGATGGCGGGATTTACTGCTGAGCGGGACATGGGCAGCGAAGGCGCGGGGTGCGCGGATGTGGCGGTGCGGAACGCGATCAATAAGGGGGCGATACCGGGGCCGCGCATGCGCATGAGCTGCAATGCGATCGACCTGACGGGGGGGCACGAAGATGCAATCGGGTATAACCCCGCGCAGAAGGTGCTGTCGAACGCGGACTACGCCGATAACGGAGACGAGATCGTCAAGGTGATGCGGGAGCAGCGCAAGTTGGGGGCGGACTTTACGAAGATCTATGAGACGGGAAGAGATTCGTATCGGGACGGCGTTTTCAAGACGCCGTATCAGTACACGGAGGCGGAGCTAGCGGCGGCGGTGAAGGAGGCGGAGAGGACGGGCGGCGGGGTGGGCTCGGGGCGTGGCGTCGCAGTGCATGCTACTGGGGAGCCGGGAACGGGATACGCGGTTGCGGCGGGGGTGGCTTCGATCGATCATGCGTATCAGTTGAGTGAGGCGACGATGCGGGCGATGAAGGAGAAGCAGATCTATGCGGTGCCCACGTTTGCGATTGCGGAGTACTTCGCTGATCATGCGGCGACGCCGGAGAGAGCGGCTCATGGAAAGGCGGAACAGGCTTATCATGCTGCGGAGTTCAGGAAGCAGCTGGCGGCTGGGGTGCCGATGGCGATGGGGAGCGATGTGGGGCCGTTTCCGCATGGAACGCAGGCGCGGGAGCTGGAGTTGATGGTGGAGTATGGGATGAAGCCGGCGGCAGTGCTGCAGGCGGATCTGCTGAATGGCGCGAAGCTGCTGGGCTGGGGTGGGCAGATTGGCGAGTTGAAGGCTGGGTACTTTGCGGATGTGATTGCGGTGCCGGGGAATCCGCTGGAGGATATCTCGGTGACGACGAAGGTTTCGTTTGTGATGAAGGGTGGAGTGGTTTACAAGCAGTGATTAGTTTAGAGGTTTACAAGCAGTGATTAGTTTAGAAGCAGTGATTAGTGGTTAGAGTTGGAGTCCTCTCTAACCACTAATCACTGTCCTCACTTACCACTAACCACTGTCTTTAGAAGCCCATGCGGTCGTCTGCGCTGGGGCCGTAGAGTGGGGGGACGGGCTGATCGTTGAGCCGGAGATAGACGCCGAGCTGGGCGCGGTGATGGATGACGTGGTTGAAGAACATGGTGCGATAGAGGAGAGAGCGCGGGGCGTCGGCGATGACCTTGTCTCCCCACGACATCTTCCAGTGCTTCTGGAGGTGCTCGTCGCTGGAGCCGGCGAGGAGTTTGCGGGCTTCGGCGGAGAGGCTATCGAAGTCGCTGAGGAGTTTTTCGCGGGAGACGAAGTCATGTCGGGCCACTTGGTGGTGGCGAGGTCGAGTTCGTCTGTGGTGAGGATATTGATGCCGAAGCGGGGCAGGGTAGAGACGTGGACGGCGAGGCGTCCCATGGGCATGGATTTGTCATGACACTTATATTCAGGGTTGTTTTCGGGGATGCGCTCGAGCGTGGTGCGGATGCCCTGCATCTCGATGTCGTAGTCCTGGAGGAGAATTTCTGCGATGGTCATTTTGGTTCCTTTCATTGAAGAGAACGGACAAAAGCAAAGGCAAAATACGGGGGTTCTTCGCTCCGCTCAGAATGACAATGCTTTAGCGGAGACGAGTTACAACCCGGTGATGTTGTAGCCGCAGTCTACGTAGGTGATCTCGCCGGTGATGCCGCTGGCGAGAGGGCTTGCGAGGAAGAGAGCGGTGTTGCCTACTTCGAGCTGGTCTACGTTGCGGTGGAGGGGGGCGCGCTGCTCCACGGCGTCGAGGATTTTGCTGAAGTCGCCGATGCCGCGGGCGGCGAGGGTTTTGATGGGGCCGGCGGAGATGGCGTTGACGCGGATGTTCTTTGCGCCGAGTGATGCTGCCAGGTAGCGGACGGTGGCTTCGAGCGCGGCCTTGGCTACGCCCATGACGTTGTAGTTGGGGAAGACCTTGGTGGAGCCGTAGTAGGTGAGGGTGAGGATGGAGCCGCCTTCGGTCATGAGCGGGACGGCGGCGCGGCTGACGGCGATGAGCGAGTAGACGCTGACGTCGTGGGCGATGCGGAAGTCTTCGCGGGTGGTGAGGAGGAAGTCGTTCTTGATGGCGTCGGCGGGGGCGAAGGCTACGGCGTGCACAATCGTGTGCAACGTC
>WNFC01004075.1_pt1 | contig 30814 bp, 30 predicted proteins | sample 5400541 | NCBI WGS metagenome assembly WNFC01 (sample SAMN13153342, study PRJNA577476) | soil metagenome | isolation source: 120 cm saprolite under Douglas fir tree site 2 hole 2 replicate 1 | place: USA:California | collected 2015-04-18
CGAACCGGCACAGCCGTAACGCTAATCGCGCTTCACCGGGACCGGCTTTCCATCCGGTCCGAGTGCGACATAAGTGAAGACGCCGTTTGTCACTTTCACGCGCTCGCCCGTTCGATAACGCGTCACCCAAACATCGACACAAATTTTCATCGACGTGCGTCCGATTTTCTCAACCCAGGCGTAGCACGCGACGGTGTCACCCACGCGCACGGGATTAAGGAACGACATCCCTTCGATGGCCACGGTCACCACCCGCGACTTTGCCACTTTTCCAGCCAGGATCGCGCTGCCCAAATCCATTTGCGAAACCAACCAACCGCCAAAAATGTCGCCATCGCGATTAGTGTCCTTTGGCATGGCGATCGTTTGGATGACGAGCTCCCCTTGGGGTTGATCGGCCTCGGGCATTTGCGCGCAGGATAACGTTACAAGATCAACATGCAATCGCCGTAGCTGTAAAAGCGATAGCGTTCGCGGATCGCTTCTTGGTACGCTCGCAACAAAAATTCTCGGCCGGCGAAAGCGCTCACCAGCATCAGCAAGGTCGAGCGCGGCAGATGAAAATTGGTGACGAGAAGATCGACGTGCTGAAATCGATAGGGCGGATAAATGAAAAGATCGGTCGGCCCGGATTGCGCCCGGATCGGCGCGTTTGAAAACTTGACGGCTTTAAGCCGTCGAGTTTCGCGCGCGACCGTTTCCAAGACACGGACCGTGGTGGTCCCGACCGCCACGATCCGCAGCGCATTATCGATCTTAGCGGCGGCTTCCTTCGAAATTGAAAACGATTCGGCGTGCATCCGGTGCTCCGCGAGATTTTCGGAGTGCACCGGCCGAAAAGTTCCGGGGCCGACATGCAGCGTCACAAACACGTGCGGAATTTCGGATAAAATTTCGGCCGTGAAATGCAGACCGGCGGTCGGGGCCGCGAGGGCGCCCGGTGTTTGCGCAAAGACAGTCTGGTAACGCTCATCGTCGGCGGGCTCGCTTTCGCGGCCGATGTACGGCGGCAACGGCATCGACCCGTGCGCATAAAGATCGACATCCTCGGCCAAGGCGACGATCCGTTCGCCACCAGGCAGGATCTCTTCGACGTGCATTGGCACGTTGTCGATCTTTGGCGTCGCGCTGAGTCGCATTTTGCGGCCGGGCTTGACCAAACATTTCCAACGCGTCGGTCCGAGTTTTTCCAGAAACAAAAACTCGACGCCGTGGTCGTCAGAAAATCTGCGCGCAGCCAGAACGCGGGTGTTGTTGAGGACAAGCAAGTCGCCCGGCCGCAAAAAAGTTTTCAGATCGCGAAACTGTCGATGTTCAATTGTCTGTGAGTCGCGATGCAGCACCATCATGCGCGACGCGTCCCGCCGCGGCAGCGGCCGCTTGGCAATCAGCGCTTCGGGCAGCGGATAATCGTAGTCGCTCAGCTTCGAGCTCATTGGTGCATCATCAACTCCGAAAGCTTTCGCGAGTCAAAATCATTTGCCGATTCGCGCAAAACTTCACAATATGCGGGTGATGCAATTTCTGCAGGCGCTTAAAACGGCTCTGCAAACCCTCGAGCGCATGCGCAACGAAAGCGCGCATCGCCCGTGCGCAACGCGAAGCGCGCTCAATGCACTGAACCAAATCGCGCCGGTGCGTGAAAACTTGTTGGAGGACCACGCGCCACCCGCCACGCGGAAGCAAAACGAAGGCGGGTCATCTTCCAAAAATGATTTGGGTGCTGACAACGCCGCGCCCTCCAAGGCAGACAAGATCGACAAGCTGGCGGCCGTGCAAGCGCGCGTCTCTGTTTGCACCAAATGTCCAAACCTCGCGAGCTCGCGGACGCAGACAGTTTTCGGCGTCGGGAATCCCGATGCCGAGATCATGTTCATCGGAGAAGCGCCAGGCGCAGACGAAGACGCCCAAGGCGAGCCGTTTGTCGGTCGCGCGGGCCAACTGCTCACCAAAATTATCAAAGCGATGGGGTTCGCACGCGAAGACGTTTACATCGCCAACATTCTCAAGTGCCGGCCGGACGTGCCGGCCGGTTCGTTCGGAAATCGCGCACCAACGCCGCGCGAGATGCAAACGTGCCGGCCGTATTTGATGGAACAGATCGGCATCATCCGGCCGAAAGTAATTGTCGCGCTTGGCGCGGTGGCGGTGGAAGGACTTCTTGGAACGCGCGCGCCGATGCGCGATCTACGCGGGCGCTGGGATTTGTTCAACGGCACGCCGTTGATGGTCACTTATCATCCGGCATACCTGTTGCGAAACCAATCGCTGTTGGAAAAACGCAAGGTTTGGGAAGACATGATGCAAGTTCTGGATCGGCTCGAAAAACCGATCAGCGAAAAGCAGCGAAATTATTTTTTATAAGCGTTTGCGGGCGATTGAGGTCAATCCACTTGCATCAAAAGCGTAAGCATTAAGGCGAACGTCCAAGATTAAAGGGCAACACTATTGGATGCACTAGCTGGGAGCGTAATCGCCTCTACCTAGATAACTCGCGATACAACGAGTCGATCTGCGACCGCCCGCCGAATCCGAAAATTAGTGACGCGACGATCGCGCGCACTTCCTTTCGCGGGACTTTGATATGTCGATGAAAAGCGGTTGCGCCGGCGTTGCGCAAAAGCGCAAGTGTGCGCGCGCCGATCAGTCCAGGAAGTGCTGTCGCGACGCGGACCCGGCGATTTCGAATCGCGTTGGCGTATTGTAATCCGGCCTCGATCCCCCGCTCCGCTTTCTCGCGCCATTTGCGATAGACTGGCTGAAAGCGTTCCGGTTCGCGCAAAATTTGGGACGGCTCCATCGCGGCCACGGCAAGTTCTTCATTTGGAAAATAACACCGGCCCGCGCGAAGATCGGCGCCGGCATCGCGCAAAATGTTAATCAATTGCAGACCCATGCCGTACCGTTTTCCCATCCCGAGCATGTCGCCTTCGCTTCGCGCACTAAACTTTGGAAGATGGCGAAAACAAAGCCGGGTCCAAAATTCTCCCGCGCTGCCGGCAACCAAATACGTGTATTCGTCGAGCTCCGCCGACTTTTCCAAGGCAGCGATCTGTTTTGGATTTCGGAAACGCTCGAGGTCGAGGACTTGGCCGCGATTAATTTGTTCGAGCACGGCCCGGACTTCTTCGCGATCCGGCACTTCGCTTTGTTCGAGCCAATCCAAACATGATTGCAATGATTCGATCAGCGCGCGTTCTGCTTTGTTTTTCTGCAATGGCGTGACCGACGCGCTAAGACCGACAATCGCATCGCCAAGCGCTTCACCTTGAATGCCGCGAACAAGCAATCGCAAATTTTCCATCCGCAAATCAAGCGGCAGTTCCGTCGTGTCGGCGATCGTATCCGAGGCGCGTGCGAGCAAATAACCAAGAGAAACAGGATCGCGCAATTTTTTGGGCAACAGCCGGATCGACAAATAAAACGACCGTGAGACGCGCGCCAAAATCGATCCGCGCAATTTCGAAAGAGAAATCGCGGAACCTGTTTCCCGGTCTAACGAATCGTCAGCGGCTGACATCTTTCACCTCGATCCGACTCAGATCTGAATTGCCGAGGCCAACGGTGGTGGCCGTTTGCACGTAACTCGCCAATCGTCCGATGGGAGGGAAATTCGATTTCGATCGCCACTCCTCGAGTCGCTTGAGCGCAATTGTATCGAGAGCCACTGGATCTTTACTCACGTAAAGCGTCGCATGGTGGATGGCAAAGTTTGGCTGCGATTGCGGACCGCCGCCGTATTGCGCAGCGAGCCCGTCCATCAAGTTGAGAACCACCTTCTGCGAAATGATGGGATCGCTGTAGATGATGGCGATGCTTTCCGCGCCGAAGCCAGTGCCCTGCGCGAATCTTCGCCAATTGTCGATGTTCGGAACGGTCATGTTGTAAAGACAGCCCGCAATCCCGTTCGTCGTGCTGTTGCTCATCACCGGAACGTTGATGATTTTTGTCACCTCGCTCGAAATGATGTGCGAGAAGTGGCTGACGCTGCTCGTATTTTCCGTGTCTGACAAAGGTTCGCTTTTTCCTCTATCGCTGATGTAATCGACGTCGCCCCAGACAAGTTTTCCGAGTAGCGGCGCGGTGAAAGTCGCTTTCGGGTCATAGCCGTCCCGTGGCGCGATCGACTTCAATTCAAAGCCGTCCGCCGCCTTTTTGTAGCCGGCCTCCTTGCTCCCTTGCAGCGAGCGATCCCACACAATGATGCTGCTGCGCGGATGTCCCGCCGCGACCAAGCCATCCACAATCGCGCTCACAACATCGTGATGAGTCGTGAACAATTCTCCACCGGCGGCCGAAATTTTAATGCCGATCTTATCGTTAGGTGAAATCAGTGAGGCCCACGCTTTGGCCAGGTCCGGCTGGCCCGTCACCGCTAAAATCAATCGATCGACCATTGCCCCGACTACACGGCGATTGGTTTTGTAACTCACAATCGCCTCGGGATTACGCGTCGTATAAACGACCGATTTCTCCGCCGGTGGAGCTTGCGCCAACACGCTGCCGATGGCGCAGAAGTAAACCAGAGCTACATTTCGGAAGTTTGTCATGTCGAGCGAAGTCGAGACATCTCTTACTATTTCTGTTGCTGAAGTGCAGCCGGAAACATTTAGAGATTCCTCGACTCCGCTCGAAATGACAACAATGACAATGCGAATCTGTGAGTAGTTCCACGCATCACATATCGACCAGCGCTACCACCACAATCCGCCATATCTACGTCCACATTCCCTTCTGTGCGCGGATTTGCCCGTACTGCGCATTTTACAAAGAGCTCCTCGATCGTTCCCAAACGCAGCGATTCTGTGACGCCATCTTGAGCGAACTCCGTCAACAGGCGCAGGATCAACATCTCCTTGCATCGACAATTTATTTCGGCGGCGGTACGCCGACGGCACTAACGACACCGCAACTGGAATTTTTAATGGCCGGTTTCCGCGACGAGCTCGACTTATCGGCGCTGATCGAGTCGACGGTCGAAGCAAATCCGGGAAGCGCTTCGGCCCGTAAAGCAGCATTGCTGCAACGGCTCGGGATCAACCGAATCAGTCTCGGCATTCAATCCTGGGATGATGATTTGCTGAACTTGCTTGGACGTGAGCACAACGCGAAACAAGGCGAGGAGTCGTTCGACATTTTCCGCGGCGCCGGATTTTCAAACATCAACATCGATCTCATGTTCGGGCTGCCGGGACAAACGATTCGTCAATGGCAAAGCACATTGGAGCGAACGGTGTCGCTCAGGCCGGAGCATATTTCGACTTATTGTCTGACCTATGAAGAAGACACGGAATTCTTTCTGCGGCATGCGCGCGGCGAATTTCGGCAAGACTCTGATGCCGATGCCGAATTTTTCGCAATGACGATGTCGATCCTGGAAGCGGCTGGGTACGAGCATTACGAGATCTCGAATTACGCGCGGCCCGGTTTTCGCTCGGCGCACAATCGCGCCTATTGGTCGGGGTCAGATTATCTCGGCATTGGACCAAGTGCTTTCTCAACCACCGGCATGACGCGATGGCAAAATATTCCGGATTTTCGTCGGTACGCGGAGGCCGTTCTCGCTGGAAAATCTGCGATTGGGTCGGTCGAACATTTGACGCCAGAAATGAAACGTGCCGAACAAATTGCGCTCTCATTGCGAACGGATGACGGCGCTCCGGCGCCTTTGCTTGAGTCGTTTCCTAACGAGACCCGCGAATTTGTCAGACTCGGTTTGCTCCAGAGAGCGCGTGGTAATTTCGTTTTAACGCGCGCCGGAAAAGCTCTGGCCGATTCCGTGGCCGAGGCGTTCGTTTAATTTACTCCACCGCGCCATAACGCCGCTGACGTCGCCCATATTCTTCCACCGCGGCAAACAAATCTTTTTTTGTGAAGTCGGGCCACAGTTTCTGGGTCACGTACATTTCGGTGTAGGAAAGTTGCCAGAGAAGAAAGTTGGACAAACGCATCTCGCCTGAAGTGCGAATGAGCAGGTCGGGATCGGGATAATACCGGGTGTAGAGGTGTTTGCTGAACATCGCGACATCGATCATGCCCTTATCGATGTGGCCGAGTTCGATGGCGCGGAGCAAACTTTTGATGCCGTCGATGATCTCAAGCCGACCGCCGTAACTCAGCGCGAGAATTAAAGTGACGCCGGTGTTATTGGCAGTCGCCTCGATCGACTTGTGCAATTGTTGCTGGCAGGCCGGCGGCAAATCGGTGAGTCGGCCAATGGCTTGCAAGCGAACATTCTGCTCGATGAGCTCCGGCGTCTTCTCTTTGAGAAACTTTTCCAAGAGCCGCATCAGGGCAAAGACCTCGCTCTTCGGTCGTTGCCAGTTTTCGGCCGAAAAAGCGTAAAGCGTTAGATATTCCACCTTCAACTCGGCGCAGGCCTCGACACATTCGCGCGCCGCTCTGGCGCCTTCCTCGTGGCCCTTGATTCGGGCCAGGCCTTGCGCTTTGGCCCACCGACCATTCCCATCCATAATGACCGCGATGTGCTGCGGGACGGATTTGGCGCCGGGAGGCATCGCTTATAAAAAGATCGTCTGCGCGCGCGTGGGGCCGACACTGACGATCGAAAGCTCTGCGCCAGTAAACTGGCCAAGTCGCTTCACGTAATTTCTTGCGTTTGGAGGAAGTTGCGAAAGTTTTCTCGCAGAACTCGTGGATTTATTCCACCCCCGCATTTCTTCATAGATTGGTTCGCAATTGTCCAACTGGACCGCGTCACAAGGAGGAACTTCCAGGTGTTTGCCGTTTAGCCGGTATCCAACGCAAATCCGGATGGGATCGACATTATCCATTCCGTCCAAATTCGTGATCGCCAGCTCATCGATCCCGTTGATCATGGCGGCGTATCGCGTGGCCACGGCGTCGAACCACCCGCAGCGTCGCGCCCGGCCAGTGGTGGAGCCAAACTCGCGGCCAAGCGAATGAAGCATCTGTGTCAGATGTCGGTCCTCGGTCGGCAACGGCCCTTCGCCTACTCGCGTCGTGTAAGCCTTCATCACGCCAACGACCCGGTCCATTCGATGCGGCGGCACGCCGGTTCCGGTACAGGCGCCGCCGGCTGTCGTGTTGGATGATGTCACATATGGATACGTGCCGTGATCGATGTCGAGAAACGTGCCCTGCGCGCCTTCGAACAAAATTCCTTTTCCGCGCTGGAGCGCGCGATGCAAATAAACGACCGTATTCGTGACAAACGGTCGCAACTTTTCCCCCGCCGCGAGATAACTCTCATGGACTTCGCGATAATTGATCGGCTTCGCGCCGAGTGCCTGGAGAATGCTGTTGTTCTCACGAATCTTGGCCTGCAGTTTTTTCGCGAACAAGAGCGGCTGCATCAAATCGGAAACCCGGAGACCGCTTCGCGCCGCTTTATCGCCGTAGGCTGGACCGATGCCGCGTTTGGTCGTTCCAATTTTTGCCCGGCCTTTTCGTAATTCACGCTGTTCGTCGAGCAATCGGTGATAAGGCAAAACCAAATGAGCGCAATTGCTCACCAAAAGATTTTTGCCGATTTTCACCCCGAGACGGCGCAAACGTTCAATCTCGGTAACAAGCGCGATCGGATCGATCACTACGCCGTTGCCAATGACGCAGACTTTTCCGCGGCGCAAAATTCCCGAGGGAATGAGATGCAGAATGTAGGTCGAGCCGCCGTGAACGATGGTGTGGCCGGCGTTGTTACCGCCCTGGCTGCGGACAATCACATCGGCCTTGCTTGTCAGCACATCGATGATCTTGCCCTTTCCTTCGTCGCCCCATTGCGCGCCAACTAGAATCGTATTTGCCATTTCAGTTCAAACTTGGGCAAAAAATTTGCCCGACGCATCCGGCAAGACGCAGTCGGGACTTGCCCACGAATGATAAGAACCGCCCGTTTCCGCGCAAGCTGTTTTCAACGCACGCCTTCCAACCTTCGATAAAAAAAAGCGACCACCCACCGCGGCGTCTGCGTAAGAAGGATGATGCGCACTATTCTATTGATCATTCTGATTCTTTTGCTGCTCGGAGCTTTGCCGACTTGGCCGTACAGCACCGGCTGGGGCTATTATCCAAGCGGCGGGCTCGGATTGATTCTGTTGATCGCGATAATTCTCGTCCTGGTGGGGCGACTTTAATCTAAATCAAATCGTCTAGTGAGCGTTCTCGCTTTGCGCCGCGAGTGCCTTCTTCAGCGCGTCGGCCGATTCGCTCGACCCGCCACCGGTGTGCGCGTGCGAGTAATTGTGCAGCTTGTCCCATTGGATTCTCGAATCGTAAGTAAAAGTGTTCATCGCCACGCGGTAACTGGCGCCGCTGCTTTGCAGATGCCGATGTGATACAATGAACTCCGAGGGATCGTAGTAATTGGTGAAATCTTGCGCGAATTTATCGCGGCTCATCCCGATCGCGATGTTTTTGCGCACTTCGAGATGCAAATGCGAGTCGTAGAGACCGTGGGCCGTGCCCATTGTGCCGACCTGCTGGCCGCGTCGCACTGCCTGGCCGCGTCGCACCAGAATCTTGTCCAAGTGCCCGTAAAGTGAGTCGACATTGCGAACAACGCTGCCTTCGCGATACGCATGGCGTACGATGACAACGTTCCCCCAGCCCTGATGGCAGTCGCGCGCGAACACAACCACGCCATCACCAATCGTGTAGATCGGGTCGCCGAGGTCAGTGTCGCCGCCGCCCACTCCGTCCCAATCTTCGCCGAGGTGTCCGTGCAATCGAACGCCGCGCGCTTTATAATATCCGCGGGCATCAGGTTTACCGACCGGAAAATCGAAGCCGTCCGCCAGTCTGGTAAACGCTGTCTGCGAGGAAAAGCTCATTGATTGCGCTGGAGGAGGCGGCCCGCTTTCGTCCGATTGTCGATCTACGGCGCGGACCGCGTTGGCGCTGATTTGCTTTTTCAGTTGCGGAGCCGCCAGATCCGCTGTGCTCGAATCTGTTTCGATGTCGTGATTCTCTTCCTTCACTTTCTGCGCGGCCAGAGCGCCAGCCTGCCGCATCTGCTCGAGGCTAAGTCTCGACGCAGACAAATTCGATCTCTCGGCAAGGGCAACAGTTTTCGGATGGACCTCTACCAGCGGCGGCGCGGTCGGTTGTTTTGTTGGCTGAATGATCTTGCCAGCTTTCTCGCGCGGGACCTCGACTTGTTGTGCAGAGATCGCCCCGACTGCTATCAAGACACAAACCACAGTTCCGATGGCGACCTTCCCGAGCATGAACGCCGCTTGTGATAAACCAAAGCGCGCTTGGCTGGCAAGCAGTTATTCACACGTCGCGGTGAAAAGTTGCGCTACCCTATTTCCGCTGAATTCGCACGACCGGAAGCGGAAAACGCAGCCGCAATTCGTCTTGCAAAAAAATCTCAACGTGATGCAGCCCGAATTGTTGGAACTGGACGCCGCCAAAGTAATGAACGTTGGTGGCATGGCCTTCCATTTCCTTGAGCTCAAATTCCACTTCCGCCTGCGCGAGCACATTTTGCTCGTCCACTCCGACGATGCGCGACCGTTGCTTGAATTTACCAGTGCCGCTGCACCAGCGCGTCCAAATGCACAACCGCAAATAATTGATCGGCAACGACGGCGCGGCGATGACGTTGAGCACGCCGACCAGAGTATTCATGCCGTTGAACTCGCAACGGACGTCCTCGCACAACACGCAGCTTTGCAGGTCGGGGAGAATTGCTTCCGTGGTTTCCATCGATTCCTAAATCGAACCGCGCATCAACAGAATGATCAAAACGATTGCCAATGCGATCCGGTAAATTGCGAACGGCGCAAATCCCTTCGTCCGCACCCAGCGCATGAACCACGCGACGACGGCAAGCGCCACGATAAACGAAACAACAAACCCAATCGCGAGCACGATCCATTGGTGTGAATCGACTGCGAGTGGCGCGAGATTGCCTTCGTTAATCGTGTTTTGAGTCGGTTTCAGCGTTTTGTAGAGATCGTACAGAGTCGCGACAACCATCGTCGGCATCGAAAGAAAAAATGAGAATTCCAGTGCCGCCGGGCGCGACATTCCAACAATCTGTCCGGCCGCGATGGTGGACATCGAACGTGACGTTCCGGGAAAAACTGCCGAAAGAATCTGACACGCACCGATCCAAATGGCTTGCGGCAGGCTCATCTCTTCCATGTGCGTCACGCGCACTCGCGTAGATGTTGCATCGACGATCCACATCACGACGCCACCAACTAGCAGCGCAATGCTAATCACCCACAGGCTTTCGAGGTTTTTGCCGATCACTTTCGTCAACGCCCATGATGGCAGCGCGGTTACGACAAATGCAATCAACGTCAGACTGAGCGGATGCGTCAGGAAATTGCGGTCGCCCCGTTCGCCTTTTGGAAAAGTGCTGAGAAATTCCAGGATCCGTTTCCAGAAATAAACTGGCAACGCCAGGATCGCGCCCAGTTGAATCACGATCGTGTACATCTTCCAGAAGCTGTCGCCCAGATTGAGATGGAACAATGCCTCGACGATGCGGAGATGTCCGGTCGAGCTCACCGGCAAAAACTCCGTCAGGCCTTCGACGATACCGAGCAAGATCGACAATAGGAAATCGTTCATGAAACCGCTTCTCCTCCGCGCTCATCAGTCCGAATGCGAATTGCCTCTTCCACTTCCGTCACGAAAACCTTGCCGTCGCCAATCTTTCCCGTCTTAGCTGATTGCAAAATCGCCTCGACCACGCGCTGGGCGCGATCGTCATCCACCACTATTTCAAATTTCACCTTCGGCAAAAAATCCACCGTGTATTCGCTGCCACGATAGATTTCGCTGTGGCCTTTTTGCCGGCCGAAACCGCGGACTTCACTCAGCGTCATTCCTTCAATGCCGACGGCGGCGAGCGCGTCCTTCACCGCTTCTGTTTTGAACGGTTTGATAATCGCCTCAATTTTTTTCACCGCGCCCAAACTAGAACCCGCATCGCAAAGCGCAAGCAATGGGATTGTTAGTTAAATCGTGTCAAAGAAATCTTGTCGGCACGGACCTGTTAAAGCCCAACGAATTTTGCGTCCGCCGGAGTATGCGTCGAAACGATCTTACAAAGCGCGGAACCGGACGCGCATAAGCGCGGTTCAATCGACGGAACTCACACAGGTCGGCAGCGAACGAGTCCCCCGCCGCGCGACGCTGTCCGGCAAACAAATTGCGCGCGTATTCGTACAATTCGAGATCGAGACCGTTTGCGTCTTCTACCAACTTGCGCATTTCGACATCCAGAGATGTGTCGTCAGGTTTTTCCTTCGTCACGTTTTCTTTGACATAAAAGGGCAAATGCCAGTCGAACGCGCGATGCAAAAGCAGGAGGCTTGCATCAAATTCTTCTAAAAGGCCTACGACGCGAAAATGGCTCCGCAAGTTTGACTGCGCGCGCTCGAGCGCGGCCCGCGTCACAACACGTTGCGGATCCTCCCACTCGTCGCCCGCGAGCTGGCGGGTCTGCCCGTTACAAAGTTCCGACGTCAAGTCCCGTGAAAGCAAGGTCTTGAGATCGAGACGCTCTCTAGCCAACAGCGGATAGAGATAATGATCGGACGTGCTGCGGGCGTAATAGTAAAACGAAAGCACCCGTTCGACCGGACGGCGCAAAAAAGTGATATAAGTGCTCGCTCGCGGAATGAAACGATGGAAACCAAAGTAGAGATGTCCCTGGATCAAGCGGTACCGTCCACGCTGCAGGGCAGGGAGCGATTTGAAAGCGATGATTTGGGGATCGTCTAACTTTAAAGTCTGTGCCCGCGAGTATTGCCGGTCTAGAATCTTGTGCAAGGTCGATCCACCGGTTTTTGGAATGTGAAGAAAAATAAGGGCTTCGTTTCGGTCGGGCATCGCGTCCAATTCGTTTCCGGGCAAGCTCGCGCTGTGGCGCTAACAGTATTCGCGTTTTCTCCAGGCGCACGAGGACATTTGGACACTCCGACTGCATAATTTCGCCAGACAGGATAATTTTGACCCAACGGTTTGCCGTCAACTAAAGTGGCTCGACGTGGACCAAATAAGCATCACCAACAAACGCTCGGGTAACGAAAAACGGAACGTTTCCACTGGTTCGACAATTCCGGCCAGCCATTGAAGAGTTCACGTTGGAATTGCCGAGCGGACATGTCGATCAAGGCGAAACTCCCGATCAAGCTGCGCGCAAGGAACTGCACGAGGAAACCGGGTTCGTCGCCAACGAATTGATCTTGCTCGGGAACTTGTCGCCTGACACGGGCCGGCTGGGTAATCGCCTATGGTGTTTCTTTGCCCCGCGAGTCGCGCGCGATCCGGCGGTTGAGTTCAAAGCGCAGCCTGATATCGAGCCGCTCGTTTACAACAGATCTCTGCGGGATTTGATTCTGGCCGAGCCCGCTTTTTCCAGCGCTTTGAATCGCGCCACGATCCTTATGGCCGTGGCAGGCGGGCACATCGATCTATGACGAAAACGCCGGACGGCAATTGCGATGTGTGCGTGGTCGGTGGCGCCGGCCACGTCGGCTTGCCGCTGGCGCTCGTGCTCGCGGATAGCGGTTTCAAGACATCGATTTTGGATATTAACAAAGCGGCGCTGGAGACAATAGCAGCCGGCCGCTTGCCTTTTTTTGAGGAGGGCGGTGAGGCGCTTCTGAAGAAAGTGCTCGCCGGTGGCGCCCTGGCGCTTTCCTCCGACGCCAAAAGCGTAGCGCGGGCCACGCTTGTTGTGCTGACCATCGGCACCCCGATCGATGAATTCCATAATCCCAATGTCTCGAAGCTTACACATTGTCTTGATGAGCTGACGCCGCATTTGCGCGACGATCAAACCATCGTTCTTCGTTCGACGGTCGCGCCTGGAACGACCGCATACATCGACAATTACCTTCGCGATCGAGGAAAGAAGACGCGCCTGGCGTTCTGCCCGGAGCGTGTTGTTCAAGGCAAAGGCATCGCGGAAATCCGCGCGTTACCGCAACTTATCAGCGGCACATCCTCCGAAGCGGTCGCCGAGGCCAAAAAACTTTTCAGTAAGATCGCGCCGGAAGTCGTGGAGATCCTTCCGCTTGAAGCGGAGTTCGCCAAGCTTGTCTGCAACGCGTTTCGTTACATTCAGTTCGCCGCGACCAATCAGCTTTACATGATGGTCGAAGCCGCCGGTCTGAATTATGTCGATCTCCTGGCGAAAATGAAACGCCACTATCCGCGCATGGAGAGTATTCCGGGTCCGGGCTTCACCGCCGGGCCATGTTTGATGAAGGACACCATGCAATTGTTCGCGTTTCAAAAGCACGGCTTCATTCTCGGCCAGGTCGCCATGACCATTAATGAAGGGCTGCCGAATTTTATCGTTGAGCGCCTGGCCAAGCAGTTTGATTTGCGAACGACGCGCGCCGGCATCCTCGGAATGGCCTTCAAAGCCGACAGCGACGACATCCGCGAATCGCTCTCTTATAAGTTAGGCAAACTTCTGCGCTTCCATGGCGCGCAGGTTTTTTATTCGGACGAATACGCGAAAGATCCAACTTTCGTGAGCAAGGAGGAACTGATCGCGTCTAGCGACGTCGTCATTGTAGGTGCCGCGCACAACGCCTACCGGCAATTGCGCATTCCCGCCCAACTCGAAGTCGTTGACTTGTGGGGCGTCATTTCGGCCAAGGCGAACCAATGAGCGATCGAAGCCGAATCGACGAATACTGGGAGCGTCCCGATACCATTTCGTTGCTGGACCAGAATCTGCGGAAACTCGAAACCGACTTCGCGCTCTCACAAATCAGGGCGACCGACGAGATGGCGGACTTCGGCTGCGGTGGTGGCGAATCCACCGTCCAATATGCGGCGAAGGCGCGCAGCTGCCTTGCGTTGGAACACTCTAATTATTTACGGGCCAAAGCGGCCGAGCGTTTTGCCGCCGCCGGCCTAACTAATGTGACGCTGGTGGAGGGCGACGCCTTGGACTTGTCTGCTTACGTTGGCAAGTTCGACCTGGTTGTCACGCAGCGAGTCGTCATCAATTTCATGACGTGGGAAGAACAGAAACAAGTCCTGCAAAATATCCGGAATTCGTTACGTCCGGACGGACGCTACGTCATGATCGAAAATACGTTCGAGGGCTTTGAAGCCATGAACACGGTGCGTCGCGCCGTTGGATTGCCGAACGTGCCAATCCACGACTGGCACAATTACTTCGTGCACTACGACCGGTTGATGGAGTTTCTGGAAGGAAAATTCACAGTCGAGAAGACGCATACCTTTAATCTCTACTATTTGCTCACGCGCGTTTTCATAAACATGTTCGCGAAGTTCGAAGGCTACGGCCGCAAAGCGGTGAAAGACGACATCGTTGACGTCGCCGATACCGCTGCTCGTCGTTTGTACGAACTAATGGGCGATCGAATAAAAATCTCGGTGGATAAAGGAGAGTCTTTCGGCCCGATCCAAGGATTTGTTCTGCGGCGGGCGGGGTAGCAAGAATGGCTTCGCGCATCTCTTGGTGGTCACCCGAAATGACCGGCAGCGAGTTAGGCTTGGTAAAAGGCGTTCTCGACAGCAATTTCCTCAACGATGGAAAGGTCACCGAAGAATTCGCAGGCCGGATCGCGAAACTGGTTGATGCAAAATTCGGGCTCGGCGTTACCAGCGGCACGTCGGCGATTTATCTTTCGCTCGTTGCTCTCGGGATCGGTCACGGCGACGAAGTAATCGTCCCGGACATAACTTTCATTGCCACGGCCAATGCCGTTTCAATGGCCTGCGGAACGCCCGTGTTGGTAGATGTCGATCTTAGCACCCTTAATATAAGTGTTGCCGCGCTGGAAGCAGCCATCACTTCGAAAACAAAAGCGGTCGTGCCCGTTCACGTAAGCGGGCGCGCTGCAGAAATCGAAAACATTGTCCGCATAGCCCGGGAACGTGGCCTTGCTGTTGTCGAGGACGCCGCCGAAGCGTTTTGTTCACGACACAACGGCCGTCACCTCGGCACGTTCGGCCAGACCGGTTGCTTCTCGTTTTCGCCTAACAAAGTCATCACCACCGGTCAGGGCGGCGTCATTGTTACTAACGATGAAGCGATCTTTCATCGACTTCGCGAGTTGAAAGATCAAGGCCGGCCGGTGCGTGGCACTGGCGGTGCCGACACGCATGACCGGATTGGTTTTAATTTCAAGCTGACGAATCTCCAAGCCGCGGTTGGTTTGGGACAGTTGGGAAAACTCGACGCGCGACTCGAGCGCGTCGGGCAGACCTATCGGATTTACCGCGATGAACTGGCTGGGGTGAAAGGCATCCGCGTGCTTCCATTCAAGATCGACCAGGGCGAACAACCGCAGTGGATCGACGCTCTGGCCGAGCGTCGTGACGAACTCGACAACTTTCTCGCCGAGAACGGCGCGGGTTGCCGGCGCTTCTGGTTTCCATTACACACACAGAAACCTTATCGGCTCGATGATGCCGATTTTCCTATCAGCACGCGCCTCGGTAAAGAAGCCATCTGGTTGCCATCCGCTTTTCAGATGACCGATGATGATGTGCGGATCGTCTGTCGCTTGATCAGCCAGTTCTACCGAGCATGAACAGTATCGCGGCGACAGCACCGAGCGATGCGAAACCGGCGACGGATCGGTGCCGCATGTTGTCGATTTTGCTGCCGGTGCGGAATGAGGGAATCAACCTGCGGATCATGCTCAAGATTCTTCGTGCAGTCGTGGAGGTGCCACACGAGGTGTTGGTCGTTTACGATTCGGCGAACGATGACAGCATTGCCGTCGTCAACGAAGTCCACCAAATCTATCCAGAGCTACGAGGTATCCAGAACACGCTTGGCCATGGAGTCGTGAACGCGATCCGCGCCGGCGTCGCTGCTTCGGAAGGCGACGTCATCCTTATTTTCGCCGCTGATGAAGTCGGGCCGGTCTTGGCGATTGACGATATGATCACGTTGATTCGTGACGGATGTGACTTTGTCAGTTGCACCCGTTACGCGCACGGTGGGCGCAGGCTCGGCGGCTCGTTAGTCAGCGCCTTTCTTTCTTTCTGCGCAAACTGGCTGTTCCACCGCGTCGCCGCTTCGCCTTTCACGGACGCGACCACCGGGATCAAAATGTTTCGCAAAGAAATTTTTGCTTCCTTGAACCTAGAAAGCCGGCCGGTCGGTTGGACAGTCGCTTTCGAGATGGCAATCAAAGCTCATCATGCCGGCTTGCGACTGGGTGAGGTACCGATCGTTTCGATCGATCGTCTCTACGGCGGCGAGTCCACTTTTCGTCTCGGGCCGTGGATGGTGGAATACTCCCGCTGGTTTCTTTGGGGTCTCCGCGCCCATCTCAAGAACCGGAGTGTGCTCGGCAAAGCGACGGTGCGAATCCCGAAATTCTATCGATAAGTTATGCGTTATCTTGTCACCGGAGCGAGCGGCTTCATCGGCAGTGCGCTGGTGCGTGCGCTTTTAAAGAATGGAAATGATGTCCGCGCGCTCGACAACGAATCGCGCGGGTCGCGCCATCGGCTACGCGATGTCGAATCGCAGATTGTGTGGATGGACGGTGACGTGCGCGATGCGTCGACCGTCGCGCGAGCGGTCCAAGGCGTCGATGCCGTGTGTCATCTGGCTGCGATTAACGGTACGGAATTTTTCTACTCGCGACCTGAACTCGTGCTCGAAGTTGCGGTGAAAGGCATGCTCAACGTTCTCGACGCATGCATTGCACACGGCGTTGGCGAATTGTTTGTCGCTTCCAGCTCCGAGGTTTACCAGACGCCAGCTCAAGTGCCGACTGACGAAACCGTCGCTCTCTCGATTCCCGACCCGCTCAATCCGCGCTATTCCTACGGCGGCGGCAAGATCATTAGCGAGTTGCTCACGCTCAACTACGGTCGCAAAAAACTTCAGCGCGCGGTCATATTCCGCCCGCACAATGTTTACGGCCCGGACATGGGTTGGGAACATGTGATCCCGCAGCTCACGTTGCGCATGCACAAGCTCTGCCAAAAAACGAAGGGCACTGTCGTTTTGCCAATCGAGGGGACCGGCGAGGAAACGCGAGCGTTCGTTTTTATCGACGACCTGATTGCAGAATTAATGAAAGTGATGGAGAAAGGCGAGCACCTCGGCATTTATAACATTGGGACCGAAGATGAAATGTCGATCAAACAACTGGCGGAAGAAATCGCGCGCTTCTTCGGCCGCGATGTTCGAATTGCATCGAGAGAATTGAAGCCAGGTGGAACATTGCGCCGCTGTCCGAGCATCAAACGCATCCGTGATTTGGGTTACGCACCGACCGTATCGTTAAAGCAAGGATTGGCAGCGACAATTCCTTGGTACCTGGCCAACGCCGACAAAAATCCGGCCCGCACGTCATGAAGACCCAAAAAAAACTCGCCGCCGGCAGCGGCGGAAGCATCGTGGTGGACCGCTGCCAGGTTTGCGAATCGCGGGACTTGGAGCCGATCCTGTTTCTCGGCTATTTACCCCCAGTAAACACGATGCCGCTAATCGGCACGCCTTTGGCGGAGCAACCCGCTTATCCCGCCGAATTGCTCTTTTGCAAAAACTGCACGCTGGTCCAACTCGGACTGATCGTGGACCCGGCGATCCTTTTCCCGCCGTCGTATCCCTACACCAGCGGCACGACGAAAATCCTTTGCGAAAATTTCGCCGAGCTTTCCCGCGAAGTGGATTCGATGTACCCGCTAGAACCCAAACAACTAATCATCGACATCGGTTCGAACGACGGCACGCTCCTGAGCAATTTCCAAAAAAACGGGGTGCGCGTGTTTGGCATCGAACCAACCAATGCCGCAAAACTGGCCATTGAGCGGGGGATCCCGTCGATGATTTCGTTTTTTAATAAAGACGTGGCGGCGAAAGCGCTGGCCGAACAGGGAAAAGCTCAAATTGTCACGGCGACGAACGTTTTCGCGCACATCGAAGACATTCACGATATCGTCGCGGGCATTCTCATGTTGCTCAGCGATACCGGCATCTTCGTTAGCGAATCCCATTATTTTCGATCGCTGCTGGAAACGCTCCAATACGACACGATCTATCATGAGCATCTCCGCTACTACACGTTGACCAGCCTCAAAAATCTTTTGGAGATGCACGGGCTCGAAGTGATCCACGCCAAACGCATTCCGACTCATGGCGGTTCGATCCGTGTTTACGCCACGAGAAAGGATCGACATCCTGTTCAGGCGAGCGTGAAGCAAATTCTGGAAGAAGAGAAACGCGAGATCACCTTGAATGCGTTTGCAAAATTCAAACGTGCCGTGGTCAATTCCAAGCTCGACCTGCTTTCGCTGCTCAAGGAAATCAAAACCGCAGGCGGACGGATATACGGGATCGGCGCGCCGTCGCGCGCGAGCACGCTAATCAATTACGTCGGTTTGGATAACGGCATCCTGGACGGCGTTCTTGAAATCAAAGGCTCGTACAAAATCGGCAAGTACGTTCCGGGTACCATTATTCCGGTGGTGGAGGAAGCGCGGCTCTTTTCCGACCAGCCCGAATACGCGCTGCTGTTGTCCTGGCACATCGCGGACGAACTGATTCCGAAGCTGACTGAGCGTGGTTTCAAAGGCCGCTACGTCGTCCCACTTCCGACACCGCGAGTGCAGTAGAAACTGCAGCGAGCAACATGTCGATCGAACAAGGATGAAATGCGATCCGTCTTAAGAGTCATCGGCTTGGTCGGGATTCCTCTGCTCGTCTGGTCCGTTTTGTTCGCTCCTACGTTTCGATATCCGTTTCACTGGGACGACTTTCATTTGATTCGCCCTTATTCCGGATCGGAGCTTCTGTCCGTTTTTCACGGCGTCGTCGATCCGGACAAAATCGAAACACCGGGACTACGCCCGGTCAGCACTCTTCTTTACCATCTCCAGGGCTCGCTCTTGGGAGAAAATATCGTCCTGCAGAGAATCTTTCTGCTCGCGTTGATGGCAGTACTTCTTTGCCTGGTCGGAATTCTTTTGTTGGAGCTTGGCCTTCGTTTCGTCCAGATCGCGATCGTCTTTGCATTGTTCGTCTCCTCGAGGGTCTTCGCTTCGCTCGTTCTTTGGATTAGTCTGAGCCACGTCATCCTGGCCTACATTTTCATCGCCCTGACTGCTTACTTTTTTGTTCTTTGGATGAAACGACAGCGCGGTGTTTTCTTTGCCGCGACGTTGGTGTGCGCGATACTCGCCACATTTAACCGTGAAGAAGCGTACACGTTGCCGGTTGTTTTTCCTCTTCTGTGGTTGATTTCATCACCGGACCGCGCACGTTGGCGCGAGATTTTCGCGGCCGCGGCTAGCCTCTTCGTGGTCGTCTGTTTTCATTACTGTCTCTGGCATTTCTTGGTCCCAGACGCGCTATCGCCTCGGTTCACTTTGGGCGCGGCCGGAAAATTCTTCCGCGCGATCGTGGCTTCATGGCTGCCGGGTGGCTACACGATGATTGGAAGCACCGATAAACTCATTGGACTCTTATGGGTCGGCTTTTTAATCGCACTCATCGTGATTTTTCTCAGAACAAGCCGGCCGCCTACCCGCAGCCTGTTTCTTGGCGTCTGTGGTGTGGGAATCATACTTTCTCTGCCCGCCCTCGGCGTGGCGCGGCCTTTCGGCATCGCGTTGCCGACACTCGCTTTCATGACTGCGGTTTCGATCGCGATCGCCGAGGTTTACCGCCAGATCCAAGTTCGTCAGTGGCGGCGATACGTATTTCTTGGAACTGTCTTGTTGGGTCTCGCCCTCGGAGTGGCCGGCGGAGTCCGTCGCTCTTTCTACGTCGCTGAATCTTTGCAGCAAAACTGCGCAGTAAGAGCAGAGCGCGATGGCGAATTCCTTTTCAATTTGCTTGAGCAACCAGCCACCATTCCCGAAAAGCGCCGACAGGCCGGGCTCGCTCGGCTGAGCGCGCTCGGGATCAAATCCGGCGAAGACATGAAGAATTTGCGTCAAGATTTGAAGGAGAATCCCGGGCGATACCAGGGAAACGCAACGGATCGACAAGCTCTTTTTCGCTCGAAGTACAAGTACTTGTCTTTTTGATAAGGAACGAGATTGCCGGTAACGTTGCTTCCTTGAACGCGGAATCTCCCATCATTGTTGCCGGAGCCGGGCCGCCGGTGAGCTCAGTCGTAACGCAGCCCTCAACTGCTAAACCGACGCTTCGGATTCGTCCGACCAAAGGCTGGGCGGCTCTGAACCTGCGCGAGCTTTGGAGTTATCGTGATCTCCTTTGGATTCTGGTCGAACGGAACATCAAGGTCATTTATAAACAGACCGCGCTCGGGATGATCTGGATCGCACTCCAGCCGCTGATCGCAGCGATCATTCTGGCTCTGGTTTTTGGCCGGATGGCCAAACTTCCAAGTGATGGCGTGCCGTATCTCTTGTTTGTCTTCTGCGGCCTGACCGCCTGGCGTTATTTCTCAGAGACGGCTCAACGCAGCAGCAATAGCCTGGTCAATAACGCACAGCTCGTTTCAAAAGTTTACTTTCCGCGGATGTTGATTCCGCTCTCGCACACTTTTTCCACGCTGTTCGATTTCGCAGTAATGTTGGTCATTCTTTTCATTTTAATGGTGATCTACCGCGTGTCACCGACGGTGCGACTGCTTGCGGTCCCCGGTTTCCTAGTCCTGACTGCAGTTACCGCGACCGGCGTTGCGCTCTGGTTTTCGGCGCTAAGCGTTAAGTATCGCGATTGCAATTATGCGTTGCCTTTCTTCCTTCAAATCTGGATGTACGCGAGCGCGGTGGTTTATCCCACCAGCATGATCGCATCGGAGCGAGCGCGAGCGTTATTTGCCCTCAATCCGGTGGTCGGATTTGTGGAAGGCTTCCGCTGGTCGGTTGTTGGCCGCAGTGCTCTAAATCCTACCATGTTTTGGATCACGGTTGGAATGTCGTTCCTCATCCTTTGCAGCGGCGCCTTTTTCTTCCGTCGCGTTGAACGCGATTTTGCTGACATCATTTAGTTTCTTCGCGTTTCGAAAGATGTCCGACATTGCGCTTTCCATTCAGAACCTGAGCAAATCTTTTCGGATCGCCCACCGACGCGGTGGCTTAAGCGGTTACAGAACGCTCCACGACGAACTCGTGACCTTACCGCGACGATTGATAAACCGTTTGCGCAGCAACGGAACATCGACATCGGAAACTTTCTGGGCGCTGAAGGATGTTTCCTTTGATGTCAACAGAGGCGAAGCACTCGGCATCATTGGCAGCAATGGCGCGGGCAAGAGCACGCTCTTAAAAATTCTTAACCGGATTACCGAGCCGACTCGAGGCACGGTAGACATCTATGGCCGAGTTGGAGCCCTGCTCGAAGTAGGGACCGGTTTTCACCCGGAACTGACCGGACGTGAGAATATTTTTCTAAACGGCGCGATCCTCGGCATGACTCGAGCGGAAATTAAAAGAAAATTCGACGAAATCGTTGCCTTCACCGAAGTCGAAAAATTTCTCGACACCCCGGTGAAACGTTACTCGAGCGGCATGTACGTGCGACTCGCGTTTGCCGTCGCTGCCCATCTCGACCCCGAGATTCTTCTCATCGACGAAGTGCTGGCCGTGGGCGATGCCGAATTTCAGAAAAAGTGTCTGGAGAAAATGGAGAATGTATCCGGGAAAGAAGGCCGCACCGTGATCTTCGTCAGTCACGACATGGATGCTATCTGTCATCTGTGTTCACGATGTGTTCTTCTTCGGCACGGAGAAATCGTGAAAACAGGGACCACCACCGACGTGGTTGGGGCTTATTTGGGAGGCGAACAAGTTCAGGCTTCCGCGATCGATTTCTCACCGGTCGACACCGGAGCAAGTTTTCAGTTTGCCGGATTGTACGATTCGAACGACCGGTCCACGATTTCTTTTACGACGAGTGAGCCGATTCTTCTCAAATGCTCGTTTGAGGTGCGCCGCCAAATCGAAGGACTTCAACTTTCATTTTCAGTCCTGAATTTTAAACGCGAACAAGTCTTTTATTCCACTCTATCGATGGCGGATCCGCCCATCTCAGTTGAAGCAGCCGGAAAACACAATATCACCGCGATGATTCCGCGCCGTTTGCTGCTTCCCGGACGCTATTTCATCGACCTCGCCCTTCACACCCCAAAGACAAAACTCTACGATCGTCGCCAGCAGGCGCTCAGCTTCCGAATCGTGGCCACGGTCGCTGACGGATTCGATGGTTTCTCGGGCGATGAGCTCGGTCAGGTTTATGCAGACGTGAAATGGCATAGAATCTCCACCCCCAAGCCAGGATGATCGGATCGAATTCGGAAACGAGCCGATTAAGCGTTAGCCGGCGATGTCCTATCTCTTGAAATCGTTCGATGGGCCCATTCAATAGGTCGTCGCTCATCTATGCGCTATTTCTGCACGTATTTTGATCGTCATTATCTGGCTCGAGCCCTGGTGCTCTACGATTCGCTGAAACGTAATTGCGGTGACTTCAAATTGTGGATGTTATGCCTGGATGAGGAGAGCTACGCAGCGTTGGCAAAGCTCAAATTACCGGAGGTCAGCCTCCTTACCCTGAGCGAACTGGAGCGAGACGATCCACCATTGCGCCAGGCAAAAACGAACCGGTCTCTTCTCGAGTATTATTTCACCTGCACGCCTTGTCTGCCGCTCTTCATTCTGCGTCGCGAGCCTGCGGTGGACCTGATCACTTACCTGGATTCGGATCTGTTCTTTTTCACCACCGTTGAACCACTGTTCGAAGAAATAAGCAATAAGTCGATTGCAATTATCCCGCATCGGTTTTCGGAAGCGTTCCGCAAATGGGAATGGAACGGGATCTATAATGTCGGCTGGGTCACTTTTAGACGCGATGACAATGGATTATCCTGTCTTCACTGGTGGCGAGAGCGATGTATTGAGTGGTGTTACGATCGGACTGAAGGCAATCGATTCGCCGACCAAAAGTATCTCGATGATTGGCCGACTCGGTTCCAAAATGTTGTCGTGTTGCAGCACAAAGGGGCAAATCTTGCGCCTTGGAATGTGGGAAACTACAAGCTAACCGTGCGCGATGGGACCGTTTTCGTGGACGATCAACCGTTGGTTTTTTTCCACTTTCACGGCTTCAAACAACTGGCCGGCTGGATTTATGACACTCAGCTTGCAAAGTATAAAGTGATCCCATCCAAGATCGTCATCCGGAACATCTTCGCTCCATATCTGCGTCAGCTACTTTCCCAATCGGCACGGCTTGGACCATCATGTTCGACTCTGCTTGGGAGCGTAAGGAAAAGTCCCGATGGCCTGTTGCGAGGCTGCGCGCGTCTCCTGAAGCGACAATACCTGGTTGTCATTAACGGCCGCATTATCTAGCGAACTTCTTCAGTTTTCTATGGTTGAAACGCCAAAGGTTTCGATTCTGCTGCCGTCGCTGAACGCGCGCGAATTTCTCGAAGCGCGAATCGATTCTTTGCTCAATCAGACGTTTACCGATTGGGAAGCGATAGTCCTCGACAGCCAATCGACCGACGGAACTTGGGAATTTTTTAAATCGATCGCTTCGTCTGATTCGCGGTTTCGACTGCATCAAATTCCACGTAGGGGACTTTATGCCGCGCTCAATCGCGGCCTGGATCTGGCAACCGGCGAATTTCTCCACATCGCCACCTGCGACGATACTATGGCGCCAGAATTTCTGTCGGAAATGCTGCGAGCATTTTCGCGTTGCCCGGAAGCCGGCATCGCTGCGTCGGACGTTTTGCTCATCAACCGCAACGGCAACGAACTCTCTCGAAAAGACCTGCATGGTCGTCTGACAAAACGCGCAGCGAGAAATTTATTGAACCTCAGCCATGTTCGCGCCGCATTCCCTGGCGAAATAGAAAAAAATATTAATTACCGACCTGTGCCTCATGATTGTCTCCTCCATTTCGATGGGCGGAGCGTTTACCTTTCACTAAATCAACTTGTTGTTCGAATGAGCGCTGCCCGCGCTGCTGGGCGGTTTGAAACGGCAATTGGATCTGTCGCGGATTTTAGCTGGTTGCTTGAACTCACGAGCTTAACCGGTTCGATACACGTACCAAAAAAACTGGCAATGTGGCGTTACCATGGAAATCAACTGAGTCTGCGCCCTGATCTCTCGCGCGCCGGTTCGCAAAGAGCGGCAGCCGAGCGCGCGATGCGTCGGATTTGTGGCGCCAATCCGATTCTATTAAGTCGGAACGATCGCGCCGCGCTTCTTTTGCCTCTTAAAATTCTCGAATGCCGATCGCCAATTGGACGCGTCTTCGGCTGGTTTGAATCAGTCGCAAGACTCACGCGAATGTTTTTCGAGCGGCCCGTTCCCACACTGCGGGCATTGCTTCGGGTGAAGTTTAGATTTGGAACTCGCACGCACTCCTTGCTTCCAATGATCTTCCAAGGAGCCAATCTCGCACCGAGGAATGTCGAATAGTTGAGCCTTCAGTTTTTCAACTGCTCAACTGCTTTAATGAAAGCCGAAAGCGGGAGAAATCTGAAAGCTGAAATCTGAAGGCTCACGCATCCAATGTTGCTTTGCCGCGCTTGACCATAGTTGCAAAAATCGTGATCAGTTCGTTCGTTTTATGAGATTTTCAAGAGAGCCGTTCGGTCGATTCAGCGTCGCGCCGTTAAATTCGTTCTTCCGAATCCGCGGACTAGTCATGGCGAATACTCCATAATTTACGACACGCTCAATACCTGCGGCGGACCAAACGATTATCTGATCGATCTCGCTTTGCGCGCCGCACACGAAGCGTGGCAAACCGAGTTACCGGACCTCAGTCGACGCATCGATGCCGATAGCCATGATTTCACGCGAGTATGGCCTGGAGAACACTACCGGTTGCTCGCCGCTTTGGTAAAACTGTTGCAACCTGAACGCGTCCTTGAAATCGGGACATTTCGCGGACTGTCGGCGCTTGCACTCAAAAAATTTCTGCCTTCCGCCGGCAAAATCGTTACCTTCGACGTCGTCCCGTGGAAATCATTGTCAGATACTTGTCTCCGTCCGGAAGATTTCGAGGATGATCGGCTGCGACAGCAAATTGGCGACCTGTCTGACACTGCCGTGTTCGAGTTGCACCGCAGCCTGATTCAACAAACGGAATTGCTCTTCGTGGACGGAGCGAAGGACGGCGTCTTCGAACGCAAATTGCTCCAGCAGCTGGAAACCGTTGACTTTCATAAACCCCTTCTCCTCGTCATTGATGACATTCGCTTTTGGAACATGCTCGCCGTTTGGCAAGACATCGCACGGCCGAAACTCGATTTGACCTCGTTCGGCCATTGGTCCGGAACCGGTGTGGTAGAATGGCATTCGAGGACAAACTCGGAAAAACGGAAACACTGAAATAGTGAAATCGTTTCATTCGGCACGGCCCTGGCCGAGTTTGAAGGGCTAAAGCTGCGAGAATGAAACTGCGTACGATCATAGTCACTGGCTCAGCCGGATTGATCGGGTCGGAGACGGTGAGGCGATTTGCGAACGACGGTGCGCAAGTCGCTGGCATCGATAACGACATGCGTGCCCAATTTTTTGGGCCGGAAGCTTCGACAAGAAAAATGCGTGACGATCTAATTGCGAATGTCCCAGGCTATCGGCATCATGACATCGACATTCGCGACGCGACCGCGGTCACGCAGTTATTCAAACAGCTTCGCGGAACAATCGATGCCGTTGTCCATACTGCTTCACAACCTTCGCACGATTGGGCGGCGCGCGAACCGCAGACCGACTTCACGGTTAATGCTAACGGCACCCTGAATTTGCTGGAGGCCGCGAGAAACTTTTGTCCCGAAGCGCCATTTATCTTCACATCGACTAACAAAGTGTACGGCGATACACCGAATCGACTGCCATTGCGCGAGCTGGAGAAACGTTGGGAAATTGAACCCGGCCACGAGTACGAGCCCGGAATCTCCGAAAACATGAGTATCGATTGCAGCAAGCACTCGCTTTTTGGCGCATCCAAGACCGCTGCCGACATTCTCGTCCAGGAATACGGCCGTTATTTCGGAATGCCGACTGTTTCTTTTCGAGGCGGCTGCCTGACCGGTCCAGCACATGCCGGCACAGAGCTGCACGGCTTCCTTTCGTACCTGATGATCTGCACCGTTACCAGACGCCCGTATCGCGTGTTAGGATACAAAGGCAAACAAGTGCGCGATAATATTCACAGCTTTGATCTGGTTGAAGCATTTGCGGAGTTCATTCGTGCGCCGCGGGCCGGCGAAGTTTACAACATCGGTGGCGGCAGGCACTGCAATTGTTCGATCTTGGAAGCAATTGAGCTGTGCGAGGAAATCAGCGGTTGCAAATTGCGTTGGCAATACGAAGAAACAAACCGAATCGGCGATCACATCTGGTGGATCAGCGATATCCGGAAATTTCAGAAGCATTACCCGAATTGGAAATTTCGCTACGGCCTGCCCGACATGGTAGGTGAGATCTATCGCGCCATCTGCCAGAGATAAACTACCCGATATTACAGGCCGGATCGCCAACTACCGCTATTTAATATGGACCTAGTCGTCGGCATGGCCCTCGTCGAATTTGAAAACTTGCAAGGCGATTGAGCGGCACCACATGAACAGCAAGAACGCTAATCCTAATCCCGAGCACGTTTACCTTTTCAATCTCCATTAGAGGAAAGCTAAGTAGCCCTATACTTTCCGGCCGAATTTCTTTTCCAGCTCAGCATTTGAAATTTGGATCATTGTCGGGCGGCCGTGCGGGCAACAGTAGGGCAGATCGCATTCGAGCAGATCCTGAATCAGCTTCTCGACTTCGAGATAGCGCAACGGATCGTTCGCTTTCACCGCGTGACGGCAGACGCTCTTCGCGATCATGTCCTCGCCCAAACGCAGCGGCGAACTGCGATCGCTCGCGCTCTTGAGATCGTCGATGACCTTGCGCATGAATTGCGCGCCGTCGGTCACGTTTAGGAATCCCGGCAGACTGTCGATCTTAAATGTGTTGGGTCCGAAACTTTCGATTCCGATTCCCATTTTCTGCAAGATCGACATGTTCTGTTCGATCCAATCGGCATCGCGCGGCAGCAGCTCGAACGTTTGTGTGATGAGCAACTTTTGCGACGGGACCCCCTGCTCTTCCATACGTCGCCGAAGTTCTTCGAACAAAATCCGCTCGTGCGCGGCATGTTGGTCGACCAGCACGAGTCCGTCCGCGTTCTCCATCAGCACGTAAAGTTTATTAAGCACGCCAATGATCTGGAACTGCGGCGTTGCGGCTCGCTCCACGCGCTTTTGTTGGGCAAGTGAGGGCCAATCCGGCTCGGATCTTGCCGAATCAGCCGGGGGAACTGGCAGGCGGTGCGCCTGCCCTACAATTTCAGCAGTCGGAAATTGCGGTAACTCGCGATGCGACACTTCCGGAACACTGACTTGAGGCCGTAAGATTAGATCGACAGTGGGCTGCGCTGAAACTTGCGCCGGCGGCGCCCGGAATTTTTTCTGCCAATCGGCGCGACCGCGCGCGAGGGTTGCCTGAATGCAACGCACGACAGCTTCGCGAACTCCATTTGGATCGCGGAAGCGAACTTCTCGTTTCGCCGGATGCACATTCACGTCTACGGCACCCGGATCGAGTTCGAGAAAAAGGAAAGTCACCGGATATTGTCCTTTCATCAGCGCGGTATGATAGCCTTCGCGCACCGCCGTTGTGATCAGCGGGCTTTCGATGGCGCGTCCGTCCGTAGAGATCACGAATTCGATCGATGAGCGTCGCAGTCGCGGGAAGTTGAAATACCACCCGATCGTCGCGCGCGAAGGTGAAAGCGACTTTCGCGTGACCGATCGCCTGCAAATGCAATTGATGTTCGATGTTGCGGCTCTCGGTATTTTCGGCGCGAAGAAATTTGCGGCGGGCTGGAATGTTGTAGAAAAGCGAGCGCACTTCCACTTGCGTACCGGGCGCTTCTCCGCCGTCGCGGACGATGTCGATCTTGCCGCCGTTGACAATGATTTCAGTTCCGGCAACTGCGTCCTGTTCGCGGGTCGTTAGGCGAAAGCGCGACACGCTGGCGATACTCGGTAACGCTTCACCGCGAAAACCCAATGTGGCGATTGCTTCCAAATCCGAAACCGATCGGATTTTGCTGGTCGCATGTCGCTCGAGTGAAAGTAGGGCGTCGTCGCGATCCATCCCGCAGCCGTCGTCGATCACGCGCACAAGCGAAATTCCTCCGCGCCGAATCAGGATGTCGATCTTCCGGGCACCGGCGTCGATGCTGTTCTCGACCAGCTCTTTCACAACCGACGCGGGTCGCTCAACGACTTCGCCAGCAGCAACCTGACTGGCCACGGTTTCGGGAAGGAGGCGAATGCGAGACATTGAGAAGTTGAGAAGAAGTTCAGAAATGAACTCCAGACAAGAATATTCGTTCGAGAAGTTACGTGTGTGGCAAGCCGCACGAGATTTACAGTCAGAGGCGGAGCAAGCGTTGCGCGGATCGATTGAGCAATTGTCGTCCCAATTAAATGCACTTCATCGAAGCCAACGAGCGCGCATTAGTTAATTCTCCTCAACATCTTAACCCCACGGCTCGCGGCCCTTTTTTGACTTAACCAGTCGCGAGCGGTATTTTCCAACCGATGATTAACGTCACCCAGAACGCGGCGCGTCAGCTCCGCAACCTGCTCGATGCCCAGAAGCAAGGCGCCGGAAAAGGTCTGCGCGTGCAGATCATGAAAGGCGGCTGCTCCGGTTTGCATTACGAGATGACGTTGGACGAAAAGAAGACCGGAGACGCAGTGGTCGAGCGCGACGGCGTCGAGTTTTTCGTCGACGACGAGAGCGCTGCTTATCTGCGCGGGGCTACTTTGGATTTTCGCGACGGCCTTACTGGCACCGGTTTTCAAATCGTGAATCCGAACGCGAGCCGAACGTGTGGCTGTGGGACGTCATTCGAAGTAACGCAGTCCCGTACGCACAACCCGTTCGGCGCCGGATCAATTACTTTGCCTGGACCGTCGTCATTTTGTTGCTGACCGGATTCGCGTTCGCGGCCTGGCTCGGCAGCTTTTACATCTTCAGTCAACCGGAGCGGCCGGACAGTTATCGGATTCTGCAAAAGCTGCACAAGATCGAGCCGCCGAAACGTTTCGAACTGACGGCCGCGCCGGCCGGCGAATTTCTGAGCGCGAAACAGCTTTACGATCGTTACAACGCGATGGGTTCGGCTGAGCTGACCAAAACCAACGCGGAGCTGATGCGAAATTACATTCGCAATTTTCAGCAAGTGCGTGGGCTGGTGCCGTACGTCGTCGGCCGCTACGTGATCATGGAGGCGCGCGAACTCAGCTCGAGCGATTTATTCACGTCCGGAATGGTCGCGTTGACGGGTTCAATCGAGAACCCGGAATTGTTGATGGAACATCTTTATCCGGCCGAGCCGCAAACGGTCTCCCTGATCAAACAAACGCTCAGCACCGGTCTGGAACTCAAACTCGATCGCGCTCACGATCTTTCTGTCGTCATTCACGTCGAACGATTTCCCGATGGGCGGATCATGCTGACTTCGGTGCCACTGCTTTATGGAACTTACACGGTGATGCGCGGCACCGGCACCTTCAGTCTGGAACCACCGCTCGCTCTCAACCTCGAAGCAGGCTGGCCGTTGTTTAGAGAGCAAGCACGGTTGCGCGGCGAAATGCATTATGCGCAATTCCGACAAGGAACACCGCATGCGGAGGCGCCGGCGCAGGTTGCAATTCCAGGTTTAGCTCCAGGTGGCTCGCCGCCGCCGCCGCAAAATCAGCTCGTGCGGGTCGAACCGGCCAAAGCGGTCGAGACTCCCGCTATGGTGCAAATTCCGTCCAAGAAAGGAAAAGCCGGCGCAAAAGCAACGCCAACTCCGAAAGGCAAGTTGGCTAAAAACAAACCGACCCCGCAACCTTCAGCCTCAGCGACACCATTCGTAGTCGCGGCAAAATCGGCAACTGCCCCGCAGGCGCCATCGCCGATCGTTCAAGCATCACCGCCTCCGGCGCCGGCAAGAACTCCGCTCCCACCTGCACCAGCAGCCGCGCAGTCAGCGCCGCAGATCGCGCTTGCTCAAGCTGTTGAAACTCCAGGGCGCGCGCAGCCGGCCCAGCCGGGTGCTCCCGACGTGGCCACATTGGCATCGACCACTGGCGGTGGCAGTTGGAAAACCTTTCCGCCCGGTAAAATGCCGATCGGCCGGCTCATTGCCACCGGCGACCTCAAGGAAATCGCCGATCGCGGAACGGCGGGCGAACGGATTTATTTGAAAGGACAATTTGTCGTGAATTTTTCCGATGCGAACCGTGCCGTGCTGCGACCTCGCGGCAAGCTGACAGATTCAGTCTTGCATTTCGGCGCGGCACCGACGCGCATCATCGTCGAATTTCCCTCGGGTTACACGCCGCCACAACCGGGATCGACAGTCAACCGCGACGAAGCCCGACCACTCGAGATCACCGAAGTGCGGAAACAGGAAGACGGACAACTCAACGTCTTCGCCCGCGAAATCATGCAGTAGCGGTAGTGGCGGCCGTATCGGCCGCGCTTTCTGGTGTCTACTCGCTGCCGTTTGTTTCCAAAATTACCTTCCCGTCGGAAATTTCGAATGTCTTGAGGTTGGTCTGACCGATCCAATCTGAAAGATAACGTTTGAAAGACCAGGAACCGTACTGCCAGCTAAGGAATTCTTCTCCCACCGGTCGGCCGTTTACGATGATGCTGGTGATGAGCGCAGCCTCCGGCTTTGCGCTCGGCGCCGATTGGACGGAGCACTGCGCGTTGATGTAACGCCCAGTCAACCATCGCGCCTTTCCGAGAGGCATGCTCAACTGCAAGTGCGCCGTGTTGTCTTCAATCGTCACATAAGCG
>WNFC01000859.1_pt1 | contig 30707 bp, 28 predicted proteins | sample 5400541 | NCBI WGS metagenome assembly WNFC01 (sample SAMN13153342, study PRJNA577476) | soil metagenome | isolation source: 120 cm saprolite under Douglas fir tree site 2 hole 2 replicate 1 | place: USA:California | collected 2015-04-18
GCCTAAAGCGACCTTTGTCACGAGGCTCCAGCCCTGCCGGTTACCCGGCCGAACCGCTCGTCAGCTACCAGATCAATCGACAACTCTCTGGGTGGAATCTTCCTCCACTGATGATTCGCGCCTTCGGGGCGCACTGCCAATAGCGACATTCCGCCGGCGTCCTGCGCACTACGAAATTCGTCACAGACCTTCAATTTGAGGCGTGATATTCTTCTCTGATTGGAGCGGATGCGACCCTATTGGGGAGGGGTCAACCTATCCGATCGCGGACTGATAAGCTTTGCGCCAAAAGCTTATCAGTTGCAGCGCCTACAATATCCGTTGCTTTGCTCGGCTGCTGAACTAGAATCAATGCATCATCGCTGAATCGCCGAGATGCCGGGCAAGCAAGCAAAGATTCTGTCAGACCAACACATCGAAGACTTGTTGTTCTTCGCCGGCAACACCCGCCAACCGGATCGTAACCGCGCTATCGTTTTGCTGTCGATGAAAGCTGGCCTGCGCGCCGCCGAGATTGCTAACCTGACCTGGGACATGGTTGTAGGGCCGACCGGCCAAATCGGCACGACGATTGAACTCCACGATGACGCGGCCAAGATGGGAAACGGCCGCACCATCCCGATGCACAGTCAGCTCAGGGACGCCTTGGTATTGTTGCGTCGAGTAGAGCCAATATCCGGTCCGGTCATTCGTTCGGAACGCGGCGGTCAAATGACGCCGCTGAGTATTGTCGTCTGGTTCGCGCGCGCTTACGACGCACTGGGCTTGGACGGCTGCTCCTCGCATTCCGGCCGGCGGACCTTCATCACCCGAGCCGCTCGTGCCGTTCATCAGGCCGGCGGTTCCTTGCGCGACGTGCAGCTGCTGGCGGGTCATCGTTCCATTCAGACCACCCAGCGGTACATCGATGGCGACTCTGACGCTCAACGGAGGCTGGTATCGCTCATCTAGCCTCGCCATCGTCTTCCCTTTCCTCGCGGCACCGCAAAGCCGCCCCTCTCGATCCGTCTGGTCTGGTCGAACATCAACGGGCGGCCGGGTTGATTGAGCGTGTCTGCGCGCTCGCCGGCTCCATGACCTTTCTCGAAGATGTTCGTGCCGAGGTTTGTCGCGCAGGCATCGACAAGGCTGTCGCTCGCCGCGACACACCGGCTATCTTCGATTGGCTGCTCACGGCGTTTATGCGAGCATGCAGTAGCGCCCGTTCCGCGCCGATTATGGAATCTGGCCGGTCTGCTTTGCGCCGATGAGCGGACATTGCGAGATACCCTTACTAAGTCCGAAAAGTGCCAACAGCGGTGATGGACCAGGATAGGCGGTCAGGGCCGCCATACTGTTCGTCGCTGACCTTTTCCATCCAATCGACATTCTTACCGTTCAGCGCTTCCTGAATGGCGATGTGTGTCAACGCCGTTGACGGCGTCGCGCCGAGCCAGCGCTTTTCGCCTGCCGGAGATTGATCTGTGCGGGCTGCAACCTCGCCTAATCAACTATCAAGACCGGCGTATCTTTGACGCCGACCTCGCCTTCCCGTCCCGAGCGCTCAGACGCGCTCGATTATGATTGCCGGAGCCATTCCGCCGGCAGCGCACATGGTCACAAGGCCGCGTTTGAGATCACGCCGCTCCAACTCGTCGAGAATAGTGCCGATCAGGATCGAGCCTGTCGCACCGATGGGATGACCGAGTGCAATCGACCCGCCGTTGACATTGACCTTGTCGCGGTCGAGATCGAGATCCCGAATGAATTTCTCAGCCACCACCGCAAAGGCTTCGTTGATTTCAAACAGATCGATATCATCCAGGGTCAGACCGGCCTTGGCCAGCACCTTATGCGCCGCCGGGACCGGGGCATTCAGCATTAGCGTAGGCGAGTCGCCTATAGTCGCCATCGCAACGACGCGCGCACGTGGCTTGAGGCCATGCGCCTTGGCGTAATTTGGGGACGCCAGCAGAACCGCCGCCGAGCCGTCGACCACACCCGACGAATTGCCGGCATGGTGGATGAAATCGATGTCGAGATCGGGATATCTTTGCAGAATCAGGTTGCGATACGTTGTGCCCTTGTCGTCAAGTGGATAGTCCGCCACCGCCGCAAAGGCAGGCTTCAGACCTGCAAGTCCTTCGAGCGTGGTCTGTGGTCGTGGATATTCCTCCCGGTCGAGTGCCAGGCTGCCATCCTCTCGATAGACCGGAACGAGGCTCTTGTCGAAATGGCCGTGTTTGATGGCGTTGGCGGCCTTCTGTTGACTCTCAAGCCCCAGTCTGTCGACGTCCTCTCGCGTAATGCCTTCGAGCGTCGCAACGGCGTCGGCGCAGACACCTTGATGCGATTGCGGGTGCCTTGCGCGGAGGCGAAGATTGCCAGCATCCATCATGAACGGGCCTTCGCCGCGGCGGCCCTCCATCGACATCATCTCGGTGCCACCAGCGATAACGAGATCCTCGGAGCCCGACATGATCGAGGCGGCCGCCATGTTGACGCTGGTAATGCCCGAACCACAGAAGCGGTCGAGAGTCACGCCGCTGGCGCGAAAATCGTAGCCAGCGTCCAGCGCGGACATCCGGCCGAGATCGCCGCTCTGCTGGCCGCGCTGGGAACTGGTGCCCCAGATGATGTCGTCGACATCGGCGGTGTCGATCCCAGTGCGATCGGCCAAGGCCCGCAACACCGTCGCGCCAAGCTGCTGCGGATGAATGCCCGATAGCGCGCCCTTTCCGGCCTTGCCAATGCCGCGGGGAGTCCTGCATGCGTCGATGATCAGCGCGTCAACCATGGTATTTCCTTCCATGAATTTGTTGTGAGCATTTGGGGCCGGTCAGGTTTCAAAGTCAATTCGTGCGGCTGATGATCTCTTTCATGATCTCGTTAGTGCCGCCATAAATGCGCTGCGCGCGGGCATCGACGAAAGCGGGGCCGATCGCATAATCGCGCATGTAACCATAGCCACCATGGAGCTGCAGGCATTCGTCAACTACTTTGCATTGCAGATCGGTGGTCCAGTATTTGGCCATCGCTGCCGTCTCCACGTCCAGTTTTCCGTCCAGCGACAGACCAATACAGCGATCGACAAAGACGCGGGCGATCTGCGTTTCTGTTCTAAGTTCAGCGAGCTTGAATTGTGTATTCTGAAACGACGCTATCGATCGCCCGAACGCCTGACGCTCTCTGCAATAGTCGATCGTCCAGCGCAGCGCCGCCTCGCAAGCAGCGACCGCCACGATCGCGAGCTGGAGCCGCTCCCAAGGCAATTCCTGCATTAGGTAGCGAAACCCCTGCCCCTCGTCGCCGATCAGGTTTTCGGCGGGAATCCGGACGTCATCGAAGAATAATTCCGACGTGTCGGCCGAATGCAGGCCGATCTTTTCAAGATTGCGGCCTTTGCTGTAACCGACGCGTTCGCCTTCGACCAGAAACAGCGACATACCCTTGGCGCCCTCGGCTGGGTCCGTTTTGGCGGCGACGATGGTCAAATTGGTATGTTGGCCATTGCTGATGAAGGTCTTCTGGCCGTTCAAACGGAAGCCATCGCCTTCCCGGCGCGCCACAGTCGTCATCCGCTGCAGATCGGAGCCCGCCACCGGTTCGGTCATCGCGAGTGCTCCAATCCGTTCCCCGCTGATCATCGCAGGAAGCCAGCGCGCCTTCTGCTGTGGCGAGCCGTATTTCAGCAGATAGGGCGTGACGATCTCGGAATGCATGGCGAAATTGAGCGCCATTCCGGTCAGGCCGAGATCGCTGAGCTCTTCGAGCATCACGACGGCCGTCAGCTTGTCCGCGCCGAGACCTCCATGGTCCTCCGGAACGGAAGTACAGAGCAACCCCGCATCACCCATCAACTTCCACACGCCGTGCGGGACGATGCCTTCACGTTCCCATTGCGCGTGAAACGGTTCGAATTCCTTTTCGAACAGCGACCGGCACTGCGCCCGAAAGATGTGATGCTCCTCCGCAAAAATCGTGCGAGGAATCATCGCGCGTTCCCGTGTGACTCACACACCATCGCGAATCTCGCGCTTTAGCTCGAGGCGAGATAGCTTGCCGACAACGGTCTTCGGCAACTGCTGGCGAATTTCAAGTTGGCGCGGCATCTCGATCGGAGACAGCTTGTCCTTTAGATGGACCTGAAGATCTTCCAGCGTGAGCATCGCATCGCCGCGCAGAACGACGAAGGCCTTGACCGTCTCGCCGCGGTAGGAATCGGGAACGCCAATCGCGATTGCCTCGGCGATAGCCGGGTGGGAGTAGATCGCACTCTCAACGTTAGCGGGATAGATGTTGTAGCCACCGGCGATGATCATGTCCTTGAGGCGGTCGACGATGAACAGATATCCCTTCTCGTCGAAATAGCCGATATCGCCAGTGCGAAAGAACCCGTCGACCATCGAACGGTCGGTCTCATCCTTGCGATTCCAGTAGCCCTTCATGACCTGCGGCCCGGCGACGACGATTTCGCCGGACTCGCCACCCGCCATACGCTTAGCGGGATCGCCGGTGTCGCGGATTTCGATTGTCGTACCCGGGATCGGCAGTCCCACCGAGCCGCGCGGCTCGTCGGGGTTGGCGGGCATGATGGTCGCAGCCGGCGACAGCTCGGTAGAACCATAGATCTGCCGCACCCGGACGCCGCTAACGCTCTCGAATTTGCCGAGCACATCCGGCGGCAGCGGCGCGCCGCCGCACAGGATCGCCTTCACGGGCTTCCAGTCATCCGGTGTCATCGCATTGGTCATCAACAACGCAATAAAGATGGTGGGGACGCCGCCGAAGAAAGTTGGCCGGCGCTGGCGCAACAACGCAAGCGCCTCGTCGGGCACAAATCGAGGAACAATCATCAGTTCGGCCCCAAGCAGGACGGCAAACGTCATGCAGACCGTGATGCCGGTGATGTGCGAGAATGGCAGTGGGATCAGCAGGCGTTCCGATCCGTCCTTCAGAAACGGAAACCACATCCGTATCTGGCGCGCATTGGTCGTAAGATTGGCGTGCGTCAGCATTGCGCTCTTTGGCGTCCCGGTGGTGCCGCCAGTATATTGCAGCACCGCGAGCGTCTCAGTCGGATTCACGGAAGACCGATCATAGCAGCCATCATTGTTTAGCAGCGCCTGCAGCGGGAGCACGCTCTTACTGAGATCGGGAGAGGAGCCGGCGAGCGGCGGCGCGAGTTCGCTGGCGCCGGCCGACGCCGTCGCGATGCGATTCAACAGTCCCTTTTCAAGGAGCGGCATCGCCTTGGCGATGGTATCAGGGCTATCCAGTGTCAGCAGCACTCTGGCACCGCTGTCGGTCAGCATGTGTTCGATCTGGCCTGACGCAAACAACGAGTTGATGCTGACGAGCGCGGCACCAATCGAGAGCGCGCCGAAGAACCAGATTGGCACCGCGGGATGGTTGGGCATCATCACGGCAACCCGATCGCTGTGGCCAACCCCCAGTTCCTGCAGGCCGCGGGCAGCACGCGCCACCAACGCCTGCATCTCCATGTACGTCCAGCGCTGGTCTGCGAGCGACAACGCGACGTTACCTCCGAACTTTGCCGCTGCCTGATCCAGCATGTCTGGCATGGAAAGTGGTGTGATGGAATCGAGCCCGGCTGGAACGTTGCGCGGATACTGCGCGGTCCATGGAAATCGCGCTTCAGTGTTGGATTTATCCAGCATACAGGGCTCCTCAAATGAAAGCGTTTCTTGAAGGCGCCTTTGCCGGCGCTCTGTTATCGATCGCAAATCAAATCGTCAGGCCGCACGCAGCAATTCGCCGCGGGCGGCACGGTCACGCAAGTTTGGTGGCGGCAGGAAGCGGCTGCCGTAAAGCTGCGCCATGCGATCGCATTCGGAAACGAAGCGGCCGATGCCTATGGTATCGACCTGGCTGACGACGCCGCCCAGCGCCGCCGGAAATCCCCAACCAAGGATCGATCCGACATCCGCATCGCGGGCGCTGACGATGTTTTCGGCCAGAGCGCGCGAGGCTTCGATCGACTGGATGTACATCAGGCGCTTCTGGACTTCCTCGATCGGGGGCTGATCCTTGGTACGCGGGAAATGCCGCGCGAGTTCCGGCCACAGCCATTTGCTGCCATCGGCGGCATAATCGTAGAACCCGCCACCGCTCTTGCGGCCGAGGCGCTTGAGCTCTTCGACCATCCTGATCAAAACTGGATCTTGCGGCTGTGCCTTGTAGGCCGCGCCGAGATCGGCTTCGGTCTGCCGCATTACCTTGTGCATGAGCTCGAGCGACACTTCATCCATTAGCGCAAGTGGGCCGACCGGCATACCTGCGTTGGTGCCCGCCCGTTCGATCAGCGCCGGGTGCACGCCGTCATTCAGCAGCGCCATCCCCTCATAGACATAGGTTCCGAACACCCGGCTGGTGTAGAAGGCCCGGCCATCATTAACGACGATCGGCGTCTTGCGGATGCGCTTCACGAAATCCATCGCGCGCGCGATTGTTGCCTCGGAAGTTTGGTGGCCGCGGATGACCTCGACTAACGGCATTCGGTCGACCGGCGAGAAGAAGTGTAAGCCGACGAAATTCGCCGGGCGCTGCGACGCCTCGGCCAAGCCCGTGATCGGCAGCGTGGAGGTATTGCTGGCAAAAATCGCCGACGGCGGCAAAACGCTTTCGGCGGCGCGCGTCACCTGCCCCTTCACGGCGCGATCCTCGAACACGGCTTCGATAACGATATCGGCGTCCTTGAGCTTATCGTAGCCGGTCGTCGGCGTAATCCTGGCCAGAATGGCGTCGCGCTTGTCGGCGGTCAGCCGTCCCTGCTGCACCTGCTTTTCCAACAGCTTCGCGGAATAACTCTTGCCCTTCTCGGCGGCCTCGAGGGACTGGTCGATCAGAATGACATCCAGCCCGGCTTCGGCGGAGACATTCGCGATGCCCGCGCCCATCATGCCGGCACCGAGGACGCCGACCTTGCGATAAGCCTGCACAGGAACCGCGCCGGGTCGCCCGATCAGCTTATTGGCGTCGCCGATCGCGTAGAACAGCGTGCGGATCATGTTCTGCGCCTGCGGCGAAACCGCCAGACGCGCGAACTGCCGGTTCTCTATCTTCAACCCGGTATCGATGTCGACATGGCATCCGTCATAGACGCTTTCCATGATCGCCGCGGGCGCCGGATAAAGGCCCGCAGTCTTGCCGCGTACGGCAGCGGCAGCGCCCATGAACAACTGCCATGACAGCGGGCTTTGTACGTTGCCGCCAGGAAGGCGAAAGCCCTTCTTATCCCACGGCTTTACGATGTTGGCGGCTCCGTCGGTCAGCAGCCATTGCCTCGCGCGCGCCATCAGGCCGTCGGCTGGCACTACCTCGTCGACCAGCCCCATTTCTTTGGCCTTGGCGACGCCGACCTTGCGACCTTCCATCAGCATCGGCAGTGCGTTCTTCAAACCGATCATCCGCGGCAGACGTTGCGTTCCGCCGGCGCCCGGGAGCAAACCGAGCGTCACTTCAGGCAATCCGATCTGGGTTTTTGGGTTGTCAGCGGTCAGCCGGTAATGGCAGGCGAGACAAATCTCGTAACCGCCGCCGAGCGCAGAGCCATTGATAGCCGCGACAAAAGGTTTGCCTGCCCTTTCGATCTCACGAAACAGGCTCGAAAGCCGTCCGGCGATTTTCATAGCTTGAGCGGGGTCACTCACACCACGGAGCGTATCGAGATCCGCGCCGACCACGAATTCGGGCCGCGATGACGAGATGATAACGCCCTTCAGCGCCTGATCGGCGATAACCTTCCGCACCGCCGATTCAAACGCTGCGATCGATGCGTCGTTGAGAACATTCATGGGACGATCGGCAACGTTCCAGATGATCGTCGCGATGCCGTCGTCGATGCCAAGTTCAATCACTGGACACTCCTAAACCTTCAATCCAAACAAGACGGATCAGACGCGCTCGACGATCATCGCGGTGCCCATTCCGGCGCCGACGCATAACGTCACGACGCCTGTCGTCAGATCGCGCCGCTCCAGCTCATCAATCAGCGTCGCCAGTAGCATCGCACCGGATGCGCCGAGCGGATGCCCCATGGCGATTGCGCCGCCATTGACATTGACTTTGTCGTGACCGATGCCGAGTGCTTCCATGAAACGCAGCACCACCGCAGCGAATGCTTCATTGCATTCGAAGAGGTCGATATCGGCCGCGGTCATGCCGGCGCGCTTCAGCGCCTTCTCAACGGCAAAGGACGGCCCCGTCAGCATGATGGTGGGTTCGGATCCGATCGAGGCAAAGCCCTTGATGCGCGCGCGAGGCTTGCGATCGAGCATCACCGAGGCCTCGGAGCCGCCGATCAGAACCGCCGCGGCGCCATCCACAATGCCGGATGAATTACCGGCGTGGTGGACGTGATCGATGCGCTCGACCTGCGCATAACGCTGCAGCGCGACGTTATCGAAGCCAAACTTCTCGCCCTGGACGGCGAAGGATGGCTCCAGCGCGCCGAGCGTCTGCATCGTGGTTTCCGGCCGAAGATGCTCATCCCGATCGAGAATGACGATGTCGTTGTCGTCGCGAACCGGCACAACCGAACGCGCGAAGCGATCCTCCGACCAGGCCGTAGCCGCGCGTTTCTGACTTTCCACAGCGTAGCTGTCGACGTCGGTGCGGGAATAGCCATGCAGAGTGGCGATCAGGTCAGCGGAAATCCCCTGCGGAACGAAATAATTCGGCAGCGTGAAGTGAGGGTCCGACACCAGAGCGCCGCCGGACGAGAACATCTCGATCCGCGACATGCTCTCGACGCCGCCACCGACAACAATATCCGACTGGCCAGACATCACCTGCGCCGCTGCCATATTGCAGGCTTCGAGGCCCGACGCGCAGAACCGATTGATCTGCACACCTGGCGTGCCCTGATGGTAACCTGCGACCAAGACGGCCGTCCGGGCGATGTCGGCCCCCTGCTCGTTCACCGGGTCTGCAACGCCAAGGATGACGTCATCGACCAGACTGGTGTCGAGATCGTTGCGATCGCGGATATTTTTCAGGACACCGGCGGCCAGCCGCAACGGTGAGACCTCGTGAAGTGAGCCCGACGAACGGCCACGACCACGAGGGGTCCGCACAGCATCGAAGACGTAAGCGTCGCCCATCTAGGTCAGCCTCAGCTTGTGGATTGCCAGACTGGCCCGATCTACTATAATCCGGACAGCCGGTCAAATTATTATTGCGAGGCTTGATGACCGGGGCACTGATAGGCGGTAGATCGCTCGCAGTTTCGCCGGCGCAGTGGGCAAAGGGAAGAAATGAAAGCCGTCGTGGTCGAGAAGTATGATTCCATCGATAACATCCTCCTGAAGGAGATTCCCCTGCCGGAGGTTTCGGCCGGCCAGGTACGTGTCAGAATACAGGCTGCGAGCGTCGGCTTCGTCGATGGTCTAAAGGTACAGGGGTTATACCAAACCAAGGATCCCCTCCCCTTCATACCGGGATCGGAATTCGCTGGCGTCGTTGATGAGACGGCCGCCGACATTCGGGGATTTACGCGTGGCATGCCGGTCATGGGAATGGCGCGGTCGGGCGGACTGGCGGAATATATCGCCGTGCCGGCTGCAGCGATCGAGATCATGCCGGACGGCATCGCGCCGCAAGTCGGCGCTTCGTTCCGCGCCAACTACCTGACGTCGCTTTACGCGCTAAGTGAGCGCGGAGTGCTGTGCGCGGAGGAATATCTTCTCGTATTGGGCGCCGCTGGCGGCGTAGGGATCGCCGCGGTTCAGATTGGTAAACTGCTGGGCGCCCGCGTCATTGCCGCAGCCTCTACCGAGGAAAAGCGGAAGTTCGCGACCCGCTTCGGCGCCGACGCGACGGTGGATTATACGCGTTCGGATTGGCGCGACGCGATCAAGACCTTGACCGGCGCTCATGGTGCAGATGTGATCTTTGATCCAGTTGGTGGCGATGTCGCCTTGCAGGCATTCCGTTCGATCGCTTGGCGCGGACGTCATCTTGTGATCGGCTTTGCAGCCGGCAGCATCCCTGCCTTACCATTCAATCTGCCGCTCCTGAAAGGTGGAGCGCTTTCGGGCGTCGACCTGGCTCAAATTCCTCGACGTGAACCGGAGGCGCAAAGGCGTGTGCTATCCCAGCTGTTCAGATGGCTCAGAGAAAAGAAACTCGATCCGGTTGTCGGCAAGGTATTCGCATTCGAGGATTTCCGCGAAGCATTCAGAACCATGCAAACTCGTTCGGCGCTTGGAAAGATGGTCGTTAGGATCAGCTAGCAACAGCGCCTGCGCGCGCCAAAGGGCACCGAGACATTTCGAAGCGCCATAACGGGCTTCGCCAGCAAGGGCAAGAGCGGATGCCGCATATGAACGAGGATAGTGGCGAACGGCGTCGCCTGATGCATAGGCGTTCGATCGAATGCACTGGCTACCTCCGCAACGATGGGCTGTGGGAGGTCGAAGCCCGGCTCGTGGATACAAAGCCATTCGCGCAGCGCGATCATTTCCGAGGCGAGCTCCAGCCGGGCGACCCCGTTCACGACATCGGCGTGCGCCTCGCGGTCGATGATGCTCTCACCATTCGCGAAGCCGAGACGACGATGCGCGCGACGCCGTTTCCGACTTGCGTCGACGTCGAGCCGATATTGCAGCGTTTGGTAGGCGAACGCATCGGACCGGGATGGCGCGACCTCGTGCGGCGCAAGATCGGGCGGCTGGAGACCTGCACCCACCTGTCGGAGTTACTCGGCCCGGCCGTCACGACACTCTACCAGACGATGTCTTACGGCAAGACACCGGACGGGCGCAGTTCGCTCGAAGATCAGCGCGGCGCCCGCGAGCCGCCGTTCTTTCTTGGCGGCTGTCATTCCTGGCGAACCGATGGACCCGTCGTCGCCGAGCTATTTCCGCAATTCGCGACTCCGAGTCCTGCTGACGATTGAGCCTGGCCAGTTCGACGGAACTAGACTTTCTCGCGCCGGTTGGCCACGGCAGGCTTAGCCGCATTGCCTGGTGCAAACCCGTTCAGAAACAGCTCAACCGCCAGATCGGCGAATTCCTTGGGACCGACGCCGCCCTTGGGATCATACCATGTATAGGTGAAGTTGATGATTCCGAACAGGATCATCGTATAGATCTTCTTGGTGCGCTTGACGATCTTGCCCTCCGCGTCGAGCCTGACCAGCAGATCGGTAACGATATCGACCAGCTGCCGTTCCAGATTCTTGATGGCCTGCTGCTCGTCCTCGTTAAGAAACGACAGATCGTGAATCAGCACACGCTGCTCATTCGGCGACTTGGCGTTGACCTCGACGATGGCGCGAATGACATTGCGAAACTGCACCAGGGTCTGTCCGCCCAAGGCGACGGCTGCTTCGACGTGCTGAATCATTTCACGAACATGCGCATCCAGGATCGCGAACAAAATCGCTTCCTTGGAGTCGAAGTAGTGGTAGAGCGCGCCGCGTGACAGCTTGCAGGCATCAGCCAAATCGGCGATCGAACTGCGCATATATCCTTGCGCGGAGAATAGCGCCGCGGCATTGGTCAAAATCCCGAGATAGATGCCGTCGTAGTTTTCAGAGCGTGTTCGCGCCATGCGTTTCTTTCAACCTTTGTAGTATAGACCCGATTTCTCAGACCCGTTCGTTGACCTATCGCACCGACAAATTCGGTGCAGATTTGTCTCAGCGCCAGCACCTTCTAACGAATCGTTGATCTATCTTCGACCAGCCGAATATCCCCTGTTCGATAATACCACCAATTATAAGCAAAAATTGATTGAACGGCTAGTCGGATTATAATAGACTAGAGCCTTCCAATGTAAAGACGCCAGCTCGGGCCAACCGGCGGCACTCCCCGGGAGGCAGTATGACGGTTGTTCGGGCGGACGCGGTCGTGATCGGAGCGGGTGCGGGTGGGCTTTGCGCGGCGGCGCGGCTTGCCCATGCGGGATTGCACACGATTGTGGTTGATGACAAGGATCGCGTCGGCGGCCGCGCCTCGACCGAGGAGATCGACGGCTTCAAGGTCAACATCGGCGCTATCGCCATCGAATTGGGCGGTGTGTTCGAGGAGACCTTCAAAACCGTCGGAGCGCAGCTCGACATCCGCACCCCGGAGCCTGCCAGCTCTTTTTTCATCGATGGCAAGCTTATCGATGTAGGCCGGGGCGGATGGTCGCTGCTACTGGGTCAGTTGACAAAACAAGCCTCCCGCATTCTGGAGAAGTTCGCTGATGCGCGCTCCGGAAATCTTCCGGACGGCCGGCAATCGACCGAAGACTGGCTCAAGTCCTACACCAGCAACGCGTCAGTTCATGCGATTTTCCGCAACCTGTGCGCGGCAATCTTTGCATGCAATGCCGACGAGTTGCCGGCCCGCGCATTCCTCACTTATTTCACGAGCAAAGGGGCGTTCAAGCGCTTCGGCTTCTGTCCGCAAGGGACGATCGGCGTCTGGAACGCCCTGGCCTCAGTGATAAAGCGCAACGGCGACATATGGCTGGCCACGCCGGCGGTAGCCATTCACACGAATGACGGCCGCGTTGAAGGCGTTACGGTTATTCGAGACGGTCAGCAAGTCCGGATCGACACCGATCTGGTCATCAGCAATGCCGGCCCCAAGGCCACTGTCGCGCTCGGCGGCGAAGCAGCCTTCCCTCCGGCCTATCTCGAGCGGGTAAAAAACGGGCTTCGCCCGGCAGCCAACATCGTCATCAATATCGCGAGCCAAAAACCGCTAATTTCGCATCCGGGAATCGTGACGTTCGGAAAGACGCGCCGGCTCTGCAACATGGCGAACCTCACCGCGACTTGCCCTGAGCTCGCGCCGCCGGGCTGGCATCTATATGTCGCCTATGCGGTGCCCATCCCGGCACTGGGCGATTTCGACTCGGACGCAGAAGTCGAGCTGGCGCTCGCCGACTTGCGCGAGCAATTTCCTGACTTCAATCAGGCAAAAATCCTGTCGATTCGCGTGATGCGGGACGACTGGCCGGCGCAACGCAGCTGCGCCGGTTACGATCTGCCGCGAGAAACGGGCATCGAAGGCCTGTGGTGCGTCGGCGACGCGGTGAAGCAATACGGCAATGGCGGAACGCAAGCCTGCGCTGAGACCGCGAAAATTGTCACCGACGCGATCCTTGCCCAACAACAGCCCGTTCCGCTCGCCGGCAGTGTTTGAAACCACAGGGCCGCAGGCAATGGCGATCTCGATGCAGGCGGACATGAGACGAGACGATGTGATGGCGGCTGAGCGTCCATGCCTGCTCGAATTTCGCAATATTCGCATCGTCTACGACAACGCCATCGAAGCCATCCGCGATGTCAGTATCGCCGTCCCGGAGGGTGGCATCGTCGCGCTGCTGGGTTCCAATGGCGCCGGGAAATCGACGCTTTTGAAGGCGATGTCCGGCATTCTCTACACCGAAGAAGGCGTGATCGAGAATGGCGTCATCCGTTTCCGAAATGAGGAGGTGCATCGGCTTGCACCGGATGAACTGGTGCGGCGTGGGATTGTGCAGGTACCCGAAGGCAGGCGCGTGTTTCCGGCGCTGACCATCGACGAGAACCTGCAGATGGGCGGTTACACCAAGACTGCCGCGGAGGCGCGCGACCGGCGCGACAAAGTGTTCGCGCTGTTCCCGCGCCTGTTCGAACGGCGCGACCAGATCGCCGGCTACATGTCCGGCGGCGAGCAGCAGATGCTGGCGATTGGCCGGGCGCTGATGACCGACCCCGTGCTTCTTGCCCTTGACGAGCCGTCGCTCGGACTGGCGCCGTTGATCATCGATCGGATCTATGAGGTGATTATAAAGCTGCGCGATGAGCTGAAAATGACGGTGCTGCTGGTCGAGCAAAACGCGCAGCGGGCGCTGGATATCGCCGACTACGCGTATATTCTCGAGACTGGGCGCGTCGTTCTCGACGGTTCGGCCGAGAGGCTGTCGTCCAATGAAGATGTGCAAGAATTCTATCTGGGCGTATCCGGCTCAGGCCGTAAAAGCCTGCGCGATGTGAAGCACTACAAGCGGCGCAAGAGGTGGCTCTCGTGACCTCCCTGCTCGCAGTCGATAATATCAGCAAGAGCTTTGGCGGCCTCAAGGCCGTCGCCGACGTCAGTCTCACGGTGATGCCGGGCGAGATCTGCAGCGTCATCGGCCCCAACGGCGCCGGCAAGACCACGCTGTTCAATATGGTCAGCGGCGTTCTGCGCCCCACCGCCGGCCGTATTATCTTTAACGGCACCGATCTCGCCGGCGTGTCGCCGTCGCGCTTTGCAGCCATCGGTATCGGCCGCACCTTTCAGAATCTGGCGCTGTTCAAGCATGGCACGGTGGTCGAAAACATCCTGACTGGCCGCCACACCCACCTGCGTTCAAGCGTCCTTGACGCCGTGCTGTTCTTCGGCCGCACCCGAGCCGAGGAGATCGACGCTCGCCGGCGGGTCGAGGAGATCATTGAATTCCTCGAGATCGAGCACATCCGCGATGCCATCGTCGGAACGCTGTCTTACGGTCAGCAGAAGCGCGTCGAACTCGCGCGCGCGTTGGCCTGCGAACCTAAGCTGCTGCTGCTCGATGAAATGGTGTCGGGCATGAATCAGGAGGAGACCGAGGACATCGCCCGGTTCGTGCTCGATATTCGTGACGAGTTGGGCATCACGGTGCTGATGATCGAACACGAGATGCGGATCGTGATGGACATTTCCGACCGGGTTCACGTTATGAACTTCGGGCGCAAGATCGCGGAAGGCGCGCCGGAAGAAGTACGGCGCGATCCCGCCGTTGCGGAGGCCTATCTCGGCGGCCACCGCGGGCAGAGCGCCGGACAGAAGGCGGGCACCGATGTCAGCGCTTGACAGTATGCGAACCGTGCATCCGCCAATGTCAGCGAAGCAAGCGCGAACCGCGCTCGCGTCGGATACCGGTTCGTTGCGGAGTGCCCTACAAGACGCAACGATCACAATTCCACAACTACTCCGCCGGCGCACCGAACTCCATGGCGACCGGCTCGCCTTGCGCGAGAAGGAGTATGGCATCTGGAACCGCTATTCCTGGAGCCATTATTATGAGACGGCGCGGCTGGTCGCGCTTGGCCTGATGTCGCTTGGAATCAAGCCCGGCGACCGCGTCGCCATCGCAGGAGAGGATACCCCGGAATGGTTTTACGCCGACCTCGGCACCCAGATGATCGGCGCAGTTGCGGTGGGCATCTATCCAACCAATCCGTGGATCGAGCTGCAGTACATCGTCCGACACAGCGGCTCACGCGTCGTTATCGCCGGCGATCAGGAACAAACCGATAAGGTGCTGGACGCGATGGCCAATGACGGCGGCCTGCCCGCCGTCGAGGCGGTCGTCTGCGTCGACATGAAAGGCCTGCGGCATTACCGCCAAAAGCAACTGATGTCATTCGAGATGCTGTGCGATCACGGCAAAACCTATGCCCTCGAGCATCCCGACGCGAACGCCAACCTCGATCGGCTGATCGACCAAGCCTCACCCGATGACGTTTGCATCCTTGTCTACACCTCCGGCACCACTGGTCCGCCGAAAGGGGCGATGCTCACGCACCGCAACCTGATTTATGCGGCCTATATCTATGCCGAGGCAGTCGATATCGCCGACAAGCCGTTTGAATCGGTGTGTTACCTGCCGCTCTGCCATGTCGCCGAGCGTTGCTATTCCGAGGTCATGCAGCTTGTCCTTGGCGGTACCGTCAGCTTCGCAGAGTCGATCGATACGGTAGCTATCAATATCAGAGAAATTGCGCCGACCTTTTTCGTCGGCGTTCCCCGCATTTACGAAAAGCAGCAGCAGCATTTTCTGTTCAAGCTTGGCGAGAGCGGGCGGCTGCGGCAGCATTTTGCCAGAGCATGCTTTGCGTTGGGCCGCAAACTATCGGATCGTCGGCAGGACGGAACCGACACGTGGCGCGATCGCACACTCTACGCTTTGCTCTACATTCTGCTGTTCCGAAACATCCAGCGGCATCTCGGATTTAGCCGCAGCCGTCACCGGCTATGCGCCGGCGCATCGATATCGCCTGAAACCTTACGGTTCTTCGACATCATCGGACGCCCGGTTTCCCAGGGCTATGGCTTGACCGAATCCGGCGGCGTCGCCTTCATCCAGCATGGTGCGCATCACCGCCTCGGCGGCTGCGGCTTGCCGCTTCCAAAAACCGAATGGAAGCGGGACACCGACGGCGAGATCCTCTTGAGGAATCCCGGGGTCTTCAAAGGCTATTTCCTCGATAAGAAGGCTTCCAGCGCTACGCTCGAACCGGGCGGGTGGCTGCGGACCGGCGACATCATCGAGATCATGGACAATGGCGAGATCGCCGTGGTCGATCGCAAGAAGGCGATCATCATTACCGCAGGCGGCAAGAACATCGCGCCTTCCGAGATCGAAAATGCGCTGAAGGACAGCGAGTTCATCAAGGAAGCGATCGTCGTCGGCGAGGCCAAGAAATATCTCGGGGCGATCATCCAGGTCGACTACGACACGGTGGGGCGATGGGCGCGCGACCAAGCGCTGCCCTACACCAACTATAAATCGCTCGCCCAGCTTCCCGAGGTACATGAGCTGGTCGATCGCATCGTGAATGCGACCAACAAGCGGTTCGCGCGCGTCGAAAACGTCCGCCGCTTTGCCATCCTTGAAAAAGAGCTCGACCACGACGACGGCGAACTGACCGCTACCCAAAAGGTCCGCCGCGCCATGATCGAGAAGAAATTCGCGCGTGAACTTGCCATTATTTACAAGGCCGAGGGCTGATGCAGTATCTCATTCAGCTCCTGATTTCGGGCCTCGCCATCGGCGCTATCTATGGCCTGATCGCGATGGGTTTTGCGGTGATCTACAAGTCGACCGGCTTAGTCAATTTCGCGCAGGGCGAAATGACCATGATCGTCGCCTATGTCGCCTGGGCTATTTCAACGACCGTCAGCGGCAACGTATTCATCGTCGCTTTCGGCGCCATTCTCGCTGCCATCGTGCTTGGCCTGGTCATCGAGCGCGTCGTCATGCGACCGATGCTGGGTGAGCCGGTTTTTGCAACCGTGATGGTGACGATCGGCCTTGCGGTGATCCTGCGCTCATCGATCAATTTCATCTGGGACGCCTATCCACATGGACTGGATCTGGGCGTCGGCCGCGACATCGTCCGCGTCGGCGGAATCGGCGTTCGCACCGGCCAGATGGCGGTCATCACGGCGCTGCTGCTGCTGCTCGCATCGGTTTGGGCGTTCTTTCGCTACAGCAAATTCGGCATCGCGATGCGCGCGGTCGCGGCCGATGATCGCACGGCACTATTGATGGGCATCAGCGCCACCCGAGTCCATGCGATCGCCTGGGCCGCATCGTCGGTCATCGCGGGCATCGCCGGTGTATTCTTCGCGATCTCCTACGATCTTTCGCCGGCGATGTTTCAGCTCGGCCTGAAGGCCTTCCCTGCCACCATCCTCGGCGGCCTCGACGCCGTGCTCGGATCGGGCCTCGGTGGCCTCCTGATCGGAATCACCGAAAATCTCGCCGGCGGCTATCTCGGCTCGGGCATGAAGGAAGTCGCCGGCTTTGCGATGATCATCGTGGTGCTGATGATCCGGCCGTTCGGAATCTTCGGCGAACGCGACATCGAAAGGGTTTGACGGCGATGCGCAGCGGCGATTTCAAGGAAACCTACAGCGAGCTTGTCGCTCTCACCGATTCACCGCCGGTCTGGTTGTGGTCGCTGGTGCTACTTGTAGCCCTCATCCTGGCGCCCTACCTGCTGAACTCTTACGCACTGTCGTTCCTGACAATCATTCTGATCACTGTCGTCGGCGCGCTCGGTCTGAATATTCTGACGGGCTATACGGGCTTGATCTCGCTCGGTCACGTCGGCTTTCTGGTTACTGGTGCTTATGCCTATGCGGTGGTAGTTTCAAAATACGGCTTACCGCCGATTGTCGGCTTCCTCGCTGCCGGCATCGTCCCGGCCCTTGCAAGTCTGGTGGTTGGCGCACCGTCGCTGCGCCTCAAGGGACTTTACCTTGCAATAACGACGCTCGCGTTTTCGTTCATCATCAATACTGTTATCCTGGAGGCGCGAACGGTCACCAATGGCGCCCGTGGCATTTCGGTTCAGCGTCCTGAAATATTCGGCGTGAGCTTCGACAGCGACGCCGCATTTACCCATCTCTGCCTCGGGTTCGCGATTCTCACGCTATGCGCCACGCTCAATATCCGCCGCAGCCGGGTCGGACGCGCGTTTGTCGCGATACGGGATAACGATACGGCCGCCCGCGTCATGGGCATCAATCTGCACGCCTACAAGCTGTTCGCCTTCGTCACCAGCGCCTTCATCACCGGCATCGCCGGCGCGCTGTATGGGATTTATCTTTCCTTCGTCAGCGTCGAGGGTTTTCCATTTTTGCTGAGCATCGAGGCGCTTGCGATTCTGATCGTTGGCGGCCTCGGTTCGGCGCTCGGCGCGGTCCTGGGAACGATCCTGATCGTCCTGCTGCCGGAAGCCACGCGGTTTGTGATTGGCCTGTTCAGCGCACAAATGGACGCACTGTTCTCGACCGGAGCGCAGGAGCTGAAAAGCATGCTCTACGGCGTCGTCATCATTCTGTTTCTTCGTTTTCAGCCACGCGGCCTGGTTGGCGCGTGGCATGACATCAGGCGGCTCTGGGTAAACTGGCCGCTCCGCTACTGACAAAACCAAGACCAACAAACCAAGCCGCATCCCGCGGCAACCATGGAGGAAACGATGATCAAATACCTGGCGACCGCGTCGCTCTTGCTTGCGGGCGCGTATCTGACCGGCGGCAATGCCTTCGCGGCAGATCCGGGCCTGACCGATACCGAAATCCTGATCGGCGATGTCGAACCGCTGACCGGACCGCCGGCGCTGCTCGGTGTCGCGGCGTCGATAGGCCACAAGATTGCGATCGCAGAGGCCAACAATGCCGGCGGCATCAATGGCCGGAAAATCAAGTACATTCTCGAAGACGACGGCTACGTCACCGCGCGAACCATCCAGGGTGCGCGCAAGATCATCGACGTCGACAAGGTCTTCGCGATGCTTGGCATGTCCGGCTCGGGTCAGTCCATCGCAGTCATGCCGGTGCTTGAAAAGGCCGGTATTCCAACCGTCATCGACGTGGCCCCTGTCAAATTCTTGTGGGAACCGCCGCGCAAGAATGTCTTCGTGGTCGGCCAATCCTACGAGGAAGGAATCATTCACCTCGTAACTTACCTGGCGGACAAGAATCCGGGCAAGAAATGGGGCCTGATCACGCAGGACGACGATTACGGCATCACCGTCCGCGACGGGTTTGATTCCGTCGTCAAAGCCAAAAAGCTTAATGTCGTCTACAGCGGCAACTATAAAAAGGGACAGCAGGATTTCTCTTCCGATATGCTGCAATTGAAAGAGTCCGGCGCGGAAGTATTTTTGGCTGGCGGCATCATTTCCGAAAATATCGCGATGATGAAGGAGCTCGAAAAGCTCAACATCAAGCCCGTGGTCGGCATCTTCTGGCCCGGGCGAGTCGAACCAGTCCTGAAATTGATGGGACCGCCGGGCGATGGCATTTTCGCCGTTGATTACGTCGAGCCGTTCGCAGGTGAAGCCGGAAAGGCGTTCCTGGAAAAAGCCAAGCCACTGGTTTCGGAAGCAGAATTGAAAGGCATCAACCGCTACACCATGAGCGGCTATGCGGCCGCAAAGGTATTGCTGGGCGCGATCGAGCGTTGCGGCAAGGAGCCGACCTGGGCCTGCACCATCACTGAGCTGGAAAAGACCAAGAACCTCGAAACGGGTATCATGGCTCCGATCAGCTTCGGCACCGGCGTTCGCTTTTCGAACCAGAAACTCCAGATTATGCAGGCGGAGTTCAGCACGCTGAGCTTCAAGCCGGTGAACTGACAACGACGACAGTAAGCAGCGAAAACGCTGCCCGGCGTTCCGATACGCCGGGCAGCAATCGACGACCGTCTACATTCGCTTTGCGACTTCCTCGAGCATGACTTCAGTAGCCCCGCCGCCGATTGTCAGGACACGTGCGTCACGGACCATCCGCTCGATCGGCGTGCCACGCATGAATCCGGTGCCGCCGTGCAGTTGCAGGCAGCCGTGCACAACCTCCTGCAGAACTTCCGGCGACAGTGCTTTCACCATCGACACCTCGCGCGAGCAGTCGCGGCCAGCCTCGGAGAGCTCCGCGGCATGATAGGCGAGCGCCCGGGCGGCGGCCGCCTTGGTGGCGAGCATCGCGAGCTTGAGCCGTACTGTCTGCTGGTTCCACAGCGGGCCGCCGAACGCTTGGCGGCTTCGCACGTAATTCGCGGTCAGCTCGATAGCCTTGGCGCATTCGCCCGCGCAGATTCCGCCGATGCAAATGCGCTCGTTCTCGAAGGTTTCCATGATGCCGTAGAAACCTCGATTCTCCTCACCAAGCAGGTTGCCCAGGGGAATGCGGACATCCTGGAAGCCTATCTCCGCAGTATCGGAGCAGAGCCAGCCGTGCTTCTCGAGCTTTGTGACGGATACTCCGGGTGTCCTTCGCTCGACAATGAACAGCGATATTCCGCGGCTACCCTTGGCTTCGGGATCGGTGCGCGCCGCGACGATTAAGATATCGCCATAGACGGCATTGGTAATGAACATCTTTGAGCCGTTGATAACCCAGGAATCGCCGTGGCGGCGGGCGCGTGTCTTCAACCCGGCGACGTCGGAGCCGGCATCGGGCTCGGTGACCGCAATCGAACAAATCGTCTCGCCGCGGATAATCGCGGGAAGATATTTTTCCTTCTGCCCCGGCGTGCCGCGCAGCGTGATATGAATGGCCGACATGTCGCTGTGCACCAGCGTCGATGAGGTGAACCCGCCAAACGTCGAACGGCCGAGTTCCTCGGCGAAGACCATCGAAGCCAGCGGCCCCATTTCTGTACCGCCATATTCAACCGGGTGACGCATTCCGAGGAAGCCCAGCGCACCCATGCGCCGGAATATCTCGCGCGGGATTTTGCCGTCGCGCTCCCACTGCTCGCCATGCGGCACGACTTCCTTTTCAACGAAGCGGCGGACCTGTTCACGCAGCATCCGCAACTCCTCGGACAAGTCAGGCTGTTCCGAGAAGTGAAATTCAAAGTCGGTCAGTTTTCGCCGATCGGCTGGGATGACGTTCATTGTGGTCCCCTCGCGGCTTTCATTTGAAGGTGTCTGTTGAGAAATCGTGCGATCGAATCGATGGCTTGGCGCGCTTCCGCAATCTCTGAGGCGAACATCTGGAAGACATGGACCATGCCGTCCCAAACCTGCAGCTCGACATCGACGCCGGCGCCGCGCGCCTTGTCCGCGAACATGGTGGAGTCGTCGAGCACCGTTTCACGATCGCCGACCTGAATCAGCAGCGGCGGCAAACCGGTGAGGTCGGCATAAAGCGGCGACGCCAGTGGATTGCAGGGGTCACCGTCCTCGCCGAGATAATTTTTCGCAAGCGCAAGGATCATCGGTCGCTGATGAATCGGATCGGCATCGGCACGGCTGACATAGCTTTCGCCCGTCGCCGCCAGGTCGGTCCACGGCGACATCAACACTCCCGCCGTCGGGAGCGGCGCGCCGCGCTCGCGCAAGCTGAGCATGGCGGCGAGCACGAGATTGCCGCCGGCGGAATCTCCCGCAAAAGCAATATTTTCGGGCTTTAGTCCGTGCTGAAGCATCCACCCATAGGTCGCCATCGCGTCCTTAAGTGGCGCCGGGAAGCGATGTTCCGGCGCAAGCCGGTAATTGATCGCCAGCACCCGACAGCCGCTCGCCTCGGAGATTCGCGCGATCAATTCGCGATGCGACGACACCGAGCCGAGACGAAAGCCGCCGCCGTGTAAATAGAGAACGGCTTTGTCCCGCTGCGCGCCGCTCGCCGCAATCCATTCTCCGTCGACACCGCCGGCGGAAACGCGCTCACATGACACCGGCACGGCGCAACCCTCAAAGGCCGCATCCCAATCCGAGCGCATCTGCGCAACCGACGTACCCCGATTCCAGCCACGATAGACGCGCCGGATACGTTCGATTACCGGATCGATCGATGCCTCCGCAAGGTCTTCGCGCGCGTGCGCCATGCTATCCACCCAGTCCCATCCCGCCGGAGACGCCGATGGTCTCGCCGGTGATGTAGGCCGCTTGATCGGAGGCCAGGAACAACGCTGCTGCGGCGATCTCTTCGGGCTCACCCAGCCGCCGCAACAAGGTTGCGTCCGTCATTGCTCTGAGAATTTTGTCGCCGCCCTCGGCCACCGCCTGTTCGAGCATTGGGGTGCGGATCGGTCCGGGTGCGATCGCATTTGCCGTAATTCCATAACGCGCATTCTCGCGCGCGATGCTTTTTGTGAATGCTATGACGCCACCCTTGGCAGCCGCGTACACGGCTCCGCCCTTCGATCCAAGTCGCGCCGCTTCCGAGGCAATATTGATGACCCGTCCGAAACCGACCGCTTGCATCGCAGGCAAAGCAGCGTGGGTACAGGCAAACACCGAGACCAGATTAACGGCAAGCAGCTTCGCCCAGTCGCCCGCCGTCGTGTCGGTAAAGAACACATGCTGATCGGCGCCGGCATTGTTGACGACGATATCGAACGGACCGTGCTGCGACATCACCTGTTGCACCATGCCGGTGTTGCTGACGTCGAGCCGCGCAGCCGTCGCACCGACCTGCCCGGCCAGATCCGTCGCGCTGTCTATGTCGAGATCGCCAATGACGACATGGGCTCCGGCAGCGGCAAATGTCCGCACGATCGCGGCTCCAATGCCCTGTGCTCCGCCAGAGATGAATGCACGGCGGCGGTCAAGCCGTCCGAAGGCCAAGGTGCCGGATGCCGGCACTTTTCAGCGTCCCGTAAAAATTGGCTTGCGCCGTTCGATCACGGCGGCGAGGCCTTCACGGGCATCCGCGGTGCCGGAGAGTTCAGATACCGTCCGCGCTTCCTCGGGCAAGCATTGCTCGACGCTGGTTCCAATCCCGCTCCACAACAAACGCTTCGTAGCGGCCAGGGCCTTCGGCGCGCCCCCGGCAAGCTCGCGTGTGAGCGCAAGCGACGCATCGGCAAGTTCTGCGTCGGGAACGACGCGATTGATAATCCCAAGTTCTAGGGCCTCGGCGGCAGTGATGACAGGATTTGTCAACAGGATAGCAGTTGCCTTGCGCAAGCCGACCAGACGCGGCAGCGTGACCGAGACACCTGCGTCCGGCGCCATGCCCACACGAGTCGCACCGGCCAGGAATTTAGCCGACGCGCCGGCCACCACCATATCCGACGCGCACACCAGCCCGAAGCCGCCACCGCCAGCGGCAAAGCCATGCACTGACGCAATCACCGGCGCTTCCAACCGGATCATTGAGGCAACCGCGTTCTGCAAATAGGCGGTGGCCTGCCTGATATATTCAGGGAGTTTTTCGCCTTTCGACGCAAAGGTGTGTACGTCGCCGCCAGCGCAGAAGTTCTTGCCCTCGCCCGTGAGCAGCACCGCACGAACGCTGGGCTCGCCATGGCAGACCATGATTGCGTCGCACAGCGCCTTGAGAAGCTCTACATTCATGCCGTTGGAGACATCGGGCCGATTGAGGGTGACATGGGCAATGCCGTCTGCAATACGCAGCAGAACCGGTCCCTGATCAATCATCGGCAAGCCCATGTTTCCTCCGTTATCCCACCTGCCGAGCTGACCTAAGCCTCAGCGCTCAGCCGAGGGCTGTTAGATCAGGAAAGACAGCGTGAAGAGCGCCTTCTCGTTATTAACCAACGTGACCTTCTTGTACGCCATCCGCAGCTCGCCATCGACGTAGCGCAAACGATACTCGTTCCGTGCGGCCCAGATCGTGTCATCTCGAAGACTGGATTCGAACACCATGCAGTTGCTGGCGACAGCAATATCGCCACCCTCCTGTTCATCCTGCAACTCGATATTCGATACGATCCGGCGCAGGCGCGACTGCGGCGTCTGGGTGTGGCGTTTGCCCGTGAGCAATTGTTTGATGCGCAACGAAATGCGCGAGCGATTGTCGTAAATGATCGACATCTCTTTTTCGGCATCGATATCAGCCCCGTTGGCGGGTACCCAGTAGACACCATCATCGGTCCACAGCGCTTCCCAGGCCTCATATTGATGTTCGTCCTGGAGCCTTGCCTCCTTGTAGATGAAGGCCGTCACGGCACTCATCAGCGTGGCGCTGCTTTCGCGCGACAGCATCACCTTGCCTCCATCAGGCTACGGTAGTGACGCCAGATTCCGCGAGACGGGATTTCATCGGTAACGTGTCCGACCTTGAAGCCATCGACATCAGTAGTTTCGCGGCGCTCGCCGCGAGCAAGGAATATCCACTCTGCATTGCGAGCCAGCACGCCGCGATGGCAGCGTTCGTACATCTCGGAATCATCGGCTAGCAACAATCCCGCCGGACCGACCGATCCCATGGTTTGCTGGCGCAACCGCCTGTTCATGTCCGGTGCGCCCTTGAACTGCAGCGCGGTGACGTGTTGCACGCTGTCATCGACCGCCAGCGGCTGGATTACGAACATCTGGATTTCGGCGATGAACAGGTTCGGGAAGATCATGACATGCGGCGTGCCGTCGATCATGATCTCGCGCGCCTGCTGATTGCCATAGGCGGCCTTCATCCGCGCCGCATAGTCCGGCAATCGCTCCGCCGTGGTGCCGAACCAGCTCAGCGGCTGGTCGCGTTTGCGAAACTCCGGCCGCAGATCTATCTCGGTATGGCCGTTGCCATAGTCACGGGTCACCGCGGTCGATTTGCCGCCATACAGCGTGCCAATTGCGCTGTCAGCTACATTAAAGATCGAGGAATGCACGAAGGCTGGGTGATAGCCGTCGCACTCATTCTCCAGGATGAATTTCCAGTTCGCCTTGACGCGGTGCTTGAGAAAGCCCGCCGTGACCTCGACCTCGCCTTCCGGCGAGGTGCGAACGAGGCGGTCTATGGTTTCTTTGGCGCCGCCAAGATGCTCCTCCAACGTCGGGCCTTCGGCAGCGAACGAGCCAAAGACAAAACCGCGATAGGATTGCACCCGTGTGACGCGGCCAAGCCCGAGTTTTGTCTTGTCGGCCCCTTCGTAACCGTCCGGAAATGCATAACCGACCAGACGGCCGTCATTGGCGAAGGTCCAGGAGTGGAAGGGACAGGTGAAGGACCGCGCGTTGCCCTTGTCATAGGAGCAGAGCTGATTGCCCCGATGCGTGCACCGATTGAGCAGCAGATTGATCTTCCCCTGCTCGTCGCGCGTCATGATGATGGGTTGCGGACCGATCGATTTGGCGACGTAGTCGTTCGGGTTCGGCACTTCGCTCTCGTGGCCGACATAGACCCAGGTGCGGTACCAGATGTTCTGCAGCTCGGCTTCGAAGATCGCGGCATCGCTATATAAGGTGCCGTGAACCCGATCCGGGCGGATCAATTCGCCCCACTCCGACGCCCGCGGCATGACATTCATCGCTGGAGCTCCCATGGCTGGGCACGGCCGCCGCCGCTCCTCACGGAGACCCGGCGGCGGACGCGTCCAAAAATAATCCGACTGACCGTTCTAATAATAGCACTCCGTTATCTGCCCTTCAAGGGTATTTTCCGGACCCCGAACTTCAAACGGGCCGTTGCCCGGGTTTCCCGGGTGCAAAACGGAGTGTTATTCGCCGCGAAATTGCGGACGGCGCTTGGCGACGAAGGCGGCGATGCCTTCCCTTGCGTCATCGGAACGGCTGGCGGCGACGATTGATTCTTTTTCGGCTTCGAGCTGATCCGAAAGGCCGGTTTCAAAAGACTGACGCAGCATGCGGCGCACGGCGCCATAGGCACGAGTCGGGCCCACGGCGAGATTAGCGGCGAGTGCGGCAGCCTCGGCCTCCACGGCATCGCTTGGAGCCAGGCGCGACACCAGTCCGAACGCGAGTGCCTCCTGCGCGGTCAGGCGGCGGTTGAGCAGGAAAAGTTGTTGCGCTTGCCGCATCCCGACCATGCGCGGCAGGAACCAGGTGTTGCCGCCATCCGCCGTCAGCCCCAGCGCGCCATAGCCAAGCGCAAACCGCGCGTCGTCTGCCGCGACAACAATATCAGCGGCATAGAGCAGTCCCAGTCCGCCACCGCCGGCGCCGCCGCGCACCGCCGCCACAACAGGCGCATCGATACTCGTCAGCCGCTCGATCGCCAGATGGTAGCTGTCGATCATGCGGCGAAGCCGGTTCGGCAGTTGCTCGCGCGCGGTTTCCGCAAATACGCCGAGATCGCCGCCGACCGTAAAATTCGGCCCGCTGCCGGCGATCAGAACGGCGCGGACATCTGCCCTCTCCGAGATCTGGGTTGCCGCCTCGGCGAGATCGGCGGCCATGTCGGGATCGATCGCATTGCCTTTGTCGGGACGGTTCAGGCGCAACGTCGCCACGCCATCTTTGAAATCGAGCAGGACAGTTCGCAACGGGCCAGCGGCCTCACGCCAGCGTGCCGTGTCGGTATATTGCTCCAGCGCCCGGATGCGTCCCGCTTCGATCGTAATCAGGTGCGCAAAGGCTGCATCGAGGGCAGCACCGCTTTGCCTGCCGCGGCCACGGTAACGGCCTGTCACCAGCAAGCGGCCATCGGCGAGATCGAGAAAGCGGTCCGGTTCGGCGCGCGCTTCGAAATACCGGGCGATGACCCCCCAACTGTTGCGGCGCATTGCTGCGGGACTGTCGTGAACGCCGCCGATACCGAACGGCATTCCCTCCGCGGTGCGGCCGGTGAATTCCGGATCGAGCAGCGCGTCGAGTTGATCGCGGTCGCCCGCGGCGAGCGCCGCGTAGAAAGCGGCTGCGACATCGGCAGCTTTGCGTTTTTCCATTGCTCGGGTCCCTTTTCCAAAGCGCATTGTTGCAAACCGGCGTCGTCGCGCCAATCGCGCTTGACACGCAATCTAATACTATTTAGTTTCTAATACAAATTAGATTTACGCGGAGTCTACCTATGAATACGCAAATCGCGGAGCCTGATCGGATTCCGCTGGATCCGGCGTTTGCGGTGAAGTGGTACGCCGATGGGTGGATCGACTGCTGGAACAGCAATCGGCCCGAGCGGGTCCGGGAAATCCTGACCGAAGACTTCGTGCTCGACAGTCCCACCACGCGCCACACCGGCTGGCGGGTCCAGGGGCACCAGGCGACCATGGACTACATCCGCTACGTGCTGACGGCCTATCCGGATCTCAAATGGGAGGTCACGGCGCCGCCGATGTTCTCCGATCGCATCTCGCGCGCAGCATACAGCTGGTGCGGCACCGGCCACTTCACGGGCCGCATCGATCCGCCGGGCATCGAAGGCACCGGGCGCCCGTTCGAATTTTCAGGACATGAGGTCTTCGACTTTCGCGGCGACCGCGCCTGCCGCCTCTATGCCACTTACGACTTGCTCGGTTTGATGAAGCAGATTGGTCTCTATCGCAGCGCCACCGCGCGATAGGCGATCCCACTCTTTGAAAACGCGGGAGGAAGCCATGACGGGAAGCTTGCGTGCGTTGCTTGAAGCCGGCGTCGCGAAGGCGCCAGAGAAAGTGGTGATCAGCGCCGACGGCGTCGAACTCACCTGGTCGAGGCTGCACGAGCAGGCATGCCGTGTCGCCGCTGCCCTGGTGCGCGATGGCGTCAAACCCCAGGATCGTGTGATCTATCTCGGCAAGAATGATCCACGATACTTCGAAGTCCTGTTCGGTTGTGCACTAGCAGGCGCCGTTCTGACGCCGCTGAACTGGCGGCTGGCGACGGACGAACTTGCCGCCATCATCGAGGACGCTCAAGCCACGATTGCAATCGTCGACTCCAGCGTCGTGGCGTCGATCAAAAGCGAATTGAAGGCGATCGTCGCGCTCGGGCCGCACCAGAGCTGGATATCCTATGCGGAATGGTGCGGTCCGGCCGAAGATCCCGGTGTGCGTCCGGAGCCCGATCACATTGCGTTTCAACTCTACACCAGCGGGACGACCGGGCGGCCGAAGGGCGCGATGTTCGCCAACGGCACCAACCTGCGCGTGCTCATCAATGACATCTCGGTCGAATGGGGCTTCACGCCCGACGACATCAGTCTGGTCGCGTTGCCGCTGTTCCACATGGGCGGCTTGGCGTGGGCGCTGGCCGGTCTCGCGCGCGGAGCGCGCTGCGTCGTAGTGCGTGACTTTGAACCCGCGGGGGTTTTGGACACGATCCAGGCGGCCAATGTCACGATCGCGTTCTTCGTGCCCGCGATGCTCGCAGCGGTATGCTCGGTCGCTGACGTTGGTGTGCAAAAGCTCAGCTTGCGCCGGGTGTTCTACTCCGGAGCACCGATCAGCCCGGTCGCGCTCACCAAAGCGATGGCCGCACTGCGCTGCGACTTCATCCAGATCTACGGCCTCACGGAAGCGACTGGCGCGTTCGCGCAATTGCCGGCGCACGAGCACGATCCAAATGGGCCGCTGGCGCATCTGCTGCTCTCAGCGGGCCGACCTTACCCTTGGGTTGAGGTTCGCGTGGTCTCGACCGCGAGGGAATGCGATGTACCGGTCGGCGAGATTGGCGAGATATGGACGCGCTCGGAACAGAATTTGGTCGGATACTGGAACGATGCGGAGCAAACTGCCCGGGCCCTGACGCCCGACGGTTGGCTGCGGACTGGAGATCTCGGCCGCGTTGACGAAGACGGCCGCATCTTTCTGGTCGACCGTGCCAAGGACCTCGTGATCTCGGGCGGCGAGAACGTCTATCCGGTCGAGGTCGAGAATGTTCTCGCGGCCCATCCCCAGTTGGCCGAGGTCGCCGTTATCGGCGTGCCGCACGCGCGCTGGGGCGAGACCGTAAAAGCGATCGTGGTGCCGCGGCCCGGGGTCGAGGTAGACCAGGACGATGTGATCGGTTTTGTGCGGCAGCGACTGGCTGCGTTCAAGTGTCCGACCAGTGTCGAGATCGTCGCGACGCTGCCGCGTACGGCGACGGGAAAAGTGCTCAAGCATGTGCTGCGTGAACCCTACTGGCGCGGATATGATCGCCGCATTAATTGAGGGAACAAACTCTTAAAACTGCGAGGGCCGCGGTGATACGCCAAGACATTCAACCAGTCGCCGATTCCAGCCAAGAATCCAAGGGTGATCGTACGCGCAAGCGGTTGCTTGAAGCCGCAGCGGCCGAGGTCGCGCGCTGCGGCATCGCTGGTACCAGCATCAACGCGATTGCTGCGGCGGCTGGTCTTAAGACCGGCAGCGTCTATTTCCACTTCGAATCGAAAGACCAACTGGTTGAGACGATGCTCAAAGAGGGACTGCTTGCGTCGCTCGCTTATCTCGATGCGGCTCTGGCTGCGGTTCCAAATCATGCCGGTGCAGCCACGCGACTCGCTGCTGCTATCCGTGCTCACGCCACCGCGGTACATGAGTTGAGTAACTACACGGTCGCCGTGCTCGCGTCCTCCTTTCCCAACGATTCAGCGGGTGCTGTTGTCCGCAAACTCCGGCGAACATATGTTTCTCGATGGACGCAGCTAGTCACGGATGCGCAGAACGCCGGCGTTCTTGCGCGTGAGCCGGATCCGCGCCTGCTGCGAGACCTCATCTTTGGGGCGCTTAATGCCGTGAGCCTCGCAGGCCAGCCTTCGGACAACGTTGCTGAAGCGCTGCAGGCCCTGCTCGGACTTGCTCAAGGTCAGCGAAGCGATGGTCGAGCCTGCTAGGGGCTGCCGAAGCAACATTGAGATCGCAACTGCATTCCATAACCGCTCAATATGCGAACATTCAGTGTAGACGCCAGATAGAGAAGTCACCGTTGGTCCAGATAGAGATGTCACTCTCCACGGTTTTGGTTGGGGAGTTTTGGGCCGATGACGGTGATTGCGATGAGCCGGACGGAGATCGACCGGATGAGCGTGTTGCAGGATCTGGCTGCAAACAGGATCAAAGTAACGGAAGCCGCGACGCTGATCCATGCACAGCACTTTACATCATCGATCGGGCGCCTAAGCCGCGAGCTGCAGATGGAAAGTTATCCGAAGTTTCATAATGAAGTCGGGGTGCCGATCGTGCGCATTGGCTGCCGCGAGTTCAAGTGCATTGGGGATACTGGCTAACTCGCGATAGAGTTGGTCACTGACGAAGAATTGCAGCTGGCGGATGGAAGACCTATGTTGGCCTTATAATCACGCAGCCGCCCATCGTACGGCGAGAGTCTGCAGGAAGACCTCACGGTGGATGGTTTGCGTATTGCACCGGAGGTCACGTCATGTCCATTGCTCCCACACTCCAAAAATATCTAGCCGCTGAAAACATCCAATACGAGGAGATCCCGCACGAACTCAGCATGTCGTCCAATCGCACGGCCGAGGCATGCCACATCTCGGGCGACCGTCTCGCCAAGGGCATCGTCTTGCGGCGCGACGGCGAATATATGCTGGCCGTCATGCCCGCATCGCATCACCTCCGCCTGTCGGAACTGAGGGCACAACTCGGTGACGATGTCGACATGGCCAATGAAACCGAGATCAATCAGCTGTTCCGCGACTGCGCACACGGTGCAGTTCCTGCCGTTGGCAAATGCTACGGCCTGAATATCATCGTCGACGATAGCATCGAGGCACAGCCGGAGATCTATATGGAAGCCGGCGATCACGAGACGCTGCTTCATCTGAGTCATGCGCAGTTTGCGCGCCTGACGGCCAACGCACTGCATGGGCGCTTTAGCGCGCACGACTGAGGAT
>WNFC01000909.1_pt1 | contig 30693 bp, 25 predicted proteins | sample 5400541 | NCBI WGS metagenome assembly WNFC01 (sample SAMN13153342, study PRJNA577476) | soil metagenome | isolation source: 120 cm saprolite under Douglas fir tree site 2 hole 2 replicate 1 | place: USA:California | collected 2015-04-18
AGCGCGACTCGGTTCCCCCATTGTGGCAGCAGTCGATTGCGGAGCACTCGCTCGTAACCTCTGATTGTCGTGTGTGCCTTTGGATGGATAGATTCGGTGGGTTCTACGAGCTCATGTTCCGCGTAGTGATGTGCCAGATCCGCAAAAATTACACATCCGCGGAAATCCACCTGGTTGATGTGGAGGTGCTGTCTTTCGACCTCCGCCCATGCACAGCTTTCGCTGGAGAAGTCTTTGACAAGGCCAATTGGAATTTTGTTCTCGACTCGCTTACCGTCGGATTTCCGAAGTGTACGAAAGAACAAGACCCAAGTTTCACCTTGACTGCGATTTTCTTTCTTTAACCAACCTCGTTGATGTCTGTGCGTCATTTGGGGATCTCCTTTGGGCAAGCCAGACGCCCGAATAAATAATGATCCTTAATGCCGACAACATCGTGCTCATCGTGACTGTCGAGAAGTTGCGTGCTTGAGATTCTGAGCAAAGTTGCTGCGCCTGTACTGATCTGAATTTCCTCTGCTACGATTCACTCACGCAGGGACAGCTGCTGGGTTGGTATTTGCCTGAATCCACAACTATGGTTCATTAACAGTCCACGAATTGTTCCCGAGCCTTACTAAAGCGTTTCTAGAGCGCCATCCGTGTCGCGTAGTTTCAATTAGTTACGGGTGAAATGTTCGCTGTCACGGGAATTTCCAGCCACTCATAAGCGAAGTCCAGTTTCTTGGGATGCATCCGCGGCGCTGAATTTTTCAAGCTTGCTGGGGCTAGCAATGCTCTCTTTGCTTTGAAATTTGCCCGCTCATTGTTCGGTGTGCGCGCTAGAGAAAGTTTTCTTACCGCATGTCGTCAGGCGTGGTTGTCATGTGCGGAGCCGCGAACTTGCCTGTGTGCCGGTTGGGCGCCTGTTGGGGCTGACTAACACTCGCCGTTTGCTACGGGAAGTCGCCGTGCCCCCTCAGCAGTGCCAGGTCACCAGCCCGTGGCCGGCGTTGCACGCAGACCCTCCGTCTGCGCTGACAATGAAACGGGGCGAACTGATTCAAACGGCGACTTCCCAGCCTGGCCCCAGCTGCCGCCCTCGCAGCAGCGAAGCGAAGCCACAGTATGACTGAAATGGATCATTGTCAACATTTTTTATCCATTTAAGTCGCTGTTATGTCTCCCTTATCCCCGGTAGTGTCTGAACCGGAGGGTGCGGATGACACCGGCGGAACTCTTTGGAAAGCGGGTACGGGCAGCACGAAAAGCGGCCGGACTTACACTGGAGGAGGCTGCCGAGAAGGCACAGATTCATTTCAATCACTTGTCGCAGATCGAGCGTGGAACGAGGCGTCCCTCTTTTGAAGTCATCTTCGTCCTTGCCCGTGCCCTGGGCGTTCCTGCCATGACCCTCTTTGTCTTCGAGCGGGAGGAAATCGACGAGAAGACGTTGCGGCGCAAGATTGACGGCCTGCTCCGCGATCTGCCGGTAGAGCAGCTCGGCGAAACCTACCGCTTCTTGAAATTTGTGGTGGGCCGATAGAAGTTTCATTGAGCCAGAAGCACGGCATCTTCGCCATGGCGCTGGGTACCGTGAATTAAGGTTTCGGGTGACGTTCCCGTTGGATCGATGGTGTTTATGAGCGGGGGAACCGCAATCTCAGCCGGGGTTCAGCTCAGGGCTTTGCGGGAGGCCAAAGGGATGGGACTGCGCGAGGTCGAGAGGTACAGCCGGCAGTTTGCCGACGCCCTGCACCAGGAGGACTACCTTGTTTCCCATAACTACCTGGCCGAAATCGAAGCCGACCGGCACAAGCCTAGCCTTTTCAAGCTCTATACGCTCAGCGTGGTGTACACCGTGGACTTGTTCACGCTCTTGGAGCTTTACGGTATGGGCAGCGAGAATATTCTGCGGGCGGATCTGGGTTTGGAACTGCCTGCAACCGGTGCGGGCACCCAGGGAGTGCCCGAGAGCCAGGATCTCGTTAAGCTTCCAGAGACATCCCTCGCGAGTACCGGGCTCGACCAGACCCGTCTGCTTTCAGGTGCCGCGAGCGTTTGGGGTGGAACGCCCTGGGCGTTGCTGCGGACTGTTGCCAGTGGTGCAGCTCTGTATGGGATTGTAGGCATGAAGGATTTGACCATGGATCCCCTCATCCCTCCCGGATCCATCATCCAGATCGACAGCGCCAGGCGTAGAGTTGAGACGGCAGGTTGGCGGAACGAATTTGAACGGCCCATTTATTTTTTAAGAGCGCAGCAGGAATACGCTTGCGGCTGGTGCGAGGTAGAGCGCTCGAATTTGAGCCTCATTCCACATCCTCTCTCGCCTGCACGAATTCGGCAGTTCCGCTACCCCGGCGAAGTAGAGATCGTCGGACGAGTGACTGGGGTGACGATGTCGCTGCTCAGAACGCCTCAAGGACTTGTTGATTTCCAGAGAGAGTGACGGAATCTGAGGCCGAGCCTTTACTCGGTAGGGAACGACTGAGTTGGCGCAGAAGAATAGGATGCGTGACTATGACACCGGAGAGTAAATCACTGTGCGAGAAAATAGCAACGACTCAGACAACCGATATGAACCACGCTCCGTGTGAGGCCTTTAGCAGCGAGGAAGTGTTTCGCCAGATGGCGGCGCACGTCCAAGAGATTTTCTGGATGATGGACGCTAGGACACGGTCGCTCATCTACGTGAGTGCGGCGTACGAGAAGATTTGTGGCCGAAGTTTAGAGCGCTTGTACAGCTCACCGACGGGCTACCACGAGGTCGTTCACCCGGAAGACCGCGAGCGGATGAAACAGCAGTTCCAGGTTCTTCCGAAAGGAGCTTTCTCCGAAGAGTTCCGGATCGTGCGGCCAGACGGAGCGATTCGCTGGCTTTCCTGCCAGGGTTTTCCGGTGCTTGACGACCAAGGAGAGATCATCCGACTGGTGGGGACCTCGCAGGACATCACGGTCCAAAAAGAGGCCGCATCCGCGCTAAGAGCGAGCGAGGACCGGTACCGGGATTTGGTCGAGCACAGCCAGGACCTGATTTGTACGCATGATCTCGAAGGCAACATGCTGTCAGTGAACGAGCTGCCTGCCCGAATTCTCGGTTTTTCGGCTGCCGAACTAACGGGGCGGCCGATGCAAGAGTTCCTGGCGCCCGAAGTTCAGGACGGATTTGACCAGTATTTGGAGACGATCCGAAAGGACGGAGTCGCTCGCGGTTTAATGGTTGTCCTGACGAGGAAGGGTGAGAGAAGGATCTGGGAATACCACAACACGCTGCGTACCGAGGGGGTACCATCGCCCGTCGTCCGCGGCATCGCGCACGATGTCACGGAACGAAAACGGGCGGAGAAAGCCTTGCGCCTTTCGGAAGAAAAGTTTGCGAAGGCGTTTCGGGCTAGCCCGACGGCTATGACGATTACCACGTTGGCGGGGGGACGCTTCCTAGATGTGAACGACAGCTTCGAGCGGGGTACCGGTTTTTCCCGCGTGGAGTTGTGCGGGCGAACGTCGCAGGAAATCGGAATTTGGGAAAACCCGGCAGAGCGCGAACAAATGAGACGACAGTTAGAGGAGCGCGGTGCGGTCAGCAACCTGGAGGTCAGGCTGCGCAGCAAATCAGGCGAGGTCCGCCATGTTATGTACTCGGCGGATGTGTTGGAACTCGGCGGAGAACGCTGTGTGCTGGCCGCGGGTGAGGACATTACGGCGCGAAAGCAAGCCGAAGAGGCATTGCGGCGGTCGGAGGCGAATTACCGTTCTTTGTTCGATCAGGCTCCTTACGGGATTGTCCGCTCGACGCTGGAAGGCCGGGTGCTGGTGGCCAATTCCGCGCTCGCGAAAATGCTAGGCTACGAATCGGAAGCCGAGCTCTGCGCATTGGATATCGCCAGGGACGTGTATCAGCATGCAGAAGACCGGGCACAAGTGATTGAGGAGTGTCTGTCGAAAGAACATTTTCATGGCATCGTGCTGCGCTGGAAACGCAAAGACGGTACACGGATTCTGGTACGTGTGAGCGGTCGCCCAGTATCCGACAAGCGCGGGCAATTCGCCTACTTTGAAGTGATGGTGGAAGACATCACCGAGCGCACACGGCTTGAACAGCAGGTGCGCCAGTCCCAGAAAATGAAAGCCATCACCGTACTAGCGGCGGGCATCGCGCACGACTTCAATCGATTGCTGACCGGCATTCTGGGCTACAGTGAACGCTTGGTTATGACTCCAGGTTTGGCGGAAGAGCAGCATCGTGAAGCCGAGGAGATCATGCGCGCCGCGCTGCAAGCTCGATCGTTGACGCAACAGCTACTAGCTTTCGGCCAGAGACAGGTTCTCGAGCCATCGGTGGTGAATCTCAATTCCATTGTCAGCGAAATGGAGTCGGTGCTGCGCCACCTGGCAGGAGAGCGAATTGAATTGGCTACGACACTGGAGCATGAATTAGGAGGGGTGGAAGCCGACGCACGGCAGTTACAACAAGTGCTGCTCAACCTAGTGGTGAATGCACGGGACGCCATGGCAGCGGGCGGCCGGCTTACGATCCGGACCGAGAACCTGGACCTCTCCGAATTGTCTGCAGCGGAGTTTCCTGGAGTCGAGCCTGGCCGCTACGTCATGTTGGCAGTGACCGATACCGGTTGCGGCATGGACGAAGCGACCAAGTCCAGAGTCTTCGAGCCATTCTTCACGACGAAGGCTGAAGGCAAAGGCACCGGACTGGGCCTTTCGACCGTGCACGGCATCATTACGCAGAGCGGGGGCGAGATCTTTGTCGCCAGTTGTCCAGGGAAAGGGACGACTTTTAAAATTCTATTGCCAAGAAAGCGCCTGAGCAACGGGGACGCAAAGCCGAGGCAGATCGACGGGAATAAATCGAGGGCAGGGACACGACCGACCGTCCTAGTGGTCGAGGACGACGACTTGAACCGAAAGTTGGTGTGCGGGTTCCTGGAGAGCCAGTGTTCCGTGCTGCGCGCGAGCGACGCGACGGAAGGTCTTGAGATCGCGCAGCAATATCCCGAGGAGATTGATCTGCTGTTGACCGATGTGGTCCTTCCTGGTATGCCGGGTACAGAGCTGGCGGAACGCCTGACGCAGTGCCGGCCTGAGATGAAAGTCCTCTACATGACCGGGTATGGTGACGCCATGCCTGCCTCGACGGATGTTCTCGGCACCTACGCGGGGGTTCTTCAGAAACCCTTTCTACGAAGCGAGCTCCTCAGCAGAGTGGAGGCCATCCTAGGCTGCCTTTCCAAATAGGGAAGCCCAAGGTCGGCGACGGTCAGCACGGTCGTTGATCGGCAATTTGCCGAAAACCTCCCGCTGAATGGCAGGAGCTTTCAAGCGTTGATTCAGCTTACGCCCGGAGTCGTCTTGACAGCTTACAACGGCGACGACAATGGGCAGTTCAGCGTCAACGGACAGCGAGCTGTCCCCCGACTGTTGGATAGTAGACGGTACCGGCGCGAACGTAGGAATCGGTACGTCGAATCGCCAATCTGGCTCAGGCACAGTGACTTATAGTCAGTTAGCTCAAGAGTGTACTTGACTTCTTTTTCCGGATTCGCCTATGAGGGTTCGCATTTCCTCAGTCGTCCTGACAAGAACTCGGGCGCTGGATCGTATATGAGAATGGGAGTGCGAAACCGAAACCTTATGAGCCATAGGAGAGTCCAGCTATCCATCCATTTTAGTGTTGGAAAACTCGGGACGGTCAAGATCTACCGGCCCACAGCAGGCGCGATGGTTACGTTGTTGATAGTACTGGGCTTCGTCGCGTACATGTTTACTGCCTGGATAAGGAAGTGAACCGAGGCCTGGCTCGCACGAAAACCCAGCCCCTTGTCAGCACGGTCGTGGACCGCTGGTCTTGCATCAAAGTTGACAGGGAGTCGAGACGGATGGGCACATATCACAGTGCACCCAACCTAGGGGGCCTTCATTGATACTTCTGAGGTCCGGGAAGCCTAGCAACGAAAAAACTGTCTCAGATCTACGGCTACCGCGAGAAACGGAGAGCGACGAGGGCCTGCTGTCGCGCCTGCTGCAGTACGGTGACCGTGATGCCCTCGGAGTTCTCTACGATCGTTACGAACGATTGGTACGGTCAATAGCTCGTCGAATTCTCGGCGACGCCTCTGAAACTGAGGATTTCGTTGAGGGTGTCTTCCTTTTCCTATTGAACAAGAGCGAATGCTTCGATCCGGACAAGGGTTCTGTTGGCGTTTGGCTTGCCAAGGAGGTATACCGTCGCTTGCTCGCCCGGCGTCGCTTGCTCGCCCTGCGAAAATGTCCTCGTCTGAGTTTCGGGAAGCCCAGCGAGGAAGAAGCTGTCTCAGATCTCCAGCTACTAGGCCAAAAGGTGAGCGACGAGTGTTTGTTGCTGCGAATACAGTATGGTAACCGCGATGCCCTCGGCATTCTCTACAATCGTTACGAACGATTGGTACGGTCAATGGGTCGGCGAGTTCTTTGCGATGCCGATGAAACTGAGGATCTCGTTGCCGACGTCTTCCTCGCCCTGTTCGAGCAGAGTAGATGCTTCGATCCTTCCAAGGGTTCGGTCCACGCTTGGCTTTCCACGGTGACACACCGTCGGGCGCTGGATCGGCGTAGGTATCTGACCAGGCGAGGCTTTTACGGCACAGGAAGCGGCGAGGATTCTCATGCGGACCTTACGGAGAGGACGACTTCAAACGGTATCCAACCCGCGGAGCTATCTTATTGGCGGGCATACCTTCGGCGTGTCTTGGCTCGCTTGCCAGATCGACAACGCAGTGTTCTTAAACTTCATTTCTATGCAGAACTCACCATCAACGAAATCAGTGATCGGATGGATGAATCTCCCGCGAACATCCGCAACCACTACTATCGAGGGCTAGAGAGTTTGAAAGGCATCATGTCCAAGCGTGAGGTCGGAGATTTGTCTTCTTCGCAGGACATCCCGTCAGCGGAATCAGTGGGCCCGGCCTGGGGCGACGGTTGGAATAGCGGGCCGCTGGCCGTAGGTACTCCGGTGGAGAGTCTGCGACGGCGGGCGCTTGAGAGCTTTGAGCATCGACCGGCAGAACTGTAAGCGGGCGGGGGGTACCGCTGCTCCTCATGAAAGTCGAGCCGCCTCCGGAAGGGGATGCGGAACAGACCGCTCGGGTACGGCTGAGCGACGACCGAGCGCCAGAAATCACGATCAGCTTCTCCGGCGCATGGCCCATCCTGCGAGTTATCTGGAGCGGGGCCTCCATTGGTTGGCATCAGGCGCTCAAACACGGAGACCCCGGGAACGGATACACCCTTTCGACTGCAGTGTCGAACGACGCTATACAAGCGTTCTTCAGAAGCCTTCTCTGCGAAGCGAGACTCCTCAAGCAAGGTGGAGGCCGTCCTAGGCTGCCTTTCCAAGCAAGAGAGCCCAAGGCTGGAAGCAGAGCGGATGCCCCTCCCCGGGCGAAGAACTAGGCGATGATTGTGGTCGGTATACCGTGGTCGGTATACCGACCACCCAACTACCTAACACACAGGGAGTTTTCGTCACTTCCCCGAGAATGTTGTTGACTTGTCGTTCTAATTGTTCTAGAAACCGTAACGAAGTGGTCGGTATACCGACCACTTAAGGGAACCTAGGTATCGTCAGCGAGCTTCTAACCTGCTTGGGCCCTCAATCCTTCGAAATGAGCTGTGTGCTGTTGATCAGCGTCCCTCCCCGCTCAGAGTCAATACGTCGTCGAAGTCACTTCCGGAGGTACCAGACGAAGGATAAGTGTCCTCCTGCAGTGCGCTTTCCGGGCGGGTAAGGCACGACCTGGTCGGTATACCGACCACCCTGTATGCACCCTATGCGCCTCATATACAGTGACTTCTTGTCCGATCCCCCCGAAAGAACTTGACTTGTCGCCCTGATTGTCCTAAAAACGTAACGATGTGGTCGGTATACCGACCACATCAACGGATCCCAAGTCGGGATAGCCGGCCTTCTGTCCCGCTTGGACCCCTCGATCCTTCGAATGAAACTTGCTGTGCGCTGTGATGAGCGTCCCCCAACGCTCAGAGTGAATACGTATTCAGAACTGCTTTTGCTGAGAGATCTGGGTTTGCCCGATCCGTTAAGGGATAGTTTTGGCAGTCCCAAAACCATGACTGGAGACTACGGCGAGTGCGGGACGGTAGCCCAAGAATTCGGTGCGTCCTTCCGGGCAGGTGAAGTCGCATTTGTGACAGCTTCCACAAGTCTTCAAACAATTCTCAATCGGACAATTGCCGGCGGGACCTTGGTTGCTCGGGCAGAAAGGTACTGTGCGTGAGTACCTCAGCCAGACATATCGCTCCCTTTACCGTAGCTTTTCCGGAAGCGAGCGTTAGCTCCTCAGAACAGGGAGGGAGATCAAAGGATAGCGAGCTCGCGGCGCTCCTTGATACGCAGCTAATAGATTGCTTCCGTGAGGGGCGCAGCGAGGCCCTGGGTGTTCTGTTCTACCGCTATCGCGGGTTGGTGCTGGGGGTGAGCTGTCGGATATTGCGTGACCAGGTGGAAGCTGAGGACGTAACCCAAGAAGTATTCATGGACGTGTGCACAAGAGTCGAGTTGTTCGATGCCGCTCGTGGCAGCGTGAAGATGTGGATTCTGCAGTATGCCTATTCCCGGAGTCTGCAACGACGCAAAAGTCGGTCTTTGCGCTTGACGAGGGAGATCAATGTTGACGAGATGAGGGATGCAGGAGTACAGGAGCTTCAACTCTCGCCATTTGGGGTCGACGGATTAACCGCAGAACAGCGTGCTCGCTTGATTCGCGGCGCGTTGGAGAGCCTGAGCGCGGAACAGCGCGAAGTGATCAGCCTAGCGTACTACCAAGGCTTTTCCATGAGAGAAATTGCGCACCGTTCCGCTGAAACGATCGGGAACGTTAGGAATCATTATTATCGCGGTCTCAAGAAGCTTCGCCAAATTCTCTCTGACACTAGGTGTCAAGCAACAGCGGACTAGAAAGCAAGGCAATGGGTTTGAGCGGCGAACGTATCAATCACGAATATTTCGAGCAGCTGGCTGCTTTGTCGGAATTAGGCGAGCTGTCACGCGGTGAATATTCCGAGTTGCAGAAACACTTGCAGGAGTGCGCGTCCTGCCGGGCGGAGCATGCTGCGTTTGCCGACCTTCAGTTGAATCAGCTCCCCTTAGCGCATCCTGAAAGCATTGCGGCCCACCCAGACGTTCTTGGTTCGCCAAATGCCGGAAGCGTCGGGTGGTTCAAATTACTCACCCGGCCTGTCCCGGTTTATGCGCTGGTTTTGGCGTTGCTGGTGGTCAGTATTGGGTTCGTAGGGTACCGACGTTACGAGATCGAAAAGCTGAACGAAGTCCATGTGGTTGTTAACGAGCACGTTGGAAAGCAGGCCAACGAAGATGTAAGGTCTCAATCCGGTCCGGCAGAACCCAGCACGGACAGCATTTCGGGGCAAGCTACCAATGCCAACAAGGTTTTGAGTGGGGCGCTGGTTGAGGCAAAAGATTACGGCAAACTTGCCAACAGGGCTCGGTTCCTTGAGGAAAAGTTGCACGAAGCGACGTCACAGAACGAAGCGCTGAAACGGGAACTCGAAAACGTGTATCAACAGGACACGGACCTTTCAGCGAGACTCGAAGAAGCAAACAAGAGTTTTGCCCGGATTACCAGCGAGCTAGAAATTTCCCGCGCACAGCATTCTCAGGACGAGGCGGCACTTGTCGAGAAAGAGTCGGAGCTTATCGAGTCGCGGCAAGAGCTCTCTTCAACCAAGGAGTCATTCACGCGGAGCCAGAACTTCTTGACAGCGGACCGGGATATTCGCGACCTCATGGGCGCGCGCAATCTGAGAATTGTCGACATCTTCGACGTCGATGGCAAAGGAAAGACCAAGAGGGCATTTGGCCGAGTCTTCTTCACCGAAGGAAAATCCTTGATTTTCTATGCCTTTGATCTCGAAAAAACCAAATCGTCGATCCTGCCGGCGTCCTACCAAGCTTGGGGGTATCAAGGGTCGGTTCAAAACGAGGTTCGCAACCTGGGCATCTTCTACCAGGATGACCAGAAAGCAAATCGCTGGGTGTTGAAGTTCGATGACCCGAACGTCCTGGCAGAGATCGATTCGGTTTTTGTGACTATCGAACCTGCGGGGGGTAGCAAGAAGCCTACAGGAAACAAACTCTTGGCAGCCTACATGAAAGCGAACCTCAACCACCCGTAAGTATCTCTTGGCGTTTCCACTATTCCGCTTCCCCAAAATTAGCCCGTGAGAGGGAACTACTCCATTCCCCCGTTCCGCAAGGCCGCTTCAATTGCCGACTATGGGTCATTCAGTTGTAGACTTTTTCACAAGCCCTGATACAAAACGCCGCTTCCTTCTAGAAACCCTACGTGCAATAGCGTGAACCCACTTCGCGAGGTCCAAGGAATGAAGGCTGCAAGCAACCCTGTGGTCCTGTGTGTACTCACGTCTCTCTTCTTCTTCGTTGGAGTGGCTGCGGCTGGTGATCTGGCCACCCTCACTGGATTTGTTAACGATCCAAGTGGGCTCAGAAGCCCACACGTAAAAGTGCAGGTCACCCGGTTAGAAACAAATGTGTCCTATTACGGTGAGACAAATGAAGAAGGGCTGTACCGGGTATCGGGCCTTCCTACCGGTTCCTATCGTCTGATTGTCCAAAAGGACGGCTTCAAGACTATCGTCAAGCAGGGGATTGACCTGCATGTGCAAGACATCGTGTCCTTGAACTTCTCTTTGGAAGTCGGTTCTGTTTCGCAGACCATCACCGTGGAAGCGGGGACTCCTTTGATAGACACCGAATCGTCCGCAGTCAGCACCGTCGTGGATCGTCAATTTGCCGAGAACCTGCCGCTGAATGGCCGGAGTTTTCAGACCCTGATTCAACTCACTCCGGGAGTGGTTCTAACCGCGAACAACGGGTACGACACGGGCCAGTTCAGCGTCAACGGGCAGCGAGCAAGCTCAAATTACTGGATGGTTGATGGGGTGAGCGCCAACATTGGCATGGGTGCGTCGACAGTTTCCGGCAACGGGCTGGGGGGCGCTCTCGGTTCCTCCAGCGTCCTGGGAGGTACGAACAGCCTGGTCTCGGTAGATGCACTCCAGGAATTTCGTATCCAGACTTCTACATTTGCCCCGGAATTTGGCCGTACTCCCGGTGCACAGATCTCAATTGTCACTCGCTCCGGGACTAATAAATTCCACGGCACAGTATTTGACTACTTGAGAAACGATCTGTTCGACGCCAATGATTGGTTCAATGGCTACATAAACAATCCTCCTCTTCCCAAGGCGAAGGAACGGCAGAATGATTTTGGCGGAACCCTGGGTGGCCCGATTCTTAAGAATAAGACTTTCTTTTTCTTTTCGTATGAGGGACTGCGCCTCCGTTTGCCCCAGACCGCACTTACGTTTGTTCCCGACGCTAGTTTCACGCCCGGGGGCACCACAAACTCCCGGCAGAATGCCATGCCGGCGTTGCAGCCGTATTTGAATGCCTTTCCGCTTCCAAACCCTACCAGTCCGGAAATCCTTTGTGACCCCACAACTGATCCGACGTGTCCCTCCTCCGGAGCGAGAGGGTATGCCGCTTTCAACGCTAGCTTCTCTAATCCTGCCACGCTCGACGCTTACAGCCTTCGGATTGACCACAAAATGAGCGACAAGCTGAATGTTTTTGGGCGGTATGACTATTCGCCTTCGGAACTAGCTCAGCGTGGATCGGGCAGTGCGCTAAGCAACGTCTCGCCGAGCCGAGTCACCACCCAAACTGGCACAGTGGGAGTAACCTGGGCGATATCAAACCTCGCGGCCAACGACTTCCGGTTCAACTACAGCACCACAGATTCTTCCAGTTCGTTTTATTTGGATAATTTCGGGGGCGCGGTGCCACTCGGAGCACTGCCATTCCCGAGTCCCTTTACCAGCAGAAATGGGGAGTTTCAGTTCGCAGTCCAATCACTTGCGCCCAACGCTGGCTTTGGCGCAGGAGCAGTTGTGCACAATCGCCAGCGGCAACTCAATTTCGTGGACAGCGTGTCCCTCCAAAGAGGTCCACACAGCATAAAGTTTGGCGTCGATTTTCGCCGCCTGTCGCCTCAGTTTCAACCTGCCGCCTACAGTCAGGCGGCTTTCTTTTCAGACGTACCTTCTGCCGAGATAGGAAACCCATTTCAAATCAATGTGTCTTCTAGCCTTCCCACGACGTTCCTATTTCGCAATCTCGGTGTTTTCGCTCAAGATATATGGCGCGTTGTCCCCCGCCTGACCTTGACCTATGGGTTTAGGTGGGACACCGACTTCGTTCCCACATCGCTCACTGGGCCTGACTTCGCTGCGGTGGTGGGCTTCAATCTCAGCAATCTGGCGAATCTTGCTCTGGCCCCGGCGGGTACGCCGCCGTATAAGACAACCTACGGCAATGTTGCGCCTCGCATCGGATTGGCCTATCAGGTCTCGCAGAACCCGCAGTGGCAGACGGTGCTTCGCGGGGGATTCGGGGTCTTCTATGATCTGGCGACATCCGAAGCTGGGAACATTGCGCAGTCGCTAGTCCCAGCCTATCCATTTGGGTCGACAGAATCTCTCTTCGGGGCCAGCTTTCCTCTGACAGGCAATGCAGCAAATCCTGCCCCAATCACGTCACCTAACGCTAGCAATTCTGGCTTTCTCTACGCGTTTGATCCGAAGCTCCAGTCGCCGTATACGCTGCAGTGGAATGTGGCGATCGAACAGTCTTTTGGAAAGCAACAAACATTGACGGCATCCTATATTGGCGCGTCCGGAGGGCGGCTCCTTCAAACGGCGTCGATATTTCTTTCTCCTCCCAATTGCGAGCCCAATTTTTGTAACGCTACTGTCGCAACCAACACGGGTACCTCTGACTACAACGCCCTCCAGCTTCAATTCCATCGCCAACTGTCCCACGGCCTCCAGGCGCTTGCATCCTATACCTGGTCGCATTCGATTGATACCGCTTCGGCGGGTTCTTACGGAAGTTTTTCCAATTTGGTGTCGGCGCTCAATTCGAATGTAAATCGCGGGCCATCTGATTTCGACATTCGACACGCCTTCTCAATGGGATTGACGTACGCCGTGCCCGTTCATGGCAGCAATACGCTTGCGAAGGCAATGTTGCGGGGCTGGTCCATCGATAACGTCGTCCAGGCCCGATCGGCGCCTCCGGTTGACGTTAACTATGCAGGTCTTCAGCTCGCGAACGGCTTCCAGACAAGCGGGAGGCCGGACATCGTCGCGGGTCAGCCTTTCTACGTGTATGGGCCGCAGTATCCTGGCGGGAAGGCATTCAACGCGGGCGCATTCACGCCTCCCCCTCTAGTTCCGACCGGGTGTGATCCGTTAGTTGATTTCCCATGCTTGCCCGCCAGTCAGGGCAACCTTTCACGGAATGCCCTCCGTGGTTTCGGCGCTGCCCAATGGGACTTTGCTGTCCACCGTGACTTTCTCATCCATGAATCGGTGAAACTACAATTCCGCGCCGAGATGTTCAATCTTCTTAACCACCCTAACTTTGGACCACCGTCGGGCAATCTTGGTTATCTCAGCTTATTCACGAACCCACAGTTCGGCCTATCCTCCGCGATGCTAGGTCAGAGCCTCGCGGGAGGAACAGCTAATCTTGGGTCCGGTGCGTTCGATCCTCTCTACCAACTCGGTGGACCTCGATCAATACAGTTCGCACTGAAGTTGTTCTTCTGAAGGTTCTAAGCACCGAAAGGGACCTTGCGATGTCTGCCAGTCAGACGGTTGAGGCGTGCCGGGAAGAACGCAATCGCCCCACAAAGCTGCTGCTTGCGCGTGCCAGCGTCTTGCTCCTGATGTTTTGCTCGACCTACGGGTTCTGCGTCCGTTACGCCGAAGAGTCAGGAACTGTAGCGCGCACAAACCAAGCGAAGTCAGAGAACGCCGCAGTGAAACGCCCGGTCACCGTGCCGGATTCTATTCGGATGACCCGTCTTGGCGATCGGCTCTATGACTGGGGCGCCCCTTCCAAAGGGCTGGTGGCCAAGATCTCACCCGACGGAAAGTGGTTCGTGGTGGTCCTGCGGAAGGGAAATCTTGAGACCAATACAAACGACTATTCTCTGATCCTGTTCGAAACCGGCGAGGTTTTTGACTCGCTCAATCCCCGCGTGTTGCTTTCCATGTCGTCATCTTCCAACCGCCCCGCCGTCCAAAATGTTGTGTGGATGGACGACAACGATACCATCCTGTTTCTGGGTGAGCGTCCAGGCGAAACCACCCAGCTCTATTCGCTCAAGTGCAGCTCGAAGGAGTTGAAGAAACTCACCCATCATGCAACCAATCTAAGTTCTTTCGTCGCTGCGGCGAAGAGTGGCGAAATTATCTTTATCGCGGAAAACCCCGAGGTGTCTTTTCTAAACAAGGACAGCGCGCGCCAGGGCATCAACATCACCAGTGAACCACTATCTGACCTGATTGCGGGGAAACATGGAGGAGCGGAATACACTTTGTTCATCCAACACGCAGGGGGTGAAGCTGAGACCAGGGTAACGACCGAGGGCCGTGTTGGGGTGTACAGCGAGATGGCGCTTTCGCCGGATGGGCTGCACCTTGTCGTCACGACGGAAGCCACTCACGTTCCCGACACGTGGAGCGAGTATGACGACCAATTCTTGAAGTCAGCCAGGCACCCTGCTTCCGCGCCGGGAGCGGAAACCGGGGTTTTCCAGTACGAGCTGGTTGATATACCCACAGCTTCGGGGAGTCTCCTGTTCAATGCTCCAATTGCAGCCCTGGGGTCGGAAGTGTTCTGGTCGCGCGACAGCCAGTCAGTAGTTGTGTCAAATGCGCATTTGCCGCTGAATATTGACGATGCGGCGGAACGCGCTCGGAGAAAGACGCATACCTTCCTGGCGGAAGTCAAGATGTCCAATCGCGAGCCTGTGAAGATAAGCGACGAAGACTTGCGGCTTCTTGACTGGGATGCCAAGACCAACGATGTGGTATGCGATGTCGGAAGGATTGACAGCCTCAACGGAAAAGCGACGCGAAAAGCCTACTTCCGGAAGAATGATGACAATTGGTCCCGATCCAGCCTCCCGCAAGCACAAGCAAAGGGAGCGCCCGTTCTGCCAGATATCGTTCTCGAGGAAAACATGAACCATCCTCCGCGAATCTTCGCCATCGATTCCGGCACGAGCCGGAGGTCATTGCTCTTGGATTTGAACCCCCAGTTCCAGGAACTCGCTTTCGCAAAAGTCGAGGAGGTTGCCTGGAAAACCTCTGGCCACCATGAAGTCAAGGCCGGGCTGTATTGGCCCCTGGACTACGTCGCCGGCAAGAAATATCCGCTGGTCATACAGACACACGGATGGAGTCCTGACAGGTTTTGGATCGATGGTCCCTGGACAACCGGCTTTGCTGCCCAAGCGCTGGCGGGCAAGGGATTCTTCGTTTTGCAGCTCCCCGATCCCGACGAGCCGCATGTATCTGAAACGCCAAAGGAAGTTCCAGCGGCCATGGCGATCTATGACGGCGCCATTGATCTTCTGGATCGCAAAGGGCTGATTGATCGAGATCGTGTTGGCATCACCGGTTTCAGCCGGACCTATTGGTACGTTAGCTACACGCTTATTCACTCCAAACATCACTTTGCCGCGGCAGCCGTCGCGGATGGCGTTGACTATAGCTATTTCCAGTACATGGTCCAATCGAACAATGACCCGGCGTATGCTGGTTCCTACGATCTGACGAACGGCGCCCCTCCCTTTGGCAAGGGCTTGCTCAAATGGCTCAAGGTGTCGCCTGCGTTTCTCATGGATAAGATCGACACCCCGCTTCGTATTCAGGCCCTGTATCCAGCTTCGTTACTATTTGACTGGCATTGGTTTTCCGGACTGACCCGGCTTGGCAAACCCGTGGAGATGACGTACATCCCGGAGGGCACACACATACTCCAGAAGCCCTGGGATCGCATGATTTCGCAACAGGGCAATGTGGACTGGTTCTGCTTTTGGTTGAAGGGCGAGGAAGATCCCGATCCGGCCAAGGCCGAACAATATAAGCGCTGGCGCAATCTCCGCGCCTTAGACGCCAAGGGCAGCGCGAGCATCAAGGCTCAATGATTCATACAGTCCGGGCTGAGGCAGGTCACTCATCCAAATCATAGGCGGGAAGGATCCGCCAGTGAACGGCCTCGATGACTCCAGTGTGCCCTTTGATCAGGGTGCCCTGGATCACTTCCATCAGGTCGCCTAGATCGATGATAACGGGCTTGTGGTACTCGGTCGCGTGTTCCATTGTTTCTTGCCTCCAGCATCCCACGAGATGGGTGTAAAATAAGCCTTCCCGGCCGCCTGCAGCAGCCGGGAAGGCAAGCGCCAATTTGCTGACGTGATTGGCGCCGGTCAGGGTTTACTCGTCCAAGTCATAGGCTGGCTGGTTGTACTTCGGTTGCTGTAGCGCGCCATCAGGCGTGCCGCTAAATGTCTTGCCGATCACCTTTTCGATCACACGAACTGCCTTTCCGAGTACTGCTACTTCCGGTTTCGTGTAGTTCATTGTGTTGCTCCTTTGTTGGAATATTCCGTTCCCGATCCCGCTGGGTACGGAAGCTCGTTGCTGGCTGTAGCTACGCAATCGCCTGCAATTCATGTTGTCTCGCCAATGACGAGGAGACCGCGGGAGCGTCGAGCAGTCCGCGTCCGGCCAGGTCACGTAGCCACAATTCCAGCGAAATCGCCGAGAGCACCCGGACCAGTGGAACAGTTTTACCGGCGCGGGCATCAGAAATCACCTTCAGAAATTGATCCTCATGCACGTACCGGAGGCCCGAACTCAGGCATGTCTCGTATACGTTCTGCAACTCATCCCAGTGTCTCTCCAGAACCAGAATAGGGGTGCGCGCTCCGACCTGCTTGGTGCGACGCGACAGGATCTCCTGAGGCACGATGCCAGCCAGTGACCGCCTCATGAGCGAACGTCTCTCACCAGGGCGCAACAGTTGACTGGCCGGTATGGAGAGAATGAACTCGATCAGAGTCTGATCAAGGTAGGGATAGCGGGCCTCTTCCAGCGCAGATACCGACGGCGTATACCTGGCTAATTTACAGGCCATCGCTAGAACTCCGCCGATATAAGAGCGGCGGGTGGGTAACCAGAGGCCGAAGTGCTCGTCGACATCCAACTGTCGGACGGCCAGTCTGGTGCGTTTGGCAAAGTCTTTCCGAATCCAGGATTCGACCTTAGCCTCCTTGACCACATATTGGCCCAGGGAAGCAGGCAGCACATCGATTGCCGACTGGCACAGAAGTTGAATCCACGGTCTGCGTTTCACCAAGCTCCAGGCCGTGAGCTGTTGGGCGAGGCTAACGAACTTAAATTGCACGATGAGATCGGCCAAGAGAGCGCGAGGATCGGGGACTCCGCCCAGAAATTCGTCACCGCCAAGACCAGAAAGTACCGCTCGGTACCCTCCACCGCGGACGGCATCTGCGCGCTCGTCCCCTATCTTCTGGCCAATCCCGAGTGCTCCTGGCAGAGGGCAGAACTCGGGGCATTTCAGCGAAGCCGTAGAACTCCCCAATTTACTGCCATCAATGTGGATGCCGACTCTTCCACGCTTCTGCTCGATCTTCTGGAAGTAAATCGAGTCATCTCCGTTCGGCTCGGTGTTGTCGTAATAAGAGATCGTGTCGAGACGAGGGAGATGCTTTCCTTCGTTGGCAATGATGTCGTCCGCCATACAGACGATTGAAGAAGAGTCGAGCCCGCCGCTGAGCTCGGCGAGGATCGGCGAGTCTGACCGCAACCTGCGCCGCACTGATTGCCGGAAGACGCAGCGGAAGTGCTCTTCGTATTCCGCATCGGTCTTGTAGCGGATGCGCGATCTAGGGCTGAACTGCCAATAGCGCTCGACCGAGGCGTCACCCCTACGAATGCGGACGAATTGTCCTGGTGGAACTTCGCGAATCTCACGATACGGCGTCAGGTGGGCGTCGGGATCGTGGGCGAAGTATCCGGCGATGTAGTCGTCGTCAATGTGGAACTTATCACCCGAAAGCAGCACCAGCGGGCTGAGATCCGTCGACCACCAGATTCGGTCATTCTTGAGGTAGTAAAAGATGTGCCGGATGGCCATGTAGTCGGCGGCGAACAGGAGTTCACGCTGTTCCGGTTTCCAGATGGAGGCTGCCCAATCGCCGACGATGCGGCGGAAACAATCGGTGTCCCAGCGGTCGAAGGCGGCGGCGACAATCGCGACATCGGTGGGTTCGGCTTCCAGACTGCTGCGAAGGTCGGCGATGAGATCGTCTCGGTTGTCGAGGCGGCCATCCCAGGTGACAACAAAGCCCGGATACGAGATGTACGGCTGTTTTTCCCGGCGTGACTCAGCTGTGGTATGGAAGGGGCGATAGAGCAGTGCAACCGAACCATCTACATAGCGCGATTCACCGTCTGGACCTTGCTGCGTCAGGGACTCACTGAGATGCTCGATCAGTTTGCGGTCGACCGGTCTCCCATCGAAGTTCCAGATGCCAGCTTGCACACTCATACCAATCTCCTTAGTTAGCAGCGATCCCAAACGGCGTAAGTCGCCTGAACATTCGATCTCTCGTTGATTGCCTGCCCGTTCACTTCAACCCAGGCATGGGCCTTGAACGGAAGTTTTTGCGCGCCCAGGACCATGTGTGCGGCGATGCCGCTCTTCCTGAGCAAATACGTAGTGACAAAGGAGCGCTGCAGGCAAAGAGCCTGTTTTGGATACCAGATGCAGGCGTAGTTAACCGCTGTGCAGACCCTTTCGATGGTGGCCGAATCAGCAGTCCTCAGAGCGACCTTCCACTGTTTGACCATCAAGTAGAGGGTATTGAAGCGGCAAACGGTGTTTAGAACATCGTAGGCGAGCAACACGAAGATAGCCCTGCAGAACAGCATCAGGATGACCTCCTTGGCTCGCTTTGCACCCCGAGTTCGTGACAGACGAAGGCGAGTCGGTCGGCCAGAGCCTCGATCTTGGTCGATAGAGGCTGAACTGGTGTGTGGCCCCAATTCGGCTTGTAGTCGAGCAGGATGGGGTACTCCGAACGATTTGCCGCCTGGAGACGAGCTGCCATTTTCCGGGCATGCATCGGATTGCAGCGGGTGTCCGCGTCACCCGAGATGAGCAGGACGGCGGGATAGTCCGCACCGTCTTGGACGCGATGGTAGGGTGAATAGCTGAGGAGGGAGTGGAAGTCCCGCTCATCCTCGGGTGACCCATATTCCTCTGCCCATCCCGCTGCGAAATCGAAGAGGTGATACCTCGTCATGTCGAGCAAGGGTCCGAGGCAGATGGCGGCGCGGAACAGGTCGGGGCGTTGGGTGATCGCGGCGCCGACCAGAAGGCCGGCATTAGAGCCGCCGCCAATGGCCATGCGACCACAAGCAGACAGGCGTTTTGACAGTAGCCATTCGGCGGCGGCTATAAAGTCGTCAAACGAGTTTTGGCGATTCTCGCGCTTGCCGGCCTCATGCCACTGTTCACCAACTTCGGAGCCGCCGCGCAAGGCGGGGACGGCAAACAAAAACCCTTGTTCGATCAGGAACGTAGCAAATGCGGTGAATCGGGGTGTCACACAACTACCGAATCCACCGTAGCCAGTCAGAAAAGTGGGCAGCGGGCCGGAGTGAATGAGGTCCTTTCGCAGGGCGAGGAGGAGAGGAACGAATGTCCCGTCCTTGGACGGGTAAACAACTTCTTCGACCGAAAACAGCGAAGGATCGAACGGAATCTTCGTCTTATCCCAAATGGATTCCTTCTCATCACGCGTGTCATGGCAGTACAGCACTGATGGTTCGGTCATGGACGTGTATCGATAAAAGAGATCAGTCCCTGAGTAGGTTGGAGTTAGGAGATCGGCGGCTCCATGCGCGGAACATAGAAGATCCTTCTTCCGGTCGCCATTCAGGTCGAACCTTTCCACCCGAGTGGAGAAGCGATCCGTGCGAGTGACAAAGATCTGCTCACCAGCAACGGCGAACTGTTGAATACACTGGTGAGATTCTGGGACTATGTCGCGCCATTGAGCCGGGTCGGGATTCGGCAACCCAATGCGAACGATCCGGAAATTCGGCGCAGCAACGTCGGTGTAAGCGAACAGTTGACCTCGCACAAAGAAGGGTGCGAAATGTCCTTCGATATTTTCAAGGAGGAGTCTTGGCACAGCTCCGGGTTCCGTTCGGTGGAGATAGATGGATGTTCGAGGGCAAGTCCCGGTGGAAAATACGACGTAGGCCAACAGCTTGGTTTCCAGCGAGTCGAGAATCCCGAGGAACACGTCCGGCTTCTCGCCAGCAACGAACAACTCTTCGTCTTGAGACCGCTCGGTGCCAAATCGATGCCAAAATGCAGCCTTGTAGTTCGGACGTGCATCGTGCATTTTGCGATGCGAGTAGTAGAAACCCGAGGCGTCGGGAGCAAAGACAAATCCAGTGCAGAAACCATCGGGGAGCCGATCCGGGAGCGCAACATTGTTTTCGACATCCAGAATCTCCAGCGCGGCGTGATCGGTTCCGCCTTGTCGGACGGAGTAAGCTAGAAAGCGGCCATCCTGAGAGATGGCGGCAATGCTGACGGCTGTCGAAGGGCCCGTAGCACGCAGGGTGGGGTCAACGAGAATACGCTCTTCTCCGAGGAGTCCTTCTCTCATGACAATCGAATGCTGCTCGCTATTTCGCTGGCGCTTCAGAAAGAAGTAGCACGTGCCGATTTTCCACGGGTCGGAAATAACATCTTTGTCAGTTAGCAAATCTTCAACGCGCTTTCGAATGCGATCCCGTCCAGGGATGGCATCGAGATACGCACGCGCGTATGTGGTCTGTTCCTCAATCCATTTTCTTGTCCGCGGCGAATTCTGATCTTCGAGCCAGCGGTAGGGATCGGTGATCTCGACACCGTGCAGAACTTCGGTGACGGGCTCGATCGGTGTGGCCGGAGGAGGGTCTACTACACTACGCATATGCCTACCTTCCAGAAACTGGGCTGGGCGAAGGTGGCGTTCTACCCGGTCCTACTGAATTCTTGATTCCCACAACTGCAGTGGCGTTGAGCGCAACTTACATCTACTCGCAGAATTTGTGACAAAAATATTTTCCAATGACTAGCGAGGCGAAGGCGTTCTTCGGATAAACGTTACTAAGGCACCTTCGCAAGACCGGTCGAGAGTCGGGAAGTGTTTGGGTGCGAAGCATTTCGGAAAGAAAAGTGAAGGCGAAAAGGAACTGGAACTTCTTACATCGTGGAGCCGATGGAGGAGGATGGGTGGCGGAATTCCGTCACTTGTGCCTACGGCGTTCTCGTGAAAAGGGAATAGCGATGCATCTCTTCCAAGTAGATTCGAGAGACATCACTGAACCAAAAGCCGCTCGCAGCGCGGTGTCTCGGCTTGATCAAAAGGCGCGAGAGCGAGCGTACTAACGCAAGTTAACACCGTGTAATCTTCGTAAGCTCAAACAGTTTGGTCGGTAAACCGACCACTCCGACAACATCGAAGCAGCACTAGGATAGGAACAAGTCTAAGCAAACAACTTATGTCCATTGAGTTTCGGTTTTCAGAACAAGAGGGAGATTTGTTACGAAGTGGTTGCACTAATCGATTAGACTGCAATCCGCTTCGAGCCAAATGTACAACTGGGATGTTGCGTACCGTCTGCATTTGTGAGGAGATTGCGAGTAAGAGGTCCTGCGCGAGTCTAAGTGCAGAAAGCCGACCGTGGCATAAGAGCAGTTGTGAAACGAAGATCTGGCCTGCAAAAGATAACAGTTGTTCCATTGGCATCGTATGGGGTGGCACACCATATCAGGAGTGCAGCAAGGAAACTCTATTTGTATAGAGTGAAGCGTTCGACTTCACACGCGGGCAAGCACCGTCGAGTCTGCGATACGACGGGAGTAATGAGGATGAAACCGCTGGGCCGATGGGCCGAGCAAGGACACTGGATGCGCGAGCTGCGGGAGCAGTGTGGGCTGAACCGGAGCGACGTGGAGTACCGGACTGATCAGATCGCGCGCCGGCGAGACAACCATGGCTTCCACGTCAGCCGGGCCTATCTCCGCGACATAGAGCTCGGAAACTGCCTGCCGGGCTTTTACAAGCTAGAAGCTCTGGCTTCCCTGTACCGCCGGAGTCCCAAAGAACTGCTAAAGCGCTACGGAGTAGAGGTGGAAGAGCGCGAGGGTCTCTTCAGTCCATTCCCGCCTTCGTCTGGTCCCGGCCCAAACCCTGTTAGCGCCGATGAAGAAGAACGCCGAGTCTTATTGTCAGTCGCAAGCGGATTCAGATCGGAAAAAACGCTACTGCTTACCGAGGCAGAGGATGCACTGGTGATCCCCGCCAAATGGCGCGAAAGCCTGGGAGGGAAATCGGTGCGCTTTGCGGTGATTGGAACGAAAGATGACAGGATGGGGGAATTGCTGCCGGCGGGCTCTTTGGTTGCGATCGACATCGATCAGAAAACGATTGAGGAGGCCCCGACGTGGAGGACAGAGGCAGACCGGCCGATCTATCTGGTGTGGCAGGACGATGCAAGTCCTCATGTTTGTCGCTGGGTCTATCAAGTGGGCAGCACGCTCACACTCCTTCCGTATCAGGCCACCCGAGACCGCGAGGTGATGCAGTTGAAGACGCCCAAGCACGCACTCATCATCGGCCGGGTGATCCATGTTTGGCGACTGCCTCGCGCTGACGTCCCCCAAGCTGGCGCAGCCCCGGACGGGCCGAAGAAGGCGGATGCGTCCTGATGACTAGTGCACGGGGTCCCCGTTCTTGCGAAGTATCCGGGCAATCCAGCTGTGCTTCTCGGGAGGCTGGGCACCGCGAAAGATCAGGTGGCGGGCTTCGAGTTCCCCAACAAACTCGAAGACGTCGGATCGCAGTTGCGCGTGCGGTACATGGAATTGCTGTTCCAGAGCATCCACTACCTCCTCGACGTTCGGGTGTTGCTTGAGCATCTCCCAGATGGTCAAACCAACCGGGTTCAGACTGAAGCAAATGCCTTGCTCGGTATCGAGCAGGACGGCTCCGTCTTCGGAAGCTGTCTCTCGTACTCCGGATGCAACGGTGACGTCGGTCAGGCTGCTGGCTTCGTTCATGATGGAATACCTCACTATTGAGAATGTTGACGGAGCGCATGAATCGCTGCGAGCAAAATAGCGCGCTTCGAGGGCCAAGGAGAAAAAAAGTTTTTCCGAAGGTTGCTATGGAAAGGCAGTCGGACTCGAACGAACGAGACACCGCCGCGAATGCGAGTCGATTGATGGAGCTAAGAACCTGAATTCATGTGGTTTGTCGGGTGCTGTCCGGTTGATCAGTATTCGCGACCGGCAAGACCGGTCGTGGGCTGAGGGTCATCAACTCCGCGAGGGGTGACGGAATTCCGTCACCCCTGAGGCGCTGCCGCTCGAAAGTCGGTGGCTCCCAGCCGAGGCATAAATCAGGACTCGTGCCTCTAGTGCGTTACCGATTCAATGAGTTACATGGAGATCATGAATTCGGACAGTGACACAGCCTTGTTTTCTGCGGGTGTGTTCTCGACTGGGAATAAAAAAAATGCTCCATCCGCCGCAGGTCGTGATAGGTAGGCTAGCATGTGGCAGCAGAAGGCACATTTTTCTTCGAAACTACTTTCTTCGGAACTCGGCTGGCTTGGCCGGCAAGTGCGGCCACTGCTGCCGCTGCTGCTTCTGAACCTGGGCGCGATTGTCATCGGCAGCGCATTGACGCTGGCCGACCCGCTGATTGTGAAGTGGTTGATCGACGTCGCGCTTCCGCAAAAGAATCTTGGATTCGTGCTGGCCGCTACGGTGGTGTTCTGCGCCGTTTACCTGGCGAGTCTGGGCATGAGTTTCCTCGCCACGTTCGTAAGCTCGGTCGTGGCACAAAAGCTCGTCTTCCGCATTCGGGTCTCGCTACTGCGCCATATTCACAGGCTCTCAGGCCGATACCACGGCAATGCTCAGGTGGGGGAGACGTTGTATCGCCTGGAGCAAGATGTGGAGCGGGTCGCTGAATTAAGCGGGGAAATCCTGCCCGCAAGTCTGCACATGGTGGTGGTCGGCGTCATGGTACTGGTGACGATGGCGGTGCTGAACTGGCGTCTCACGGCGCTCGTCTTACCTCTGGTTCCGCTTTTCTACCTCTTGCAGCGACGCTATACGGGAAAGTTGAAGGAGGCGGCCGATCAAGCACAGGCGCAGTCCGGGAAGATCAACGCTTTCCTCCAGGAACACTTGGCAGGCATGTTGCAGCTGCAACTGCTGAATCGCACAGGAACCCAGGCCCGGCGATTCGCGCGTCTGGCAGCCGAAGGCGCCAAGTGTCAGGTGCGTCAGCGTGTGACCGAAATCACCTTTGGCGGCGCGTCCGTTTCGGTGATCGTTCTCGGCATGAGCCTTATCTTGGGTTTCGGAGGATACGCAGTTACGCGGGGTGCACTGACGCTGGGTGGCCTGGTAGCTTTCTATGGATACGTAGTTCGCCTATTCGAGCCGGTGAGTATCGCGATTGATCTGCAATCGCGTCTGCAGCGGGTGAGCGCCAGCGTGCGGCGGATTCTGGAAATCGTCGAGCAAAAGCAATCGTTGCCTGAAGCCGTTGCCACGAAGGCGTTGGGGCGAGACACGGTGCCGGCACTGGAGTTCCGCTCCGTTTGGTTTTCCTATAGCGATGACCGGCCCGTGCTGCGCGACATGAGCTTTCGTGTCGACGCGGGAGAGACGGTGGCACTCGTGGGTCTGAACGGTTCGGGCAAGAGCACGGTCGGCCTGTTGGCGACGCGGTGGTTCGAGCCTACCTCGGGCGAGATCCTGGTGGGAGGGGTGAACATTCGTGACGTCAGCGTCCGCAATCTTCGCACGCTGGTGACGCTGGTGCCGCAAGACCCGGTGCTGTTTGATGCTACGATCCGCGACAATCTTCTCTACGGGAATCCCGGTGCTACGGACTGTGATCTGACTCGGGTAACAGGGTTGACCCAACTGGACGCGGTTCTGGGAAGGCTGCCACGCGGGTTGCATGAGCCGCTCGGTCCGCAGGGAGGAAGGTTGTCAGGCGGGGAAAAAAAGCGGCTGGCATTGGCGCGAACGCTTTTGCAAAGTCCGAAGGTGCTGATGGTTGACGAGATCACGACCGCGCTCGATACGCCGACAGCTGACAGCGTGATGCGAGGGCTGGATTTGTTTCGCGGCGCCAACACGCTCCTGGTGATCTCGCACCGGCCCGTCACGATCCTTTGGGCAGAGCGGATTCTGGTGGTCGAACAAGGTCAGGTGGTGGATTCCGGGCGGCACGAGGAACTACTGGCCAGGTGCGAGGCATATAAAAGAATTTGGGAAGTTCAGGACAAGCAACCCTTGGTCGAGCCGCAAACGGCAGCCAGCAGGATCGCGGGCTAATGTGCGCGGGTGAGAGTTGCGCGAGAACCGAAGTGGTCGAAGAGTTTTTGCATATCCCAAGCGGTCCAGGCTTTCCGCAGGAAAAAGAAAATAAAAATGGGGGAGGGGGAACATATGGAGGGAGAAGGAAATTCATGCACTCAGAGTGAAGCAGAAACCGAGTACCAGGATCACTTTCGACTAATAGCGGAAAACAGCCTGGAGATTTTCTGGATGATCGATGCGGCCACAAAGCAAGTCATCTACGTGAGCCCGGCCTAGCTGCGCGAGGATGAGTTTCGCATCGTGCGGCCCGACGGAGAGGTGCGCTGGCTGTCGACACGAACGTTTCCGATCCGGGACGCGGAGACGCGCATCAGTCGGCTGCTTGACTACGAGTCAAAAGAAGAACTGCTGGCGACGAATCTCGCTCGGGGGGTATACCTCCCGCGATTTACTCCATCAACGAAGCCGCCTTGGTGCTTAAGCCCGAGATCCTCGCGCGTCTCGAGGATGGAGTTCAGCAGACCATACCGGGAATTCCGAGGCCGCCCCGTCCTGGCGAACCCGCTGAAGTCGCTCCGGAGCACCCGGCACCACGTGCCGGTAGCACCCGGCACTTGGTGCATGAGCACCCGGCACCACGTGCCGACGATTCAAAAGCTTTTGATTCAAGATCTATAAATACAAAATTCAGTGAGGGGGGGAGCATAGATGATCCCCGCGCGCGCGAGGGACACCAACCTCAACCCGCTCCCCCTCACTCATCTCTCGAAGTAAACGGAAAAACCAAAACCCAAAGTCCCTCCGAACTCGCCAAAGAATTCTGCCTGGCGGGGGGAATCCCGCTCAGTCATGCAAACCGGACAGCCATCGCTGCAGCCATAGTGGCCGAGTCGGGTTTCGCCGGCCTCCCGCTGCTGGAAGCAGTTCGGGCGCTCGCCGGTCACGTCGACGTCGCCCGGAACAACGGCCAAACGATCAATCGGTTTTTCTTCGAGGACGCCAAGTGGCGAGAACTGACGAAGGCAGAGCGCATGCGCAAAGCCAGCGATGCCTACATGGCGAGCTATGCGGCCATTGGAAAAAATCGTTGGGGCGGAGACGGAGCTGCGCCCACGCCCGCGCCGGCGCCGAAGTGGGACTGCCCGGACTGCGCTGGAAACTCCGGCTTCCAGATGGTGCAGCGTGACGGCCGCAGCGTAGCCGTCCGCTGCCTCCACAACGGGAAACAGCAATGAAGCCCACCACGCCATTGCCGGAGCCGCTGCTGTGGGACGAGTCGGATTCCCAGAATGGGATCGCGCCGCCCGATCCCACTTGTGATAGTGTCAGCGACGAGGCGAACGCTGCCAGCGCTCTTTCCCAAGAGGAAAGGGAAAACATGGCGCGTCGACGGTACCAGAAGCCGGTACCAAAGCAGCATGGCAAACACTGGACCATCATCGTCACGGAAGACTATCTCCAGGACGGCCAACCGAAACGCAGGCAGAAACGGGTTCGCCTGGCGCCGCTCGAAACCAAGTGGCGGCAGGTCCTCCGTCTCCGCGATGAGTACATCAAACCGCTGAATCAGGGCATGCTCGCCTGGGGCTCGGCGACAGACTTCAGAACCTTCGTGCAACAGACCTACATTCCGATCGAAATGCCGCTGTTGGCCAAAACCACGCAGCAGCGATACCGGGGAGTGCTCGAAAAATACCTGCTCCCTCAATTCGGAACGCGCCTGCTGCGCGATCTCACGCCGGCCGTCCTGCAGGGATATTTCTCTGTGGGCATGGCCGCAGCCAACCCGACGCTGGGATGGGAATCGAAGGACAAGATCCGCGATGTTCTCGCCAGCGTCCTAAAACGAGCGGTGCGGAAATATGCCCTGCTCGAACGCAACCCGATGGAGGCGATCGAACTGCCTCCCGACAAAATCGGGAAGCGCACCAAGATGCCCTACCTCACTCCGGAGCAGTTCGACGAGCTGGTAACCGCGATGCCCGAGCCCTACGCGACGATGGTGTGCGTCGCGATCTACACGGGCCTGCGCATCTCGGAACTCGTTGCGCTGCGCTGGCAGGATCTGGGGCCCGATTCCATCGCGGTCGAGCAACGCTATTGTCGTGGAGACTGGTCGAAGCCCAAAAGCCGGGCCTCCAATGCCACCATCGCCGTCGACCGCCACGTGATCGAGCGCATCCATCGCCTGAAACTGCTCACGGTCGAAGTGAAAGCCGGCCGCGGCGCCGTGCGCCGCTACCGCGTTGTGAAACCGGACGGACCCCATCCCGAACTCGTATTCCAGTCAGTCCATGCGGCATAACAACGTGCTCACTCGCTTCCTCAAGCCGGCCGCGCGCAAGCTCGGCCTGGGCTTCGCCAACTGGCGCTGTCTCCGCACTTCCCGGGCGACCTGGATGGTGGAGGCCGGCGCAAACGTCAAAGACGTGCAGGGCCTGATGCGGCACAGCCAAATTCAGACCACCCTGGACGTGTACGCTCAACAGGTGCCCGAATCTCAGCGGCGCGCAATCGACGTGACCAGCAAGATGGCAGCCGGGCGAATAGCTAACGCTCGGGAGGCCCTCCGCGCCGCCGGCAACGGCCTGGTGAACTGAAAAAAATGGCAACTCTCGCTGACCATAAACTGACCAGATTTTCGGAAACCCTCGCCAGACGTGGCTTTCCGATAGGCGATTGCACTGAAAAGGCTGGCGTCGGCGGTTCAACTCCGTCCCTGGCCACCACATTTTCAATCGCTTGCGGCCTTCCTGGGCGCTAATGCGGACTGGTACCGCTTTTTCGAGATAAACGAATCAGCGAAGGGCGGCTCTGGCGAATCCTATCTCGCAGGGTTGCTGAAACGGAACTGGATGAGGCTCGTCGGTTCCGCTCCCTAGTTCTGGAAGACCTTGGAGAATAACCGTTCTTGCCGGGCCTCACGGACGTGCGGCAATCACAGCCAAACCCGTTGCCGCCGAAACCGCCGCCTCAAAGCCTCGATTGGCCGCAACCCGGGCTCCGCTAAGCGGCACGAAAAGGATGTCATCGGCCTGCAGCGTGACATCGGGAACTTTCGCCTCCAGCATTTTCTTCAGCGGAACTCGCGTCTCCGTCATTCCCGTCGGACCTTTGCGAATGATCCGGGTGCCGCCCATCTTGGCCGTGCGATTGGTCCCGCCGGCGAGCGCAAGGGCCTGCAACACAGTCAAGCTGCCGTTGTCCACGAGCAGGCCAGTGGGATGGCCCACGTCCCCTACCACATAGATGACGGGTGCCCGCGGTACCGTGATGGTGTCTCCCGGCAGGATCTCAATATTATCCTGCAAATCATCCGCAAGATTCCTGGGCAGGTTCACAGTGATTGGCGCGGCCTGACTGCGCTGCCGGATGATGCTGACTTTTCGTCCCGCCGCCTGTGAGAATCCCCCCGCCGCCGAAATCAGATCGTACAACTTACGTTCCCCAAGGGCGGGATAGATGCCCGGTCTGGCTACTTCCCCGAGGACGGTTACTCCCTGGGAAGCAGATTCGTCGATGAAGATCGTAACGTGAGGGCTGCGGACAAAGCCGCCATCTTCGAGCCGCTTCTGGATCAATGACTGCGCCTCTTCCACGCTAAGATCAGCCACGTGCACGTAGTCAATCAGCGGAAGGTAAACGTCTCCGGAATTGCCGACCCGGGCTTTGGTGGAGAGTTCCGGAACGTTGTAAACCCCTACCTCCAGCAAATCTCCGGCGGCCAGTCTCAACTGTGACGAATTCTCAGCGGCGGGGGAGACCGAAGCCGTCGCAGAGTCGTTGGCAGATTGCTTCGCAGCGGGAGCATTGTTGGGAACGGTTCCGGCTGCGGCTTGCGAGATGGGCTGCGCCGCAGGAAGTGCCGGCACCGTGTTTTCCACAGGCGCGGGGACTGCCGATTGCTGCGCCCCAGCCTTGAACTCCAAACTGCAGAACAAGACCAGAGAGAAAGCTAGCAGGGTGCGGGCACAACCGAATCTGCCAAACTCCATTACAGGCCTCGGATGGAAGTAGGATCGTCGAAAAGTTTAGCACAGCGGGCCCGGGTGTGATCGCCTCAAGTTGCCGCTGTTTGGTGACAATCCGAGTTTTCCACAGATTTTCCACTGTTTCTACTCGATGGCAATTGAAACCCCAGGCCAAGGCTGCTAAATTGCCTGTAATTCTCAAACGCAGACAGCAAAACGCAGTCAGACACAAACGGAACCCGTTAACTCACTACCAGCTACTACCGTACGGCTGCAATACTCTACTGTCGAATGAGGACTTGCGCGCCGCAGTGCGCGAATAAACGGCCTAGGGGGAAGGGTTGACAGTAGCATTTTTTGCGATTTTCTTTCTGTCGCTGCTTTTCTCGTTCGTTCTCACTCGGAGCGTGCGGGACTTCGCATCCCGCCGCGGGTGGGTCGCCATCCCTTCTCAGGAGCGGCACTTGCACTCGCGCCCTCTGCCACGCTTGGGTGGTGTAGCGATTTTCATTTCCTTCGTTGAAGACTCTGCTTACCGTTCTGGTTCCGGCAACGGTTGTCTTCCTGCTGGGCGTTTATGACGATCTCCGTCCCGTCGGCCCATACGTCAAGTTCGCGGTGCAGGGTCTTGCCGCCACCATGTTATTCATCGGCGGTCTTCGCATTCTTAATATCCCCGTGTTGTTCGGCGAACATCAACTGCCCTGGTTCGTGGGGTTGCCTCTTACGATTTTGTGGGTCTTGGCCATCACCAACGCGTTCAACTTGATCGATGGCCTCGACGGCCTGGCCGCCGGTTCTGCGTTGTTCTCCACGCTCGTGGCTTTTGTGGTCACGCTGTTGAATGGATACTCGCTGGTTACGGTGATGACCATCGCGCTGGCGGGCGCGATCCTCGGCTTCCTGCGCTACAACTTCAATCCCGCGACAATTTTCCTGGGAGATTCCGGCAGCCTTTTCATCGGTTTTCTTTTGAGTGCGCTCGCCCTGGCAGGCGCGCAAAAGGCCCCCACCATTGTTGCGGTTGCTATCCCAGTAGTTTCGTTCGGCCTGCCGATTCTGGAAACCTCGCTTTCCATTCTCCGGCGCTTGATCAGCGGGCGCCCCGTGTTTACTGCCGACCGTGAACACATCCATCACAAGCTGCTCCAGCACGGCCTTACCCATCGCCAGGTCGTGATTGTGCTCTACGCAGTTTCCGCCGTGTTCGCGATGCTCAGCCTGTTTCTGCTTTGGCCCACAGGCAGTTCGCTGGGGCTGGTTCTCGCAGTCTTGGGAATTGGAATCTGGATCGGCGTGCAGCGCCTGGGTTATCTCGAGTTGGGCGAG
>WNFC01000913.1_pt1 | contig 30626 bp, 37 predicted proteins | sample 5400541 | NCBI WGS metagenome assembly WNFC01 (sample SAMN13153342, study PRJNA577476) | soil metagenome | isolation source: 120 cm saprolite under Douglas fir tree site 2 hole 2 replicate 1 | place: USA:California | collected 2015-04-18
CCGCCGCAAGGAGAATGAAGGGAGCGCCTTGCGGCGCTCCCTCCGTCAGCTACTCGTCGAAGAAAACGCCGTTGCGTTCTCTGCCGATAACGGACTTTACGTTTTGGGTCGTGCCCGCCGCGTCGGAGACGAACGAGAATCCGGGGGCCGAGGCGCTCCACGCGATCTGAATGGTGCTGAGCATGAACCTGCCCGTGAAGCGGTGCACAGAGTCGGTGACGTTCATGGGAGGCCCGCTGGCAGTCCACTTCATGCTGAACGTGACCGATGCCGGATCGCTCGGTCCGTCGAGTAATGCGTTGTGCAGGTTGTGGTAGTCCTCCTGGTCGAGGTCACTCAGCGCGAGCGTTGCCGTGCCATGAGGGATGTCTGCGGTCAGAGCGTGTTCAGGGACGGGTATCGTCCAGAACAGGCCGCCTGCGCGGATTCCGGGGTTGAAGTCATGAACCTGGCCGATGCCAACGGCACCGGTGAACAGGTCCATTCAAATAAAGGCGAAGGTCCCGTGGTGAGTGCCACCGTCCTCGCCAACGTAGAGGCCGCTCATGAATCCGTTGTCGACCTGGTAGTTGAGCCGGGTCTGGAGGCCGGTCGCCGTGTCCGTGCCGGTTCCCGTGCCGAGGACTCGGGTCACACCCACGAGTCCGTTGAAATCCGTGATCTGGGACGGCTCGTTGATCGGCCCAGGAGGGATGGGCGGAAAAGGCGGAAAGTGGTGGATGAAGATCCCGAACGGCGATACCCCCCCGACGATCGGCCGCGGGAAAACCGTGGCTAATTCGTCGGTGTCCGCCGCCACGAGCTGCGGCAGCCACATGCCGGCGGTCGCGGCAGCCCCTCCCGCGAGCGCTGCCGTGCCAAGGAACGTCCGTCGACTCATGGGGCGCGCCAAGAAATGGGCGTGGCCCATGTGGTGGCGTGGCCCATGTGGTTGTAGTTCAAAGTCATCCCCACCTCCATGCTCAAGCCTGGCTTGAGCGTGTCGCTAATCGCCTGATAACGACTGGTTGGAGGCCGGTATAGCACGCGGTCGCATTACCGTCAATGAGCACTTTTCGCGATCGCTCGCCGAAGCTCAGTGGAGGGCGAACGCGAGTACGACTCCGACCAAAAGGATCAGACCGAGAGCGCCGGCAATCACGCCCATGCAGCCGGCGGTCTTCTTAGCGGCCGGCCGGACAGGCGGTGTCGGGTTGTATACGGACTGTGCGGGTGCGGGCAAGGGCGATATGGCGGACATCACCGGCATGCCGGCGATGGCCGGGATCGCCCCCGGATACGGCGTGGCGCCCGGCACCATTTTCGAGAGGTCCGCGCCGGGGATCAGGCTGCGCTGCCAACCGGGAGTCAGGCGGTCGGCGACACGTGTCATCGCATCGTCGAATTCCTGGCCCGTCTGGTAGCGCTCTTCTGGGCGCTTCGAGAGAGACTTCAGAATCACCTCTTCGAGTGCGTTGTCGAGTCCCGGCCGCAGCACCGAGGGCGGTTTGGGCGGCGCCTGGACGTGCTTCGCCATGAGCGTGAATGGGCCGTCCGCATCGGAGGCCGTGAACGGCGGTTGTCCGACCACGAGCTCGTAGAACATGATCCCCGCCGAGTACAGATCGCTCCGTCCATCGACCTTGCTCGAGGCGACCTGCTCCGGAGACATGTACTGAGGCGTGCCGACCGTGGTGCCGGTCTTGGTGGCGGTGGAACCCGCGCCGGAGTCGTCGGTGAGACGCGCGATGCCGAAGTCGGCGACCTTGACGTCGCCTTCGTCCGAGAGCAAGACGTTCTCAGGCTTCATGTCGCGATGGACGATGGCGCGCTTGTGGGCATAGTCGAGCGCCTGCAGCACGCCGTGCATGACCGCAAAGGTCTGAGGCAGCGGGGGCGAGCTCTGGTTGAGGAGGTCTCGCAGCGACTTCCCCCGCACGAACTCGAGCACGATGTAGTTCGCGTCGCCGATCTGCTCGAGGTCGTGAACCTGCACCAGGTTGGGATGGCTCGTTCGGGCCATGACCTGCGCTTCCTGCATGAAGCGCTTCAATGCGGTCGGATCCGCGACCGTGGACACGATGAGCTCCTTGATCGCGACCTCGCGGCCGAGTCCGGGCTGTTCGGCCAGGTACACGGCGCCCATCCCGCCGCGACCAAGCTCACCCTTGATGATGTACTTGCCGATCCGGCGCTCGGTTGGCTGCGGCGGCGGTTGAGGCTGCGCAGCCGGGGCAGCGGGCGGTGGCCCCGGCGGAGCGGTCGCCGGGATGTGAGGCACGGGGATCAGACGCATGGTGGCGTCGACCGCGTATGGATCGGGGGAAGGCGGAGCAGGCGGCGCCGCCGGGGCCGCGGGAGCCCAGTCGGGCACAGTTGGTTGCTCCGGATCGGGAGGAGGTTGGGACCCGTGACCGGAATCGGTCATCTCGCTCGCGAGACTAGCAGAGTAGATTCGGCCACACGCCATGCTGCGGACGCTGGTCGGAAACTATGGCGTTTTGGGTGCCACCGACCCATAATCGGCGCGCACCGATCAGCTTTTACAGGAGGGTTTCAATGTCGCAGATCCCGCCCCCGCCTCCCGATCAGCCGACCCCCATGGGTGGGCCGAGCAGCGTCGGGAGCAACAAGAACCTCTACACGATTCTCGCGTGGGCACTCTTGCCACCGATCGGCAGCCTCATCTTCCTCTTTGTCGGCAAGGACGACCCCGACGTCAAGAACAACGCTGCCCAGGCAACCGTCATCCATGGCGCGGCTCTGATCATTGACATCGTCCTATGGATCCTGGCCTCGATCACGCTCGGTTTGCTTGCGATCCTGGCCATCCTTTGGGGCTTCGTCTGGTTCGTCATCTGGCTCGTCGGGCTCATCCTGGCCTTGCAGGCAAACGGCTCGAGAGTCAATTTCCCGGTCGTCGGACCGATGGCTCAGACGTACGTCCCGATGGTGGAGGGTTGGGCCAAGTAGGTCCGACTCCGTAAAGGTCGACGTCCGAGGCCCTGCTCCGGCGGGGCCTCTTCTATTCGGGCTCCGTGAACTGGTCCAGCACTTTTTCGAGGCCGGATCGAAGCTCGTCGCGCTCCTCGCGGAGCAGGTTGGCTTCAGCGCGAGCCGTGGCCAGCTGATGCCTGAGCCGCTCGATCTCAGCCTGAAGCTCGTTCACCCGCGGATCCGGGCCGGACGATCCCTCGCGGGCCTCGGCCACCTCCATGCGCGCGCGCTCGAGCTGAACCTTCAGGTCGCGCCTTTCCACAAGGAGCTCCTGGACGAGCGACTCAGCCGGCTTTTTCTGCTCGCTCGACATAGCGGCAAAGCCCTGGCTGGAACTCACGCAGGCGGAGATGCTCCATCTCGCCGCGCAGGTAGCGCGCCTTGATCGCAAGACCCTTGATGCCCTTGACGCCTTCGTATGGGAAGCGGTAGAGCTTGCCGGAGTCCACGAGCAGGCACAGCGACAGCTTCTGGCCGTCTTTCTCGATGACGTGCTTGTAGCACGGCACGTTCCGGCGGGCGATCTCCATCTTCTTGAAACCGCCGACCCGCCCGGCGAGGACGTCGATCGGACTGCGCATGTGCGGAATCCTAGTGGAGAGCGGAGTCCTAGTTGAGAAGGGAGAGCTGCACGGGTTCAGGCGGCGGCTTCAGGACGACTCGCCTTCGGTCGGACACGCTGTGAGCCGCCCGCAGCCGCGCCACCGCGCTCATCGTCGGCGCCCCGAAGGCCTGTGGCAGGTATGCGCGCTCGCGATAGGCACGTTCGTATCGAGGCACGAGCTCCGGCCAGTGCTTGCCCAGAACGGACATGAAGTGCTCCCGCGTCCCATCCTTGAGATGGAGCATGCCGGCCCACAGGCCGGTGGCGCCCGCGGCGCGCGCCGCCTTGACCACAGCCTCGAGGCGATCGGGGCGATCCGACAGGCCAGGGAGGATGGGCGCCATGCCCACACCCACGTCGATACCGGCCGCGGCCAGCTTCTCGATCGCGCGCAGGCGCTGCTTTGGGTGCGCCGTGCCCGGCTCGGTCCGCCGCCAGATGTCGTCGTCGAGGGTTGGGATGCTGAAGGTGACGTGTAACTCGGCGCGGCGCGCGAGCTCTGTCAGCACGTCGATGTCGCGGACGATCATCGGGCCGCGCGTGATCATCCCGGCGGGGTTGGAGAAATCGCGCAGCGCCTGGAGGCACTGACGCGTCAGCTTGTAGCGGCCCTCAGCCGGCTGGTAGGGATCCGTCGCAGCGCCGATCACGACCGTCTCCTTTCGCCATGACTTGCGAGACAGCTCGCCGCGCAGGACGCCGGCGACATTGACCTTGACCCGGACCGTGCGGCCGTAGCGGTCGTCGGAGGGCCGGTCGGCCCGAAGCTCGAAGGCGCGGACGTAGCAGAAGGCGCAGCGGTGCTCGCAGCCCGTGTACGGGTTGAGCGACCAGTCGAAACCCATGCCCTTGACCCTGTTGAGGGCCGACTTGCACTGGATCTCGACGTACTCGACGCCGGTGAGGCGCGGCTCCGGGGCGTCCACCTCCCGATCATAGAACAAACGTTCGCTCTCGTCTTAAGGGGCAGGGTTGGCGGTAAAAGGTATGTCCGCTCAGGACCGACGCGCCGGCTTCGGCCGTGTGGTGGACGACGGGCAGAAGTCGTTGAGGACGCACTCCTCGCACCGCGGCCGCCGCGCGATGCATATCCGCCGCCCATGCAGGATCAACCGCAACGACAACCCCGTCCACTCCTCCTTCGGCACCATCGCGCACACCTGGCGCTCGATCTTGGCCGGGTCTCGCGTCGACACGAGCTTGATCAGGTTGGTCAGACGGATCACATGCGTGTCGACCGCGAACCCGGGCACGTTGAACCCGACGCCGAGGATCACGTTCGCCGTCTTGCGGCCGATGCCCGGGACTTTGAGCAGGTCATCCATGGTTCCCGGCACGTCGCCGTCGAACAGTCCGACCAGGGTCCGACCGGCGGCGATGATCCGCTTTGTCTTGGCGCGAAAGAAGCCGGTCGGCTTGATGATCACTTCCACCTCGGCGGGATCCGCGGCGGCAAGATCGAACGGAGTCGGGTAGCGGGCGAACAGCTTCGGCGTGACCAGGTTGACCATCTTGTCGGTGGTCTGCGCGGACAGGATCGTCGCGATCACGAGCTCGAACGGATTCCTGTGCGAGAGCTCGGTTACCGCGGGATAAAGCTCCCGGAGACGCGCAACCGTCAGCAGCGCTCGCGTCCGTGCCCCGCGCGGCAAGCGGGGCAGCGGCGGCCCTTTCTTCTTCTTTGTCCTAGGAGGCAAGGAGCTTGCGCGCGGCGGCCGCGACCTGCCCACCCTCGGCGCGCCCGGCAAGTCGCGCAGTCGCGGCTTTCATGACCGCGCCAAAAGCGTTGGGCCCGTCCGGCTTCAACTCGGCGATCACCGCGCGGACCTCCGCCTCGACCTGCTCCGGCGTCATCGTGGCCGGCAGGTAGGCGCGCAGGAGGGCCATCTCCGCCTCCTCGCGGCGCGCCGCTTCTTCCCGCCCGCCCTTCCGGTATGCCTCGATCGCATCGTGGCGGCGCTTGACCTCCTTGCGCACGACCCGCTCGACGAGCGCGTCGTCGATCGACCCGCTTGCACCTACCTCCTTGGTCGCCCGCACCACCTCGCTCTTGAGAAGCGAGAGCGTGTTCAGCGCCAACTCATCACGGCGCCTTCGGGCATCCACGAGCTCGGATTGAAGACGGTCGTAAAGGGCCACGGCGCCGATTGTCACACATGCACCGATGGTGGACCGATCACGGATAATCGGCCCCTATGGGTCTTGCGGGCATCCTCATCGGACCGTTCGCCGCCGCGATCGGCATCGTGGCCGTGTTCTTCGTGATGCGCCATAGATCGGTGCAGACGAAGTCGATGTACTCCGCGCGGCGCGGTCAGATAGAGCGCAAGGTTCGTGCGGCCCGCCAGCGCACGCTGGCGCCCTCGAGCAAACGCACCGAGAAGGAAGATGCCGCCGCAGCCGCGGCCGAGCAAGCTTTCGTCGGTCCTGGAATGGAGGCCAAAACCGCGGTCCCGACGGCTACCTGGGGCCCGCCTGCAGGCCTGCCTGCGGTGGCTCCGGCTCCGCAATTTCCCCCCCAACAGCCACAACAGCAGCCGGTGTGGGAGGTCGGACCAACCGTGCCGCCGCCGCCCAGCGCACCGATACCAAGTCCGCCGGCGCCCCCGCCGTACGAACCTGCCTATCAAGCTCCGCCTCCGCCTCCGCCGGCAGAGGTCTGGACGCCGGCCCCGATGGAGCCGGTGGCGCCGAGGCCCGAACCGATGCCGCAGCCCGTCGCGCCCCAGGTGTCGACGCCGGCGGGCGGAGGCGCGGCGTGGTCGATTGTCGGAGACAGCAAGGACGTTGCCGCGGAAGCCGCACCGGACAAGAAAACCAAGAAGGACAAGCGGCAGCCCCAGATGGCTTCCTGGCAGCTCTCTCCCGGCGGGCTGCCCGGAGACGAGGCCGACGAGGAGATCAAGAGGCCAAGTCAGGCGATCGCGCTCGCGCAGTACGCGGTGCTCGTCGTTGGATTGGTCATGGTGCTGATCGGCGTGGTGGTCATGGTGGCCAACTCCCACGTCACCTGAGACACCGTTGAAAGGTTTCTAGAAAGCCTCCGAGATCGCCTTCGCCAGGGCCCCACCGCCGTCGGCCATGACCGTATCGCACGCGATCACCCGATAGCCCATCGCCTCGATTTCGCCGGCGGCGCCGGCGTCTCGCGAATCGAGGACGAACGTTCCGGCAACGGGGAGATAGGTACGCGCGACCTGCAGCGGCGTCGCCTCGAATCCAAGGGCGCGAAGCATCTCGATTGTCGGCCCCTTGAGCGCCCGGCCTCCGACGATCGGCGTCACCGCAACGGTGCGCTCTCGATGCAGCAGCGGGCCGACCACTTTGAGTATCGGTCCGATCGAGATCAGCGGGTTCGACGGGCCGATGACAACCACATCCGCGTCCACGAGCGCAGCCGCCACCTCCGGGCTCGATTCCGCCGTGTCCCCACCGGCGATTTCGATGGCATGCAGCGCTGGAGCGAGGCGCTCACGCACGAAGTATTCCTGGAACGACAGGGTGCCGCGCTCGGTCACGAAGAACGTGCGCACCTTGTCATCGCTCATCGGCAGCACGCGACTTGGCAAGTGAAACCGCTTGCACAATTCGAGCGCGGTCTCGGTCACGCGGCAGCCGTCGTTCAGCATGGCCGCGCGCAGCACGTGGGTGGCCAGGTCGCGATCGCCGATGCGAAACCACGTTGCTTCCCCCAGGCGCCCCAGCGCTTCGAGAGTCTGGAAGGTGTCGCCCTTCTGACCGTAGCCCGCGACATCGTCGAACACGCCGGCGAGGCGGTAGATCGTCGCATCGACATCGGGGCTGACCAGCAGTCCCCAGAATTCGTCGTCGTCCGCGGTGTTTGCGATCACAGTAAGATCGCCCGGCGCGAGCAGAGATTGGAACCCCGCGGCGAGCTTGGCGCCACCGGTGCCGCCCGCGAGAACGACCGTCCTCAACGGAACAGGTCTTCCGCGGCCGGTCGCACCAGGTCCCTGCCGTGACCGTCGCCCGTGAGCGCGAGACCACGAATGACCACGACCGGCGCGCGGGCGGTCTTGCGCATGACGAGCCCCGCCGCAGACGCCAGGTCATCCGCGATCGCGAGCACGGTGGCATGCATATCCCTGCCGGCATCGTCCGGTGTTCCACGCAGGTCGATCAGCGCGGGGAGTCCCGCCACCCCGAGGGCCACGTTGACGATGCCCAACCGCCACGGGCGCCCGAAAGTGTCGGAAACAATGACGCCCACATCGACACCAGCCCGCTCGTGGATGCGACCGCGGATGCGCTGCGCACTTGCATCCGGGTCATCGGGCAGCAGTGTGACGATGCCTGGGCCGCCGGTATTCGATTGATCGACGCCTGAGTTGGCGCACACGAAGCCGTGGCGCGTCTCGGTGATCAGCACCCGTTCAGATCGAAGCACGCGCACGCTCTCGTCAAGGATCACCTGCACCAGCCGAGGGTCCGGCAGCGCGATCAGCTGTTTGGCGATGCGCCTGGCCTCGTCGCCGGCGTCGACGCTGTCGAGCTCGCGCACTCTTCCCTCTGACTTCGAGACCACCTTCTGAGCCACCACCAGCACGTCTGCCGGCTCGAGCCTTGCTTTCGCGCTGATCAGCTCGCCGAGGTCGTCGCCGCTACGGACCTCCGGCAGGCCCTCCACGGCGAACAGCTCGAGGCTGCTCACACCGCGCGACGTAATCGGGCGAGGTCGGCCGGCTCGTCCAGGTCGAGAGCCAGGGCCGGCGAGCGATGCAGCACGAAGCGCGCGCCTTTGCTCTGCGCCTCTCGCCGGAAAGCGGCGAGTGAATCGGCGCCGAAATGGAGCCCGATGGCCCGAGGCGGATTCAAGTAAAGCGCGTTTGTGCCGCCGCGGCCCGAAGCAGGCACCGCCATCACAGCGGGCGAAGAGAGCCGGCCGGCCGCGTCGAGCAGATCACGCACAGACTTCTTGGTTACGAGCGGAAGATCGCTGGACAGCAGCAGAACTGCGTCCGCCCCAGCTTCAATTGCCTGGCCGATGCCCCGCTGCGCAGCCACGTTCTGGCCTTCCTGGCGCGGCTCGACCAGCACCTCGGCACCGAGCTCCACGGCCAGCGCGGCCGCCTCGACGCTGCCCGCGACCACGAGCCGCCGATCGCCGGCCTCGGCGGCGCGAATGGCGCGCCTCGCGTTGCGGCGCGCGAGGGTCCTTCGCGCGGCCGGTTCCAGCGCCGGCCCCAATCGCTGCTTGGCCGAGTCGAAGTCCTTGACGAGGACCACGACCCACGTGCTCACTTCTTCCCCCATCGTTCGCGGATCCGGGGCAGGATCTGCGAGCCGTACAGTTTCAAGAATCGTGCCTGGTCGTTGCCGGGCGCGTGGAAGACGAGGTGATCGAACCCGAGCTCGACATACGGTCGCAGCTGCTCGAGGTGCTCTTCAGGGTCGTCCGACACGAGCCACCGCCGGTGAGCCACGTCCTCGACGTCGCGCGCGAGCCTTTCCATCTCGCGCGGGTCGTCGACTCCGGCCTTGGCCTCCGCCGGCAGTGCCAGCGCCGCCCAGATCTTGGTGTCCTCCATCGCGCGCCGACGATCCGTGTCGTACGAGACCTTCACCTCGATCATCCTGTCGAGCGCCGCAGCGTCGCGTCCTTCCGCTGCCGCGCCTTCCGCAAACGCCGGCAGAAGCTGCTCGGAATAGAGCTCCATGCCCTTGCCCGACGTGCAAATGAGCCCGTCGCCCGCGCGTCCCGCGTACTTCGCCACCAGCGGACCTCCGGCGCCGATGTAGATCGGAATCGGTTCCGCCGGCCGGTCATAAATGGTCGCGTTTCGAGTGTGGTAGTGCTCGCCATCGAACGTCACGCTCTGCTCGGTCCACAGAATCCTGATGAGCCTCACCGCTTCGCGCAGGCGCGCGAACCGCTCCTTGTTGTCGGGCCAGATGACGCCGAGCGCGCCCTCGTTTAGGTGTTCGCCGGTACCGACGCCGAGGATCATCCGCCCTGGATTCAGCGAACCCAGGGTCCCGAACGCCTGCGCGACGATCGCGGGATGGTAGCGAAACGTGGGCGTGGCGACCGAGGTCCCAAGCAGCACCCGACGCGTGCGCTCACCGGTCGCCGCCAGCCAGGCGAAGGCGAAGGGCGCGTGGCCGTCAGAGTGCCGCCAGGGCTGAAAGTGATCGCTGACGAAGACGCTGTCAAAGCCGTTTGCTTCGGCGTCCACCGCGTAGTCGAGCAGCGTGCGCGGAGCGAACTGCTCGGCCGAAGCCTTGTACCCAAGCCGCAGCATGATCTATGTGAAACTCAGCGCCGGTAGTAACGCTTCCAGCTGAAGCCGACGCCCCCCGCCGCCGCCAGGACCACGACCACGCCAAGCGCGATCAGGCTGCGGCCGTCAAAGCTGCCCACCGCGCCGGCGATCATCAGCGCAAGCACCGCGACCGCCAGCAGCATCACGACCAAAAGTGTGGCGGCGCGATAGCGCTTCACGGAGTTAGCTTAGAGCCCCTCTATGAGTGAGCCACGGATGCTCCGACTCGAGTCGGTGACGTCGACCCAGGACGTCGCGCGCGACCTGCCCATCGGTTCCGTGGTGGTGACGGACCACCAGACCGCGGGCCGCGGCAGGCTTTCACACCGCTGGGAGGCGCCGCCGGGCACGGCCCTGCTCGTCTCCTTCGTCCTCCCGCCCAATCCCCTGCTCAGCCTCGCCGCCGGGGTGGCCGCCGCCGAGGCCTGCGGCGAGCGCGTCCGCTTGAAATGGCCGAATGACCTGCTCCTCGGCGGCGGCAAGGTCGGGGGGATCCTGGTCGAGGCGTCGCCGGCGAAAGCTATCTGCGGGATCGGCATCAACCTCAGCTGGGCTCCCAAAGGCGCGGCGCAGCTCGATGAGCCACGGGACGAGCTGCTGGAGCGGCTGCGGCCCGCGATCGAGCGGTGGAGCTCGGCGCGTGCGGCCCAGGTTCTCGAAAGGTGGCGCGAGCTCTCCGACACCATCGGCCGCCGTGTCCGCGTCGAGCTGCCAGATCGGGTCGTGGAGGGAATCGCCCAGGACATCGACGCTTCCGGGAGCCTCGTCGTCGACGGAGCTCACGTCAGCGCCGGCAGCCTGACGGTGCTAAGCGGCTGACACCAGCGCGGCCAGCGCGGGCAGGACCTCGCCCGAGCGGCCGTGAATGACGACCTCCGCGAACCTGTCGAGCGGCGTCGGCTCGGCGTTGATGACGATGAGGGCGGCGCCTGACTCCACCGCGGCGAGCGGGACGTGCGCGGCCGGGTAGACCACCAGCGACGAGCCCACCACCAGCATCACGTCTGCCGCCCTCGCCAGCGCAAACGCTTCCTCGACGGCCGGGATCGGCATCGCGTCTCCAAACAGCACCACGGTCGGCTTGAGGAAGATGCCGCCGCAGACCCTGCAGCGCGGCGGCATCTCCGCATCGAGCCTGGCCTGGACGTCCACGCGCTGCTCGCGCGCCCCGCAGTCGAGGCACTGCACCGTCCGGCCCGATCCGTGGAGCTCGATCACACGGCGGCTGCCGGCATCCTGGTGCAGTCCATCGGTGTTCTGCGTGACCAACGCCACCAGGTGACCGGCTCTCTCCAAAGCCGCGAGCGCAAGGTGGCCAGGGTTGGGCCGGGCCGCAAGCACTGCCGGAGCGCGCTCTTTCGACACCTTCCAGTAAGCGCCCGGATCGCGCATGAAGCTGTCGATCGAGGCGACCTTGACGGGGTCGTATTGCGACCAGAGGCCGCCCTCGCCACGAAATGTGGGGATGCCGCTCTCGGCCGAGACACCGGCGCCGGTCAGTGCGACACCGCTTCGCGAACCTGAAAGGAGCTCCGCCGCCCGCTCGATCGTCATGCCTCTGGGGGGCCCGAGGCCGCGAACACCGACTGCCATGCGTAGAGCCGCTTCTGCGCGGCGTAAGCGGCCAGGGCGGCGTCGGTCGGGAACTTCACCCACGTCGACTGAGTGTTCTCGCGAATCGCGCCGACCCGGAACACCCGGAAGGTCTCTGCCGACTTGCCTTTGAGCTGGATGCCCGGCATCTGGTCGACGGCTATGTACTCGGCGCAGGCGTCGAACGTCGGCTGGCCGAGGATGACGGTGAAAGGCTCCGCCACCCCGCAAAATCGCGCCGCCGTGTTCACCGTGTCTCCAAGCGCGGTGTACTGCAAGCGGTCCTTGCTGCCCATGTTGCCGACCACCGCGGATCCAGTGTTGATGCCGATGCCCCAACCGATCGGTGGTAATCCTTTGGCGGCAAGCTTCGCCAGCAATGACGGCGCCTCGTTGACCAGGTCGTACGCACAGCGCATTGCCAGGAGAGCGTGATTCGGCTGCGCAACGGGGCTGTTCCAGATGGCGACGACCTCGTCGCCGACGTACTTGTCGATGGTGCCGTCCCACTTGAAGATGAGCGCGCTCATCTCGTCGAGGTAGTCCTGGATCACAGCGAGCACGTCCTCGGCGCGCATCGCCTCCGACATCGCGGTGAAGCCACGAATGTCGACGAACAACATCGTGAGGTCGCGTCTCTCGCCCCGGGAGATGATGTCTTCGACCGACTTGGTGGACGCCAGCTGGCGCGCGATCCGCGGGTCGATGTAGTGGCCGAAGATGAGCTCCACCTTGCGCCGCTCGCGCTCCTCGAGCACGTAGCGCGCGCCGAGCGAGAACGTGGCCGCCAACGCGATCGCGATCGGTGCATAAAGCGGGTCGCTGAGGTACCCGTTCTGGCCCAGCACGGCGGCCAGCCCGAAATACGCGAGCAGGATCCCGGCGGTGAGCAGCATGCCATTGCGGAACGAGAGCACATAGACGACCAGGCCGACGATCGCCGAGAGCAGCAGCGTGGCGAGAAACATCGATGTGGGCGGCTGGACGCGGATGTAGCGATCTGAGAGGACCGTGCTGATCGCGTCGCCCATGATCCGGTAGCCGTAGTTCTGGTTGTCGAGCATGCATTTCGGGCGGCTGTCGGGGCAGAAGGTCCCGTCGTGCGGAAAGCTCACCGCCTGCGAGTACACGTCGCCCGCGTCGATCAGCTTCGTCCCGACCAGCACGATGTGGCCGGTGATCGACTCGGGGTGCGGACAGCTGCCGTTGAGCGCATCGACGTACGGGCACGTGGGACTGCCGCCTTTCGTGAAGTTGATCAGCATCTGGTTCCCGACCAGGGGGATCCGGTGCGGTCCGAAGCTGGCCTCGGTGCCGGCGCGATTGATGGCCAGCGTGCTGTTGATCCCTTGCGCGATCCTCAACGCCTCGATGAACGCAGGCTCATCGCCTTCATTCTCTGGACACGTGCGCTTCGGACGCAGCTCCACTCCGCGGATGGAGTCGGCCGCGTCGGGAGTGCCGAATCCGCGCTCTCCGATCGCGGCCGCGATGGTGGAGAACTCCGGCCTCGGCGCGTCATCCGCGGTGCAGACGAGCACCACGTTGCCCGCCGATTTGATAGCCGACGCGAGCTCGTCGTCGGGATGCGCGGCCGGGTTCTCGGGATCGACCGGGGTGAGGTGATCCAGGACGACGTCGAACAGGATCACCTTCGGGTGAAGGCTGGCGAGGTAATTGATCACCTGCGCGTGGTACGAGTTGAGCCAGGGATACGCGCCGAGGTCGTCCTTCGATCGCTGGTCGATAGCCACCAGCGTTATGCGTGGGTCGGCGGCCGGGCCTGGAAAGAGCTGGTCCTGGGCGGCGTCGAATGACCTGTTGATCACCCCCAGGTAGCCGAAGGCCGTGACCATGATGCCGGCGATCAGACCCGCCAGCGCGAAACGCCAGGCCAAGCGCCAGTCGCCGACCCGCTCGCGGACCATGCGCCGCTATCTTAGGATTGGTGCGGTTGAGTGTCCTCGATTCGCGGCGGACGCTCGCCATCTATATCGCGGCCGGCGCCGCCTTCGCCACCCTTGCCGCTCGCGGCCTCACAGTCCCGCTCTACGCGCACGAGCTCGGAGCCGATCGCTTCGAGGTCGGTGCGCTCTTCTCGGTGGCCACGCTCGCGGCGGCTGCGCTCTCCTTGCCGTCTGGGCTTCTCATCGACCGCTTCGGCCCCCGATCCCTGATCGTCTTCTCGCTCGTCGTGGCAGCCGGATCCCAGCTCGCCGCGGCCGCCGCGACCACCGTCCCACCCTTGTTTGTCTGGCAGGTTGTCGGCGGGCTCGGCTCGGGAGCCCTGATGGCGGCCCTGTTTTCGGCGGTGACCGAAGCGGTGAAGAGCGGACGGCTCGGCCGCGCGATGGGATGGCTGACCTTCTCGATGCAGGCCGGGTTCTTCATCGGCCCTTCCGTCGCCGGACTCCTGCTCAGCTGGCTCTCAATCCGCACCGACCTGGCGGTGACCACGACGCTGCTCGTGTTCGCCGGCCCCGGCGCGCTGCTCGCAAGCGGCACCAGGCAGTCGTCCCAGCGCGGGCTTTCGCTCCGGGAGCCTCTCCGTGCGCTCGTCTCCCAGCGCGCGTTTGTGCCTGTCGCGATCGGGCTCGTCGCGGCCACCCTGACCTGGGGCACGATCGGGGCCTTTCTCCCGATCTTCGGAAAGGAGGCCCTTCGCCTACCAAGTGCGCAGATCGGCCTCCTGCTGGCCCTGCAGGCGGTGGCCAACGGGGTCGCCCGGATACCCGGGGGGATATTGGTCGACCGCGCCCAGCGTCGCTGGCCGATCGTGTTCGTCGGCGTGGTGGTGTGGGCGGCGGCCACCGTCGTCCTCGGCCACCTGTCCGGTTTCTGGGCCCCGGCGATCGTGCTCGTCGCGGCGACACCGTTCATGGCCACGGTTTACGTTGCGATCGGCGTCGTGTTCGCGGACCTCTCGGCGGCATCGACGCGAGGGGTGACCATGGGGATATACGGCACGGTTCTATTCCTTGGCCTCGCCGCCGGGCCCCTCGTCTTTGGTCCGCTCGTGCAGGGCTACGGCTATGCGGCCGGCTTCACGGCGTGCGCCGCGGTCGCGGTTGCGCTCGCGTCGGTGATGGCAGCTTTCCAGGCGGAGCCGCTGCGGCGGCGCGCGGGAGTGCGGCTGCCGCCGCCGGCGCCAGGGACTTGAGGTAGTCGGCGATCACGCTGCGATGGCTTGGAAAGGCGAGTGGTGGAAGCGAGTCGACCGGAAACGTTGCGACCTCGAGCATCTCCGAACCCGGCCGCGGCTGCTCGCCGTCGACCAGTCGCGCGCGGTAGGCGATCCCGACGATGCTGCCCGCGTCCCGCTTGGGCACGTGATAGACGCCGAGCAGTGATATCAGCTCGACTGCGGCGCCGATCTCCTCGAGACATTCGCGCCTCGCCGCGTCGGCCGGATGTTCGTCGTCGTTGACGAACCCGCCGGGCAGGCACCACAGCCCGTAACCCGGTTCGATCCCGCGACGGCCAAAGACCACGCCGCCGTCGACCTCGACGACCACTGTCGCAGCGACCTTGGGGTCGCGCCAGAGGACGAAATCGTCGTGCGGGCACGCCTCCAGCTCGCGGCCCTCGATGACGCGCGTGACCAGCTCGGATCCACAGCGGACGCAGTAGTGGGCCATCGACCCACGAGGTTACGCGTGCTGCTGCTGCTTGGAGGGAGCCGCCTTCATGTCAGCCACCCGCACCTGGTTGCGGCCGCTCATCTTGGCCGAATACAGGGCCTGGTCGGCACGCTCGATCAAGGTCATGAAGATCGCGGCCTCGGTCGTGGCCGCGACACCGATGCTGATCGTCAACTTCAGGCCGCCGGGGAACGTATGAGCGGCGACCTTGGCGCGAATGCGCTCGGCGAGAATTCGCGCGCCGGCTTCGTTTGTCTCGTGCAGGACGAGCGCGAACTCCTCGCCGCCGTATCGCGCGCACACATCCGATTCGCGCGCGCCGGTGCTGATGATCGAAGCAAGCTCGGCCAGAACGGCGTCACCCTGCAGGTGGCCGTAGGAGTCGTTGACCTGTTTGAAATGGTCGAGGTCGACCATCAAGAACGCGATGGGCTTGTGGTGACGGCGGGCGCGCGTTGTCTCCTTGAGGAATTGCTGCGCCAGCGCGCGGCGGTTGGGTAGCTTCGTGAGCTCGTCCGTGAGCGCGTTCTCCTCCTGCGCCTGGAAGAGCTGCGCGTGGCGGATGGCGATCGCCGCCTGCGAGGCGACCCCGATGAGGAGGTCGCTCTGGTCCTCGGTCAGCTCGCGCCACGCGTTCAGGTAGAGCTCCAGGGCTCCCATCAGCTGGCTCTGGCGCTGGACGGGCACGACGAGCACGTGCTGCGGGTGGCCGCCCGCCTCGAGTCCCGGTGCGGTGTCTTCGCCGAGCCGGACCACGACCGGACGCATCGCCGCCAGCGCCGAACGCAAGGGTTCCTCGGTGAGGGCGCGAACTGTGCCGCGCGGGCGGTGCGTGAGGCCGTACTGGGCCTGGCGGCGCATCTCAGCCTTGCCCGGCACCACCAGGTACATGGCGCCGGCGACCGCGCCCATGATTTTTCCAGCGTGACCGATGGCCACGTCGAGGACCTCCTCCAGGCCGAGCGACGAGTTGACCGCCGAGGCCATCGCCAGCAGAAGCGCCGCACGGTCTCGGGCGCCGCTCTCGTCATCCAGCGCTTCCTGCAGGCGGCGTGTCATACCGCGCATCCGCATGAGGGCGATCGTGAGCAGGATCACCGCGATGATGAAAAGCACCGAGGTGATAAGGAGGACGGACGCGATGTCAGGCAAACGAAACCCTCCCCGGGGTTGAAGTCGTCATAGGTTAACGCCCGGGGCGGGAAGGTTGATCACGCTAGAAGCGCGGGGGATGACTGATTGAGAGCTAGCCTCCTCCCGCTATACTCGCTCCCGACCTGGAGCCGATCTCTTTCGACGACCTTCCCCTCGGCGGCGAGTGGACGACCCGGCGGCGCACCATCTCGGAGTCTGAGATCGCGCTGTTCGCGGGGGTGGCGGGCGACTTCTCCCCTCTGGCGATCGACATCGCCCACGGGGGCTCACGCTTCGCTCCACCGGCGCTCCTCGTGGCCATGGCAATCGGGCTCGGGACGATGGACATGCCGGTCCCTTCGGTGGCCGAATGGGAGTGGCTGAACTGGAAGTTTCCTCGCCCCGTCCGGGCCGGCGAGACGATCTACGCCCGCTGGACGCTGACCCAGAAGCGGCCCCCCGTGGGCGGCGCGCCCACTGCCATCGTGGTCTGGAGGGTGGACGTCCACACCTCGGACGGGGCCCTGTGCGCTGAGGGGGAGGTCGGGGCCAGCGTTCGTCGCAAGGCCCAGGCGGCGCGGTCCCGCGCCGCGGAATCGACGACTCCCGCTCCAACTCCGGCCCCGCGCAGGCGCCGAGGCCGCCGCCCGCCGGCGACCGTCAAGCCCGCCGAGGCGGTAGCACCGCCGGTCGAAGCGGCGCCCAAAGCAGCCACCGAAAAGGCAGGCCCCGCCAGGCGAAGGCGAAGACGTCGCCCCCGGTCGGGCTCCGCGTCCCCTCAAAACGGGGCGCCGGCTCCCGCCACCCCCGCCGCTCCTGCCGACCCGGCGCCGCCGGCAGCGGTTCCGGTGAGCGTCTTGTCATCCACGGCGCCTTCGGGCGCGCTCAGCCGCGTCATCAAGCGACTGCGCCGGACCTGAGCGTCAGACCGGGGCTTCCAGGGCCTCGATGTATTCGATCACGCGCCGCGTGAGCTGCGACGGCGTCGAAGCGCCACTCGTCACGCCCACCTTGGCGGCCCCCTTCAACCAGGCGATGTCGAGGTCCTCGAGCCGGTCGACGAGATAGGCCGGCTTCTTGCCCAGCTTCTTCACGACCTCGACCAGGCGTAGCGAGTTGGACGAACGCGGGCTGCCGACCACGATGACGACGTCGACGTGCTGGGCGGCCTCCACCGCCGCCTCCTGGCGCTCCTGGGTCGCGCGGCAGATCTCGTTGTGAACCTCCGCCTGCGGGTAGCGCGACTTCACCCGACCGATGAGATCCTCCGTGTCCCACACCGAAAGCGTGGTCTGGCAGGTGACCGCGATCCGATCGCCCTTGAGGTCGAGCGCGTCGATGTCTTCGGGGTCCTGGACGAGGTGCACCTTCCCGGGCGCTTCGCCCACCACGCCTTCTGGTTCGGGGTGTCCTTTGCGGCCGATGTACACGACCTCGTAGCCCTTGCCCGCGAGATCGGCGACGAGCTCGTGGGTGCGCACGACGTCCGAGCAGGTGGCGTCGATCGCGTTGAGGCCGAGCTCGGCGGCGCGCTTCTTGACCTGGGGCGACACGCCATGGGCGGTAAAGATGACCGTGCCGTCTTTGATCAGGTTGAGCCCGGCGAGCCGGTCGGGGGGATCCACGAGTGCGATGCCCTGCGCCTGGAGGTCGTCTGTGGCGTGGGTGTTGTGAACGAGCATGCCCAGCATGTGCACGGGCCCGGCGGTCTCCTCACGCACACGTTTGGCGATCCGGAACGCATCGACAACGCCGTGGCAGTACCCGCGCGGCGTGATCCTGACGACTTTCATGGCTGTTCTTCGAGTCTACGCGGGAGGGTCGATCGGCCGGTCAGACTCCCGCGAACAGGTCGCTCTCCGGCAGCTCCGATCCCGGTTTGCCGCGCGCGAGCTGGTAGTACTCGGTGCCGAACGCCAGCCTGTAGATCTGGTCGGCCATGGTCGCGAACCACGAGTTGGGATCGTTCTGGCTCACGTGCGCCGCGAATGCGGCTCGCTTGCGGTCGACGAAGTCGCTGACGTCGACCTTCGTCGTCACCAGCTCGTCCGGAGTGCCCACTATCCTGATGCCATTGCTCTGCTGCCGCGCTTCCTCCGGCATCTGATCAATGAATGCCTGCATGAGCGACCGGGGGATGGCGGTGTAGTAGAGCTTTCGCGGGCTCCATCCCTCCTTCTCGAGCAGGTCCAGCGCGGCGGTGGTCACGAAATGGGCCTTGATGTGGTCCGGATGACCGTATACGCCGTCCTCCGCATACGTCGCTACGACCTCTGGCTTCTCCTCGCGCAGGATCGCGGCGAGCCTGGCGGCCGCTTCCTGCAGCGGCGCCTGGTGGAACGACCTCGGGTCCTCGTTGTCAGCGGTTCCGACCATGCCCGAATCGCGGTAGCCGAGGAACTCGACCCGGTTTGCATCCAGGATCCGGGCGGCGTTCTCGAGCTCTTTCGTGCGCACCTCGCCGAGGCGCGGGCGATTGGCTTTCTCATCCATGTTGTGGATCTCGCCCACCTCTCCGCGCGTCGCCGTCACGAGCACGACGCGGTGCCGGTCGGCGCGCGCCTTCAGCATCGCCCCGCCTGTCGATATGGCTTCGTCGTCCGGGTGCGCGTGCACCAGGAGGAGGGTGCTCATGATCCGACCAACAGGTCCGCGAGCTGCTTGATTCCACCGTGGCCCGGACCGGGGATCGTGCGATCCGCCGCCGCCTGGACCTCCGGCGGCGAACCGTCGATCGCCACGCCGAGCCCGGCCCAGGCGATCATCGACGCGTCGTTGCGGCCGTCCCCGACGGCAACCGACTCCTCCTGCGGCACGCCGAGCCGGGCGCACACGAACCGCAGGGCCGACGCCTTGTCGCTTTCGACGCTGGTGAACTCCAGGTAGGTGGGCATCGACGTGGCGGCATTGAGCCTGCCCGCCCACCGGCTGCGCACCTCCGGCAGCAGCGCGTCCAGCTTCTGCGCGGTCGAAACGATGACCAGCTTGGGCGTGGTCGGCCCCATGGCGGTATCGAGGTCGTCGACGACGTGGATCTCCATCCCGGCGTGGTTCGAGTACTCATGAGCCTCGGGCCGGTCGCGCTCGACGATCAGCTTGTCGTCTCGATACGCCTGGACGTGGAGGTCTCGCTCACGGGCGAAATGGATCACCTCCACCGCGAGGTCGTGCTTGACGCCGTGGTCGAGGATCTTGGTCCCATCCGGCGTCCGGACCTCGGCGCCCTGGTAGCAGACGATCGGGCCGTCGAGGCCGAGCCGCTCGACCCACGGCAGGGCGCCGGGAAAGGGCCGCCCGGTGCAGGCGATGACGATCACGCCGGCGCGGATGATCCGGCCGAGCGCCGCGACGTCGCCCGGGTCGAGGTTCAACCTCAAATCGAGGATCGTGCCGTCGAGGTCGAGGGCCAACAACCTGTAGCGAGTCGCGAGGGTTATCGCTTGACCTCGGGGTTGAGCAGGTTCGGCGGTCGGCCGCCTCGCACCGCCGTGGCCATGTTGCGGGCGGCCATCGCCGACATCTCCGAGCGGGTGCGGACGGTCGCGCTCGCGATGTGCGGGGCGAGGACGACGTTGGGCATCGGCAGCAGGCCTGGATGCACCGCCGGCTCTCGCTCGTACACGTCGAGCCCGGCGGCGGCGATCTTTTTGGCGGTCAGCGCCTCGACCAGCGCCGCCTCGTCCACCACCGGCCCGCGGGAGGTGTTGATGAGGATCGCGGTCGGCTTCATATGGCCGAACTGGGGCGTGCTCAGCATGTGGTGCGTCTCCTGGGTCAGGGGCACATGCACCGATACGAAGTCGGATTCCGCAAGCAGCCTGCCCAAATCGACCCGCGTCGCCGCCAGCTGCCCCTCGGCATCGGGCGGCAGCGGGTTCGGGTCGTAGTAGAGCACGCGCATGTTGAAGCCTTTGGCGCGGTGGGCGACACCGCGACCGATGCGGCCGATTCCGATCAGGCCCAACGTGGCGCCGAACACGTCGGTGCCCAGCATCATGTCCATCGCCCAACCCCTGAACTTGCCCTGTCGGGTGAAGTGGTCGGCCTCGACTACCCTGCGCGCCGTCGTCATCAGGAGGGCGAAGGCGAAATCGGCCGTCGTGTCGTCCAGGACGCCGGGGGTGTTGGTGACCATGACCTTGTGCGCGGTCGCAGCGGCGACGTCGATGTTGTCGAAACCGACCGCGACGTTGCTCACGATCTTCAGCCCGGGTGCGGAAAGGACCGTGTCGCGGATCGGATCCATCAGCTGGCTGACGATTCCGACGCAGCCATCGGCCGCCTGCCGGATGCTCGCCTCGTCGAGCGGGCGGTCAGGTGGATAGGCGACCACTTCGGCTGCCTCGGCCAGGATCGCAGGGCCGGGGTCGAGGATGGGGTGCATGAGGAGGACCCGTGGCCTGCCGCGCGTGCTCATGGATTCAACCCCAACTCCTGTGCGATCGGCTTCAACGCATCGCGGACGTTCTCCACGTGCTCGTCGAAGGGTATACCGAGCGCTTCCGCCCCGGCTATCAGCTCGTCACGATGCACACCACGCGCGAACGCCTTGTCCTTCATCTTCTTGCGAACAGTGCTCGGCTCGACCGAGCTCAGCGACCTGTCCGGCTTCACGAGCGCGCAGGCGATGATGAAGCCGCACATCTCGTCCACCGCGTTGAGCGACTTGCGGATGTTGGAGTCGCGCGGAACGTCCAGGTAGTCCGCGTGGGATGCGATGTCGTCGAGGATGTCCTCCGGCCAGCCCTTCGCGCGCAGCATCTCGATGCCGCGCATCGGGTGCAGCTCCCGGGTCGGGCCGGTCTCGTAGTCCCAGTCGTGGATCAGTCCCAGCACCGCCCAGCGCTCTTCGTCCTCACCGAAACGGCGCGCATAGGCGCGCATCGCCGCCTCGACGCTGCGCATGTGCCGGCGTAATTGCTCCGACTGGGTAATGGAGGCCACGAGCTCCCAGGCCTCGTCGCGGGTCGGCGTAGCCGTCACAGGATCTCCTTCAGGGCCGCCAAGAGACGCTCGTGCTGCTCGCGCGTGCCGATCGTGATGCGGAACCAACCCGCGATCGGCTCTCGATCGTAATGTCGGATCAACACACGCCGCTCGCGCAGCGCGTCGGCCACCGCCGCGGAAGCGCCGTGTGACGGTTTGACAAAAACGAAGTTGGCCGCCGACGGCGAGTGTTCGAACCCGACCTCGCGGAGCTGCTCCTCCAGCCAGGCTCGCTCGGCCACCACGTAGTCGACGATCTTGCGATGGTGCGCGTCGTCCTTGACCGCCGCGACTGCGGCGACGATCGCCAGCCGGTTGACGTTGTACGAATCCTTAACCGCATCGAGGTCGGCGATCAAGGAGGGATTGGCGAGCGCGAAACCGATGCGCATTCCGGCCAGCGCGTACGACTTCGACATGGTCCGGATGATGAGCAGGTTCGGATGCTTGCCGACCAGCTCGACCTGCGACTCCGGCGCGAAGTCGACATATGCCTCATCGAGGACGACGACCCCCCGCGAGCGCGCCAGCACGCGCTCGACGGACATCCTGCTGTGATGGGTCCCGGTGGGCGAGTTCGGGTTGACGAGGAACTTGAGTGGTGCGGGGTCCTCGACCAGCTCGGGGGTCCACGTCCAGCCTTCGGCGGTTGGATGCGCTGACGGAATCGCCTCGTGCACCCGGCACAGGGGGTCGAGCAGCGGGTAGGTCGGGGTCGAGTACGCCACCCTGTCCCCCGCACCGGCGAACGCCCGGAAGCACATCTCGATCAGCTCGTCGGCGCCGTTGCCCAGCGCGACCTGGTTGGCGGCAAGCCCGAAGTGCTCGGCGATCGCCGCACGCGCCGGGGCGGCGGTGGGACTTGGATACAGCCGCAGCGAGTCGCCGGCCGCGGCCTTGATCGCCTCGATGACCCTGGGAGAGGGTGGGAGCGGCGACTCGTTGGTGTTGAGCTTGACCCAGTCCTCTCCGTCGGGCGGCTGCTCACCCGGCACGTAAGGCTGGTAGCCCTCGAGGGCCTTCTTCACGAAGCTTTTCTGCATTCGAGCAAGAAGGTTTCGAAGGCGAGGCGAGGGCTGACGTTCTGCTCGAGGTACCCGAGCGTGTCGTACGAGAGCTCAAGCAGGCGCGCCCAGCGGCCCTGCTCCAGCCCGCGGCTGGAGATCATGCGGCGCCGCAGCTCGATCTGCCAGCTTGCGATCGCGAACAGGGCGGGATCCTCGATCTCGCCTTCGCTGCGACGCCACGCCATCTGACTTCCGTCCAGCTCGGCTGCGACCCGCAGCGGTACGTCGGCGGGCGCGCCGAAGACCTCCTGGAGCCGCCGCGTCCATTCCTCGTGCAGATCGATCACGGTGTCGTCACCGGCCACGCGCAAGGCCCAGCCCGGCCGTCCTCGGGCGAGCTCGGCAAGCAGGCGGGCGCGCCCGGGTTCCACGTCGAGATTCAGCAGCAGCGGCTCGATCTCAGGCGCCGGGACCGGGTGAAAGAAGACACGCTGGCATCTCGACACGACGGTCGGCAGCACGACGAACGGGTTGAGGCTCGGGGTCGTGAGGACGATCACGCGGTGCGGATGCGGCTCCTCGAGCGTCTTCAGGAGCACGCCCTGGTCCTGGTCGCGAAGGCGGCCGACGTTGGTGACCAGCGCCACCCTGCGCGTGCCAACAGCAGGCTTGAGGTTGAGGAACGCCTGCAGCGAGAGTTCGTGGAACTCGGGTGGTTTGTCGGGCAGGAGCCTGATCTCGTTGATGGACAGCGCCTTGATCCGGTCGTCCTCCCAGTAGTCGGGGTGGCGGTGCAGCGGGGCTTCGGGGAGCAGCGCGACCGCGAGCGCGCGCGCGATGGTCGCTTTACCGAGCCCGGCCTCGCCGACGAAGAGGTAGGCGTGCGCCAGCCGGCCGGAGTCGAGCTGGGATCGGAGCTGATCGAGCGCCCGAGCGTGTCCGGCGATGCCGGAAAAAGGATCCGCCACGAGTCGCAACTCTACGGCTTGGCGGGTTGTCCGCCGGGCAGGCCTTTGGCCGCCTGGCGCTCACGCTCGAGTCGCTGCGCCCTGCCCTGGAGCCAGACCTCGCGAATTCGCTGCAGCGCGGTGAGGTTGGTCAGGATCGCCAGCAGGAAGACGACCGCGGTCAGAACGACCCCGCCGAAGATAAGCCCGACCACGATCACCACCACCCGCTCCGGCCGCGCGAACAGGCCGGTCTCGCACGTGAACCCGAGGCTCTGGGCGCGTGCCCGCACGTAGCTCACCAGGAACGAGCCCGCGAGCGCCGCGACCGTCGCCAACACCAGCCAGCGCTGGAGCGGCCCGCCGGCGCTCACGAAGTAAGCGACCAGCCCGAGGTACATGGCGCCCTCGGAGTAGCGGTCGAGGGTGGAGTCAAGGAAGGCGCCGTACGGATAGCTGCGCCCGGTCGAGCGGGCGAGGGCTCCGTCCAGGATGTCGAACGTGCCCGCGAAAGCCAGCACGATCCCGCCCCATCGAAGCTGACCGCCGGCCGTGAGCACGGCCGCGACAAATGTCAACGCGGTGCCGATCACGGTGATCTGGTTCGGCGTGACCGGCAGGCGCTGGAGCGCGGACATGAGCGCCTCTGCACGCCGCCGGACCCAGGCTTCAAACCGCGTCGTGAACATTCATCACCTCTCGTGAGCCCACCACGTCTTGCTGCTCGCGGACCTGGAGCGCTTCCCTGTAGACACCGAGGACCTGGGAGGCGACCTCCTCCCACGCATAGCGGCCGGCCTTTTCGAGCCCGTAGGCGCCCATCCGGCGCCGCAGGTCCTGGTCGCGCGCGAGGATGACCAGCGCGGCGCTCAGCTCGGCCCAACTCTTTGGAGTCACGGTGAGGCTGTCGCGGCCCGGTTCGAGCACGGACATATAGCCGTCGATCTCGGTGGCGACGATCGGCAGCCCGCTCGCCATCGCCTCGAGCAGCACGATCCCAAAGCTTTCCGCGCCGGTGGCCGGCGCGCAGAAGATGTCGGCGCTGCAGTAATACCGCGGCAGGACGGAGTCGGGGACGTAGCCGGCCATCACCACATCAGGGACCCGGTGCCTGGAGATGTAACCCTCGACGCTGCCCCGCAACGGACCGTCGCCGACGACGATGAGCCGGCTGTTCGGAAGGCGTGGTTTCATGGACTCGTACGCGCGCAGAAGGTAGCCAAGCCCTTTGCGCTTCTCGAGCCGGCCGACGAAGAGGATGTTGATCCGGTCGTCGCGCAGGTGCCGGATCGGAGCGTGCCCCGGGTGGAACGTGCTGACGTCGATGCCGTTGGGGATGACGCGGAGCGGAAAGTCCGGGAAGTAACGGTTCACGAATGCTTTCGCGGGCGCGCTCACCGCGATCCCGCGATGCAGATGCGCGAGGTACGGCTCGAGCAGGGGCCGTCCGTAGTAGTAGCCCATGTTCGACTTGGCAAACGCGTGGAAGGTGCCGACGTTCGCCGCCTGCGACATGCGCAGCATCGTCATCGGCAGCGCGGGCATCAGCGGTTCGTGGAAGTGGAGAAGATCGAAGCGCTCGCGCGCGATGATCGCGGCGACGCGGTCGGCGAGGTGAAAGCTGAGCGTGATCCGGGCGACCGAATCGTTTACGGGTACGGCGATCGGACTGCCGATGCGGTAGAACTCCGCGGTGTCGAAGTCCACGTCGGCGCGGCTGGAAGGCGCGAACACCCGCACCTCGTGGTGCAGCCGCCGGAGCTGGCGGGCGAGGTGGCGCACGTGATCGGTCACGCCGCCCGGCGAGGCGAAGTCGTAAGGCGAGACGAGCCCAACTTTCACGTTAGGGGGAACCCTCCCAGATCCGGTGCGGTACGTGCCACTGCTCCGGATGCCGGCGGATGAATCCCTCGATGTGCCTCAGAAGCTCCTGCGTGATGCGCACCTCGTCCGCCCTCGGATCGCCGGTGGATTGCGCGACCACCGGCGGCGCGCCCTCCGCCACATATGTGTCGTCGGGCATGCGGTAAACACACACCGGAAGCAGCGGGGTGCCAAGGCGCAGGGCGATCGCCGCGGGCCCGAGCGGAATCGGGGCCGGCCGGCCGAAGAAGGGCATCATGTGGCCGGTCCCCGTGATGTCGCGGTCGATCGCCGTGACGACCATCTCCTGGTCCTGTAGGGCCTGGGTGACCTTGCGAAGGCCGCCGAGGTGCAGAGGCAGGACGCTGATGCCGAGGCGCGCTCGCGTCTCCCGGTACCACTCGAACAGAGCACGCGGTTCCAGGTCCTCGGCGAACAGGCTGACGGGCGCCAGGGTCGCGGACCAGATCGCCGCGACGACCTCGTACGAGCCCATGTGGCACGAGACGACCATCACGCCCTTGCCCATGGCGCGCGCCTTGCTGAGATTCTCCAGGCCCTCGATGTGCAGCAGTGGGCGCATCGCCTCGACGTTCATGCGCGGCAGCGTCATCAAGTCGGCGTAAGCCTTGGCGTGGTTGCGAAAGTTCAGCCACGAAATCCTCCGCACCTCGGGGGTCGTGAGCTCTGGGCAGGCGACCATCAGGTTGTATTCCAGCCGGGGCCGCGCCAGCGGCGAGAAAAGCCAGGCAAAGCGGGCAGCCATCACCGCGAGCACGTATGCCCACCGTCGGGGCAGGCGCTCCACGAACGATTGGATCAGCTTGAATGCGCGCCAGCGCCACTCACTCACCCCTCAGTCCTGAACATCGGCCGGAACGCGTACCACTGGTCGGGACGCTCCTTGATGAAATCCTCGAAGCGATCGACCACCCGCTGCATGATCTGCTCTTTGGTCTCTCCTTCGCGTACCGGCAGCGGTGGGTCGAGGTGGATCTGGTGGCGACCTGGCGCGGTCGTGAACTGGGTCGCCGGCATGAGGGGCGCCCCGGTTTTGAGCGCGAGCGCGGCCGGCCCTCCCGGCACGATCGCGCGCCGCCCGAAGAATCGCACGTCCACGCCCGGTCCCTGCTCCAGGTCGCAGAGCAGAGCGACGATGTGGTTGGCGCGCAGCGCCTCGGTTATACCGCGGACGGCAGCACGACCCAGCATGATCACATTCACCCCGAATCGCTGACGTGTCCGGACGACGGCCTCGTTCAACGACCCAGGGAATCGTTCGGCAACTGCCGAGATGGGGTAGCCGAGTGCCCCGGCAAACGAGCCGGCCATGTCCCACGACCCCATATGCGGCACGGCGATGATCGCGCCGCGACCCTGGGCCAGCGCGGCATCGAGTCGATCACGGCCCTCGAGCGTGACGCGCTCGATGAGCTCGTCAGGGGCGATGCTGCCCATCAGCAAGAAGTCCATGAGCATGCGGCCGTAGTTCTGGAAAGCGCGCCTGGCCACGCGCGCGACCTCCGGATCGGTCCGGGCTCGCCCAAGTGCAGCGGCGTAGTTGTCGAGCGCCGCGTGGCGCTGGCCGGAGCTGAGCCAGTACCAGGCGGACCCGCCCGGCGACGCCATCGCATGACGAAGTCCCGGCGGGACAACCCGCAGGATTCGCGCCCCCGCCCAGTAGCTACCGGCGAGCAGCGGCGGTCGCCGGCTTCGTTCTTGCGATGCTGCGGGCGCGGCCGTTAGGCGCGGTCTTGGCCTTACCAGCATCGATGAACTCCTCGACCAGGTTCTTCGCCTCGGAGTCGCTGTACTGCACCGGCGGCGACTTCATGAAGTACGAGCTCGGGCTTTCGAGCGCCCCACCGATACCACGGTCGAGCGCCAGCTTGATGCAGCGGACTGCATCGATGACGATGCCCGCCGAGTTCGGCGAGTCGTGCACCTCGAGCTTGAGCTCGACGTTGAGGGGCACGTCCCCAAAGGTGCGGCCTTCCAGCCGGATGTACGCCCACTTGCGATCGTTCAGCCAGGGCACGTAGTCGGACGGGCCGATGTGGACGTTGTCCGCGCCTATGTCGTAATCGAGCTGCGATGTCACCGAGCGCGTCTTCGAGATCTTCTTCGACATCAGGCGGTCGCGCTCGAGCATGTTCAGGAAATCGGTGTTGCCGCCGAAGTTGAGCTGGTAGGTGCGCTCGAGCTTGACGCCGCGATCGCGGAAGAGGCGTGTGAGGACGCGGTGAATGATCGTCGCGCCGACCTGCGACTTGATGTCGTCACCGATGACGGGCAGGTTTTTCTCGGCGAATCGCTTCTGCCAGTACGGCTCGCGGGCTATGAACACCGGAATGCAGTTGACGAATCCGACGCCCGCCTGCAACGCCTGCTCGACGTACCACTTGGTCGCCTCTTCGGATCCGACAGGCAGGTAGCTGACCAGCACGTCGGCCTTCGTCTTCTTCAGGATGCCGACCACGTCCGAGGTTTCGCCGGGCGCTTTGATGACGACGTCCGCGAGGTACTTGCCGATGCCATCGTGAGTCATTCCGCGCTGGACCTTGACGCCGATTTTCGGAACGTCTGTGAACTTCACGGTGTTGTTGGGGCCGGCGAAGATCGCGTCCGACAGGTCGAGGCCGACCTTCTTCTTGTCGACGTCGAAAGCGGCGACGAACTCTATGTCGCTGACGTGATAGCCGCCGAGATCCACGTGCATGAGGCCCGGGACGAACGCTTTCGGTGAGGCGTCGCGATAGTAGTGGACGCCCTGCACGAACGACGACGCGCAGTTGCCCACGCCCACTATCGCGACGCGGACCTTGCCATTGTGGTGACCATTCCTCTGGCCATTTCGCTGGCCGTTCTTCATGCCCCGACCTCCTCGTGAACTTTCATCCGATCCGTGATTCCAAGCAGTTGATCCAGGCGCGCGCGCACATGCGCGATGTTCTCCACGTCGAGCGAGCAGTACACCTGGCGGCCGTCCCGCCGCGTCCTCACCACGCCGCCTACCCGGAGCGTGCGCAGGTGCCAAGAGATGCGCGGCTGGCTCATGCGCAGGAAGGCGGCGAGGTCGTTGACGCTCTCCTCGCCGACCTTGCCGAGCCTCTCCAGGATGCGAAGGCGGGTGGGGTTGGCGAAGGCCAGGAAGTGGTCCGAAAGCTCGTGGTTCGGGTTCGGGAGAAACATAAAGCTTGCTTTATAGGAGTTTAATGCATAAAGGACTGTTTATGTGTTGGCGATCTTGACTTAACCGTCGCCGAGCACGCGCGCACGACTCAAAATTCGGTGCCACACGTGCGCGCCGTGAGAGGAGGGGATTCGGTCCGCCGGCTCGTGCCGGCCCTGGTGCTCGGCTGGCTCGCCGCCTTGTTGTCGGTGCAGGTCGCCTTGGCCGACTCGCTCGTTGTCGCACCGACCCACGGCCAGGCCACCTCGCCGGCGACAGCTACCTACACGTATGGCACGCCGGCGAACTGTCCCGTCGGGAAGCTCAGCATCACCTTCTGGTGGGACAGCGTCAAAACACCCATCGGAACCGTCCCGGTGAGTATCGATGCCACCAAGAACTGCACCGCGATCCTGACATTCGTCCCCGCCAAGATCCCGGGGGCGAACACCACGCCCAACAAGCATCTCGTCCTGGCCGGCCCGCCGGCCGCCCCGGCGCCCTTGTCATTTACTTACGTCATCGATCCGCCACCGCCGCCACCTTCTCCATCGCCCACGCCGTCGCCGACTCCTTCACCCTCGCCAACACCATCGACCGCGCCGCCCCCTCCGGCCTCGACGGCGCCCCGCTCCACGCCGCCGGCAGCCCCCCTGCCACTGCCGCCACCCAGCCCAAGCGCGGCGGCTCCCGCCCCGCCCAGCCCGGCCGCCTGTCTCGTTTCGGCGACGGGCACCCCGCCGGCAAACCGCGGTGGCCAGGACGTCGCAGTTGTGCTGGGGCTCGTCCTGGCCGGGGCGTTTCCGATCGGCGCCCTCGGCTTCGTTTTGTCACCGCGCGGCTGGCAGCGACATCGGCGCCTCGCTCGTTTGGCGGCGCTGCTTGGACTGGCTGCACTCCTTATGACGACGGATTGCGGCCGACCCGTCTCCCGTCCAGCACTGCCAACCCCGGTCCAGGCGGTCGAGTCGCCGACTCCGGGCTGCCCAACGCCGGCCGCGTAAACCTAGGGCCGGCGGATCAGGTCCAGGAACTCGGCGCGCGTGCGCGGGTCCTTGCGGAAGGTGCCAAGCATGCATGAGGTGATCAGCTGCCCCCCCGGCTTCTGCACGCCCCGCATCTCCATGCAGAGGTGGCGGGCCTCGACGACGACGCCGATGCCCTTCGGCGTGACCGCCTCGTTGAGCGCTTCCGCGATCTCCTTGGTCATGCGCTCCTGAAGCTGGAGGCGGTGGGCGAAGACGCCGACCACGCGCGGGATCTTGCTCAGCCCGACCACCTTTCCCTTGGGCAAGTAGCCGACGTGGCAGCTGCCGAAGAAAGGCAGCATGTGATGCTCGCACAGGCTGTAGAAGGGAATGTCCTTGACGAGCACCATCTCGTCGTAGTCCTGGTCGAAGATGGCGCCGGCGATGATCTCCGTGGCGCTGACGCCGTACCCGTCAGTGAGCTCCCGAAGCGCCCTTGAAACTCGACCGGGCGTCGCCTTCAGGCCCTGCCGCGAAGGGTCCTCGCCGAGCTCGGCCAGGAGCGATTCGACCAGCTCCGGGATGGGGTCGCTGTGTGTGAGCTTCGGCTTGGCCACTAACAAATGCTCACACAATTGATGGGTGGATGCGATCGCGGCGGCGCAGGTCCTCTCCGAGATCGGATATCTCCTGAGGCAGGACCCCACGGAGGTCTACCGCGCAAGGGCCTTCTCGGCGGCCGCCTGGGCGCTGGCGCTCGAACGACCGGACCTCGAGGCGCTGCACAAGGCGAACAAACTGACCGCCATCGAGGGCGTCGGCGCCGGCATCGCGAAGATCCTGGCGGGGCTCGTGGAAACCGGCCGCAGCTCGTATCTCGAGAGGCTGCGCACCGAAACCGGGCAACCCGCGCGCGATGACGAAACGACCATCGACCTCGCCAAATACCAGGGCGACCTCCACTCCCACACCGACTGGAGCGACGGCCGCGCCACGATGCTGGAGATGGCTCGCTCCGCGAGGGCGCTCGGCTATCGGTACCTGGGGATAACGGACCACTCGCCGCGCATCAAGGTCGTGAACGGGCTGGATGCCGAGCGCCTGCTGGCGCAGTCGCTCGAGCGGGAGCGGGTCGAGAACGAGGTCGAGGGCATCGTGCTGCTGCAGGGGATCGAGGTGGACATCCTCGAAGACGGCAGCCTCGATCTTCCCGACGCGGTGCTCGAGCTCCTGGACGTCGTGGTCGCGTCACCTCACGTCAAGCTGCGGCAGGAACCCGCGGCGATGACCGAGCGGATGCTCCGCGCGGTGTCGAACCCGAACGTCGATGTCATCGGCCACCCGACCGGCCGCCGGCCAGGCTCGCGGGAGGGCGCGAGCTATGACTTCGAGAAGGTCTTTCGCGAGGCCGGCCGCCACGGCGTCGCGCTTGAGATCGACTGCGACCCCGC
>WNFC01001237.1_pt1 | contig 30620 bp, 27 predicted proteins | sample 5400541 | NCBI WGS metagenome assembly WNFC01 (sample SAMN13153342, study PRJNA577476) | soil metagenome | isolation source: 120 cm saprolite under Douglas fir tree site 2 hole 2 replicate 1 | place: USA:California | collected 2015-04-18
CGTCGATTTACCTCCAGGGACACGTGTTGCGGCCGGGCCGGTACTCTTACAAGCCAGAGATGAAGCTTACGGACCTCGTGACTTCGTATGCAGACCTTCTTCCCGAGCCTTCGGTTCGTTATGCCGAAATCATCCGGCTCCATGCACCCGATTACCATCCAGTCGTCGAGACTTTTGATTTGGCAGTGGCTCTCGAACACCCCGAAAAGGCGCCAAGGCTTGAACCTCTCGATACGGTGCGCATCTTCGGAAGGTACGATTTCGAGCCGGATCCCGAAGTGCTCGTCACCGGCGAAGTCCGCGCGCCGGGGCGTTATCGCACGTCGGGACAGCAGCATTTGCGCGATGCGATTTTTCAGGCCGGAGGCGTGACACCCGATGCTTGGCTTGATTCGGCGCAGCTATTTCGCCGGCAGCCGGATGGGACCACACGGGTCTTTAGCATCAACTTGAACGATGCACTCGCGGGCGATCCTTTGAATAATGTTTTGGTCCAGCCACGCGACCGCATCCTGGTGCACCGCCAGCCGCTGCAAGTCTCTCCTGCGAGCGTATTCGTGCGAGGCGATGTGGCGCGGCCGGGACGTTATCCGCTCGCGGCAAACATGCGGATTTCAGACTTGGTGCAGTCCGCGGGAGGGCTGTTGCGCAGCGCAAATCCTGACGCAGGCGATCTCACGCATTATGCGATCTCTAATTCGTCCGGGGAGCGCGTGCAGGCTGGACACCAGGACCTGAACCTGGCTGCCGCGCTCGCAGGAAAAGAAGACCAGAATCTGCCGCTCCACGACGGCGATGTGTTGACCGTGCCCCAGCAAGCTGGCTGGAACGATATCGGCGCGACGGTCGCCCTGCGTGGCGAAGTCCGTAAACCAGGTGTTTATGGCATCCGGCCAGGCGAACACCTGAGTTCGCTACTGAAGCGTGCTGGCGGGCTCCTGCCGACAGCATATCCGCGTGCCGCGGTGTTCGAACGGAACGAAGTTCGTGAACTTCAGCAGAAGAGTCGCCAGGAGCTGATCCAGCGGCTCGAGCAGGAGTCGACGGTGGTGAAGACCTCGGCATCCACGACCGGAACGGAAGAAGCCGCACTGCAACAGGCCGCCGTACAGCAGCGCCAGCGCACACTGGAGGCACTCCGTAAGGCTCCCGTTTCGGGGCGGTTGGTGATCCATCTTCGCTCGGACCGCAAAGACTTTGCGGGTTCGCCCGACGATATCGAGCTTCGCGCCGGCGATTCGCTCACGATTCCCAAGCAGCCGGGTGCGGTGATCGTGGCGGGTCAGGGCGGCGCCACGCAACTTGCAAACAAGGGCGCCATCTTTATCATTCGCGCGGACGGCTCGGTTGCGACAGGCCAGGAGCGTAGGCTGTGGTCGGGCAGCGTGCTCTCTGCTGCCGTTGGTCCCGGAGACACCATCGTAGTGCCCGAAAAGGTCGTTCTTGGCGGAAATACTTGGAAAAACATTGCGGCGATCGCGCAGGTTGCCGAGGCGGGAGCGCTGGCAGCGGCCATTGCGATTCCGTGAGTACGAATGACGATGCGACGCCAAGTCTGGATGCTCGGAGCGGTGCTCGCGGTGAGCACGTACACAGGTATTGTGTGCCGCGCGCAAGAACGAGGATCCGAAGCTGTGGCATCGGAAACCGCATCGGCGAAGCACAACGATTCTTCTGGGACGAATTCGGCGCCGGATGCAAACGCGATTGGGAAAGCGTCTGAGGGGACGCGGATGGGATTGGTAGGAAGGTTCGTGGACGATCAACGGCAAATCTGGACAAGTCCCGCGAAACTGCGGTTTTCTGATACCGAGTGGCTTGTGCCGCTCAGTGGTATCACTGCGGGGCTTTTCGTGACGGACCGCGATTTCAGCAAACACCTGTCGCAGAATCCGACGACGATTAGTCACTACAAGACACTTTCGAACGCTGGTGTGGCAGCGCTTGTAGGTGGTGCAGGCGGAATGTGGGTGCTGGGTCACGTGAAACACAACGAACACTGGAGCGAGACCGGATTTCTGGCCGGTGAGGCGGCCGTAAATAGCTGGGTAGCGGTCGAGGGATTGAAGTACTCGCTGCGGCGCGAACGGCCCTATCAAGGCGATGGCAGTGGATCATTTTTTCAGAGCGGTGGCACCTCCTTCCCCTCGGGGCATGCCGCAACTGCATGGTCCATAGCAGGAGTCGTCGCGCACGAATATCCCGGTCCACTCACAAAAGCAATGGCTTATGGCTTGGCTTCCCTGGTCAGTTTTTCTCGTGTGCGTGCTCATCAGCATTTTCCATCGGATGTGCTCGTTGGCAGCGTGATGGGTAATCTCATCGCGCAGAACATTTACAGCCGGCATCACGACCCTGATCTTGGTGGAGGGGAGTGGAGGTCGATCAGCGAATTCTTCCGCGGCGATGGAAACTCCTCAGCTGCAAATCAGGGGTCGCCCTACGTTCCGCTTGATAGCTGGATCTATCCCGCGTTTGACCGCCTTGCCGCACTGGGTGTGATTGATAGCGGATTTGCAGGGATGCGCCCTTGGACGCGGAATGAGTGCGCGCGCCTCGTGAATGAAGCTGCCGAAAAAGTAGACGAGCAACTGAGTGGCGGGCCTGAGGCAGAGAAGATATATCGCCTGCTCGAAACGGAATTTCGCGACGAAATCGAAGGAAGGGGCGGAAACGGACGTTTTCGCGGGCGGGTCGAATCTGTTTACGCGCGAGTTACAGCAGTCTCCGGAGAGCCTCTCACAGACGGCAATCACTTTGGGCAGACGGTGATTAATGATTACGGCCGGCCGTACCAGGAAGGGTTCAACTCCGTCGATGGCTTTTCGGCTTACGCCGTTTTCCGCCGTTAATCGAGTTCGATTGCTCGACGCGTATGTCGGGATGAACTTCGAGAACTGGCAAGTTTCGTTCGGAAAACAAAGCCTGTGGTGGAGCCCCACCCAAGGTGGGCCGTTGATGTTCAGCGACAACGCCGAACCAGTGAACATGTTTCGAATCAATCGTGTTTCGCCGTTCAAACTACCGAGCATTTTGGGTTGGCTAGGGCCGATCCGCGTGGAGTGGTTTCTCGGGCAGGTGGATGGCCATGAGTTTGTATTTCTAACCAACACCGGAGTGACGGGGCAATTCGGCCGTCCGTTAGGTCGGCAGCCATTCCTGCAAGGACAAAAAATTAGCTTGAAGCCTACCCCGAACTTTGAGTTTAGCGTCTCGTCTACGACTGTTTTTGCAGGTGGTCCGGGCGCGCTGACTTGGCACACTTTTTTGAAAAGCTACTCTCTCGGGAATGCTCCCACCCAAGGTGGCGTTGGTGATCCCGGGGATCGGCGCTCGGGTGTTGACTTCAGCTACAGGGTTCCCGGGCTTCGAAAGTGGTTGACATTCTACGGCGATGCTTTTGATGAAGACGAGTTTTCTCCCCTGGGCTACCCCCGCAAGTCTGCGATCAGAGGGGGCATATATATGCCTCGGATTCCAGGGATTTCTAAGCTTGACCTACGGGTGGAAGGTGGGTCGACGGTACCTCCGGATTTCCCGAGCTGTAATGGATGCTTTTACGTGAACGCTGAATATCCGGACGGTTCTTACATGAACCTAGGCAATCTCGTCGGCAGTTGGTTGGGGCGTGCTGGGCAGGGCGAGCAGGCTTGGAGCACGTACTGGCTCACCCCTCGCAACAAGATTCAGTTCCAGTTGCGGCATCAGAAGGTGGACGGAGATTATTTGCCACAGGGAGGGACGCTGAACGACGGCGGCGTAAATGTGGAGTTTCAACTCACGCCCGAAGTGACTGTGTCGGGATCAGTACAGTACGAGAAGTGGAATTTTCCGGTTCTGGCGCCCGCGGCGCAATCGAACGTGACAACTTCCTTGCAACTCACGTTCTGGCCTCGTAATTGGGGTTTGCAAGCTCACTAGGAGACTGAAATTGGCTTACAGAACGGGCATTTCGCTTAGAGTCAATGAGCTGAGCCGGGTTAGATCAACCGAGTAGAAAGGGAAGAAAGTGGGGCAGACGGGAGCAAAACCACAGGCCGACATCGCTCCGCAATTGCACGTGGAGCAAGTACTGCCGGGCGAGTCCGCGACAACATCCCGCGAATTGCTTATCGTATGGCTCCGCCTGCTTTGGAGTGAGCGGCGCTTTATAGGCAGGGCGATTCTTGCTGGCATGCTCTTTGGCACTCTTCTAGCCTTCCTCCTGCCCAAGCGCTACGAGTCCTCAGCTCGATTGATGCCCCCGGACAGCCAGTCGGCCTCCGGCATGGCCATGCTCGCTGCAATGACGGCGCGAACGGGAAATGGAATTGGGGCGATCGCCGGCGACCTCTTGGGTCTCAAGAGCACAGGCGCACTGTTCATTGGAATATTCCGCAGTCGAACCGTCGAAGAGCGCTTGGTGCAGCGCTTCGACCTCAAGAAAGTGTATTCTGCCCAACTCGATGAAGATGCATGCCTTGCACTTGCAGAAAACACGGTTATTTCAGAAGACCGCCAGAGCGGGATTATCACAATTACCGTGACTGACCACGATCCGAAGCGGGCTGCGTCGATCACGCAGGCCTATCTTGAAGAGCTGGACCGTTTGGTTGCGGAGCTCTCCACATCATCGGCGCGCCGTGAACGCGTTTTTCTGGAGGAGCGACTCAAGGCGGTCAAGCAGGAAATGGATCTGGCGTCACGCAACTTCAGTCAGTTTGCGAGCAAGAATCTTGCGATCGACATCAAAGAGCAGGGCAAGGCCATGGTTGAGGCAGCGGCCAGGCTCGAAGGGGAATTGATTGCAGCAGAATCGGAACTGAAGGGGCTTCAAGAGATCTATACATCCAATAACGTTAGGGTACGCTCTGTTCAGGCGCGTATCTCTGAGCTGCGTAGGCAACGCGAAAAATTGGGCGGCACAGCAAATGACTCAAGCGGGTCCCACACGTCCGGGCGAGACCAGTCACCGTATCCCTCGATCCGCACCCTGCCAATACTCGGTGTCACTTACGCGGACCTGTATATGCGTACAAGAATTCAAGAAACTGTATATGAAATGCTGACGCAACAGTACGAATTGGCCAAGGTTCAGGAGGCGAAGGAGACGCCGAGCGTCAAGGTGCTGGACGCACCCATTATTCCTGAGAGGAGGTCTTTCCCTCCGCGAAAAATCGTTGTAATTCTCTGCGGGTTTCTTGCGTTTGCTGTGAGCTCCGTGTGGCTTTTGGGCAGCGCACGTTGGGACCAGTTGGATCCTCACGATCCGGGCAAGGTTTTTGCGCAAGAAGTTTTCCAGACGTTGAATGCGACAATGCCTTGGGCGACACCAAATGGCTCGCGCCTCCATGCGGTGACTCACAAGGTTTGGTCGCGGCTGGCTCGGCAAAATGACTCTACGAAAGAAGCAGAAGGGTCACAGAAGTAGTCGTAAGATGTTGAATTTGGATATGTTAAGTGAAAAGAGGCCCTGTGGCTGACGGGGCGAAGCTGTATCTGGTTAAAGAGGATTTGAGCCGAAAATGACCACTTTGATTACTCCGCTCAACGATCTTTCCCCGGCGGCTCTGTTGCCTTCGTCGTACCTGGAGGAGCATTGGTACGCGGCCTATACCTGCGCCAATCACGAGAAGCGTGTCGCGGCTGAACTCCAAGCGCGAGCCGTTGAGCATTTCCTTCCACTTTACAGCTCTTTTCGCCGCTGGAAAGATCGACGCATACACTTGAGTTTGCCGCTTTTCCCAGGATACGTCTTCGTGCGGCTCGCCCTGCGCGAGAAGCTCCGTGTGCTTCAAATCCCGGGTCTCGTCCGCCTGGTGAGTTTCAACGGCCAACCATTCGCGCTACCCGATGACGAGATGGATATGTTACGTTCAGGATTAGAGGAGCAGTTACGGTTCGAGCCACACCCTTATATAACTGCTGGCCGTCGAGTCCGGGTTAAGAGTGGCCCACTGTCAGGATTTGAGGGTATTGTGGTGCGGCGTAAAGGGAGATCTCGTTTCGTTTTATCACTCGAGGCAATTCAACGTTCCATTGTCGCAGATTTGGATGCCGCCGACCTTCGGCCGATCTTTCAGAAGAGTTGCGGCGGATAGACGCGATTCATCGAAACTCACACAAAAATGCTGACGCGCGAGAACAGAGACTCGATGGGACTTCCTACATCGGGGGAGAGGGTATTTAACGCGAATCCCTCACTGGGGACGTTTATGACGCGGTTTGAGTTGCTCCGGGTCACACTCAGGCGGACAGGAACACCTCTTTCGATCAACCAAAAGATCTTTCGGGCCGCCGCACTGATTGGGTTATGTACAGTTGTTGCAAAGCTAGCTTCTACTGCTAAAGAATTATCGGTAGCCCAATGGTTCGGCCGCACCGACAGTTTGGATGCCTTTCTGATTGCTTTCTTACTGCCCTCTTTTGTCGTTGGCATCGTCGCCGGTTCAATCAACAACGCCCTAATTCCTGTATTCATCGACGTTCGTGAAAAACTTGGTCAAGAGACAGCACAGCGATTGTTCTCAAGCGTATCGGTCTTAACCGTAGCAACGCTAATCGGCGCATCTGTCCTGATTGCTTTGCTTGCTCCCTACTATCTACCACTTCTGGGCTCTGGGTTCAGTCCAGCTAAGTTGATCTTGACACGACGAATTCTTTATCTACTTTTGCCATTTGTTGTTCTGAGTGGAGCCGTAAGCGTTTGGTCCGCTGTGTTGAATGCGGCAGAACAGTTCATCTTGCCGGCGCTTACTCCCGCGATAACAGCGGTCGCAATCATCGCCCTGCTATTTCTGGGAGCTAATAAGTGGGGCGTCTTCTCATTAGCGGCGGGGACTGTAGTCGGCCAGCTTGGGGAAGCTGCATGGCTCGCGAAAGCGTTGAAAATGAGCGGCATGCGCATTAGGCCCTCTTGGGCCGGCGCAGATTTACATGTGCGCAGGGTGGTCGTCCAGTGTGTTCCGTTGGCTGCCGGTGCATTTATTTCCGGCGGAACAATATTAGTCGACCAATCTATGGCAACAATGCTCGCGCCGGGGAGTGTCGCCGCCCTCAGCTATGCTAATAGAGTAACCGGTGTCATTCTGGGGATAGGTACCATGGCTCTCGGCAGGGCTGTTCTGCCTTATTTTTCTGGATTGGTTGCGAGAGAGGACTGGACTGGCTTCCGGCACACTATGCGAACCTATTCCCGCTTGACTGCGGGGGTAACATTCCCGATTATGATCTTATTGTTTCTGTTTGCTAAACCTGTTGTCAGGATGCTGTTTGAGCGCGGTGCATTCACTAGCGCGGACACTGCTGTGGTGGGCCCTGTATTGGCATTCTACTCGATTCAGATTCCATTCTATGCGCTTGGTATTCTCTCAGTAAATGTTCTGTCCTCCGTTAAGCGAAACGATGTTCTTTTTTATGTCGCCGGTCTCAACATAGTCTTAGATGTTATCCTGAATCTTGTCTTGATGAAGACGATGGGGGTTGCCGGCATCGCCCTGTCGTCCTCGCTAGTTTCCTTTGTTTCGTTACTATTCGTCGGTATATTTGTGCTGCGAATGATGAAATCTGGTGAGCAGGCTGCCCTGAGAATCCCTAATCGTCACCAGGAATTGGTTGTGGACCGAATGGGCGCGATTAATTCAGAGTCCGAAAAATGACTGAAAATGTACGCGTGCAGGCAACGCTCGACGAGTTAACTTATGACTACACATTTACAGTGTTTACGCCAACGTTCAACCGCGACCGCACCCTCCACCGCGTTTATGAAAGCCTTAAGGCGCAAACCTTCCGGGCCTTTGAATGGTTGATAGTGGACGATGGATCGACCGACGCTACAGCGGAACTCATCCAACAGTGGAAATCACTGGCGACTTTCCCAATTCGCTACTACTATCAACCAAACTCAGGTAAGCCCGTAGCTATCAACAAAGCGGTCTCGCTCGCAAGAGGGCAATTCTTCCTGATAGCAGATTCTGATGACGCCTTCCTGCCAACGACGTTACAGCAATTTCTATTTCATTGGAATTCGATTCCGGAAGGACAAAGAGAGTTCTTCAGTGGAGTGACTTGTCTCTGTCAAGACGAAAACGGTAAGCGAGTTGGGATGAAGTATCCCTTCGACCCTACCGATTCCAATCTACTGGAAATCCACTATCGATATCGAGTTCGCCAGGAACAGTGGATTATGTGCCGGACAGATATTATGAAGGAATTTCCTTTTCCCGAAGTTCCCGGGGAGAAATATGTCCTCGAGGGAGTGGTATGGTTCAAGATCGCGAGAGAATATAGGTCGCGCTTCGTGAACGAAATGCTCAGAATTTACTGCCAGGGAGAAGATAATCAGATATCTAGAAACCCCATCAACTCTCATATGTTAACTACTGTGTACTATTTACACTTGATGAACAAAGATTTGGATTGGTTTCTCTATGCGCCGTTCTCATTCTGGCGTGGGGCGGTTGTCTACGCGCACTTTTCGTTTGTAATTAAAAATCCCTGGATCGCCCAGTGGCGAGGACTCACTAACTGGAAGGCCCGGCTGCTGTGGCTGACAGGTGTAGTCCCAGGTTATTTCTTAGCCAAAAGGGATATCTGGCGCACAGGAACCGAAATAGCGCTTTCCGACCGCCCTGTTGTTGAGGCCGCGGAAAGGCGAAGTCAGGGCGCGTCTAACGAGACTTGCGACTGAAGATGGCGGAACACGAATGCGTATAACGCTAGTAATTTCGTCTCTTGGGCTTGGAGGAGCGGAACGGACAATGGCCGGGTTGGCGACCCTTTGGGCGGAGCAAGGCAATGAAGTCTCGCTACTAACTTTCGAGGGTTGTGATGCACCACCACCTTCCTATTTTATTCATTCGTCAGTAAAAATCCGAAGGCTCGAATTGGTGACAGCGTCACATCACTTCGTCACTGGCTTGTTCCGAAATCTTTGGAGAATCTGTGTGCTTGGTCGCGCCATTCGTGACTCGCAACCAGACGTTGTAATTAGTTTCGTTGACACTACGAATGTCCTGACGCTTGCTGCAACCCGCTGGTTGCGCCGACCCGTTATCGTCTCCGAGCGGACTGATCCCTCTCAGCATGACATTGGCCCAGTTTGGAATCTCCTGCGTCGGCTTGCTTATCCGTTCGCCCAAGCGCTAGTCTGCCAAACCGGGACGATTCTTGAGCGATTCCAGTGGGTGACCAGTGCGAGAGGGTTCGTCATTCCAAATTTGGTCTCCATTCCTGTCGCATATAGGGTCCGCAATACCCAACAGCCCAGGAACACCGCGGGCCACACCCTGGTTGCTATGGGACGTCTGGTGCCGGAAAAGGGATTCGACTTGCTGTTGAACGCATTCTCGTTGATTGCGAATCGCCACCCCACTTGGTCGCTCATGATTCTCGGCGATGGTCCGTTGCGGACAGATCTCGAAACACAAGTCAGCGCTCTTAAGTTGGCAGACCGCGTTCGTTTGGCTGGTATTACCTCGGAACCGTTTTACGCACTGTGCAGTGCAGATCTGTTCGTGCTTCCTTCCCGGTTTGAAGGCTTCCCCAACGGTCTTTGCGAAGCAATGGGCTGCGGTTTGCCTGTAGTTAGTTTTGACTGTCCGTCTGGCCCCCGGGACATAATTCGCCACGGCGTGGACGGGATTTTGGTGCCCCCCGAAGACACGAGTGCTTTGGCCAGCACCTTGGATCACCTGATGAGTGATGAATTGGAACGAGTGCGGTTGGCTGCAAGCGCACCAGATGTTCTGGATCGCTTTAGCCCTGAGCGAGTACTTGCCCTCTGGGATGATCTCTTCGACGAGGTGGTAATGCGAGGACGGACTCCGCCCCAAGGAATCTCGATAGATACTGACTCGGTTCAGCCGGATGTCCCGGTGGGTGTTAAAGACGGATCGGAATCAGTTCCCTCAACTAACATTCGTACTCAGGCTGAGGCAGGGAACTGAGGGAATCCAAATTGTCGACCGATATCGTTCTCAATGATGGTCAAGAACTCAGAGTCGGCGGGTCGGCCACCCGATTTGCATTCGGGAAGAATTGGCGGCGTTTTCTCAAGTATCTGGATGAGGAGCGGATTGTCGAGGCAGAAAGGTCACTTTGCACTATGCTCGAGGTCAAAGACCTCAGAGGAAACTCATTTCTCGATATCGGGTGCGGAAGCGGGTTGTTTTCCTTGGCTGCGATGAGGCTTGGAGCTGATAGAGTCTACTCTTTCGATTACGATCCCCAGAGTGTCGCCTGTACGCAAGAATTGAAGCGCCGATATTTTTCCGACGCTCATGGTTGGACGATTCAACAGGGCAATGTTCTGGATCTGGCCTTTCTATCCACTCTGGGGCAGTTTGATGTCATCTATTCCTGGGGAGTACTCCACCATACGGGCAACATGTGGGAGGCACTGGAAGGCGTGGCCCCACTGGTAGCCTGCAAGGGGAAACTTGTCATTGCACTTTACAACGATCAGGACGTCTACTCTCGCGCTTGGAAAGCAATCAAGATACGGTACAACCGAGGACCTCGTTGGCGTTTGTTGATCATCCCGATCTTTGTTTCCTACTTTGCAGTAAGGGGTTTCATCAAAGACGTGTTGATCTTGCGCAAGAATCCCCTGACTCGTTATCAGCAGGTCAAACAGTCGAGGGGTATGGCTTATTTTACGGATCTGCTGGATTGGTTAGGTGGCTACCCATTCGAAGTCGCGAAACCAGAAGCCATTTTAGATTTCTTCCTATTAAAAGGCTTTAAACTTGTGAAACTCAAGACTGCAGACAAGGGTCACGGAAACAACGAGTACGTCTTCCTCAAATGTGCGGAATAACGGGTTTCATAAGCAACGAATGTTTGACTTCATCCGAATTGCAGTTCCGGGTGAAGTCGATGTCCGACCAACTCGTCCACCGTGGTCCGGATGACTCGGGCACATGGGTAGATCCAACTAGGGGGGTTGCTCTCGGTTTCCGGCGCCTTTCCATCGTTGATCTATCTCCCGCGGGTCACCAGCCGATGGCGTCAGCTTCCGGAAGATACGTCATCGTGTTTAATGGAGAAGTCTACAATTTTCCCGAGCTGCGTCGAGAGCTAGAATCTAAAAACCATTTCTTCCGCGGTCACTCCGACACGGAAGTGATGCTGGCCGCGATTAGCGAATGGGGACTCGATGCAGCGGTTCGACGATTTATTGGAATGTTTGCCTTTGCACTCTGGGATTGCCAGGAACAATCTCTGCATCTGGTGCGTGACCGCCTCGGGATCAAACCTCTGTATTACGGATGGAGCGGCAACACTTTTCTTTTTGGCTCCGAGCTGAAAGCCCTGCGAGTAAATCCAGCCTTTTCCCCTGAAATAGATCGCGATGCGCTGGCGCTTTTCTTCCGATATCAATACATTCCCCAACCGTATTCGATCTACAAGGGAATTCAAAAACTGCGGCCTGGCTCCGTTCTAATTATCCATAAGAGTAACTATTCCTCACATGGTGAAGCTCGTCTGCATACTTATTGGTCCGCTAGGGATGTCGCGGAGCAAGGAGTGAAAGACCCTTTCCTCGGAACAGAGCAGGACGCTATTGGAGAGTTCGACGCGCTGCTGAGAGATGCGATACGCCTACGCATGATTGCGGATGTTCCTCTTGGCGCGTTCTTGTCGGGGGGCATGGATTCCTCGACCGTCGTTTCTCTGATGCAAGCTCAGAGCAACAAGCCTGTGAAGACTTTCACGATCGGTTTCTATGAGGACGCATACAACGAGGCAAAATACGCCAAGCAGGTCGCTGCACATCTCGGCACCGACCATACGGAACTTTACCTGACGCCGGAACAAATGTTCGAGGTCATTCCTAAGATCCCCGACCTGTATGATGAACCATTTTCGGATTCTTCCCAGATTCCCACGTTTCTCGTGTCTGCACTCGCTCGACAGCAAGTGACAGTCAGCCTTTCCGGAGACGGTGGTGATGAGTTGTTCGGGGGTTACGACCGCTACTTTCTAGGTCGGTCCATTTGGGAAAAGGTAGGTTGGCTGCCGCATGGGGTTCGCCATTCTGCTTCATGGGCTATGTGCCAAATGACCCCTAAGAACTGGAGTCGCTTGTTCAACTTGATACGACCGTTGCTTCCCGCTCGGTTCGGGGCGGAATTACGTGGAAACCGGATGCATACGATCGCAGAAATGTTGGCAGCCAAAAACCAGGAAGAGTTCTACAAGCAGTTGGTTTCATGTTGGAAACGGCCAGCGGAACTCGTTCTTGGGGCAGAGGAACAGACAACCATCCTCACCGATGTAAACCACTGGGCAGATCTCCCCAGTTTTCTCCAACGAATGATGTTTCTGGATCTGGTGACCTATCTGCCAGACTGCATCCTTACCAAAGTAGACCGGGCCAGCATGGGTGTAAGCCTAGAGGCTCGCGTGCCCCTTCTTGACCATCGTGTGGTCGAATTCGCTGCACGAATCCCAGTTGATCTAAAGGTTTACTCAGGAAAAGGGAAACAACTGCTTCGCCAACTGCTATATCGCTATGTTCCGAAGGAACTTGTGGAGCGACGGAAAATGGGATTTGGCATCCCCCTAGGAGTTTGGCTGCGAGGGCCGCTTCGGGGTTGGGCGGAAGATCTTCTTGATAATAAACGAATGCAGCTAGAGGGCTACCTGCGGCCAGAACCTATACGAAGAATATGGGCAGATCATCTCGCGGGCGATCGAGACTGGGGCTATTATCTGTGGACTGTTCTGACATTTGAATCATGGCTGGATCGTTGGATGGGATGCGATGTCCGAAGGCCTCAGACGACTTCTCAACTCGTCCTTCAATGAACCCAGGTCGCAAGAAGATACTATTCCTAATACCTTTTTTCACTGCTGGAGGGGCTGAACGCGTCCTGTTAATCCTTCTGCGTCACTTGGATCGACGTTTCTTCGAACCCCATCTTGGGCTTTTGCAGGCGAAGGGTGAATTTATTGCAGATATTCCCAAGGATGTAGTCGTCCATGAGTTGAAAGTCTCCAGAGTACGTTACGCCGTGCCCCGGATTGTAGGTTTGGTATGGAACATTCGGCCACATACGATCCTGTCCACTCTTGGGCATTTGAATCTCGCGCTGATGCTAAGCACACGATTCCTTCCTCGTGGCACCAGATTGCTCATTCGTGAATCCACAACTGCAAAGACCTCATTCTCGAAGGAGATGCGGCACCCAAAAGTATGGGAGTGGTTCTATCGGCATCTATACAAACGGGCTGACAGGATCGTTTGTCTTTCTGATTCGATGTTGTACGATCTAGTTGACCATTTTGCGATTCCCCGGGAGAAGTTAGTGCGCATCTACAATCCGGTCGATATCGATAGGATGCGCGAATTAGCAGAGAGGGGGGGAAATCCCTATTTTGGTTCTGGTCCCCATCTCGTCGCAGCAGGGCGACTTTCCAGGGAAAAGGGCTTTGACGTTCTTCTCGACGCCATGCCCCCGCTTCTTGAGCGGTTTCCGAACGCTCAGCTGACACTCTTGGGGGACGGGCCCGGTCGTGCAGACCTGACAGACCAGGCTAAGAGGCTTGGTTTGACTGAAAAGGTGCACCTCCTCGGCTTCCGACCCAATCCTTGGCCGTACTTCAAATATGCGGACCTATTTGTCCTCCCGTCTCGATATGAAGGGATGCCGAACGTTTTGGTTGAAGCTCTCGTTTTGGGAGTACCAGCGGTTGCCACGGATTGTTCAGGCGGGATTCGCGAGATTGCCGAGTTCAGTCCGTGCGTCTTACTCGTTCCTAGTGAAAACGTTGACTCCCTCGCACATGCGCTGATTTCAAAGTGTACTGCGCCCCGAGATTTCGGTGAGCAAGCTGAAAAATCAAAGGATTTGCTGAGCAGATTTGGATTGCAGAGAATTCTTACTGAATACAGCTCACTACTCTCGAACTGAGTAATCCGGTCTTGGGACTTTCCATAGTTCCGGTACCTCAAACATCCGTATGATTTCATTTGTTTCGTTCCTAGGCATTATTGCCCTTCTCCTCCTATCGGTCACAAGGAGGAGGATTCTTATCATTTGTGCTTTCTATGTTTACTACGGGCTCGCGACAGTCATGAATCCAGACAGCGTTCTGACTCTGGGCGGCCTGACAGTTTATCGGATGCTTTATATCATCCTTCTTCTCTCAATCGGTGTACGCATTTTTCAGGATAATCATTTTCTCTTGCGCGTTCACAGATGGCCGCTCGCATCGTTTCTGCTTCTTTTGTTCGTTATGGCAGTTTCGGCCTTCTATTCGCCATCCAATACCGTGCTGTCGATTAGCGAACCCACGAGCTTTTTCGCTCGCGCCATCGTCATTTCGCTGTTTTGGCTTGCTGCTTCCCACATTCAGGAAGAAAACGATTTGTTGATATTTGCAGGCACTACCGTTCTTGTATCAGTGGTTTTATCAACATGGGTGATATGGACTGCAGGACAGGGACAGTTTGCAGCCTATCGAGGCGGAGGCCTGGTCAATGAGAACTATGTCTCAATGTTTGTGCTTGCAGGAGCCATACCACTAATCAACGCGATTTTTGCGCAGAAGATTCGTCTTTTGAATCTCCTCTTCCTAGCCGTTTTGATGTTCGTGATGCTTGCAGCTTTGATCCTTGCCTCACGGGGGATGATTGCGGCTGTCGTAGCAGCCGCAATCATCATGGCGCTTCGGCTGCGTCGCAGCCTAGGATCACGAAAGACTTTGGCCGTGGGTTTTGTAGTGGCGCTTGTCTTCTGTGGAACCTTGTTCCTGCCTGGCGCTGGAAACCTTCTTTCACGCATAGAGAGCGGAGACCTTGTCACGTTGAACGAACGCATCTATGTTTGGTCATATTCCCTTACGTACTTCTCCAGGGCCAGCCTGGTTAAGATTATCTTCGGAGGGGGGATGTCATCGAGCGCAAGCACAATCAGCCCCATGATGCCAGGGGTTGAGAACTACCATAACGTTTATTTGTTATGGCTGATGGAACAAGGCATCTTGGGGCTAACCGCATTTCTGGTGTTCTTATGTTTTGTCACGCGCCTAACTCTGAAATCTTCTCATTCACTCAAGAATGTATTGGTGGGTTGGCTCGCATACCTTCTGGTGGCTGGACTGAGTGCTACGATGTCAGATGATCACGCTTTCTGGATTTTTTTGGGAGTTTTGGTGGGTGCGAGCTCCCAGGCGGGAAGCCTGCATCTCGAGCCCTCACTGCAAGGCGTGAAGAAACCCTTTGAATTTTCACCTTCTGGTGCGTAGCTCGAGTCGCATAAGAGTGTCCTGGAGATCGATCGCGACGTGGCGTTCACGCGTGCTTTCACATGCCAGCATAAGTCAACGCCGGGTCGTTCATGAAAGTAGCTCTCGAAGACAGTGCCAGTTAACTTCCTTCACAGTTTGCTTCATCGCGTAGAGACCGGATGGGATCCCATCCCACGTGGGTACGCAGAGCGCTATTCACGAACCGCATGGGATGAACAACGCGAGCTGAGCATCGGACGCATTGAGGCGCTGGCCGGGAATCTCAAAGGGAAACGCGTCCTTGACCTGGGGGCTGGGCCAGGACAATACAGTGTGCTTATGGCCCAGCGGGGAGCGCGCGTTACATCTCACGACATCAGCCGTCAGTATCAACGGATAGCACGGACCAGAGCCGAAGCGGCTGGCGTCAAGATAGAGTTCTCCTTGGGGTATTTGGAAACAGCGAGGAAGTTCGGCCCAGAGTCGTTCGACTTGGTGTTTTGTCGGATGTGCTGGTATTACTGTCGAAGCGATCGAAAGTTCGCCAGTCTCGTTTATTCGCTAGCTAAGCCAGGTGGCATCGGCTATGTCGAATGTAACACTCCTGCATTCTCCAAGCCTCGAGGCTTCTTGCGGTTACAACACTGGTTGAATGCCTATTTTTCGTGGAAAATCGGCCATCCGATGCCTCCTCACGGACGAATGGCAAAGCTCATTCAGAATTATCCGATTGAGCGGCTGGAGCTGGACTATTCTTCGGAATTAGTTGACGTCGTACTTTTTGTAAAAGGCAAATCTTCCGCCAAGCGATCGCCTGCGGATTTCGTAGGCCTCCTATAGCGCGCCATTCCCCAGCAGGTTTGAAGAAAGGAGGCTCACACAGCAAGCGCATTCTTGCAAGGGAGAAAGGTCAAGTATGAAACCTCAATACCTTATCCGGTTTGACGATATCTGTCCAACGATGAACTGGAAGATCTGGGTGCAAGTGGAGGAGATCCTTTTGGAATCCGAAGTGAAGCCAATTCTGTCGGTCATTCCGGACAATCAGGATGAGACGTTGAAAGTAAGCCAGCCAAGAACCGACTTTTGGGATGAAGTGAGACTCTGGCAAAGCCGTGGATGGACGATTGGACTACACGGGTATCAGCATCTTTATGTGACACGGGATTCGGGAATCGTGGGGATCAACAAATTCAGCGAGTTCAGCGGCTTGTCTCGTGCGGATCAACTCTCTAAGCTTCGGGCTGCACTGAACATCTTCTGTCGGGAGAGAATTCGCCCGGACCTTTGGGTAGCGCCTGGTCATTCCTTCGACCAATTAACCTTGGATGTCCTGAATGAGCTCGGAATCCACTGCATCAATGATGGTTTTTCCTTCTTTCCGTATCGAGACCATTTCGGAATGTTTCGGATTCCACAACAGCTCTGGCGGTTCCGAAGAATGCCATTCGGAGTTTGGACAGTTTGCTGCCATTTCAACAAATGGGGCACACAAGACATCGCAAAGTTTCGGATGGATCTCCAGCGCTTTCACTCTTCCATCGCAAATCTCAAGGATGCCGTCTCTTCCTTTGCCAATCGCCGGAGCAATTGGATTGACGAGTTCTATGCAAGTCTGCACCTGATTGCGCTCAAGACCTTCCGAGTGGCCGACTCAACACAGTGAGGGTACTTCATTCTGACGGCGCCTTCTGCCGTATCTAACAAACGCTATGCATGAACAATCTGTCCTGGACAGCACGGCGCCGCGAATCCGCGTCGTCCATCTGATTACCAGTCTTTGCTTCGGCGGGGCGGAGCAGCAATTGAAACAGCTTGTGCTGGCGAGCGATTGCCGGCATTTTGAGCACTTCGTGATCAGCATGAGTGATCTCGGTTCGATCGGTGAGGATCTTCAGTCGGTCGGACTCAAGGTGCACTCTCTCGGGATGACACGTGGAAAACCCTCGCTTGCGGGTATTATCCGCTTAGTCCGCTTTCTTCGGCAGATCAAGCCGGATGTTTTCCACTGCTGGCTTTACCATAGTTGCTTGTTGGGTATCCTGGCGGGACGATTCGCGAGGATTCCGAAGGTCGTCTGGTGCCTTCGCTCAGCCAACGAGCAGCTTCTCGGGTATCGCCTTCAGACTCGTGCGGTTGTGAAGTTGTGCGGAATATTGTCCCGCTTTCCCGATGCAATCGTTCTAAACTCTGAGTCGGGAAGATCACTCCACACGAGATGGGGCTACTATCCCCGCAGGATGCAAGCCATTCCGAATGGGGTTGATCTCGACTTATTCAGACCGAATCCTTCCGCCCGCCTTTCTGTTCGGGAAGAGCTCGGCATTCCAAGTGGAACGCTGCTGATCGGCCTAGTGGCGCGCTTCCACCCTATGAAGGATCACAATACCTTTTTTTGTGCGGCACAACGGCTACGCTCGCGTCTTGCGAATTCACACTTTGTGCTTGCGGGTAGTGGAGTTAGCACCGAAAATCCGGAGTTATTAGACTTGGTCCGACGGCGCAAACTACAAGCAGTCGTTCACCTTCTGGGCCCGCGCTTTGACATTCCTAGGCTCACGGCGGCACTCGACATCGCCTGCCTTTCCTCCTCGAGTGAGTCTTTCCCGAATGTCATTTGTGAAGCCATGGCGTGCGGTGTCCCTTGCGCCGTCACGAATGTCGGCGATGCTAGCCGCATCGTCGGAGACACTGGAAGAGTGGTCCCGTCACGGAATCCAGAAGCGTTGGCGCAGGCACTCTTTACGCTCCTTGAAATGCCACCAGGACAGCGAACCAATCTTGGACAAAAAGCTAGAGAGCGGGCGAAGGTGTTCTCGTTTGAGCGTGCCGTCAGCGCATACGAAGCGCTTTACACTTCCTTGGTCGAACGAATCATGCCTCGAAATCTTCGCGCCGACACCATCGGAAGACCTGATTCTGCACAACAGTTTCGAACGAAAAAGACGAACAGCTCCATGGCCAAAAAGCAGGAGATCCCGCGGACTAACCAAGCTCTAATCTAAGACGGAATTAATGATGTAGGAAACCCCCGGCTGCATGCCATAGATCGACTTTAGCCGCACCGGGTCGCAAATACTTGTGCTCCCATGAGCCTCAAAGACAGAATTCCCTGGCAGATAAAGTTGGCTTCGAAAATAGTGCTAGCCCGCCTGCCTGTCCCCTACAGCGTATGGAAGATGCTGTCCGCGTTTGAACACGGTGGGATGGAGCGTCCGGAATATGCTCTTGAAGTTTTTGAACGACACTGGCAGCGCGTCCATTTCGAACGCAAGGAACAGGGTGGGTTTGTCGCATTAGAACTTGGGCCAGGGGACTCTTTGTTTTCAGCGCTTATCGCCAAGGCGTTCGGCGCATCGGTTACGTACTTGGTGGACGTCGGCTCTTTTGCCGTTTCAGACTTGGAGAGCTATCGCCGAGTCGCGCAACTGCTTGAATCTCGTGGATTTTCCCTGCCGGAGTGTGCAAAGGCTAGTACTTTGGAAGAATTGTTGGCTGCCTGCTCGACGAGCTATCTGACCGGCGGCTTGTCTTCGCTTCGTGAAATCTCTTCGGCCTCTGTGGACTTTGTCTGGTCTCAGGCCGTTCTCGAGCATGTGCGGCGAGATCATTTCTTGCCACTCCTTTGTGAATTGCGGCGGATCCAGAAGCCTGCAGGTGTTTCGTCACACAGGATCGATTTGAAAGACCATCTCGGCGGAGCGCTGAATAACCTACGGTTTGCGCCCGCTGTATGGGAATGGGATTTCATGACGAAGTCAGGATTCTATACGAACAGAATTCGGTACACGGAGATGCTCGGCTTAATGTGCGAAGCTGGGTTTCAAACCCAAGTGTTGGATGTTGATCGTTGGCGAAATCTCCCAACCCCACGTAAGGGCCTGGCTGATCCCTTCTCTTCATTGTCTTCTGATGAGTTAAGTATTTCGGGCTTCGACGTCCTACTCCATTGAGACTCCTATTCTTGGTAACGGAAGACTGGTACTTCGTTTCGCATCGAATGCAGCTCGCTCGCGCAGCGCGACGTGCAGGTGCAGAAGTGCTGGTCATGACTCATCTGACTGAGTTCCGTCACACGCTCGAGAGACAAGGATTCAAGGTAATTCCCTGGCGGATTTCGAGGCGCAGTCTGAATCCACTCCGAGAGCTTTATGCTTTTTTTCAAGTTATGAGAGCGTACAGACACGAACGACCGGATCTTCTGCACCACGTTGCATTGAAACCAATCGCTTATGGAGGCTTGGCAGCGCGGTTTTGCGGCGGAGCGCCGTCGGTGAATGCGATTGCGGGCATGGGTCACGTGTTCACGAGCTCCAAATGGCGAATGCACTTGCTGGGGCGCGGACTCATGACGCTTCTTCGCATCTCACTTGGTGGCAAGAACGCAAGGACTGTCCTTCAGAATTACGAGGACCAGTCACTCTTAACAAAGGAGGGAGTAGTACCACTCTCGAAGACCGCTGTTATTCGTGGCACAGGTGTGAACGTGAAACACTTTGTGCGCGAGCCGGAACCCACCGGCACACCAGTTGTCTTATTGGCTTCCCGGATGCTCTGGCAAAAGGGTATTGGGGACTTTGTGAAGGCGGCTCGGCTGCTGTCCGCGCAAAATGTAAGTGCACGATTTGTGTTAGTCGGGAAGCCTGACCCCGAAAACCCCGGTTCGATTCCGGAGGCGCAGTTAGTTGCGTGGACAAGGTCCGGTCTCGTTGAATGGTGGGGATACCAGGACGATATGGCAAAGGTCCTTGCCCAAGCCAACGTTGTCTGTCTTCCTTCCTCGTACGGTGAGGGGGTACCCAGGGTCTTAATCGAGGCGGCGTCCTGCGGACGCGCAATCGTGGCGACCGATGCGCCGGGCTGTCGAGAAATTGTCCGCACCGGGCAGAACGGGTTTCTCGTTCCTCCCCAGGATCCAGAGGCTTTGGCCCAGGCCATAAACACCCTGGTACAAGATCCCATTCTTCGATCCAGTATGGGGGCGTGTGCAAGAGAAATCGCAGTTCGCGAGTTTTCTGAGGAGACCGTTTTCGCCCAAACCATTACGCTATACCGGGAACTGCTAGGGTCTCGCTGGGCTCTTACTTATATTCCGTTTTGCAAAGAAGGCGACATTGGCTCAAGCCTCATAGTCCATGACTGACGGGGGGCCAGGGTTTGTTGGGGGAAGGTTCCTGCAGTGACTCGTATCTTGGTAACCGGTGCAAGCGGCTTCGTGGGCCGAGCTGTGTGCGAAAGGGCATTAAGTCTCCAGATGAACGTCCGCGGTTCACATCGGTGCCCGAGTACGGAATCGCTGGTACGGGCAGGCGTGGAAAAGGTAAAGATCCCATCCGTCGACCGTACCACTGATTGGTCTCGCGCTCTTAGGGGAGTGAGTGTGGTCGTGCATTTGGCCGGGCGGGTACACGTCACCAGTGACAGCGCGACGGACCCTCTGGTGACCTACAGGGAAGTGAATACAGCCGGTACCGAGCGTTTGGCAAGAATGGCGGTCGTTGCCGGAGTCCGGCGGTTTGTCTACGTGAGCACCATTAAGGTGAACGGTGAACAAACGCTCGCCGCACCCTTCACGGAGTCAGACGCTCCCAGACCCGCAGATGCTTATGCGGTCTCGAAGTGGGAAGCCGAGCAGAATCTCCGCAGAATCGAGAGCGAAACTGGGTTGGATGTAGTCATTCTGCGTCCACCGCTAGTCTATGGTGAAGGTGTCGGTGCGAATTTTCGGCGTCTGATCCATCTTGCGGAGATGCGTGTCCCTCTACCCTTGGCGTCAGTCTCTAATCGCCGGAGCTTGATCTACGTGAAAAACTTGGCTGACGCTGTTGTAACCGCTGCCACTCATCCCTCAGCGGCCAATCGAACTTATTTGGTAAGCGACGGCGAAGATGTCTCAACACCAGAACTAATCAGACGCATTGCGAATGCCATGGAGCTGCCCGTCATGATGTTTCCATGTCCACCGCGCTTGGTGGGCATAGCGGGCAAACTAGTTGGCAAGTCAGAGGAGTCGCACCGGTTGCTCACCTCGCTTGCGGTAGATAGCACAAAGATTTGTGTTGAAATCGGCTGGAAGCCTTATTACACGCTGTCAGCGGGGCTTAAGGAGACAGTCGAGTGGTATTTGAAAAGCAATCGGAGAACTCAAGAACTTTCGAGCACCGTGCATAGGCATTCTCCACGTCTTGGGTCCTCTGCCGAGGAGTAGATCTCCCGAATCGCATTACTCGGTGAATTGAAAGAGGTATTCGTTACAAATCTCAGGAAGTTTGCATTTTCCCTCCGTCTGACTTTCACCGAAAGAGGAATGGATGCTCCAACATTTCGTTGAACGGTCTGTCCAGGGAGAAGGAAATACTGACATTAATTGCAAGGAAACGTCAGTTCGTGAGTCCCCTGTAGCTCTTCGTGCGAAACGGATGTTTGATCTAGGCCTCGGAATCTTGCTATTACCTCTGTTCAGTACAGCGATGACGATAATTGCGTTTGCGCTGAAACTTACATCCAAAGGTCCCGTTCTCTATTGGTCGAACCGTGTCGGCCGCAATAACGGGATTTTTAGGATGCCAAAGTTTCGCACCATGAAGATGGATGCCCCTGAGGTTGCCACGCATCTCCTCCGCGATCCGAAGGCACATCTAACTACTATCGGAGCTTTCCTCAGGAAAACAAGTTTCGATGAATTGCCCCAGATTTATAGCATTCTGAAAGGCGATCTCAGCTTTGTGGGGCCCCGCCCAGCTCTGCACAACCAAGATGATTTGGTGGCTCTGAGAACTGAGCGCGGAGTGCACCTACTCCTTCCCGGGCTTACAGGTTGGGCCCAAATCAACGGTCGAGATGATTTGCCTATTCCCGTAAAGGTGGAATATGACTGCGAGTACCTGCGAAAGAGGACGCTTCTCTTCGACATAAGAATTCTTCTCCGAACTATTGCAAAAGTGCTGCGCAGAGAGGGGGTCGTCCACTGACCGAGTGATCGTTGGCGGAAAGAAATCAGATCGAGCGACACTGCTGCGTTGATTATCTGCATTCGATTGTCCAGAAGCTTTAGTGGCGGCGGGCGTTGCATTCGAGCTTCTTGCCAGCTTGATCCCTTTGTACTCCCGCTGGTTCATACGCGAGATGTCCAACGTAAACGCCGTCGCCCGGAAACGGAATGACAGTAAGCGGATAAGGGTTCGATTTAATGACCTTCAAGAATCTGAGCGTCAGACTCATCCTTAATATTTCCCCATTAGTGTGGAACTAATTTCATAATGCTAAAATCAGACGCTCCTGAATTTGTATTGGTGCATCGTCCGTGGTTGATCGCCGCGTTCCAGGCGATTCTCATTTTCTGTTCATTCCTTGGTGCGTGGTTTCTTCGTTTTGACTTTCGTCTGCAGGACAGCACGCTAGTTCTTTCGGCCGCTCCGATCTTGATTGTCATCCGGCTCTTAGCGATCGCCTACTTCCGGCTTCTCCATGGTTGGTGGCGCTATACAGGGGTGAGCGATGCCCTGGATATTGCAAAAGCAATCGCTACAGGATCGGTTTTCTTTTGGATTTTCATGCGTTACATCTTGGGAGTAATGGCGTTCCCACGGTCTGTCTATGTGCTTGAGGCTCTTCTCTCAATGGGTCTCTTGGCTGGCGTTCGGCTGCTTTCGCGTGCACTGGCTGAAGGGCTCTACGAAGATGCGATGCACTTACGACGTGTGATTCTCATTGGCGCTGGATTTGCAGCGCAGCAGATAATCCGAGAAGCGAAAAGGTCTGACAGTGGGTATGCGGTTGTTGGTTGCCTCGACGATGATCCTTCCAAACAGAGACTCAAACTTGATGGCATTCCCATCCTTGGTACTGTCGATCAGTTGGGCGTCGTCTTGAATAGAAACTCGGTCGACGAGGTCTTGATTGCTGTGCCCTCCGCAACGGGTTCCCAAATGCGTCGTTTCATCGAGGTTTGCAATCAGACGAGTGCGAAGTACCGAACTGTTCCAGCGATGAAGGATATTATCGCGGGAAATGTTTCGATCACTCAGCTTCGCGAGGTGAATCTGGAAGATTTGCTTGGACGCGATCCCGTCAAGATCGATCTTTTGTCGGTGCGACAACAAATCAGCGGACAAAGCGTGCTGGTAACTGGCGCAGCCGGCTCGATAGGTTCTGAACTCTGCCGCCAGATACTCGACTACGGCCCAGCGCGTCTTGTCTGTCTCGATCAGAATGAAACAGGATTGTTCTACCTGAACCTAGAGCTTTCAGGGCGCAAGAATGGTGCCGAACTCGTAATGTGTGTTGCCGACATCGGTGATCTTGAGACGATGAAGACGGTACTTGCCGAGAACAAGTCACAAATCATCTTCCATGCGGCGGCGTATAAACATGTGCCACTGATGGAGAAAAACGTAAAAGAAGCGATCAGGAACAATGTGTTGGCGCTCAGTGGTTTTCTGTGCGTGGCAGAAGAGACTGCATGCAAGAATTTCGTGTTAATTTCTTCGGACAAAGCAGTAAACCCAACAAATGTCATGGGCGCTACGAAGCGCGTTTGCGAGCTCATTCTCGCCTCTCGCCAGCCAAACTGTATGCGATGTGTTTCAGTCCGCTTCGGAAATGTATTAGGCTCCAGCGGAAGCGTAGTTCCTGTCCTGCAACAACAGCTGCGCGAAAACCGTCCGCTCACAATCACTCACCCAGACGTGAAGCGATTCTTCATGAGCACACAAGAGGCAGTTGCTCTCGTCCTCCAAGGTTTTGCCATTGGGAGCCATGGAGATATTCTGGTCTTAGATATGGGTCAGCCCGTAAGAATCTTGGATCTAGCTCGAACTCTTATCCGTCTGTCTGGAAAACAAGAGAAGGAGGTCCCGATTCAATATATCGGCCTAAGAGAGGGCGAAAAGTTTCAAGAGGAACTTTTCTATCCAACGGAAGTCGTGAAACCCACTTCCTGCGAAAAGATCAAGCGTATACAGGGAAAGCGGTACACTTGGACCGAAATGCAGAAACACGTGGAAGAGCTACAGCGCTCTCTCTCCATGGATGGAGCAATGTTGGTTCGTAGGCGGCTCAAGGATATTGTTCCTGAATACTCACATCACGAAGAGTATGGTCTTCAAGAAGATGCAGTAGTTCCTGACACTCCGGCTCTTCGCCGCGCTGCCAGCAGTGACTAGCGGTTTGCAAAAAAGACCGCAGGGAAAGCTTGTCTGGGCAATTGAAAAAGTAAGTTGGGCTTCTTATTGGCGGCTAGTGGGGCCCTGCACCGGAAGTGGGCTTCGGTGTGGACAAGCTGAATCGTTTCTCTCATGCTCTGCGAGTGGGATCCGCCGTTCGGTACCATGCCACGAATGCCTTCAGACCGGCTTCCAGCCGCACGGTCGGCTTGTAGCCAAGCAAACGGCCTGCTTTATCGATATTGGCCCAGGTAAGGGGCACGTCTCCGGGTTGAATTGACTGCTTGTCGAGAATTGCATGTTGCCCAGTGACTTGCTCAAGTGCTGCGACGAGCTCGACAAGCTTTATGGGATGCGAGTTGCCCAGATTAAACACCTCGAAGGGCACTAGGGCGCTAGAAGGAGGCTCATAATCAAGAGCTGCAAGAATCCCCGCGACAATGTCATCCACATAGGTATAATCCCGCCCGCTAGAACCATCACCGAAGAAGGGGATAGGTTTACCTGCTTCTAGTAGAGAGAGAAACTTGTGAATAGCGAGGTCTGGTCGCTGTCGCGGCCCGTATACTGTGAAAAAACGCAGACACACCACGCGTAGTCTATGGAGGTGTGAGTATGTGTAGCATAACATCTCACCAGCCAGTTTCGTCGCGGCATAAGGGGAGAGGGGTCTCAACTCCACTTGGTCTTCTGAGAATGGCGTTCGGCTGGATGCACCATAAACTGAACTTGATGAACCGAAAATGAAATGGGGGACGCCGAGTTGGCGGCAGATCTCTAATAGATTGACGGTGCCAGCCACGTTTACCTGTTCGTACAAACGAGGTTGCTCGATGGAAGGTCGCACTCCAGCGCGCGCCGCCAAATGAATCAACACATCGGGCCGAGCGTTTGCCAAGGCCATGCGCACACCCTCGACATCGCAGATGTCTACTTGGGCGAACTCAAACTTCCCTACTCGACGAACGTCCTCAAGGTTAGCCTTCTTCCAGAGAGGTGTGTAGAAGTTATCTAAGTTATCTAAAATCGTAAGGTTCGCTCCACGAAGCAACAATGCTGCCGCAAGATGGGAGCCAATGAAGCCTGCTCCACCAGTCAATGCGATTCGCTTGCCACAGTTAGTCATCTTATTGTGGTCAATCGCAGCCGCTCGACAATTTAGGTAGCGAATGGCCGTATCCTTTCACCATGAGGATTGTCCTTATTGCTGATTCTCGCCGACATCTTGGATTATGGCCAGCGCTCCCTTTCCCATCTCATTTTCTAGTCCTGGTTAAGACGGCTCGTACGCCCTTAACTGAATCTGCTGACATCTGTGCAAGAATCAAAAGTCGACCAGCAATCGACCGCGCTTTAGAATAGTAAACATTAGATAACTGAAGAACAATACAGCTTGTATAGGATATTGCATATCGTGTCGACGGTTCGCAAACAAGCTTCCTCTTAGAACGAGGCAGTCCGTAAACTCAGTTCAGTTCTTCGATTACGTCTAAGATCTCGTCGGGCCTCGACCGTGGCATCTGCCATGACAGTCGGCACAGAGCGTAATCAAATTATGCATCACATCGCCACCGAGCTGGCTCCTCCGTTTTATGTGATGGACCTCCAGGCCTTCCATGGAACCGCACTCTTGGCACCGCCAACCATCTCGTTCGAGCACGCGTGTCCGGACGATTGCGTATTCTTTCAGATCCAGTTTGAGTCGAGGTCGTTTCTGGCGTAGACGCACTGAATTTCTTGAACTTTGCATAATCAAATCTATGGCTGAGTCTCGGCCAGGTTGGCACCCGCCAGAAAATCCGCGCAAATCATCTCCAGGCAGTAACCCCTAGACTTATCGGTTCCAAGCATCAGGCCGGCAGTTTCGAGCGCCTCCTCGATCACAGGCAGCTGGCTTTTGTACACCTTGAAGTAAAGGATCTCGTGTGGTTCGGTCTCCTGCCCGGTCAGGTGCCGCTCGACCTCTTGCTTGAATTCCTCCCTGGGCATCGAGCTGGCCATGTGCACCCAGGGTGCACAATCGAACTTCTGCCCCTCCCTCCGGGCCACCTTCACCAACTCCCGCGCTTTGGTCCATCCCATCAACCTTAGTTCCGGTTTCGCGATCCGCGGTAGATGCTCGTGAATCGCCATCAGGTAATAGGCCTTCCGGCGCGATTCAGGGAAACGCTTTGCTAGAAACTCGTCAAAAGACTTCAGTTTCTCTAACCTCCAGTACTGCTTCGACCTGACTTCGCATAGATACTCCCCGAGCTCGACAAACCGCACGTCCTTTTCTTGCTCTTTGGTCTTCTCCCAGCTCAAGATCTCATCGATCTTGCCCAAGACGAAGACTGCCCGCCGACGATTCAATTCGGGTGCCACGGCAGTCCGTCCGTTAATCCACAAGCTCGTCAAGCCAATCAAGGTCGCTCGCTCCTGCCTTGCGCACGAGATTCGTGTCGATTAACGGCTGGTTGTTCAGACAAAGCCCTAGATGGGGGCAGCTCAGGCAGCCGTTTTGGGGAAAGCGGATACCGCTGTGCGAAACGAACTGAGCCGCTTCGATCTGGCTGATCGTTGTCTCAACAAGGCGCCCGAACTCTTGGCGCTGCTCTTCCGAGATCGACGCTCTCAAATATTGAATCTCGGGAGCATGCTTCCGGACGAAGACGACCAATGCCACTTCCGAAATCCCACTGATCCAGGAATAACAAATGAGCTGCGGATCGAGTGAAAGTAATCCCTCAGGTTCCGTCGAATAGCGACTGGTTGTTGTCTTCCAGTCGATCAGGCAGTGCTGGCCATCGACCTCCCCGAGGGCATCGAGATAGGCAACGAATTCGCTTCCTCCCGGCAGTGTCCGGAGGATTTTGATTTGTAGATTCTTCTTCGGACTGCGAATCCGAATGCGATTATCCCGCGCAAATGTTTCGAGTAAATGGACTCCCTGGTGGAAGATGCGGTCCCAGGACTCTCCTTTGCGGTATGCAAAAGAAGCATCTCGATATGCTTCCCATTCCTTGAAAAGCACAGCAGCGCTATCCTCCTGACAAAAGTAGGCCCCAAGAGCTTTTTCAAAGCAGCGACCGAAGATCATCGCTGCCCGTGTCTCTTTTTCCTGCCAGCCATCCAAATAACGGTAGCGATAGCTACGAGGGCAGCGAAGATACTGGCTAATTTGCGTGTAGCTATAGACCATCACTGCCTCCCCGCACATCGCTGTCGGACAGCGATGTGCATTCAAGAGCCTCCCAGTCCGCCTCGGGGGCGAAGGCATCGAGGTTTTGGTAAGAGCGTCCGCTCAGAGTGGTATAAGAGGTCCGGACGACCCCGCGAAGATTGCAGAGCGCTTTTTCATCGACCTGGTCATCCTTGAGGAGCTGCGCGTCATAGCCAAAATCTCGAAGAAACCAGTTGAGTTTCCAGAGGGCCCTCTCAGTGCAATACAATCGCCCAGCGAAGGATCGAGTTTCGAAGGACTTGGGTTCCAAAATGCTGAACCGGATTTCTACGAATGGCTTCTGTGGATGCCACCGGTAGCGAGCCCGATCCACGCGGACGAGGAACAATCCTTCAAGCTTGTTTTCGATTCCACGCTGATTTGAATGCAGGCCTTGAATCTGTCGCCTCATAGCTTCACCTCCATGGGCTGGGAATAGGAATTGAGTTTGCAGATCAGTGCGTCCCTGTTTTCCTTCGCGCACGTCGCTAGGTGGGAGACAAAAGATTCGACCAGCTCACGGCTTGCCTCTTTGAGCGTAGGCGTACCGCAGAAATCAGCGGCGTAGGCTTTGACGAGATTGGGGTCGAGGTTGTGTTGGCGGATCAGAAGGCACAGCCGGTCCCTCAGCCTAGGTTGTCCGTTGCTCGACCCATTCTGGTGAGGCGGCTTAGCGGACTCCTTCGATTCCCTGGCGGGCCCCGGAGAACCGGTAAGCCAGCCCAATTCCTCCACAGAACAGAGCCCGATTCCGTAGGCCTTCCGCAGGGCTCGGTTGACGGCCCTCGTTTCTGCCACGCGCATCTCGGCTCCGCGAACCAGTGGAGAGACATTGGAAGGATCGGCGTCGCCGTAGCCGACGAACCCCTTCGACAAGGTATCCTTATAGACGGTGGCCTTGAAAACCCATCGATTGGCGTGAGGGTCAGACAGGCAGTTTTGAATTGCTGTTTTGATACCCGAACAGCGCCGCCTCTCAGCGATCCGAAGCAGCGCGGAGTGTGTGACGTACCAGCGCCCATCCAAGAACTGCAGATCTCCGGCTGCGACGGATAACCCAAGCTTGTCAGTCAGTTGCCTGAGTCCATCTATCGCCGTGGCCGATAGGTTGCCCCAAATGGACCGAGCGCGTCTCGCGTTGGCGGGCCAAGCCCCTGAAGCTTTTCTCATTTTATTCCTCCTCCTCATTGCAGTGCATTGCAGTGCATTGCAGTGCAATATAATCCTCCGCGAGCGATACGTCAAGCTGTTTTCTTGGGGGCCTAGGTAGTTTGAGGAGCATGATAGAATCTGGCGTGAATGAAAAAAGACAGCCAACTTACCTTCCGAATTCCGTCAGAGCTGAAGAAACAACTGGAAGCGATCGCTTCTTCCGAGGGTCGCAGTGTAGCTCAAGTCTGTGAAGCCTTCCTTAGAGCCGGAACGCAGACTTTTAGAAAGAGAGGTCCCAGTTTCCTTCAGCGAGCCCTTCGAATAGCTTCGGTTCCCCCGTTCCCGCCAGGCGTCCTTCCGGATGGCCACAGAGAATCAGGTTTCCAGAGAGGAAAGACGAACGCGCACCAGCAGAAAAAGTGCCTTGGGCAACGTTTTTGGCCGGTCGCCTCATCTAATGATGGGGACAAAGTAAGAGCCACGCACTAGGTCGTGGTCGGGCTCAAGCGCCGCGCTGAGTTGTGAGGATAGAGGAGGGCAGGAGCTAGATGACTTGCCCCCTTTTGTGTTTTTAGAGGGAACGATCAAAGTACCTGGACAAAATGAGAATGCCCAAGAGTCTGAACCGAGGATGAGCCACGCTTCCGGCGATGGATCCGCTTTCGTGGCTGCTTCTGAACCTCAATCCCTAGATATCGAACGATCCCGTTCAAGCGCGCGCAGCAACAGCAAAGCCCTTGGCCCACGAACACAGCAGGGGAAACAGAAGTCGAGCAGAAATGCCACCAAGCACGGTGTATTCTCCAAAGTTATTATCCTCGAAAGTGAATCCAAAGCTGAATATGAGGAATTGTTGGCAGGACTGCGAGAAACCCTGCAGCCCGAAGGCGCGCTCGAAGAACTCCTGGTGGAAAAGCTGGCGACCACTGTATGGCGCCACCGGCGCCTTCTTTTAGCGGAGAGCGCCGAGATCCGGAAGAATACTGAATTTGTCGAGTCGGATCAGCGCAAACAGGAACAGGAAGCAGCAGAAAATGTATGCATTCTGACGCCCCTAAACAGGGGCGGGCTGATGCGGGCAATCGCCACTCCCCGTGTGTTCGAATGCTGCCTGCGATTCCTCGGTGACCTGCACCAAGGGATTCAAAAGTTCGGCTTCAGGCCAAAGCAAGATACCATTCTTTTACAGGCAATCTACGGCACTCGCGATCGAGTGCGTTTGGGTCTAGACCTCTACGACTCCTATGAAACTTGTCTGCAAATGGCAGAGACTCCTAAAGAAGAGCGCGAACACAAGGTATATTTTTCGCCGGAGGCATGTCGCCAGATCGTCATGGAGAAAATCGACAAGGAGATTCGTCGCATCAAGCGCGATCAAAAGGCACGCGCCTCGATTGAGACCGCGCGAACGCAATTGGAAATAGTGTGTCGCAATGTACCTGATGGCCCAGGACTCGATCGCCTGCTCCGCTACGAAGCGGGCCTCGAGCGGACTCTCGACCGAACGCTGAGCCAGCTCGAACGCCTGCAGCGGATGCGGCTGGGCCAACCGGTCCTGCCCAAGCTCGAGGTGCGCCACTCGCTCTCCTGAGGATGGGCGGATATGAGTGAGCCGGCAGAACTCCGCTACACTCTGAGTTGGGCTACGGCGAGTACGGCAGACCGACCCTTGACAGGGACCCAGTCAATGATCGCATTGGCATCGAGCCGAATCCTTGAGAGAGGTGCCTCGGTTCTGGAAGGGTTCGCGACAACTCGCCCAGGAGCCCATTTTACCCTTTCCGACCCCCTTCCGGCCCCAGGCAGGAGCTTCAGATGACGACTCATCTCAAGGTCATGTCTTACTCGGCAACGATACCTACGTGAACCCGAAGAGCGGCTACACC
>WNFC01000864.1_pt1 | contig 30603 bp, 26 predicted proteins | sample 5400541 | NCBI WGS metagenome assembly WNFC01 (sample SAMN13153342, study PRJNA577476) | soil metagenome | isolation source: 120 cm saprolite under Douglas fir tree site 2 hole 2 replicate 1 | place: USA:California | collected 2015-04-18
CGCAACGCACACCCGTCTGAGGTGTGGCTAAACCCGTCCGTGGCAGTGTTTGTATTTCTTCCCGGAGCCGCACGGGCAGGCGGCATTGCGCGGGGTGCGCGGGTCGACGCTGGGCGCCGCGGCCGCGGAGGCTCGGCCCATCGGCACCGTGCGTGCGCCGAAGCCGCCGGCACTCGCCATGATCGGCCGCCCGGTCGTGCCGGTGGCGCGGCTCTCGCCTTCGGCGAGGGCGGGCTCGCGGTCCCTCTGCTCGGGTTGCGGCAGGGAATCCTCGCCGCGCTGGACGCGCAGCTCGACATGGCAGAGCACGCCGGTCACCGTCTCGCGCAGGCCCGCGAGCATCGTCTCGAACAGCTCGAAGGCCTCACGCTTGTATTCGTTCAGGGGGTCGCGCTGCGCATAGGCGCGCAGATTGATGCCCTGGCGCAGATGGTCGAGCGACAGGAGGTGGTCCTTCCAGGTCTGGTCGAGCAGCTGGAGGAGGAGGCTCTTCTCCGCCATCCGCATGATGTCGGGGCCGTAATTGGCGGCCTTCTCGGCCATCTTGCGGTCGGCGGCGTCGATGATGCGGCTGGTGATCTCGGCCTCGGCGATGCCTTCCTCCTTGGCCCATTCGGCGGCCGGCAGGTCGAGGGCGAGAAGTCGCATCGCCTCCTCGTGCAGCCCCTTGACGTCCCACTGCTCAGGCAAGGCCTTGTCCGGAATGCAGCGGCCGACGATCCCCTCGACGACCTCGTGGCGCATGTCGATGATCGTCGAGGCGACGTCGCGCGCGCTCATGATCTCCTTGCGCTGCTCGTAGACGACCTTGCGCTGGTCGTTCATCACGTCGTCGTATTTGAGCAGCTGCTTGCGAATTTCGTAGTTGCGCGCCTCGACCTTCTGCTGCGCCTTCTCCAGCGCCTTGTTGATCCAAGGATGGATGATCGCCTCGCCCTCCTTGAGGCCGAGCTTCTGCAGCATCCCGTCCATGCGCTCGGAGCCGAAGATGCGCATCAGATCGTCTTCAAGGCTGACGAAGAATTTCGAGGCGCCGGGGTCACCCTGACGGCCCGAGCGGCCGCGCAGCTGGTTGTCGATGCGCCGGCTCTCGTGCCGCTCGCTGGCGATGACGAAGAGGCCGCCGGCCGTGACGACGATTTCGCGCGCCGCATCGATCTCGGCGCGGATCGCCGCCGTACGCGCGGCGCGCTCGCCCTCGTCCTCGATGCCGGCGAGGTCTTGGCGCACCCGCATGTCGTAGTTGCCGCCGAGCTGGATGTCGGTGCCGCGGCCCGCCATGTTGGTGGCGATGGTGACGGCGCCGGGCCGGCCGGCCTGGGCGATGATGAAGGCTTCCTGCTCGTGATAGCGGGCGTTCAGAACGTTGTGCGGGATCTTGTTCTTCTTGAAGAGCGTCGAGAGGATCTCGGATTTCTCGATGCTGATCGTGCCGACAAGCATCGGCTGCTGGCGCTCGTGGCATTCCCGCACCTGCGTGACGATCGCCTCGTTCTTCTCGCGTGCCGTGCGGTAGACTTCGTCGTCGCTGTCTTCGCGCCGCACCGGCATATTGGTCGGAATCTCGATGACCTCGAGCTTGTAGATGTCGTGCAGCTCGGTCGCCTCGGTCATCGCCGTGCCGGTCATGCCGGCGAGCTTGGGGAAGAGGCGGAAATAGTTCTGGAAGGTGATCGAGGCGAGCGTCTGATTTTCGTTCTGGATGGTCACCCGCTCCTTGGCCTCGAGCGCCTGGTGCAAGCCCTCCGAGTAGCGCCGCCCTTCCATCATGCGGCCGGTGAACTCGTCGATGATGACGACCTTGTCGTCCTTGACGATGTAGTCGACGTCGCGGGTGAACAGCTTGTGGGCGCGCAGCGACTGGTTGACGTGATGGACGAGGGCGACGTTCTCGATGTCGTAGAGCGAGCCGGTATCCATGTGGCCGCTGTCGCGCAGCAGCGCCTCGATCTTCTCGACGCCGGCTTCGGTGAGGGTCACCGCGCGCTGCTTCTCATCCTTCTCGAAATCTTCCGCCGCACGCTTGGGGATCAGCCGGTCGACGCTGGTATAGAGCGCCGAATTGTCCTCGGTCGGGCCGGAGATGATGAGTGGCGTGCGCGCCTCGTCGATGAGGATCGAATCGACCTCGTCGACGATGGCGTAGTTGAAGGCCCGCTGCACCATGTCCTCGAGGCGGAACTTCATGTTGTCGCGCAGGTAGTCGAAGCCGAACTCGTTGTTGGTGCCATAGGTGACGTCGGCGGCGTAGGCGTCGCGCCGCTGATTGTCGTCGATGCCATGGACGATGCAGCCGACGGTGAGGCCGAGGAAGCGGTAGATCTGCCCCATCCATTCGCTGTCGCGCTTGGCCAGGTAGTCGTTAACGGTGACGACGTGGACGCCCTTGCCGGACAGCGCGTTGAGATAGACGGGCAGCGTCGCGACCAGCGTCTTGCCTTCGCCGGTCTTCATCTCGGCGATCATGCCGCGATGGAGGACGACGCCGCCGAGCAGCTGGACGTCGAAATGGCGCTGGCCGAGGACGCGCTTCGCCGTTTCGCGCACCGTTGCGAAGGCGTCGACCAGGATATCGTCGAGCGTCTCCCCGGCGGCGATGCGTGCCTTCAGCGCGCCGGTGCGGGCGCGCAGCTCGTCGTCCGACATCGCGGCGAGCGTCGGCTCCGCCGTGTTGATGGCGTCGACCAGGGGTTGCAGGCTTTTGACGAACCGATCGTTGGCAGAGCCGAAGAGTCGCCGGGCGATGGCGCCGATCATCGAGACCTCAATGTGGCAAACAGAAATAGATCGCCACTCCTAAACGATGAATGCGGCGACTGCGTGACAGATAGGGACATCGCGCCGGACTGTCAATTCTTGGGGGATTTCTCTTGGAGGATTTCGCCCGGCCCCGCCGGCGACCGGACAACCTCTTGTCCGGAGCGGGTCTTGTGATCGCATCGGCGATGTGCATTATGGGCGCGCTCGCCGCGGCGGCGGCCCGCAAACCGGGCACCTGGCGGCGTTTTTCTGGGATGCTAGGACACTCACCGATGGTCACGCGGCCTCTTTCTCTCGCTGCTGCAATTCTCATGCTTGGCGCCACCTCGCTGGCGGCCCAGACGGCGCCGGCCAAGAACGCGCCTGCCAAGTCGGGCGACGACCCGGTGGTCGCCCGCGTCAACGGCAGCGAGCTGCACCGCTCGGACGTCTACGCGGCGCAGCGCTCCCTGCCGCAGCAATACCAGCAGATGCCGCTCGAGCAGATCTATTCGCGGCTGCTCGACCAGCTGGTGACCGGCATGCTGATCGCCGATGCCGGGCGCAAGGAAAAGCTGGCCGACGACCCCGAGGTCAAGCGGCGCGTCGCGCTGGCCGAGAACCGCAGCATCCAGGAAGTCTATCTCAACCATGCGGTCGAGGCGGCCACGACCGATGCCAAGCTGCATGAGCAATACGACAAATTCGTCAAGGAGCAGCCCGGGAAGGAAGAGGTCAGCGCCCGTCACATCCTGGTCGCCAGCGAGGAGGAGGCGAAGGCGATCATCGTCGATCTCGGCAAAGGCGCCGATTTCGCCACCATCGCCAAGCAGAAATCGACCGACCCGGCGAAGGATACCGGCGGCGATCTGGGCTATTTCACGCGCGAGGGCATGGTGCCTGAATTCGCCGACGCGGCGTTCGCTCTCGGCAAGGGCGAATACACCAGGACCCCTGTCCACACCCAGTTCGGGTGGCACGTCATCAAGGTCGAGGATCGTCGCACCGCGCCACCCCCGACCTTCGAGGAGAGCAAGGAGGAGCTGACCAGCGAGCTCGCACGCGAGGTCGTCGCAACCAAGGTGCAGTCGCTCAAGGAGGGTGCCAAGGTCGAGACCTTTGCCCTCGACGGCTCGCCGATGCCGGCGAAGCCGTGACCCTGAGCGTCGCGCCGCCCGCTGCGGTCAAGCCGGCTGCCGTCTCGCCGCTGGCGCCGACACGATATCCGGCACTGGCGCCGATCGCCGGCGTCCGGCTCGCCGCCGTCGCCTGCGGCATCCGCTACCAGGGGCGCGATGATCTTATGGTCGTCGAACTCGCCAAGGGAACGACGATCGCCGGCGTCCTCACCCGCTCGCTGACCTGCGGCGCGCCGGTGATCTGGTGCCGCGACTCGCTGCCGGGCGGCAAGGTGCGTGCCATCGTCGCCAATTCCGGCAACTCCAATACCTTCACCGGGCGGCAGGGACGCCAGGTCGTCGAGGCGACCGCCAAGGCGACGGCCAAGCTCATCGGATGCAGGCCGCGCGAGGTCTTCATCTCCTCAACCGGGGTGATCGGCGAGCCGCCGGCGGCGGAGCGCATCATCGACGGTCTGCCGCGCGCCGTCGCGGCACTGGCGCCGGGCAATTGGAACGAAGCCGCCCGCGCCATCCTGACGACCGATACCTTCCGCAAGCTGGCGACGCGCCAGACGGCGATCGCCGGCACACCGGTCACCATCAGCGGGTTCGCCAAGGGTTCCGGGATGATCGCCCCCGACATGGCGACCATGCTGGCCTATGTCTTCACGGACGCCAAGATTCCGGCGCCGGTGTTGCATCCGCTGCTCGCGGCCGGCGCCGACCGCTCGTTCAATTCGATCACCGTCGACGGCGACACCTCGACCAGCGACACGCTGCTCTTGTGTGCTACCGGTGCCGCACGCCACAAGCTGGTGACCAGCCCACGCGACCCGCATCTCAAGGATTTTCGGGCCGCCCTCGATGCCGTGCTGGCCGACCTCGCGCAGCAGATCGTGCGCGACGGCGAGGGCGCCGAGAAGTTCGTTACCATCGATGTCACCGGCGCGGCTTCGCCGCGCGCCGCGCGCCGCATCGGCCTTGCCGTCGGCAACTCGCCGCTGGTCAAGACGGCGCTCGCCGCCGGCGACGCCAATTGGGGGCGCATCGTCATGGCGGTCGGCAAGGCCGGCGAGGCGGCCGACCGCGACCGTCTGGTCATCGCCATCGGCGGCACCACGATCTGCGCCAGGGGCGGACCGGTGCCTGGCTATGACGAGGCGCCGGTCGCCAAGCACATGGCCGGGCGCGACCTCCACATCGCGATCGATCTCGGCATCGGCCGCGGCCGGGCACGGGTGTGGACCTGCGATCTCACCCACCGCTACATCGACATCAATGGCAGCTACCGGAGCTGACCGGCCGATCGTCCTCGTCGTTGCCGTCGCGCTGATCGATGTCGACGGCCGGGTCCTGCTCGCGCAGCGTCCCGCGGGTAAGCCGATGGCCGGCCTCTGGGAGTTTCCCGGCGGCAAGGTCGATGCCGGCGAGACTCCCGAGGGCGCGCTGATCCGCGAGCTTGCCGAGGAGCTCGGCATCGACGTCGCCGCGAGCTGCCTCGCCCCCTTCGCCTTCGCCTCGCACGCCTACGCCGATTTCCACTTGCTGATGCCGCTTTACGTCTGCCGCAAATGGCAGGGCAGCGTGACGCCGCGCGAAGGCCAGCAAGTCACCTGGGTGCGTCCGGCCCGGCTCGCCGACTACGCGATGCCGCCTGCCGACAAGCCGCTGGTCGCGATGCTGCGAGATCTACTGTGACCGCCTCAGCGGCGCCGGTTGGGCGTCGCCTTGTCGCCGGCCGATTGTTCGACGCTGCCGAGCGCGGTGGCGAGGCGGGTTTTTGCGCTGCCCGGCCGCAGCGGAAGCGGCTGGCTTTCATGCGGCGCCCAGGCGGTCAGGGTGACGATCTCGAAGCTCGCCGGAATTCGCCCGTCTGCCTGGCCGAATCTCTCGGCATAGAGGGCGGCGGCGCGCAGCAGCGTGCCACGCCGGCTGAAGCTGCGCCGCCGCTCGACCGTCGCGTTGCCTTCTCCCATCAGGCGCAGCTCGCGCATCACCGCCAGCGCGTCGGGATAGGTCGCGATCAGGCGATCGCTGTCGACCACCGGCATGGCGAAGCCGGCACGCTGAAGGAGGCTGCCCAGATCGCGCAGATCGGCGAAGGGCGAGACGCGCGGGCTGATGCCGCCCTCCTCTGCGAGTTCGGCTTCCATCAGGCATTCGCGCAGCTCGCCGAGGGTCTCGCCGCCGAGCAGCGAGACGAGCAGCAGGCCATCTGGCTTGAGCGTCCGGCGCAGCTGCAGCAGCGCCCCTGGCAGGTCGTTTACCCAATGGAGCAGCAGCACGCTCAGCACCGCATTGAAGCTGGACGGTGCGAAGGGCAGGAACTCCGGCTCGGCGGCAAGCCGCGGCCCCGCCGCTCGCGCGGCGAAGCGCGGAGAGGGGTCGCTCTCGACCAGACATGCGATGCCGCCGCGGCCAGCGAGAGCGCGTTCGAGCGTGCCAGCACGGCATCCGAGATCGAGAGCGACGGGAAAACGCCGGTCGATATCGGCGAGACGATCGACGAGGCGCTCGGCGGCCTCGACGAAGAGAAAGTCGTCGGCAATAACGGATGCTGCCCGGTCGCGCCTGGCGCGCAGCGTGCCGCGGTCGAAAATTGCAATGGAGTCCGGCGCGGTGATTGGCATAGCGGCTATATGGCCACAGGCGCCGCCGACGGCAAAGCCCGATGCCGCGCCGACGCCGCAGCCCCGGAATTGACAAACGCGCGGTGTCGCGCTGTCATCCGGCGATGCCCTCCCTCGCGCTTCCGGGGCGCTGGCTGCGCCGTTCCGCCGCCGGATTGCTCGATCTCCTGCTGCCGCCGCGTTGCCTCGGCTGCGGCGCGACGATCGGCCGCAACGGCGAGCTTTGCCAGCGCTGCTGGGGCGCGATCGCCTTTCTCGGTTCGCCGCATTGCGCTTGCTGTGGCCTGCCTTTTCCCTACGATACCGGCGAGGACGCGAAATGTGGCGCTTGCCTTGGCGACCCGCCGTCCTACGATCGGGCCCGTTCCGTCTTCCGCTACGACGATGCCAGCCGCGGTCTGGTGCTCGCCTTCAAGCATGGCGATAAGACGCATAGTGCGCCGGCCTATGGCCGCTGGATGGCGCGCGCCGGCGCCGAGATACTCGCCGGGGCCGACCTTCTCCTTCCCGTCCCCTTGCATTGGACACGGCTTTTCGCCCGCCGCTACAATCAGGCGGCGCTGCTTGCCCATGCCGTTCATGCCGCCGGCGGTCCGCCGGTCGCGGCGGATTGGCTCGGCCGACGCCGTCGCACTCCCTCGCAAGGCCACCGCAACGCGAGCGGCAGGGCCGACAATGTACGCGGCGCCTTCGCGCTGCGTGCCGGACGTAGCGTCGCCGGACGCCGGCTTGTCCTCGTCGACGACGTCTTCACGACCGGCGCCACCGTGCGCGAATGCGCCCGTGTTCTGCGGCGGGCGGGGGCCGTGCGCATCGACGTCCTGACCCTGGCCCGAGTGGTGCGCGGCGGCGGCTGAGCGATCGGCGGTGGCGATTTGGCAGTCGAGCGACTATTTTTGCTGCATCGATCGGTGGAAGGATGGGTTGCGAGGCATGGCGAAGGTCGAGATCTACTCCACGATGTTTTGTCCCTATTGCGCGCGGGCGAGGAGTCTGCTGCAGCGCAAGGGTGTAGCATTCTCCGATGTCGATCTCGACGAGCATCCGGAACGGCGCGACGAGATGGTGAGCCGCGCCGGCGGGCGCTATACCGTGCCGCAGATCTTCATCGACGGCGAGCATATCGGCGGCTCCGACGATTTGTTCGCCCTCGATCGCGCCGGCCAGCTCGACGCCAAGCTTGAGGTAAAGCCATGAGCGCAAAATCTGGTGCGAAATTCACCGCGGCCTGCGTGCAGATCACCTCCGCACGGGAGTTCGACCTCAACATCAAGGCCACCGGCGACCTCGTCCGCCGCGCCCGCGATGCCGGCGCCGACCTCATCATGACGCCTGAGATCACCGGGATGTTCGAGCCCAAGCGCGAGCTTCACCTCGCCAAGGCGACGGACGAGGCGGCAAACCCGGCGCTCGCCGCCTTTCGCGAATTGGCCCGCGAGACGGGAGCCTGGATTCTCGTCGGTTCACTCGCGATCAAGGTGGAAGCGTCGCGGCTCGCCAACCGCTCCTTCCTGCTCGGCCCCGATGGCGTCATCGCTGCGCGCTACGACAAGATCCACATGTTCGACGTCGATTTGAAGAATGGCGAGAGCTACCGTGAATCTGCGCTCTTCCGGCCGGGCGAGGGCACGGTTCTCGCGGCGTTGCCGTGGGGCACGCTCGGGATGACCGTGTGCTATGATCTTCGCTTCTCTTATCTCTACCGGGCGCTTGCCCAGGCCGGCGCCGATTTCCTGTCGATCCCCGCGGCCTTTACGGTGCCGACGGGCAAAGCGCACTGGCATGTGCTGCAGCGGGCGCGGGCGATCGAGAACGGCTGTTTCGTCTTCGCGCCGGCGCAATGGGGTGAGCACGCCGAGGGTCGCAAGACCTATGGCCATTCGCTGATCGTCGATCCGTGGGGGGAGGTGCTCGCCGATGCCGGCGAGGGCACCGGCTTCATCACTGCCGAGATCGACCCCGCCAGGGTGGAGGAGGCGCGGCGCATGGTGCCGGCGCTCCGCCATGATAGAACGATCCCAGCGCCCCGGATGAGTGCGGCGCCACTCGCCGCCGAGTAGCGCCTCGGGTGACTGCGCTGGCGGCGTCGCCGAGTGCCCACGGCGCGCCGGTCCGCTCTGCACGATCCGCACGCTCGACCTCGAGAGCGGCTGCTGCCGGCGGCCAGATCGACTACCCGCCCGCCGGGCCGCACCCGGGGGCACGAAGCGAGATACCCAGAACGAGGTGCTTTACCCGCGTGACCGCCCATCCCCAGTTTGCCATCTGTTAGCACTTGCATGGCAAGATTGCCAAGCTATCTAACGAAGTGTAAGAATTTCTAGGGTGGTTAGAGAGCGTCGATGATCCTTTTTGCGCTCCGTTGTGCGGGCGATCACGAGTTCGAGGGCTGGTTTCGCGACGGCGCGACCTTCGACCGGCAAAGTGCAGCCGGCAAGATCGCTTGCCCGCATTGCGGCGACAGGTCGGTGACCAAGGCGCCGATGGCGCCGCGGGTCGCGCGTTCGCGTCCAGCGGAGGCGGCTCCTTCGCCGGCGCAGGTGCGTCAGGTGCTCGCGGAACTGCGCCGGCAGGTCGAAACCAATTGCGACTATGTCGGTGATCGCTTTGCCGAAGAGGCACGCCGGATTCACTATGGCGAAGGCGATCGGCGCGGCATCTATGGCGAGGCGAGCGCCGACGACGCCAAGGATCTCGCCGACGAGGGTATCGAGGTCAATCAGATCCCTTGGTTGCCGCGCACCGACGCTTGACGCTCCGGCACGAATCCTGCCACCTCGTCACTTGATCGCCAAGACCATGTAGTTGACGTCGAGATGAGTGGTAAGCGACCAGCCGTCCTCTATCGGGTTGTAGGTCACCCCGGCAATCTCGACGGTGCGCATTCCATTGCGGCGCAGCGCGCCGACCAGTTCGGAGGGTCGCACGAACTTGCCCCAATCATGCGTGCCGCGCGGCAGCCAGCGGAGCATGTATTCGGCGCCGACAATCGCAAAGAGATAGGATTTGATCGTTCGGTTGAGGGTTGCCGCGACAAGTGCTCCGCCCGGTGCGACAAGCGCCGCCGCGGCGCTGAGAAAGGCGTCTAGATCGGGGACGTGCTCGACGACCTCCAGCGCCAGCACGACATCGAACCGTTCGCCAGCTGTGGCGAGCGTCTCGGCTGCCGCGGCGCGATACTCGATGGCAATGCCGATCTGCTCGGCGTGAGCGCGCGCCGCTGCGACGGTCTCGGCGCCGGCGTCGATGCCGGTGACGGCAAAGCCGAGGCGCGTCATCGGCTCGGCGACGAGCCCGCCACCGCAGCCGACGTCGATCAGACGCAACTCGGCGAAGGGCCGCAATGACGTCGAGTCGCGGCCAAAATGATCGATCAGCCGATCGCGCAGAAATTCGAGGCGGAGCGGGTTGAGCTTGTGCAGCGGCTTGAATTTGCCGTCGGGGTTCCACCAGTCCGCGGCGAGCGCCGCGAAGCGGGCGACCTCCGCCGAGTCGACTGTCGTGGGATCAGGCGCCGCAATTGCCTCTTGTGCCATCGCAATACTCAATCCTTCCCCGCGCCGACCAAATCAGTGCTCGACTTGCTTGGCAGGTGCCCGAAAGAGTATGGATAGGCTCCATTCGATCGGCAATGATGCTGGCCGATTTTTCATCACCACATCGGATAGAAAGCATGGCGCGCATCGTGCAGAAGTTTGGCGGCACCTCGGTCTGCGATATAGAGCGGATCAAGAACGTCGCGCTGCGCGTGAAGCGCGAGAGCGACGCCGGGAATGAGGTCGCCGTGGTTGTCTCGGCGATGGCCGGGGTGACCAATCAGCTGGTCGACTGGGTCGGCGCGACCAGCCGGTTGCACGATGCCCGCGAATACGATGTCGTCGTCGCCTCGGGCGAGCAAGTCACTGCCGGTCTACTGGCGCTCGCTCTGCAGGATCTCGGGGTCAGTGCGCGCTCATGGTTGGGCTGGCAGATTCCCTTGCAAACCGACGGCGTGCACGGTAAGGCGCGCATCACCGAAATTCCGACCGCCGAGCTCGAACGCCGGTTCAAAGAAGGGCAGGTCGCCGTTATCGCGGGGTTCCAGGGTTTTGGCCCGGACAACCGCATCACCACGCTGGGCCGTGGCGGTTCCGACACCTCGGCTGTCGCCCTTGCCGCGGCGTTGCGCGCCGATCGCTGCGACATCTTCACCGATGTCGATGGTGTCTATACGACCGATCCGCGGATCGTTGCGAAGGCGCGCAAGCTCGATAAAATCACCTATGAAGAGATGTTGGAAATGGCCTCGCAGGGTGCGAAGGTGCTGCAGACGCGTTCGGTCGAAATGGCGATGAACCATTCGGTGCGCGTGCAGGTTCTGTCGAGCTTTTCCGATGCGCCCGGTACAATGGTCGTTGATGAGGACGAGATCGTGGAAAAGCAGGTAGTCAGCGGCATCGCCTACAACCGCGACGAAGCGAAGATCACTCTCCAGCATGTCGCCGATCGGCCCGGCGTCGCCGCCGCGATCTTCGGGCCGCTCGCCGAGCATGCGATCAATGTTGACATGATCGTGCAGAATGTCTCTGAGGATGGCCGCACCACCGACCTCACCTTCACGCTGGCGAAATCGGATCTTGAACGGGCCGTCAAGGTGCTTGAGGAGCGCCGTGCGCAGCTCGGCTTCGTCGCGGTCAAGCCCGACCCCAATGTCGTGAAGATTTCGGTCATCGGCGTCGGCATGCGCAGCCACGCTGGCGTCGCCCAGCGGATGTTCCAGACCTTGGCCGACAAGGGGATCAACATTCAGGTCATCTCTACCTCCGAGATCAAAGTCAGCGTGCTGATCGCCGAGGAATATACGGAATTGGCCTTGCGGGCGCTTCATACCGCCTACGGCCTCGACGCCGCCTGAACGCCCATGAATAACCAGGGCAGGGACGGGCAAGCGAATCGGCTTCTCGGGCCGGCCGGCGCGGCCGAATCGGCGGCGCAGCCGGCGGCGCGCCGCCAGCTCGACCGGCTATGGCGCCGCGGCTGCGACTTTCTTGGCTGCGAGCGCGCCATCATGGGCGGTGCGATGACCTGGGTCTCGGAGCGTCATCTCGTCGCCGCGATCTCCAATGCGGGTGGCTTCGGTGTCATCGCTTCGGGTTCGATGACGCCGGAGTTGCTCGACGCCGAGATCGCGGCTACCGCCGCGCTGACCACCCGTCCTTTTGGCGTCAACCTGATCACGTTGCACCCGCAGCTGATGGAGCTCATCGAAGTTTGCGCCGCGCGCAAGACTGGCCACATCGTCCTTGCCGGCGCGCTACCGAGTGCCGCCGCCGTTACGCGGATCAACGCCGCCGGCACCAAGTTGATGTGTTTCGCCCCGGCCCTGGTCATCGCCAAGAAGCTGGTGCGCATGGGCGCCGACGCCATCATCATCGAGGGCATGGAGGCGGGTGGGCACATCGGCCCGGTAGCGACCAGCGTCCTCGTTCAGGAGGTTCTGCCGCACATCACCGAGGTACCGGTCTTCGTCGCCGGCGGCATCGGGCGCGGCGAGGCGATGCTTTCCTATCTCGAGATGGGCGCCGCAGGCATCCAGATCGGCACGCGTTTCGTCTGCACCCACGAGTCGATCGCCCATCCGCGCTTCAAGCAGGCGTTCATCCGCGCCGGCGCGCGCGATGCGGTACCTTCAGTCCAGCTTGATCCGCGCTTTCCGGTGATTCCGGTGCGCGCCCTGGCCAATCAGATGACTCAGCGCTTCCTCGAGACCCAGCGTGCTCTCATCGAGCGTGTCAATCGTGGAGAAGTCTCGCAAAAGGACGCCCAGCTCGAGATCGAGCATTTCTGGGCGGGCGCATTGCGCCGAGCGGTGATCGAAGGCGACGTCGAATCCGGCTCGGTGATGGCGGGGCAAAGCGTCGGCATGGTGACGCGCGAACAGTCGACCCAGGAAGTCATCGACGAATTCCTCGCCCAGGCGCTGGCAGTGCTCGTGCAGCGGATGACCGACGGGCAAAGCCGCGCAGTGCAGCCGGAAGCGGACGGCGTCGCCGATACGGTCGTGTGATGGAGCAAGGCCTCGCCTTGACCGGTTCGCGCCGCTTGCTGCGGCGCCTGCGGGACATCATGGCGGGGTCGGGCAGCGCGCAGCAGCGCCTCGACAAGATCGTCCAGGTGATCGCAGCCGACATGGTGGCCGAGGTTTGTTCGGCCTACGTCATGCGTGCCGGCGAGGTTCTCGAGCTTTTCGCTACCGAAGGGTTACGACGTGAGGCCGTGCATAGCACCCGCCTGCGCGTCGGCGAAGGTCTGGTCGGCGTCATCGCGGCGACGGCGCGACCGCTCGCGCTAGCCGACGCGCAATCGCATCCCGATTTTGCCTATCGCCCGGAAACTGGCGAGGAGATCTATCACTCGCTGATGGGCGTGCCGATACTACGCGGCGGGCGCGTTCTTGGCGTTCTCGTGGTGCAGAATCGCACCTTGCGAAACTATACCGAAGATGAGATCGAGGCACTCCAGACCATTGCCATGGTGCTCGCGGAGTTGGCCGCCAGCGGCGAGCTTGTCGGGCCGGGCGAGCTGGCGCCGGGCGACGGCATTGCTCTCTTACCGCTGCGGCTCGAAGGCATCCGCCTCAATGCCGGCCTGGCACTCGGCGCCGCCGTACTGCACGAACCGCGCATCGTCATTCGCCAGGTCGTTGCGGAGGATCCGGAAACCGAGCTTGAGCGCCTGCACAAAGCGGTTGGCGAGATGCAATCGGCAATCGACGATCTGCTGGCCGCGAGCGACGTCGCCGATGGCGGCGAGCACCGCGATATCCTCGAGACCTACCGCATGTTCGCAGCCGATCGCGGCTGGCTGGCGCGCATCCGCGAGGCGGTGCGCAGCGGCCTCACCGCCGAGGCTGCGGTCCAGAAAGTGCAGGACGACAACCGGGCACGGATGCATCAGATAAGCGACCCCTATTTGCGCGAGCGACTGCTTGACCTCGAGGACCTCGCCAACCGGCTCCAGCAGCACCTCACCGGCGATACGGCCGGCGCCGCGGCGACCGAGCTGCCCGATGAGTTCATTCTCATCGCCCGCTCGATGGGACCGGCCGAGCTGCTCGACTACGATCGCCGCCGGCTCAAGGGGCTGGTCCTCGAAGAGGGGTCACCGACGGCGCACGTCGCGATCGTTGCGCGCGCTCTCGACATTCCAGTTGTCGGCCGCGTCAAGGATGTTCTCGCCAAGGTCGAGGCAGGTGATCTCGTCGTTGCCGACGGCGATCACGCGCAGGTCTTCATCCGACCCGGCGAGGATATCCAGGAGACGATCCTAGCGAATGTCGGAATGCGGTTGGCGCAAAAGGAGAAATATGCCGAGATCCGCGACGCGCCGACGCAAACGCTGGATGGCGTGTCGGTGGCGCTGCACCTCAATGCCGGCCTGCTGATCGATCTGCCCTATCTCGATGAAACGGGAGCCGCCGGAATCGGACTCTACCGCACCGAGATCCCGTTCATGGTGCAGGACAGTTTTCCCGACGTCGATCAGCAGGCCGAGCTTTATCGTCGCATCCTCGACCATGCGGGCGAACGACCGGTGACCTTCCGCACGCTCGATATCGGCGGCGACAAGGTGCTGCCCTATCTGCCCGAGGCGGAGGAGGAGAACCCGGCGATGGGATGGCGCGCCATCCGCATCGCCCTCGATCGGCCCGCCATGCTTCGCCAGCAACTGCGCGCGCTGTTGCGCGCCGCCAGCGGCCGACGCCTGCGGATCAAATTCCCTATGGTCGCCGAGGTTGCCGAGGTCGCGGCGGCGCGCGCCATCCTCGCTGTCGAGCAGCGCCGTGCCGAGGAGCGCGGCGTAGCGCCGCCATCCGAGCTCAAGATCGGGGTCATGCTCGAAGTGCCGGCGCTGCTCTGGCAACTGCCGGCGCTGCTGCCGGCAGTCGATTTTGTCGCCGTCGGCAGCAACGACCTTCTACAATTTCTCTTTGCCTGCGACCGGGATAACCCGCGACTCTCCGGACGCTATGATCCGCTGTCGCCGGCGATTCTGGCGATGTTTCGCGAGCTCGTCGACGAATGCCGACGCCATAAGGTGCCGCTCAGCCTGTGCGGCGAGATGGCAGGCTCACCACTCGATGCCATGGCTTTGCTTGGCGTTGGTTTTCGCCTCCTGTCGATGGCGCCGCCCTCGATCGGGCCGGTCAAGATGATGATCCGCAGCCTGCGCCTCGCGCCGCTCGAACAGTTCCTGGCAACGCTCAATGACGGTGCCGAGCATAGCTTGCGCGATAAGCTGGCGGCCTTTGCCCGGGATCACGATGTAATAATTTGAGACAAAAGAACGCTTCCTGCGGATTGCGTTCGTCCATCGTTATTTGTTAAAGATAGGGTAGCGCGAGGGACCTGAGGCGTATTCGAGGAAATACCTTTACTCGCAATAGTTGGTATGAAGCCGCAGGCCCATCAGGAACTCGGATCATTCATGGCACTCTTCACGCGGCGGAAGCCTAGCGGCCGTGTCGCGGCAGACGTAGAGGACAATGTCCCGCCGACCGTCCGGCGGGCCACGACGATCGGCGAATTGCTGCGTGAGACGCGCCAGCAATACGGCACGACCGTTGAGCAGATTGGTGCGACACTGCGCATCCGTCCGGCTTTTCTTCAAGCTATCGAGGATGATCGGCACGACCGCCTGCCCGGCCCCGTCTATGCACTGGGTTTCGTGCGCACCTATGCCGATTATCTTGGGCTCGATGGTGAGGCCATCGCGCAGCGCTTCAAGAGCGAAGCTGCCGGCCTCGAGACCAAACCCGATCTCTCATTTCCGATGCCGCTGCCCCAGCGCAGCATGCCGGGCGGCGCACTACTTCTTGTTGCGTTGATCGTCGCCGCCTGTGCCTATGCGGTCTGGTACTACCGGACGGCCGGCGAGCGGTCGCGCATAGAGCGGGTCGCGGAGGTCCCCTCGCAACTCGTGCCGCTGCCGACGCCGGGGTCCGCCGGCGTTTCGCCGGGTATCGAGGGTGGGGCGCCGGCATCAGGTTCACCAAGCGGCATGCAGCCGCCGGGTGTTGCTGCCGCACCGTTCACCGCACCGCTACCGCCGTCGTCGGTTCCACCGGCAGGCCAGCCGGCAGCGAATCTGCCGGTCGAGCCTGGCGCTGCCGGAAAGATAGCTCCTAACGTGCCGCCGGTCGCGCGGGCAGGCCCTCCCGAGGCGCCCGACGCATCGGTCGCCGCGATATCGCCGCCGGCGCCGGTCGCGCCCGCCGTGCCGCCTCCGCTTCCGGCCGAGCCGGCGCGACTATCGGCTATTCCAGAGCCGCCCGCCGCGGCACCGTCGCTCGACACGCCGCGCGTCTACGGCGTCACTAACGGGCCGGTCAGGATCATCATCAAGGCGTCGACCGATAGCTGGGTCCAGGTTCGCGACGCTGATCAGAGCGTGATCTCGATGCGGGTCTTGAAGCAGGGTGAGATCTATCGCGTCCCCGACCGACCGGGGCTGGTCCTGCGCACCGGCAATGCCGGGGGCCTCGAAATCGCCGTCGACGGGCGTACGGTGCCGCCGGTCGGGCCGGTCGGCAAGACCCGCAACGTGGCGCTCGACCCCGCCCGCCTGATCGCCGGCAGCGCTACCCTCGAATAGCGGCGACGGCGGCCGATCCGAAATCACCGATCCCCCCAGTGAGCCTCGGAATAAGGGGCGCCGACTGGCGTTCTGGCAAGACGCACGGTATAAGGCAGTCAATCTCCCTGTAACAGCGTGCGAGCAATCCATGAGCGTCCGGCCTTATCGGGACATTCACCGTCGCAAATGTCGGCAGATTCATGTCGGCAAGGTCGCTGTTGGCGGCGACGCGCCGATCACCGTGCAGTCGATGACGAATACGCTGACCCATGACGTCACGGCGACGGTTGCGCAGATCCAGGCGCTGGAGGCGGCCGGCGCGGACATTGTGCGCGTTTCCTGCCCCGATCGGGAATCGGCGCTCGCGCTCAAGGACATCGTCCGCCAGGTTCAAGTACCGATCGTCGCCGACATCCATTTCCACTACAAACGGGCGATCGAAGCGGCGCAGAGCGGCGCAGCCTGCTTGCGCATCAATCCCGGCAATATCGGCTCGGCGGCGCGCGTCAAGGAGGTCGTTCAGGCGGCCAAAGATCACGGCTGCTCGATGCGCATCGGTGTCAATGCCGGCTCGCTCGAGCGCGACCTGCTCGAGAAATATGGCGAGCCGTGCCCCGAGGCGATGGTCGAGAGCGCGCTTACCCACGCCAAAATCCTCGAAGACAACGATTTCTTCGAGTTCAAGATCTCCTGCAAGGCATCCGACGTCTTTCTCGCGGTCGCCGCCTATCAGCAACTTGCCGAGGTCTGCGACTATCCGCTTCACCTCGGCATTACCGAAGCCGGCGGCCTGCGCGGTGGCACGGTTAAGTCGTCGATCGGGCTTGGCATGTTGCTATGGTCCGGTATCGGCGACACCATCCGGGTCTCGCTCTCGGCCGAGCCTGTGGAAGAAATCAAGGTCGGCTATGACATGCTGAAGTCGCTCGGCCTGCGGCGACGCGGCGTCACCGTCATCTCGTGCCCCTCCTGCGCGCGGCAGAATTTCGACGTCATCAAGACCGTCGGCATCCTCGAGGAAAAATTGGCGCACATCACAACGCCGCTGACCCTCTCTGTCATCGGCTGCGTCGTCAACGGTCCCGGCGAGGCGCGCGAAACCGATATAGGTTTCACCGGCGGCGGCAACAATACGCACCAAGTCTATCTCAGCGGCGTCACCGACCACCGCCTCAAGGACGCGAATATCGTTGATCACCTCGTCGCCCTCGTCGAGAAGAAGGCGGCCGAGATCGAGGCGACCAAGCTGGCGGCGGCCGAAAGCGAACTGGAGCCGGCGCAGTAGCGGGGCGCGTCTTTCGCCTCTGTAGGGGTCGGGCTTGTCCCGGCCCGCGGGCGGGATGAATCTCCGTCTCCATGACAAGACAGCACTAAATTGGCTCTTATCGCATAATGTCCTCACTCCAGTCCGTCCGCGGCACGCAGGATCTCCTGCCTGGGCAAATGCGCCGCCATCGTGCCGTCAGCGAGACGGCGCGCAAAGTCGCCGAGCGTTACGGATTCGAGGAGATGGCGACGCCGATTTTCGAATTCACCGAAGTTTTCGAGCGGCCGATCGGCGAGACAACGGACATTGTCTCCAAGGAGATGTACAGCTTCACCGATCGCGGCGGCGAGAACATCACGCTACGGCCGGAGAATACTGCCGGCGTCGTACGAGCGGTGCTGTCGAACGGCTTGACACAATCGACCCCGCTCAAATTCTTTTACAGTGGCCCGATGTTCCGCTACGAGCGGCCGCAGAAGGGTCGCTTCCGGCAGTTCCACCAGATCGGCGTCGAGCTGATCGGCGTCGCTCAGCCACAAGCCGACGTCGAGGTCATCGCGGTGGGCGCCCGGATCCTCGACGAGCTCGGAATCCTGGCGCGCACCGAGCTCGAGCTCAACACGCTCGGCGACGCGGCCAGTCGGCAGGCCTATCGCGCGGCGCTCGTCGCCTATTACGGCGATCACCTGGCGGCTTTGTCGGAGGACAGCCGCCGCCGGCTCGAGCGCAACCCGCTGCGCATTCTCGATTCGAAGGATGGCGGCGATATTCGGGTCAATGCGGGCGCGCCGCCCTATTCCGATTTTCTCAATGAGTCGTCGCGCGATTTCTTCGCCGCTGTGCGGCGTGGTCTAGATGCCATCGGCATCGCCTATCGGATCAGCCCCAAGCTGGTACGCGGCCTCGATTATTACTGCCACACGGCTTTCGAATTCGTCACCAGCGATCTCGGCGCGCAAGGCACGGTGATGGGCGGCGGGCGCTATGACGGGCTGGTCGGCGTGATGGGCGGTCCGGAAACGCCAGGCGTCGGCTGGGCGGCCGGAATTGAGCGGCTGGCCATGCTGATCGCCGAGCCTCCCGGTCCGATGCGGCCGATCGCCGTCGTTCCGGTCGGCGAGGCGGCTGAGCTGCCGGCTTTGCGCCTTGCCGAAAATCTCCGCCGCGCCGGCTTCGCGATCGATGAAGGCTATTCCGGCAATGTCGGCCGCCGGCTGAAGCGCGCCAACAAGATCGCCGCGCGTGCCGCCATCCTCCTCGGCGAGGACGAGCTGATGCGCGATGCGGCGACGGTGCGCGACCTCGATTCGGGCGAGCAGGTGGTCGTGCCGCTGGCGTCTCTCGAGGATCATCTCACCCGATTCCGTTAAGCCTTTGGTCGAACCCGCCATGACTTCGCTCGACGCAACGCTCGATCGGCTGGTCCGTCGCCATGCCGAGCTGCGCGACATCATGTCGGCGCCGGCGAGCGAATCGAGCAACTTTGCCAAGCTGTCGAAGGAGTACAGCGATCTCTCGCCCGTCGTCGAAGCCGTCGCTGCGCTGCGCAAGGCGCAGGCCGAGATGGCGGAGCTCGGCACCCTCGCCCAAGAGGCCGGCGACGCCGAGATGCGAGCCCTCGCCAACGAGGAGATTCAGCAGCTCAAGGTGCGCATCCCGGCGCTCGAGCAGCAGATCAAGCTCATGCTGTTGCCGAAGGACGAGGCGGACGAGCGCAATGCCATCCTCGAGTTGCGTGCCGGCACCGGCGGCGAGGAGGCGGCGCTCTTCGCGGCCGAGCTCTTCCGTATGTACCAGCGCTACGCGGCGCTCCATGGTTGGCGCTTCGAGCTGCTCGACCTCTCCGAGACCGGAATCGGTGGCTTCAAGGAGGCGAGCGCCGCGATCACCGGCCGCAACGTCTTCGAGCGTCTCAAATTCGAATCCGGCGTGCATCGGGTCCAGCGTGTGCCGGCGACCGAAGCTGGCGGTCGGATTCACACCTCGGCGGCAACCGTGGCCGTGCTGCCCGAGGCGGAAGAGGTCGACATCAAGATCGACGAGAAGGATCTTCGCATTGACGTCTTCCGCTCCAGCGGTCCCGGCGGCCAATCGGTCAACACGACCGATAGTGCGGTTCGCATCACCCATCTGCCGACTGGCACCGTCGTCCAGCAGCAGGACGAGAAATCGCAACACAAGAACAAGGCCAAGGCGCTGAAGGTCCTGCGCGCGCGCCTTTACGACATGGAGCGCCAGGCGCGCGATGCCGAGCGCTCGGCCTCACGCAAGAGCCAGGTCGGCTCCGGGGACCGGTCGGAGCGCATCCGCACCTATAATTTTCCGCAAGGTCGGGTCAGCGACCACCGCATCGAGTTGACGCTCTACAAGATCGACAAAGTGATGAGCGGCGAGGCGCTCGACGAAATCATCGAGCCGCTGCTCGCCGCCGACCGCGCGGCGCGGCTCGCGGAGATCGAGTGAGGGCGCGCCGGTTGATGACGTCTGCGTCGCGCGAAGCGGCGCCGACTGTAGCCGCGATGCTCGGCGAAGCCGCGGCCCGCCTCGCCGCTTCCGGCATCGACCAGCCCCGCCATGAGGCGCGGTTGCTTTTGGCCGCGAGTATCGAGGCCGACGCCGCTACCATTCTGTCGTTTCCGGATCGCTTGCTGGTCGAAGCGGAACGGCGCCGGTTCGACGCGCTGGTGGCACGCCGAGCGGCGCATGAGCCGGCAGCCCGCCTGATTGGCCGCCGCGAGTTCTGGAGCCTGGATTTCGCTCTGGCGCCAGAGACGCTGGTGCCGCGGCCGGACAGCGAGACCTTGGTGGAGGCGGCGCTCGCCAATATTCATGACCGAGGTGCGCCGCTTCGGATTCTCGATCTCGGAACGGGAACCGGTTGCCTGCTCCTGGCGTTATTGAGCGAATTGCCCGCGGCGACCGGCATTGGCGTCGATATTGCGCCGAATGCGGCACAAACGGCGCAGCGAAATGCGATGGCGCTCGGCTTGGCTGGACGCGCCAGCTTCTTCGTCGGATCGTGGGCGGAGGCGATTGCGGGAAGGTTCGATGTAATCCTGACGAACCCTCCCTATATAGCGAGTGCGGCGATTGCCGCGTTGGCCCCTGAAGTGGCATGCTATGAACCACGCCGGGCGCTCGACGGTGGGCCGGATGGCCTTGATGCCTACCGGGCTCTGGCGCCGGAAATGGCTCGGTTGTTGGGGAATGGCGGCTTTGTCGCTTGTGAACTTGGCGTCGGACAGGCGGGATCGGTAGCTGCCATTATGCGGCAGGTCGGCTTGGCGATCGCGGGGATCCATCGCGATCTCGCCGGCATCGAGCGCGGCTTAATTCTGCACCAAGGCTAGGCCGCAAGCGGGGTCCCAACGGGGAGCGAAAAAAACTGTTGGAAAGCATCATTTTCCCGTCTAGGGTGTTGGCATGGATGGAGCCACGGGCTCCCTGCGCCTGCGGGCGCATATGTCGCCTCCTCGACACCATCACCGGATATTCGCTGAGCGAATAATCCTCGCCGCGGTTTCCGCGCTTACAACCACCGGATCGAGATGTCTTACCGCGATTTCAAAGGTATCATGAGACCAGGACAGAACAAACGACGCGGGCGTAACCCGAACAATCCCAACAACCCCAACAACCCGAACAACAATCCGAATCGGCAGCGTATGCCGAACCGGATGCAGACCTTCGACAGCAATGGGCCGAGCGTCAAGATTCGGGGCAACGCCTATCAGGTGTTCGAGCGCTATGTCGCGCTGGCACGCGAGGCCGCGACGAGCGGTGACCGCATCGCCGCGGAAAACCTCTACCAGCACGCCGAGCACTATTTCCGCATCATGAATGCGAATGGTGAGGGGCAGGGCCAGCAGGGCGGCGTGCCGCGTCCGATGACGCCGGCCGATACTGAGATGACGGGATCGGACGGCGATTCGAGCGAGCACGAACACGGCGGGCAGCAGGCTTACGGCGGGAGCCAGCAAGGCTATTCCAGCGGGCACGGCCAGGGCGGCGGTCAAGGTGGCCAGCCGGCGAATGCCGCCCCACAGCCGTCTGGACAAACCCACGAGCCAGCGCCGTCGTCGCCGACCAGCCAGCCGATGTCGGCTCCGCAGACGGATCCGTTCGCGAACTAACCGCTTGAAGCGTCGCCACGCCGGGACGTAGCAAGCTCGATTGTCCCTTCGAAACTTAGGGACTTGCGGGCTCGGGCGCGTGCACCCATATCGGCGAATGGAAGGTTCGGCGCGCTGCCTCCGAGAGGGGCGCGCCTTGTCGTTTCATTCCTGGGGTACGCGTCATGGAATTCGAGAAATATACCGAACGGGCTAAGGGCTTCGTTCAAGCGGCGCAGGGCCTCGCCTTGCGCAGTGGTCATCAGCGGCTGACGCCGGAACATCTCCTCAAGGTCCTGCTCGACGACAAGGAAGGGCTGGCAGCCAACCTGATCGGCGCCGCCGGCGGTGATGCTCGCTTGGCGTTGCGAGCCGTCGAGGCCGAGTTGGCGAAGCTGCCGCGCGTTGAAGGGCAGGGGGCCGGCCAAGTTTTTCTCGCCCCAGAAACCGCGCGGTTGTTCGAACAGGCGGAGAAGCTTGCCGAGAAGGCGGGCGACAGTTTCGTCACCGTCGAGCGTCTGTTGCTGGCGCTGGCGCTGGCCAAGGGAACCGCGGCGGCGAAGGCAATCGAGGCAGGGCAAGTCACGCCGCAGCGCCTCAACAGCGCGGTCGAGGATCTGCGTAAGGGCCGCCGTGCCGATACCGCCTCGGCGGAGGAGGGCTATGACGCGCTGAAGAAGTACGCCCGTGACCTCACCGCGATCGCTCGCGAAGGCAAGCTCGATCCGGTGATCGGCCGCGACGAGGAGATCCGCCGCACCATCCAGGTGCTGGCACGGCGCACCAAGAACAATCCAGTGCTGATCGGCGAGCCCGGCGTCGGCAAGACGGCGATCGTCGAGGGCCTCGCGCTGCGCATGGTCAAGGGCGACGTTCCGGAGGGACTCAAGAACAAGCGCCTGCTCGCGCTCGATCTTGGCGCCCTGATCGCGGGCGCAAAGTTCCGCGGCGAGTTCGAGGAGCGGCTTAAGGCCGTCCTGTCGGAAATTACCGCGGCGGCGGGCGAGATCGTTCTCTTCATCGACGAGCTGCACACGCTGGTCGGGGCCGGAAAGGCAGAAGGGGCGATGGACGCCTCCAACATGCTGAAGCCGGCGCTGGCGCGCGGCGAGTTGCATTGTGTTGGCGCGACGACGCTCGATGAATATCGCAAGCACATCGAAAAGGATGCGGCGCTGGCGCGGCGCTTCCAGCCGGTCTTCGTCTCCGAGCCGACCGTCGAGGACACCATCTCGATCCTGCGCGGCATCAAGGAGAAGTACGAGCTCCACCACGGCGTGCGCATCACGGATGGGGCAATCGTCGCGGCGGCGACGCTATCGAACCGCTATATAACGGACCGCTTTCTGCCGGATAAGGCAATCGATCTCATGGATGAAGCCGCGTCGCGGCTGCGCATGCAGGTCGATTCCAAGCCTGAGGCGATCGACGAGCTCGACCGCCGTATCATGCAGCTCAAGATCGAGCGCGAGGCGCTGAAGAAGGAGACCGACCCGGCGTCGCGCGAGCGTCTTGAAAAATTGGTCAAGGAGCTCACCGAGCTGGAGCAGCGTTCCGCAGAGCTGACGGCGCAGTGGCGTGCGGAGAAAGATAAGTTGGCAGGTTCGCAGAAGCTCAAGGAGCAGCTCGATCAGGCGCGCGCCGAGCTCGAAATCGTTCAGCGCAAGGGCGATTGGAGCCGGGCTGGTGAGCTCACCTACGGCGTTATTCCCGAACTCGAGCGCAAGCTCAAGGCGACGGAGAGCAGCGATGTCCAAGGCATGCTGGACGAGGCGGTGACCGACACCCATATCGCCAGCGTCGTCTCGCGCTGGACCGGTATTCCGGTCGACAAGATGCTGACCGGCGAGCGCGACAAGCTGCTCAAGATGGAGGAGAACCTCCGCCGTCGCGTGGTCGGGCAGGACGAGGCACTGGTCGCCGTCGCCAATGCCATCCGTCGGGCGCGCGCGGGGTTGCAGGACGCCAATCGGCCGATCGGCTCGTTCCTCTTCCTCGGCCCGACCGGCGTCGGCAAGACCGAGCTGACCAAGGCTCTCGCCGAGTTCCTGTTCGATGACGAGAGCGCGATGATCCGGGTCGACATGTCGGAATACATGGAGAAGCATTCGGTTGCCCGCCTGATCGGCGCGCCGCCGGGCTATGTCGGCTATGACGAGGGCGGGGCCCTGACCGAGGCGGTGCGCCGCCGGCCCTATCAGGTCATCCTCTTCGACGAGATCGAGAAAGCGCATCCCGACGTCTTCAATGTGCTGCTCCAGGTGCTCGATGACGGCCGCCTGACCGATGGTCAGGGGCGAACCGTCGATTTCCGCAATACCCTCATCGTGCTGACCTCCAACCTCGGCAGCGAGGCGCTCGCGAACCTCCCGGAAGGCGCCGATGTCGGCGAGGCCCGCGAGCCGGTGATGGAGGCAGTGCGCGCGGCGTTCCGGCCGGAATTCCTCAACCGGCTCGATGAAATCTTGCTGTTCCGGCGGCTGTCGCGGACCGACATGACAGGGATCGTCGACATCCAGCTCCGGCGGCTCGGCAGGCTGCTTGCCGACCGCAAGATCACGCTCGATATTGACCCGGCCGCCAAAGCGTGGCTGGCAGAGGCTGGCTATGATCCCGTCTACGGGGCACGGCCGCTGAAGCGGGTGATCCAGCGCGCGCTGCAGAACCCGCTTGCCGAGCAGATCCTGCAGGGTCGCATCGCCGACGGTCAGACGGTCCATGTCGGCGTTGGCGAAGGCGGCTTGATCATCGGTGCTGCCGAGCCGGTCGCGAGTGCCGCCGAATAGCCGGCTTTAGCCTGTGAGCGAAGGGCGCGGTTCCCGCCGCGTCCTTTGCCCTTGTGTGCGCCAAGCATAGCACATAGGGCCGTGACTGGTGCGGTCCGGTGCGCTGTGGTGGCTGGCCGGCCGAGTTGGAGGTGAAAATCCTCTGCGGGTCCTGATGGGAACGCCCCAGAGCTTCCGCTACCCGATTGCCCGCCGCGTTGCGATCGGATAATGAAGCCCGGTGCGCGTCGATGAATTCGATTTTGATCTGCCGCGCTCGCTCATCGCGATGCATCCGGTCGCGCCGCGCGATGCGGCAAGGCTGCTTGTCGTCGCGCCCGATCAGCGCAGCGACCGCGTGATCACCGATCTGCCGAAGCTGCTGCGGCGCGGCGACATCATCGTTTGCAACGACACGCGGGTAATCCCGGCGCGGCTGGTCGGGCGGCGCGGCGCGGCGCGGGTCGAGCTCACGCTGCATCGCCGTCTCGCCGACGAGAGCTGGCTCGCTTTCGCCAAGGGGGCGCGGCGCCTCCATCCCGGCGAGCGCATCGAATTCGCCGCGGAAAACGACGAGCGCTTCGGCGCCGAGGTGGTCGCCAAGAGCGCGAGCGGCGAGGTCACCTTGCGCTTCGACCGCGCCGGGGCCGACCTCCGCGAGGCGCTGCAGCGCCACGGCGCGATGCCGTTGCCGCCCTATATCAAGCGGAAAGCCGCGGAGCCGCGCGATGCCAGCGACTACCAGACGATCTTCGCGGCCAGGGAGGGCGCCGTCGCGGCGCCGACCGCTGGACTGCATTTCACCGAGCGGCTATTGAGTGCGCTCGACGCCGCCGGCATCGCGCGCGCCTTCGTTACGCTCCATGTCGGCGCCGGCACCTTTCTTCCGGTCAAGGTCGAGGACACCAACGAGCATCGCATGCATAGCGAGACCGGCATCATCGAGGCGGCGGTGGCCGAGCGGATCAACGCGGCGCGGCGGCGCGGCGGGCGCGTCGTCGCAATCGGCACGACCAGCCTGCGCCTCATCGAGAGCGCCGCCGCCGCGGACGGCACCGTCGCGGCCTTCGACGGCGACACCGACATCTTCATCACCCCCGGCTATCGCTTCAAGGCAGTCGACGTCCTGGTGACCAATTTCCACCTGCCGCGCTCGACCCTCTTCATGCTGGTCGCGGCCTTCGCCGGGCTCGAGCGGATGAAGGCGGCCTACGAGCATGCCAAGCGTGAGGGCTATCGCTTCTTCTCCTATGGCGATGCCTGCCTGCTCACGCGCGCGGACGCGTCCTCATGAGCGCGGAGTTCGGGTTCGATATCCGCGCGCGCGACGGCGCGGCGCGGCGCGGCGTGCTGTCGACGGCGCATGGCGCGATCGACACCCCTGCCTTCATGCCGGTCGGCACCGCCGCCACCGTCAAGGCGATGCTGCCGGAATCGGTTGCGAGCACCGGCGCGCAGATCATCCTCGGCAACACCTATCATCTCATGCTGCGGCCGGGCGCGGAGCGCATCGCGGCACAGGGCGGGCTTCACCGCTTCATGAACTGGCCGTCGCCGATCCTCACCGATTCCGGCGGCTTTCAGGTGATGTCTCTCGCCGCCTTGCGCGAGATCGACGAGAGCGGCGTCGTCTTCCGCTCGCATCTCGACGGCAGCCAGCATCGCCTGACGCCCGAGCGCTCGATCGAGATCCAGCATCTCCTCGATGCCGACATCACTATGGCGTTCGACGAATGCACGCCCTTCCCGGCGACGGAGGACGCGGCGCAAAGCTCGATGGCGCTCTCGATGCGCTGGGCCGCGCGCTCGCGTGGTGCTTTCCGCAAGCGTCCGGGCTACGGCATCTTCGGCATCGTCCAGGGCGGCGTTCATCCCGCCCTGCGGCAGATCTCCGCCGCCGCCCTCCGCGACATCGGCTTCGACGGCTATGCGGTCGGCGGCCTCGCCGTCGGCGAGGGGCAGGAGACGATGTTTCGCATCCTCGACGAGACGGTCCCCGCTTTGCCCGCGGAGCGCCCGCGCTATCTGATGGGGGTCGGCAAGCCGGCCGACCTCATCGGCGCGGTCGCGCGCGGCATCGACATGTTCGACTGCGTGCTGCCGACCCGCTCGGGGCGCACCGCCCAGGCCTTCACCAGTTCAGGCACGATCAACCTGCGCAACGCCCGCCACGCCGACGACCAGGGGCCGCTCGATCCCGCCTGCGCCTGCCCCGCCTGCAAATCCTACAGCCGCGCCTATCTTCACCATCTCTGCCGCTGCGGCGAGATCCTCGCGAGCATGCTGCTAACCTGGCACAACCTCCATTATTATGGCGGGCTGATGCGGGCGCTGCGCGCGGCGATCGAAGCCGGCGCGCTGGGGGATTTCGTCGCCGGCTTCCACGACGCGCAAGCGCGCGGCCGCGCGGCGGCGTGACGGTTTTCTCCGACGGCAAATTGCGCGAGAGCCGCAGGTCCGAACTCGATCGAGCCGCTCTCCCTCCCCCCTTGCGGGGGAGGGTAGGGTGGGGGGTCTTAAGCCGGTCTGAACCGGATAGATATCGTACATTTTAGACCGGATAGATGCCTGACAGGTTTTCTTCATCGGCAAGGGGGGCTTTGCCGATGCCATGGAAGGAAACCTGCGTTGTGGATGAGAAGATGGCGTTCATTGCGGAATGCCTGCGGGGCGAGCTGCCGATGACAATGCTGTGCGCGCGCTTCGGCATCAGTCGAGACACCGGTTACGGCTTGCTGAGGCGTTATCGGGCGGAGGGCGTGGCTGGGTTGGCGGCGCGCTCGCGGGCGCCGCATCATCACGGGCTGGCGATGGCCGAGGAGATCGCGAGGGCGATCATTGCGCTGCGCGGCGAGCGGCCCCATTGGGGGCCGAAGAAGCTGCGGGCGGTGCTGCGGCGGCGGGCGCCGAACTGCGCCTGGCCGGCACCGTCGACGATCGGCGATCTGCTGCGCCGCGCAGGGTTGAGCGAGCCGCGGCGGCGGCGCCGCACGGCGATCCCGCTGACCCAGCCGTTCCAGCCGATCGCGGCGCCCAACGACCTCTGGTGCATCGACTTCAAAGGCTGGTTCCGCACCGCCGACGGCGCGCGCTGCGATCCTCCTGAGCACTTGTCGAAGGGGACCATCACCGACGCCGACAGTCGCTTTATCATCGAGTGCCGGATCGTGCCGCCGACCGCTGCCGGCGTCCGGCCGGTGGTCGACCAGGCATTCCGCGAGCTTGGCCTGCCGCGGGCGATGCGCAGCGACAATGGCCCGCCCTTCGCCTCTACGGGTGCGGCCGGCCTGACCCGGCTCGCCGTTCATTGGCTCAAGCTCGGCATCCAGCTCGAGCGCATCGAGCCGGGCGCGCCGCAGCAGAACGGACGACATGAGCGCATGCATGGCACACTCAAGGACGAGACGTCTCGTCCGCCGGCGGCGACACCGGCCGAGCAGCAGCTCCGCTTCGATCGCTTCCGCAATGACTTCAACGACAATCGGCCGCATGAGGCGCTCGGGCAGATGCCGCCTGGCAGCCGCTATCGACCGTCGCTGCGGCCCTATCCGCTGCGGATCGAGGACCCCTGGTATGACGCCGATCATGCCGTGCGCCGCGTTCGGACCACTGGTGAGATCAAATGGGGAGGCGATTTTGTCTTCCTCAACGAAGCCCTGGTCGGGGAACTCGTCGGCGTCGCTGAAACCGATGCCGGCGACTGGCTCGTCCGCTTCATCGACACAGATCTCGGCATCATCGATCGCAAGACCAAAAAACTGCGCCGCTTCACGGCGGGCCGGCCGGCCCGCCGTGAAGCCCAACCAGAACAAAACAAGGAAACTGTCAGGCATGTATCCGGTCCATAGTGTCAGCTATGTTTCCGGTTGCACAGCCGTGTAGCGGCGCCATACCCCTCACCTTCCCGTCGTTACACGACGGGCCCCTTCCTCTCCCGCAAGGGGAGAGGGGCTGCGCAGATGTGGGAGGCTGATAGAAAAATGCAACGAAAGGGTTGCGCTTTCGCGCGGGCTTCGCCATAGTGAACCGCAACCAGGAGGTTGCGCATGAGCAATAGCATCGAGAAGCGCATCGAGCTCGCGGCGCCGGTATCGCGGGTCTGGCGCGCGCTGACGGATCACCGCGAGTTCGGCGCCTGGTTTCGCGTCAAGCTCGACGGTCCCTTCGTGCCGGGGGAGGTCTCGCGCGGCCACATCACCTATCCCGGCTACGAGCATCTGAAATGGGAGGCGACGGTGCAGCGGATGGAGCCCGAGCGGCTCTTCTCGTTCACCTGGCACCCCTATGCGATCGATCCCGCCATCGACTATTCGCGCGAGCCGACGACCCTGGTCGAGTTCCGGCTCGAGCCCACGGACGGCGGCACTCTTCTCATCCTCACCGAATCCGGCTTCGACGCCATCCCCAAAGACCGCCGCTTCGAGGCGTTCCGCATGAACGAGCGCGGCTGGAGCGAGCAGATGACGAATATCGCACGCCATGTCGAGCCTTCGGCCTAGACCCCATGATGAGCTCGCGGGTCGCGCCGCGGTCTTTGCGGCGTTGGGCGACGCGACGCGGCTGTCGCTCATCGGCAAGCTGTGCAACGGCAAGCCGCAATCGATCTCGCGGCTCGCCGACGGCTCGGCACTGACGCGACAGGCGATCACCAAGCATCTTCGCATCCTCGAAGGCGCCGGCGTCGTGCGCAGCGCGCGCATCGGACGCGAGAGCGTCTTCGAGTTGAGGCCGCAGCCGCTCAATGAGCTGCGCTCCTACCTCGACCGCGTTTCGGGCCAATGGGAGCATGTCCTGGCGAGACTGAAATCCTTCGTCGAGGATTAGCGCGTCGACTAGAGTGTTGTCGCAGACATCCCTCTCCCCGAGGGGGAGAGGTTAGGTGAGGGGCGGCGCCGCAGCCCTGGTGAAAACGATGTAAGGTTTGTGCTGCATCACGACCCCCTCACCCTCCCCATGCTATGCATGGGGCCCCTCCCTCTCCCCGGTGGGGCGAGGGGCTTTAGAGCAGTTTAGTCGCGGACAGGAAATCATGAGCGACTCGATCTACGACAATCTGCAGCAGCTCGGGCAGCCGACCGAGAAGCCGGCCTCGCCGCAAGCTGCCGTGCTGGAGAAGGTGCGCAATCCGCATCCCGGTCTTGCCTATCTCGTGCGCTTCGCCTGTCCGGAATTCACCGCCCTCTGCCCGATCACCGGCCAGCCCGATTTCGCGCATCTCGTCATCGATTACGTGCCGCGCGAGTTTCTCGTCGAGAGCAAGTCGCTGAAGCTCTATCTCGGCGCCTTCCGCAATCACGGCGCCTTCCACGAGGATTGCACCCTGGCGATCGCAAGGCGCCTGATCGACGAGCTGGCGCCGCTCTGGCTGCGCATCGGCGGCTATTGGTATCCGCGCGGCGGCATGCCGATCGACGTCTTCTTCCAGAGCGGTGCGCCGCCGGACGGCGTGTGGATCCCCGATCAGGGCGTCGCGCCCTATCGCGGCCGGGGATAGGCGATGGAGTCCGGCGCTACTCCCTCGCCGTGCCGGGTCGCCGGATGAAGCGCCCGACATCCTTCTCCTCGCCCCTCGGGGAGAGGCCCTTCGACGATCGCTCAGGAGGGCCCATCGCGGAGCGATGGGACGGAGAGGGGGCGCATCGGACGGGCGGTATCTTTACCAGCAAGTCCGCTGCCGGCGGCAATTCCCCCTCACCTCGATCCTCTTCCCGAAGGGAGAGGAAGCGCTCGGACGGCGCGGCGATCCGGGACATTGCGCAGGCGGCGATCCCGGACATCAAAGCACGGATCCGGGAGCGTGCGCTGGCGCTCGGCTTCGACGCGGTCGGCTTCACCACGCCTGAGCTCGCCGCGGCGGCGCGGCGCAACCTCGGCGAATATCTCGCCCTTGGCTATCACGGCGACATGGGCTGGCTGGCCGGGAAGGCGGAGCGCCGCGGCGATCCCAGGATCCTCTGGCTGGAGGCGCGCAGCGTCGTCGTCCTCGGCATGAATTACGCGCCGGCCGAGGATCCGCTGGCGGTCGTAGCACAGCGGGATCGCGGCGCCGTCTCGGTCTATGCGCGCGGCCGCGACTATCACGACATCGTCAAGCCGCGCTTGAAGGCGCTGGCGCGCTGGATCGCCCAGACCTGGCCGGGCGAGCTCAAGGTCTTCGTCGACACCGCGCCGGTCATGGAAAAGCCGCTCGCCGAGCGCGCCGGCATCGGCTGGCAGGGCAAGCACACCAACCTCGTCTCGCAGGAATTCGGCTCCTGGCTCTTCCTCGGCGAGATCTTCCTCGCGCTCGACCTCGCCCCCGACGCGGCGGAGACCGATCATTGCGGCACCTGCCACGCCTGTCTCGATGCCTGT
>WNFC01006507.1_pt1 | contig 30579 bp, 23 predicted proteins | sample 5400541 | NCBI WGS metagenome assembly WNFC01 (sample SAMN13153342, study PRJNA577476) | soil metagenome | isolation source: 120 cm saprolite under Douglas fir tree site 2 hole 2 replicate 1 | place: USA:California | collected 2015-04-18
TTGTCCCCAGCAACAAGTGGCGACGCGCACAGACAAAGAAGGAAGAATATGAGCGTTTTGTTCATTCGGGATTCCATTCCTAGAAGGCTGCGAAGCGATAGGTCAGGCCTACCGTCCAGATGTTGTGATTTTCCCCGGTCGCGAAATTGCGGCCGTACGAAGCATTGAAGCGCACTCCGTTGTACAGGGAGTAGGTCCAGCCAAGAGTGGCACGGCTGGTATTCCGGTCAGGAAGATCACTGATCAAGGTCTGACTGATGGTCGGCACCCGGTACTGCTCACCCCGAAGCGCAAGCAGAGAGTTGCGGAAAAACGCGTTTCTTCCCAGCCTTTCCAGCCGGTAGCCCCCTTCCAGCCAATAGCCACTGCCCAACACAGTGCTGCGGAGAGCCTCTGCGCGCAGATCGAGCGGAATCTTCTTCAGATTCCAGGTCGCGTCGGTGCCCAGCATGTTGTAACGAGTGTCGCCAAGAACCCGGCTAAACGACGCTCCGACCTCAAACCGCTTGTTGGGGAAGAACAGGCTGGCGCGCGTGCCTGCCCTGCGGTCTGCCGAGAACAAACTGTTCTTCGTCGACGCCGAGAAGTAGGTTGCATAGGTCACGTTCATTCCGGAAGTGATGCGGGCAGTTCCCCGTGCCATCGCGCCATTGCTGGAATTGTCATTCATGGCGAAGAGCATGGGTTCTTCTCCCAGATTGCGTATCCACATGGGGTGAAGACGTTCGCGGTAAATTCCAAATGGTGTGAGGAACCGCCCCACCGTGAAAGTCAGATGGGGATGGGCGATGTAATTCAGCTGCAGATATTCAATACCGTGATCAACAACCGTGGGTCCCCATTGTCCATCGCTGTGAGTCACGTCCGTGAACATGTCGAACTCTGACTCGATCAGCAATTTGCGGCCCAGGGGCACGAGCAAGACGGGATCGAATTCCGGAGACAAAGTCTGAGTGCCGGACTCGAACGTGGACTGGAAGCTGACGTTTCCGGTGATGACCGGAATTGGCGACTCGGACGGCGCGTCCGTAGTCTGCTGCGCGTGCAGAGCGGGCGCGAGCGCAATGGATACGGCGGTCAGCGAGCGTAGCATCCTACTTAACGTGCATTTCAAATTCATCGATATCCTTTCGTGTTGAGACGGTGAACGTCGTTGGAACTGGTCAGCGTTTCCGCACTTGCAGGTAGCCCGCTGGCTTGTAGCGGACGCTCGTTGCTGGCCGAGGCCTCGGCCCAATCGCAGATTAAGTCGACGTCCTGTTTCGAGATCCTTGCCCTGCGGTGGAGCACGGTGTATGCGCGGAGCGGCATGCTGCCGTCAGATACGGCGTCGCAAATCTCCATGCGTTCGTTCGTGGAGGGGGCCCGTCCCGTCCATTGGGAGAAATCGAGCTTTTCGCGGCCCTTGTTGACATCGCGGGACAAGATCCACGATACCGGCGCGACACGGCCATACCATGGCAAGTGCGTGTTGCTAGAATGACAGTCCTGGCATGAGCGATCCAGAATCGCGCCCGCCTGCGGCCCAATCATTTCCGCCATATGCACTTTGCTTACAGTGACGGAAGTGGGCTTGGTCGAAGTCGGAACAAACTGTATCCCGACAAGCGCAAACCCAAGCAGGACAGCTGTTCGGCTTAGTACTCGCTGCATCGTGCTATCCCCTGCCAAAATTCTTTCCCAAGCCACCGCTTAATCCGACCGACGGAAGCTGTTGATGGCAGATGCCCGAACCGCCAGGGACTCGGCATATCCCTGCTGGTAGCCTTCCGTGAACGAAGCACGGTCCTGGTCCGCGGCCCAGCGCCCCGTCGCGATGTGAGGCTCACTGCCACGCGTGGCCGCAAGCTCACCCTGATAAAGTCCATCGCGAAAAGCTCCGTTGGTCGTCTTGCTGACATCTTTGTTTGCGGGGTTTACGCGGAAGGACGCGCCTTGACGAATCCGGTTCCCCAGCGTTGCCACCGCGCCCACGCCGAACGCGAGCACGAGCACAAATACAGATAGTCTTCTCATTTTTTTCCTCACATTCTTTGTTTGTTTTGCGTAGCGTTGTTCGATTAGACGGCGCGACGGAGGCTGTCGATGTAAGAAGCAGGTAAGCTTCCTGTAAACTCCGCCCTTCCTAAGAAGCGAGGCTGAGATCTCAATCGGGGAGACTAAATTCACAGGGGGATCGGTTATGCTACTCAGAGGTGCGCTTCCGCGGCAAGATTCTTTTGCCGCCGAGGGTAATGGGAGTTGTATTAGCCCACGCTTTCTTACGGCTTCCGGAATTCTGCGGATCGCTCTCCGGGAAGCGAACCGCAGATCCTCGATTAATGCGAACTGTAGGCGTCCATTTTGCGGTCAGTTGATTTGCTAGCCGCCGAAAATCGTGCCAGTCGCAACGCCGATGGAGATGGTTCCGGCATAGCTTGTGGATGCTGAGCCCGTCAGGCTGACCAGAAGCGCCGGGCTTTCAGCGGCGTAGATCGAGTCCGCGGAGTCCATCGTATCCCGGGTGCCGCTCCGGCTGTAGTCGGAGTTGGCTGCATAGACGGCAGTCGAAATGGAGTCGTCGAAGAAAAGCTGTGTGGTGGCCTCTGTGGTCACGTTGCCAGAAGAGTCAAACACTCGGACCTTTACGTGGATGTGCACCGCTCGTCCGCTGTACCAGCCGGGATAGATGGTGGTGAAGGTCGCTTTGCCGTTTGCGTCTGTGTAGTGATAGCCGCGCAGGAAGTTTTCCCCGGTAAGGTCCGCGTCATTGTCGTTCGTGCTTGCCTGGATGTCGGAATAGACGCCCTGAGCATTGCAGTGCCAAATGTGCACTTGAGCATTCGCGATCGGCGTGCAGGCTCCGCTGCTGTAGGAACCGACGGTGATATTCAGGGTAAGCGGTAGCCCGCTCTGGGTTCCAGTCGATCCTTTCGTATCCGAGCGGATGTCCGAACGTTCAGGGATGGACGTGTCCACGTCGTCGCTCCTGATATTTGAATCGGATTGGTTGTCGACAAAGTATGGACCCCGGGTTACGTTGGTCGATGCAACACACGAAGACGACGAACTGCTGGAGCTGGTGGAACTGCTAGAACTGCTGGAACTCCCAGCAGCACCACATCCCGTCATGATTGCCTGAAGCGCTCCCATGGCCCCACTGACGAAAATCACACTCCCGACTCGGATCACATCACGGCGAGTTATCTCTTTTGTCATTCTATCTCCTTAATATATTGGGGGTGACCTTGGGAAGGCGACTCTCCACCCGCTTCACCCTAGTGCGGCCCGCTATCTCCAATGATCTCGATACTCAAACCAGAAGTGCACCAACAGGAAGCCTGCAACCACGCTGACGCCGGCCGCCACGACAATCAATGCAATATCGATCAGTAACTCGGTGGTCACCTTATTTGTGCTTGCCTTCTGGCGCCACAAGGAGTTGGCTTCAGCACCAGTTCTCCCGCAGAGCGCAACGTTCCGCCTTCCACATGAAAGCGCATTCGCCGAACCCACGTGGTAAGAAGGCTGTAAGAACGATGTAAATAAAGGATGCCGCTCCGAGTTCCGAGCCTTGAGGACGTTGAACTCCCGCGTTTTGGCAATTGAAGCCAAAGGCCCGATTTCAAAGGCGGAGCGAACGATGCATCAAGCTGGCTTAGGTCGCCCTTGGTCTGGTCGGGAGAACACAGACTAGGGGGATCGTCCAACCAGATTTAACCAGACGTTCACCATGTCCTTACATAAAGCATCGCGACGCGAGCATCTATGGCTGGTGGAAGGAGAAAAAATGAAAACCCGATCAATTGTCGTTACCCTATCCTTACTGGCCGCCATGCCGCTTGTTGCTCTAGCACAACCAGCGAGCAAGACACGGACGCATGTGGACATTGAGCCGCCTCGAGTGGAGAAGATTCTTGCTACTACGACCAGCGAGCCCAATTGGGAACTCGCCAGCGCGGTTGCAACCAAACCAGAAATCCCGCTCGGGCCGCTCGATGCGTTGAAGGAATACGAAAATGAAATGACAGTGATTGCGCAGAGAATGTCCGCCGAGATGGCGAACATCTCTCAAGCACAGCAAGCCAATCAAATCACACGGGAGCAGGCAGAGTATCTGATCCAGGAGAGATATCAGGTAGCGATGATGCAGTTTCAGACGCTCAGCGCATTGCATGACGCCTTGGGGCGGGATGTGGCTCAGGCAGCAGCGGTGGCAAAGCCTCCGGACACAACGGTTGAACCTGATACCGCAGTCGTGGTGGAGCCACCGTTCTCGCCGGTTCGAACTCAATAGAAGTCCGATTCCTCGGTTACTGGTCGGGGCGAGGGGCTCGATGTCCCGCGGCATGGGTGACCTTTTGGGGTTACACGAGGGGAACCATGTTTTCTTTACACGCAATTTACACTGCCAGGCCACTGTTCCCTCTAGGCTGATCCCGTAAGACTTTGTCGATAGCGGTGCTTTCACGCACCCGGGAGGTTCTTTAGGCTGTCGCTGCTAATCCGGTCTCATCTCGCTCGCCTGCTCCGGCATCCCAGCGCGCTGCGATTGGTCCGCCCAGCCTATAATGCTGTCGCGACGACATCGTTTTCGATGTGTGTTATGGCGTTTCCTGGAAACGTATCTGAGTTTAAAAATGAGGCTTCCTTCCTCTGAGAACGTCCGGTGGTACGCCCTGGTAGTTGGGCTTGCTGCGGTGTTGGCGCTCTTGGCCGTGCTGCAATACCGCGCCAGCAGACAGGTGAGTGACGCCACCACCGAGCAGATGCGAACCAGTCTGCAGGGCTCTCTTATGGACCTGCGCCAGGGACTGGAGCGCGAACTGGCGCCCTTGTGCCGCGAATTGCAGGCTGAATCCGGAGTTCCACGTCAACCTGCCTTGCAGGAATACGTTGACCGCTTCGAACGCTGGCATCGCGCAGCCGCTCACCCCGGCCTCGTGGCTGACATCTTCGTTTGGCGCACGACCGGTACCGGGCATGTTCAGTTTCTGCGGCTGAATTCGAATCGCAACGAATTTGAAGCAGTGGAGTGGCCTTCGGAATTTGCATCGCTACGCCAGCGACTGCAGGCATTGACACCGGAATTTAGCGCTCAGGCGTCCGGCTATGGCGGTTCGGATCAGCCCCCGGGCTCGCCGCCGCCTAAACCGGGGTCTACCCATCAGCCTCCGCCTCCGCCTCGTACCTCATGGATGAGCGGCCGAGACACCCACCCTCAGGGAAGGGCACCCGATTTCAGCGGACCAGGGCCCGGCCCCAGTGGCCCGGGTGAGCCTCCGGATTTGCCGTCAGGATCTGCGCGCGCCGATCGGTCTCAGCCGCCCCCTGGTGTTTCGCTTCCCTGGATGATCGACCAGAACATCCCTGCTTTGGTACATCCGGTAGTAGAGGTAGATGGAAGATCCACTTCAAGTACAAGAAAAGCGGCAACGCTCACGTGGATGGTTGTCGATTTGAATCTGAAGGTGCTTGGGCACGACATCTTTCCGGAGTTGGCTCAGCGCTATTTCGCAAACAGTCGGCCGTCAACCTACGAACTTGCGGTAATCGCTGATAAGGCCCATCGGGCCGTGATCTATTCCTCTGAGGCGGGGTTCGGCGGCCAAACAGACATCGTCCCAGACGTCGCACTTAATCTATTTGGGCGTCCGGTTCCAATTCTTGGAAGGGGAAGGTCGTCGTCGGAAGGCCGGTTCGCTCCGCCTGATCCGCCCCATCAGGTACCGCCGACTCGGTACGAGGGCTCCGTTGGAACACCTCCCGGGTTCCATGATGAAGGACCCTTCATGATCGATCCCATCTATTACACGCCCGCAGAACGGGATTGGGAGATCATCGCCAGGCACCGCAAAGGCTCGGTAGAGGCGGCCGTCACCGCCTTGTACCATCGCAGTCTTGCCATTAACTTTGGTGTGCTTCTGGTGCTAGCGATGACCATGGGAATGATCATCGCGACCAGCCAGCGCGCACGGCGACTCGCACAATTGCAGATGGATTTCGTAGCCAGCGTGTCTCACGAGCTGCGAACTCCGCTCACCGGAATTGTGTCGGCTGCTCAGAACATTAAAGACGGCCTGGTTGACAGCAAGGAGCGGATGGCGCGTTACGGAGCAGCAATCATGAGCCAAGCGCAGCAATTGACCGATCTCGTCGAGCAGATTCTCCTGTTCTCCGCAACCCAAAAGGGTCGTCACCGATACCATTTTCAACTGGTGGACGTCACCGAGGTCATCGACGCCAGTCTCAAGAGTGCGTCCAGCCTCATTCGCTCCGCAGGATTTACGGTGGAGCAAGAGATTCAACCTGGTTTGCCCCAGGTGATGGTTGATTTCAAGGGTCTATTGCAATGCCTGCAAAACCTGATTACAAACTCGGTGAAATACGGTGGTGAGAGCCGCTGGATCGGGATCCGGGCCTCAATCGCAGACCGCTCTGACCGGGGAAAGGAAGTCAGGATTACGGTTGAGGATAAAGGGATTGGGATTGGACGGGAGGACCTGAAACGCATATTCGAACCGTTCTATCGAACCCCCGCTGCCACTGCCGCGCAAATTCATGGAAGTGGCTTGGGATTGCCGCTGGCAAAGACCATCGCCGAAGCTATGGGAGGTAGGCTGACCGTCGAGAGTGCGGCCCAGAAAGGAAGCGCATTTACTGTACACTTACCCGTTAAGGACGAGCCTGAGGCTGACAATTACCTCTCGGTGAATCGCGAAGCGAACTCCATTTCGTAGTCCTCAACGGTATGGGCGGAAAGATCCTTGTGGTCGAAGACGAAGAGGTCATTCGCATGACCCTCGGCGATCGCCTCAAAAGCGAGGGATACACTGTTGAGTTTGCCGTCGATGGCGAGGAAGGCTTCCAGAAAGCCAGCCGAAATGCCTACGACCTAGTGCTTCTGGACATCATGCTGCCACGGAAGAATGGGTTTGACGTGTGTCGAGACATCCGCATGGCAGGTGTCGAGACATCCGCATGGCAGGAGTAGTTGTCCCGATCCTCATGCTGACGGCCCGCGGGCAAACGATCGATAAGGTTCTGGGCCTGAAGATCGGCGCGGATGATTATCTGACCAAGCCGTTTGAGGCCATGGAGCTGCTGGCGCGAATCGAAGCGCTCTTGCGAAGAGCCAACGTGCCGGCCGCCGCGGGCGTTCACAAGTTTGGCTCGCTTCAAGTCGATCTTCGAGGTACAGCCGTGTCCCGCGACGGCAAGGTGGTACCGCTCTCCGCTCGGGAGTTCCAATTGTTGCGGTACCTCGTTGAACATCGGGGTACCACTCTATCTCGCGACGTCCTGCTGAAAGAAGTGTGGGCATACAGTACCGAGGCGTTTACCCGGACCGTGGATGTCCATGTGGCCAGCCTGCGCCAGAAGCTAGAAGAAGACCCCAAGAAACCGTCACTGATTGTCACCGTTCCGGGGCTTGGCTACAAGTTCGCGCCCTGAATCGATTCTTTGCCAGTTTGCTCCCAACCGCAGAGCCCAGTACGAGGCGGCAGCTCCGCAAATCTTTTACCGTCCCCTTACGTCTGCCTTTCCGAGACTTTACCCACCCTCTTACCGGCACGTGATCTCATGATTGAGAGAATTGGAGGATGGCTCATGTCGAATGCGTGGGATACGGACGCAGTCTTTTCGTGGGAAAGGCAGTGCCTTGATTCAGGACCGAGCAGAATCGAGGTTGTAGTGGTTGACGATTTGCCAGGATATTTGGAGATTCTGGGAGAGTTGCACAGGTTCGAAGATGTGGTGGACATAGTCCGGCGAGCGACCAACATCGCCGATGCATTGGAGTTAATTGCAACTGTGGAGCCCGACCTCGTAATCATGAACGTGGCAGCGCCGTCAGCCGACAGCCTCGCTCTGGCCAGATTCGTCTACACCTGTTTTCCGGACGTCACGGTCGTGATGATATCGGTCACGAACTCCCTGCGCCTGCGGGCTGCTTGCCTGATTTCCGGAGCAAAGGCCTTCATCCATAAGCCTAATTTTCAAAACGAATTTGAAAGGGTTCTGGCATCCAGGTCGTCTCAAGTGTTTGCGCCAAACATTGCTGGGATTGACCTTGGTGAGATGGACTAGGCTCCGGCCCCCTTCAGCCGAGAGATGGAACTCTCGGCTGTGATCTTGCCGTGATACAGCAGGACCGCTCTACGGGCGATGGAAAAGACCACAGCTGACGCCCTCAGCGGCCCAGTCTCGCGATTCATCTCCGCGATAAAAAGGATCGAAGATGCGAGCCAGCAAGTCGTCAGGAACGCCGGGGCCATAGCCGCGAACGCTGACGGCTACATTGCTGGAGTTGTCTTCATTTCAAGGACACTGATCGAATAGCCGGGGAAGGTCTGGTGCATGTCCGCACCAATACCCTTTATCGTGCTTTGAACGGGAATAATTCTGGTTGGCACCGTGATGGTATTCGTCTCTCCGGTACTATCTGATTTCATGCGGATGAGCATGGCGTCACTCCCAATCTTGGATGCGCCCGCAAGCTTGATTTCGAGTGGCTGGGGGGTGGCCGCCGCGTTAACGACCTTCAGATAGATTGTGCCCTTTATCGCGTCACGGGTAACGGAGTAGAACAAGAGCGGGTGCGGATTGCCCTTGTCGTCCTTATGCAGGTCCAGGCCGTCCATTTTCGACTCCAACACTTCGTCGCCATGGTGATTGCTGAACATCACTTGCGCATAATAGGCGGGAGATCCATAGCTTGACAGTGCGTCGTAGCCGATCAGGTCAGTCTTCCACTGCATGCCTCCTGGATTCACGTTTACGAATAGGGGCGCATAGCACGCCATGACGACGATATCGCTGTCGCGCTCCATTCCAGTCATCCAGGCTGCATCTCCCAGGGCCCCAGCGAAATTGGGCGTAGGTTGGCCTTCCCGTGTGGCCCATTCACCAACGAAAATCTTGGGCCCGTTGCGGTCAGTGGCGTCATAATGTTGCACATCGTCGAAGAAGCCCTTGGCTGAGTCGGGATAGTAATGTTCGTCGATCACGTCAGGCTTCATGCTGTTGACCTTCGTGGTGGCGATCAGCTGCAGCGCCGGATACTTCGCCTTGATAGCCTTGTAAAACTGGGCATAGCGGGCATCGTAACTATTGGAATGGTCAGCAAAATCTTCATTTCCGATCTCGACATAAGCCAGATGAAACGGCTGAGAGTGCCCGTCTCTCGCCCGCTGTGCGCCCCATTTGGTTTCTGTGCTGCCAGTTACATACTCGATCTCGTCCAGAGCGTCCGCCACGTAGCGTTCCAGGTCTGGGCCAGGCGTCACGTGTTCCTGCATCAACGAGTAGCCGGCATACACTGCCAGTAGCGGTTCCATGTTCAAGTCTTCGCACCATTCCAGGAATTCAAGCAGGCCCAGACCATCTGATGATTGGTAACGCCAAGGGCTAGGGTGCGTGGGCCGATCAACCAGAGGGCCTATCGTCTTCTTCCATGGAAAGCGCTCGGGAATGTGATCGCCCTCAAGGTAGTTGCCCCCTGGAAATCGCAGAAATGCCGGCTTCATGGCAGCGAGCTTCTCCATTATGTCGATGCGGTTTCCATTCGGACGCTGTTTGTATGTTGGCGGGAAAAGCGAAACCATGCTCAGCCAAATCACGCCTGGATGCCCGACTGAGAGTACCAGGTGGTTATTCGATGAGACATCAACCTGCCCGGTAGTCAGCGCGACGCTGTATTGCTTCCAGTTAGTGCTCAAAGCAGGGGCCGTCGTGCTCGCCGCCATTTTTCCAGACTTGTCATTTGTCAGACTCACGGTCAAGTCTCCGACCGAGGGGCCGTCACTCATGGCGTAGAAAGATGCCTTGTACGTGGTCTTCGGGCGCACTGGTACGCCCCAGTACCCCTCGTTCGCGAGCCCTGCACGCGCCCCCACGTTTGCTTGCTGGATGGTCCACTTCAGGCTCAACGTTAGGGCTTCGCTCGGTCCGGTAGTCTTGTCAATTTCAATGGAACTGGTAGCTCCAGTGTTCTGCGTGACCGACCAATGCACCGGCGTCGTGGGGTCGTCCTGAAACGTCCGGTTGCGAACCAACTCCGCATAGAGCCCGCCGTCGTAGGAGTAGTTGATCTCCTCGGTCATGAGCCCGTAAAGCATGGGGCTGACCTTGGCTATTGGCTTTTGTACCTGGATTTTCAGCACGGGTGCGGCAGTCGCGCCAGATTGTTTGCCGAGCTTATCTCCTGCGTTCTGTTGCCCGTGCGCCAGGGTTCGCTAGCGCCGCAGATCCGACCAAGATGCCGATTCTAGTCAACAATCTAATTGTCATTGCGTATGTCACTTCCATTTGAAATCTACCCATCACTCGATCCGGGTGTACGGAGCAGCAGGCAGTTCGAATGCCACGGCTGTTTCAACGCCGATTGTCACTTCTTTCCCTGCAAGGTTCACCAATTGCTTGTCGCGCATGAAATGCAAGGTCGTCTTGCCACGAAATGCAGTTCGCGGAAACGTGACTGTTACCGGCTCGTCGGAGGTGAAGCACCACTTGTCTCCGCACTTTGATAGAGCGGCCGTTGCGGGACCTTTGGTCGCAGTAATGCTGTAAGCATGCTCTCCTATTTTCTTGCCTCGACCCAGGAAGAGATATTCCGTGGTTCCCTTCACTACCCCGACGACTCCAAAGGTCCCTTCGAAGTTCATCCCTTGATAGCTGATCCTGTGCGGGCTGGTTTCGGAGAAAATCCACTGCTTATCGCCCGTTTTCCCCTCCACCGAGATCCCTACAAAATCTTCACCTGCGTCATCAGGTGAAAACCCGCGAATCGAAGCAATGGATTGTGCTTCGCTGCTGGTAGACGGTTCATAGACCGCGACGAACGGCTTGGTCCAAGCCTCGCCCCACTGCCTGGCGACGATCGTGGGCAGTGGCAGGTCTGCAATTTCCTTGGGAAGCATTCCATTCCCGAAGGCGCGGCTGGGGGGCGATTGAACTGAGAATATTTCTCGGTTTGGCTCGCCGTGCATCCACATGTTCATGAACACATCTTCCTTGCCTGAAATACGCAGCTTGAATGTAGCTTTGATGTCGTCGGCGACTCTGACGGACTTCTTGTCCCATAGATAGTCGTAGGCCTGCAAGTCGCCATCGGCAAACGTCAACTCCTCAGTGGGCTGCAGCGCCAAGGCTTTTCCCTGCTGGTCTGTCAAAGCAACTTCCTGACCAAGATCGTGGTAGAAGTAATCGTGCTTCTTGTCTCCACCGCTCTTCTTTCTCGAGCGAAAGATGTCAACGTAGTACCCGGTTGAAGAACTGGTGCGAATAATGCTCATCACGCGACGCTGGTCGGCGTTGGTTTCAGGCTCCAGAAAATACAGATCCGAATAGGTGAGCCCGGGGAATATTCTTTTTCGCATCTCCGAACTCGGATACGAGCTCAAGACCTTGAATCCGTGAGCACTCTTCATCGTGGGATACGTAGAAATGCCATCCACCACGACGGTGTTGTGGGCCGGAAACTGCGAATAGTACTCTGCATAATCCGGCTGGAAGTAACTTGTGCCAATACCACCTTCGGGCGCCAATACCAGCCCTTTGCCATACAACTCCATGGCGATCCCGTTGGCGTGGGCGTGATTTCCCAGTGAGCCGGCCTCTGAAATCATCAGGCCGGTTTCTCGATCCAGTCCGTTCCGCTGCACAAAATAGCTGACGTTCGGAGCGCTGAAAGTGGGGCTTACAAAATCCCCCAACTCACCGGCCGGGACCGAGTCCTTCAGAGACGAATCGGATTGCGAGAACCATGCGCTCAGGTCCGCGCTTTTCCCCGGCACGCTGTTCGTAGGTCCGGCTCCCAGGCTCGTCCGCTGCTCGAGCTCATTTAGCATTTTGACCATCTTCGTGAATCGCTCTTGCTGGTCAGGACGGTCATGCCTGCGCGCGTTGATGATCATCTGCTGTGCGGCATGCGGTGAAAGGCGGGCGTAACGGGAGTCGCCAAACGCGACTGTGTAGCCGTTCGGGTAGAGGTATTGCGTGGTCGCGAGGACAGCCTTTTCAAGGACAGGCATTTGCGGAAGCAGGTCGGAGTGCATTCCTTGATCAAGGTTGTTTACTAGATCCATGAACTGTGCCACCACGTTCATGGAGTAACCTGGGCACTCGTACCAGATGCCGGTAGTCGGATCGAATCCGGTGTTGAGCAGTTTCCGCAGCGACCATTGCCGCGTGGCATCTTGGTTGAGAATCTGATCAAGGTAGTACTGCGCTCCCTTGCCATCTCCGTATTCGCCATTATTTTCAAGCACCAGGGCCACGTCGGCAACGAATCCGGCTTCAATCAGGTCCCAATTGTTGAAGGGGACACCATTCTTGATCGTGACATCGATCCATTGTTTGAACGTCTCGGCATAGCGGGGAATTTTGTCCGGGGAGCGAGCCTGGATGAAGGGATAAAGGAAGTCGTACGTCGACGCCAAGCTACTAAGGATGCGTTCCTGAATGACCTCAAAGGTCGACATGCCGACAATCGTCTGAGTGTGGCCGTGATTCAGATCATAGGGTTCGTTGCGATAGTACATACCCGTCATGTACGTATCAAAAAGATCGAAAGCAAAACGGGCGTAGGCCTCGTCTCCAGTCAGCCAGTAAACCTTGGCTGCTGTTTCCGCCATGCCCATAATGTTGGTATTGATCGCTTCAATTACCCTCCCAGTCTTCGACGGATCTGCCCACTCCAGAGGCTTGCCTGGTATAGAGGTATTGATCAGATAGACTCCGCGAGTGTCGTCGGCGTACGGTTGCATATCCTCAAGCGCAGGAGCTGCATACACCGTCGTGGCGTCCCTGGCTCCCGGATAACGAACCGTGGGTACTGGCGCTTCGCCCAATGCATGGTCGAAGACTCCGCCCCGCACAAATACGTCAGTGGCGTGAGTCTTCCAATACATTTGCAGCCGCGAGACTATCCATGTGGGATCTGCGCGATGGCGGGCCACGTATGGCGCGATACTCTGCTTGGCCCGATTCAGCAGAGCTTGTGATGACTCGTTCTCCCGCACGAGTCTCTGCAGCGCTTCCTGGCTGGTGTTTTGATATGCCAGGACGCGCGGATGCACGCTCGGCAATTGAGTCGGAATTGCGATCGTTTGGGCTATTGCAGAAGCTGAAATCAATGCCAAGCTCGCGAAATGCACATTCTTCATGAGCAACGCTTCCTTACTCCACAACTGACTTGACTAGTTACGCGGGTACCTGGCAAGGCCAGCATTTGTTAATTGTCACGACTGGAGCGAGCGGCGAACTTCTTCTGTACTGCTTGCTCTGCCGTTTCTTTGAGTTGCTTTGCGGCGGCGAAGGCCTCTTCACCCTCACGTGCACGTCCGCTCTGCAGATACCAGCGCCCCAGGCGGAGATGAAGCGTTCCATCTGTATCCGTATTCAGCACCAGCTTGAGCTCGCGGATTGCGTCTTCCATCTGGCCGAGCGTTGCGTAGGAATCCGCCAAGCCAACACGGGCCAGTTCGAACTTCGGATCGGCCTGCAGAGATTGCTCGAAGCATTTGGCAGCCGCCGTCGCCTCGCCGGTCCGTAACAGGAGTGCTCCCGCGTGATAGTTCAGGCCGGGGTGAGAGGGGAATTCCGCGAGGGACTGCCGGGCTTCCTTGAGGGCCTGTGATTCATCTCCGACGGTCTCTAGCAGGCGTATGTACAGCAATCGCACTTCGGGATGGTGAGGCTGGATAGCGATCGCGGCTTGGTACTCCGTTCGAGCCGTGTCGTAGTCGTTTTTTTGCACAGCGAAATTGGCCAGCAACAAATGAGAGCGGCAGGATTCGGGATTGGCGCTGACCGTCTGCGCCAGCACCTGCCCGCCTAGTTCGCGCAGCGTGCGGACCGACCAGTAAAGCGCCTGGTCGCCTCCGGCTGGAGTTCGCGGCAATGCCGCCAGTGCATCCTCGTAGTGGTGCAGGTGCCAGGCCGCAAGTACAAGTGCGATGTTTTCAGCCGCACTGAGTGGCCGACAGCTTTTCATGCGCTTGATCTGCTCCAGCCGGACCGTGTAGCTATCCAAGCGAGCGCTTGATTGCTGCGAGGCATTGTTCGCCAATTCATTTGCCCTCGCTACAAGTTCCGCCGGAAGCCCATCCACAAGTGTGCGCAGGTTTGCCTGTACGAATGCTGGATCGGTCGCGCTGATGGCTTCGAGCGCCACCATTGCGCCGGTGAAGTTCTGCCGTGCCACAGCCAGGCGCACGAAAGCGCTTTCCACTTCCAAGTCCCGAGGAGCAAGTTCCTTTGCTTTCTTGAATTGCCCTTCGGCCTCTTGAAGCCGCTCGGGTGATGGCCGAAACTCCAGCAGAAAGAGTCCCAGAGCGAGCCTGGGCTCCACCGCATTCGGAATCTGCTCCACGGTCTCGCGGTAGCTGGCTTCTCCGAGCTCAGGCTGGGTGATTGCATCGACCTCACCGCGCCACATCTGTCCGTATAGACTCTGCGAATCCTTAAGCCTGAAGCCCATAGCGGTCCCCCACTCGATATAGCTAGTAGCAAGGCGGTACCCAAGTTCCTCGGATTTCGGCTCTCGTCGCAGGAGGTCGCGAAGCAGACGAACGGCCCTCTCAAACTGTTCCGTCCCAGCATAAGCATCCGCGAGAGCGAGATTTGCCTCGGGCTGGTCCGGCTCGATTACAATCGCCGCCTTGAGCGGAGCGAGCGCTTTCTGGGGAGACCCCATCTTCAAGTAGCCGAGTCCGGCAAACAAGTGAGGTGCAAGCAACAATGGCTTCAGAACGGAAGCTTTCCTAAAGGCGGAGATAGCCTCCTCGTACTTGTCGAGGTTATAGAGCGCCATTCCGAGGTTCGACCAGACTTCTGCTATCGTTGGGTCCAGCTTGATGATGTCGTGATAGAGGGAAACAGCTTTGGCTAGGTCTTCAGCTCGCTCCGCCTGGCGGGCTGCCTGAAACAGTTCGCCGATGTGCGCTCGGCTGGTTGTGGTTTGCGGTTGTGCCAAAACCAGGGGGACGAAAACCCAGGCCAGAGCTTTAAGGCAGACCGGCCAGCCACGGAGTCCAAACAAAAGTCATTCCTCTCCTGAGTAGCCCCCGCCGTCGCAAAGGACTACTCAGGATACCGCGCTAGAACATTATTTTCAGGGCCACCGTCATACGTCGAGGGTGGCTGATGGCGCCGAAAATCTGGCCAAAACTCGGGTTACTCCCAAGATCGCCCGGTCCGTTAGTACCGGGTGGCCTGATGGGCACCGCAGCATTAGGCAGCCCGAAGTTGGCGTGGTTGAGCGCATTGTAAGCCTCTCCCCGGAGCTGGATCGTCGTGCTCTCGTTCAGAGGTGTTTTGAAGGTGAAGTTCTTGAACAGCGACATGTTCGTCTCGAAGAACCGTGGTCCGTGCCCCAGATCGCGCCCGCAGTTCCCGAACGTCCCAGCGCCGGGAACGGCGAACGCTGCTGCGTTGACCCAGTGATTGATAGTTGCATCGGACCTGTCGGGGTTTCCGACACAGTTCGGTCGCTGGAACGGGCCATGCGACCAATCGGTGGCGGTGTCCATAGTGAACTCCATCGGCGTGCCCGTGTGAGCTTGCAGGAAGGTATTGACCTGCCACCCGCCGATCACTCTGCTGGCGAAACCATGGTTCAGCAAGGGTTTGCCGGGACCTATCGGTAACTCGTACGTGAAGTCCCCGGCAATCTTGTGCCGCTGGTCGTAGAAGGACGGACCCCAATTGGCGCGGAGGTTGCGGATGTCCTGGACCCCGCTCCCACTGAAGTTGACGCCACCCCATGAAGTTGTTTCATCAAGGCTCGAGTTGTCCATCGACTTCGCCAGGGTGTAGGCGACCGTCCAACTCAGGCCTTTGGAATACCGCTTTTCGAGCTTGAATTCAAAGGCATTGTATGACGAATTCGCATCGTGGAATTCGGTCTTAATGTTTTCGAACATTGGAAAAGGCAGGAGCAACCGATTGGGGTTTGGAGGGACGTACGCCCCCGCAACGGTCTGGTTGGGATAGCGCAGGAACGGCAGATGAACCCCGCGAGTGCCCACGTAGGAAGCTTCTCCCAGGATCCCACCTGGCAGCTCGCGAGAGAGCGTAGCACTCCAGGAATAGGTGACTGGGGTCTTCCGGCCTGAGGGTTCCCAGAGCACAGTAGCGCCGTTTGCGAGAGCTGGCGACAGGGTCGGCAGAACCGCTGGCGGAGGCGCTGAGTAGGTCGGCGTCATATTCAGGTTCGGATTTGACGGACCACTACCGCCCTGTAGATAAAAGAGTGGAGTGATGTTACTGTTTGCGGTCGCTGAAAACTGTGGCACATACCCGCTCTCTTCGCCCTGACCCGTGTCACCATAGTCAATAATGGTGCTGGCTGGAACGATGAAGGCGCCGCCACCAGCGCGCAGGACGGTTTTGTGGTCAGCAAAAGGCGACCAAGCTACTCCCAGCCGCGGAGCAAAGTTCCCCAAGTGATTCCCATCGACTTGGTTCACCCCGAAAATCATGCCGCCAGGAAGCCCGGCGTAGGGATTGGCGGCCCCTGAAGGCAGGAGAGCCGGCTGAGTGACTGTTGGAGAGAAGGCCGCGTAGCGGTTCTGAACCTCATGCCAGCTGAACTGCAAGTCTTGCCGCACGCCAAGATTGACTGTCAACGTGGGGGAGAGTTTCCAATCGTCCTGCACAAACCAGGAAGCTTCCCTTTTCCGTGCTCCCCACTTGAAGTCCGGTGGTTGGATTGTATACGAGCTCGGCATCCCAAGCAGGAAGTCAGCCATGGCCACAGTGGGGGCGGTGGAGTTGTTCGGGTCGCTGGTATAAGTTCCGTTGAAACTGAAGTTTCCGGAAGCAGAATCACGCCCGCTCAACTTATTGACCTGGTTAAAGCGGAAGTCCCCGCCAAACTTCAGGGAGTGACGGCCACGAATGTAAGTCATAGCGTCGCTATATTGAATGGTTTGCAGCCATTGTTGTAGAGAGTTACCAGCTCCCAGACCATATCCCGCGCCCGGGACTCCAAAGCCGAAATGGGGAAACAATGAAGCGTTGGAATTCTGCAGACCAAGCTGCCTGGCATAATCCTTATTGCTGGAAAGGAAGCTCCTCGTCTGTACTTCACGATAAATCCCTGCGTGGAACTCATTGATCAAGGTGGGTTTAATGATGAAGCTTTCGCTCAGAACTGCTTGCAAGCTTGGAAACTGGGGAGTGTACTGGCCCGTGTCAGCAGGGTTCGCTGGGGACCAGTTTCCTGGGTTCTCTCCCGAACCGTTGTCGCGCTTAAGCCGAAAGAACATGCTGTGCCTGGCGCTGATGTTGTAGTCGACGCGGGGATTGATACTCCAAGAAGTAAATGTATTGCTGTTGTGGACGAACTCATTTCTAGCCCATGCCGGCTGGCCCGGCGTTGTGCCATTTGGTCCTGGAAAGAAAGTCACTGCTTTCGCTGCGACCGGATCGATGCGATTCGCCGGGATGATATTGCCCGGGAACGGATCGCGAACGTACACCCCATTCACCAGGCGGGTCGTAGCCGGATCGTAGATTATGGTGCCAGGCAGCAGGGCGGAGAAATCTCCGCTTTTGAAGGCATCCGTCGGAACGTCGGTGACTGGACTGTTGGGATTGCTTGTCGGGTGACGTTCATACAGCATAAAGAAAAAGAGCTTGTCCTTCCTGATCGGCCCGCCGAGGTATCCGCCGTAAAGATTGTCGCGCAAGCGCCCCCTCCGGTTCGGGTTGCCCTGGTTCAGTTCGTTGCGTATGTTGAAGAAGTCGTTCGAGCTTCGTTGTGAAAGTAATCGTAGACAGCACCATGAAATTGATTGGTGCCGCCTTTAGTGACTACGTTAAAAGTCCCGGTGCTGCGGCCGTTCTCTGCAGAGTACGCATTGGATTGCACTTTGAATTCCTGGACCGTATCCAGTATCGGCCGGACGCCAAAGCTCGAAATGTTGACCGAGACATTGGTGGCGCCATCCAACACTACTTCCTGGTTGAACGCGCGTCCACCGTTCACGCTCACGCGTTGCGGCGGATCGTTGTCGCCATAGCCTCCCATTCTTGCGGAGCCCACGCCAGGCGTCAGCAGTGGCAACGAGGCAAACACGTCGCGGCCGAAGCTCGGAAGATCGTTCACCTGCCGGTTCGTGATGACGGTGCCGAGCGCGCCGCTTTCGCTGTTTACGAGCGCTGCTTCCGCTGTGACGGTAATGGTCTCGGCGACGTTGCCAGTCTTGAGCACGAAATCCACGCGTACATCCTGGTCCACCTGGAGGGTAATTCCGTCCCGCATTTCCGTCTTAAACCCGGAGGACGCTGCCGTAACCCGATAGTGCCCGGGTAGCAGCGATATGATTCGATAGTTGCCAGTGTCTTCCGTCACACCAGCCCGAATCACCCCCGTATCGACGTTAGTGACGGTGACAGCGGCCTTCGCTACAAGCGCTCCACTCGGGTCGGTAACGATACCGACGATGGAACCCGTGTTTCGCTGCGCAAGGGCGGGAAGGCATGAGGCGACACACAGGACAACCAGCGGGAACGACTTGGTCCATTGCCGGTGTAACATAATGAGCATTCCTCCTAGGTGGATTACGCATCCCTCGACATCGCCGACTGAACCATATCTGTTCACCGCCGCCATGGCCGCCAAGAATCCCGCGGAGCCTTACCAATCGGCGATCTAGCACTCTCAGATCCTGCCGGGGCCGGAACTTCCCAATTGTGCGTAGTAACTACCGCGACTCTGATATCTCTGCAGATGTCCTGGAGTGGTCGGTTTGTTTGCACGGATCAAAAACTTTAATAGGAAGATCCATGTCCTGCCGGCCTTCCCGGATGTGGCAGTACTACTCCCCCTGGAGCAGGGCGGGACACTAATGGTACAGAGCCTAAAAATGCCGCTAGTTCAAATTGCGCGATGGGTAGGGATTCCGGGCAGCTGGCCGGGTCTTCCCAGCTTGTGCCCAATTAAGCCCGAGGCTAGAAATCAGGGCCGAGGTCACGCAATGGAGCGTGTAAGTTCCTGTCAGCGCTCGATTTCATGCTGATCCTCCCTCGTGTTGGTGATCTGCCGCAGCATATTCCGCGACCAGCTGAGGGTGCCCTTCCCGCCTGCGATTGCTGACCCGTCTACCTAGGACGCGGAGGACAATTCCCGGAACAACGAGGAACGATCCGCAGAAGAGAATGCAGAGTCTTGCCCTTGCCGGATTAGGAATGAGAAGCAGCAGGAGTATGAAGGCGCCATAGATGAGGCACAGATTGCCCAAGACCCTGTATTGCCGGCTGTCAGTCTCGTTGCTGCCGTCCTCGGGCAATGCCGCAATAGGAGTATTCATCTCGTGAAAAAATCGATCCACCTGCGCAACATATTCATGGTCCTCGGACTTGTAAAAAAGCATGGTCCCGAAGAACCAGGTAACACACACGGCGAACAGCACCGCCGTCGTGGTCGCAATATCCAGGTCACCGATTTCCCGCTGCGAGAATGGAATGGCCGGCGACAAGATGGAGTTGAATAAACGTTCCGACAAACACACTCGCAACAGCATCGAAACACTAAAGCCCACGACCATCGTGCTCCATCCTGACCACGCTGGCGTTCTCTTCACGAACATGCCCAAGAAAAGTGGTACAACCATCGGAATCTGAATCGAAGCGGCAGTAAGCAGGAGGAGATCAAAAAGCGGCAATGATTTGTAGGTCTTGAAAAACATCGCGGTAGCGATCCATAGAAGACCGTAAATTAGGGTGAAGGCGCGTCCCACAAAAATTTGCCTGGCCTCCGTGGCGTTCTTTCGGATGACCCTGATGTAGAAGTTGCGTACGAAAATGCCGGCTGCGATGGTGAGCAAGCTCGTCATATACGCAACACTCGCGGCAAAGATCGCGCTCACGAGCAAACCCAGCAGTCCTGGCGGGAGCAGTGTCATCGCCATCGCTACGTAGCTGGCTTCGTGCGGGTTGTTCAGTTGCGGGTATTCTGAAGCCAAATTCGGGTGCAGAATGGTGGATGCCATTGCGGGAATCATCCAAGTGAACGGCAGCACGATAAATCCAATTAGGGACACCAGCGTTGCTTTCTTCGCGTCGGCGCCATTCTTCACATAGACGTACTTCGCTGCGCCCAGCATCATGCTGTTGTTCTGTACCAGTTGATTGAGCAGCAGGGTCGCCGCGAAGAACACCACGATCCATGGGCGTTCAAACAGCTTCCAGTTAAAGTGCTGGGCAGGAAGCTTGTGAAACAACTCTGACAACCCGTTGATTTGGGGATGCTGCTGAGTCTGGAACGCCATCACCAAAGTAATGCTGAGCAGAAGCAGCATCTGCACAAAATCACTGGCCGCCGCCGCCCAGGCTCCCCCCAGCACGGTAATGACAGTCACCGTAATCCCCAACACCACAATAAGGAGTGTCAGATCGATCCCAAAAACGCTGCCAGCGAAAACTGAAATGCTATAGAGCGCCAATCCGCCGATGATGATGTTAAAGGGAACAGGCAGCCACGCGAAAACCTGCTCGTTAGCATCGCCAAAACGCTTTCGAACTCCTTCGATCTTGGTGATAATGCGCATCTGCCGGAATCTCGCCGCGGTGAAGAAGTAAGTGAAGACAAGGCTGATCGCGTTGCATGCGAAGAGCAGCAGGACGAATGTCCCGGTTTCGTAGGCTTTGGCCGCGCCGCCAGTGAATGACCAGGCGGAAAAGGCGGTCATGAATACGGAGCTGCCGACAGCCCACCAGAGCATCCCGCCGCCAGCTCGAAAGAAATCACTGGCGGTTTTGCTGAACTTCATAAACACCGGCCCCATACTCAACATGAAGGCCAGGTAGAAGACCAGAACGATATAGTCGTAGACCGACATTAATTAGCCCGCCGATCTGAGGATGCCACGAGCGTTTGACTCCGTTCAGGATTTACTGGACGCGCCATTACTGCAGATTCACCAAAATGTTTCCCCCAACTGCAGCTCCGTGTTCAGCGCTTCCATGCAAAAATAGTCGCCCCAACTTGTGTATGCGCGCCGCGCCTTACCGACGCCATCACCCACCTCCGCATTCTTCAGCACGCCAGGGCAGGATTCACTGAAATCCAGATAATCCTCGGTGCAAATGCGTGACAGCACCGTCTCCTTGCCGGTTGCCAGCACGGTCTCACCAGGCTCGTGCTTGAGCAACTCTTGTAACCCACACACGGCAATGGCAGCTGCCGAGGAATCACGCAGGGGGTTCTCGCCGGCTGGCAGTTTGAAATCCCATATCGGCACAACTTCATCGTCGAGGTTCTGGAGGAATCTCCGCGCCAACCGGAGCGCCGCATCCAAGTACCGTCGGTCTCCCACCTCGCGATAGCTCAACGCAAAGCCGTAAATAGCCCAAGCCGTGCCACGCGCCCAGTGCGATTCCGCTGACCGTCCGCAGTAGTTATCCCCGCCTGCAACTTCGCCACTTTTGGGGTCGAATCTATAAGAGTGAAATACGGAGTCGTCTGCCCGGATCAAGTACTGGAGCGTGGTATTAGCGTGCCAAATGGCGACGTTGCTCCAGCGTTGATCGCCGGTCTCGCGCGATGCCCAGTACAGGAGCGGCAGATTCATCATGCAGTCGATGATCGCCAACCCAGCATAGTCGGACTCGCGATCGTCCATGCGCCCCCAGGCCCGAATGTATCCGCCCTTTCGATCAAAGCGCTCCGCCAGCAGCTCCGCCGCGCGTAGCCCAACCCGCCTGTGGTCAGGATCACCCGTTAACTTGTACAGGGCCACGGAATACAGTGAGTACAGAAAGCCCAAGTCGTGCATGGTATCCATATGTCGCTCGAATACCTTCTTGCGATACCACGGCGCGAGCCGGTTGACTTGGTGAATGAAGTACTCGTCTTTGGTCTGTCTCCAGGCGAGCAATGCCATGCCCGTGAAGAACGAAGATGTCCAATTGCCTATATCGAAGAACTCCTCCTTGCAAGTGAAGTAATCGCCGTTGACGGCAAAAGCCCCAGATTTGGGTTGGTCCGCCAGCCGCTTGATATTGCTGCGCGCTTTGCAAACGCAGAGTTCAAACACCCTTGTCATCTGGCTTTGTCCAGCCGTCGCCCGCGTTGTTGGTACCGGTTGAGCTGGGATTGTTGAGTGCTTCTTCATTTCATGCTCCGCGGGATCGCTTTCTTCCTAGGATTTCCATTTATCGACCGTCGCGCCAGAACTTCACGCACCATCATTGCCAGAACAGGGCTTGCGTAAAAGCCGGAGAATTCGTCGCGGCGTGCCTCTTCGACATTGACATGGGCCAGGAAAACTCCGTACACACCTGTCTGTTTATCGATCCACGGGTAAGCGCCCGCCCAGCTTGGGCTGCTGATTAAAACCGCACGGCCTTGCTCATCGAGCATCTCGCGCCATTCACCCAAGCCATAAATTCCGTTATGCATCCGGCCGCGCACACGCTCGACAAACTCACCTCGACGCACAGCTGCCCGACCCACCTGATCAGCTTGCATCTCCGTGATCGCTCTCTTAGACAGCACACGTCTACCCTCAAAAACACCGTTATTTGCAATCATTGCAAGAAAATTCGCGTAGTCCCGCACCGTGCTGCGCGCGCCGCCTCCAAGCATCGGGCTGTGCCCCTCATCCGGGTCGACAGGAGTGAAGTGAGTGTTTGTCATTCGCAGCGGTCGGGCGATTCTTTTCTGAAACAAGGTTTCCCAATCCTTCTTTGCCGCCAATTCCGCGATTCTGCCCGCCACCTGCATCGCTAGCCCGCCATATTCGAAGCGTTCACCGGTCGCAGCAACGGGCGGCAGCATCAATATGTGCTGAACAGACTCGGTCAGCGTTTGGTATTTGTCAGGCGGCTCGCTAGCAGGTTGATACGGTGGATAGCCCGAAGTATGAGATAGCATCTGCCGGATCGTCGCGCGGCCCTTTGCGTCCTTGAATTCCGGCAGCCATTTCGAGGCGGGGTCGTCGAGCAGGAGCTTGCCTTCATCCACCAATGACATAATGGTGGCGGCAGCGAGCCATTTACCTGCCGACGCAATAAACACTACCGAGTCTGGTGTGTAGCTGCCGAAATACTTCTCGTACAGCACGCGCCGATTCATCGCCACAAATAGGCCGCCGCCGGGATAGTAACCCCTTTCCACCCAGCCCTGAATTCGCTCGTTGATTTTCGAAAAGTCATCGGTTACGCCTACCGATTGAGCGCGGATGTCACTCGTCGGCAGCGCAGCCAGCAAAAGGACCGAAACGGCCGCCCTAGGAATTAGAAGACATTTTCGCATTGGCGGTCATTGCATCGAAGGATTGCCCCGCGCTATGCGGCTCGTTTGCACCGTTTGTCATATTCGGCAGCCCCGTTTCGCTCCATTGTTAAGACCGCAGGCATAGTGTTTCAACCGCAACCGCCGCTGGAGCGATGGCGGCATGGATAAGAGGACGGCCATATCAAAGCAGACCACGCGGTGGACAGCGCCACGCCGAAACGCACGTGTGCACGCTTTCCCCTGCTGATCTTTCATATAGATGTCTCGGACGGGTCTGTTTGTTTGGAGAGAAGAATCCATTCGAAAGCCGGCAGCTTTCATAGCCGGGGCTGGGACTATTGAGAGAGGCAATCGGCATGGAGCTGCGGTGGTTGCACTGGGAGTCTTGACTCCCGCAACGCTAAGCTGCAATCGGTGCTGCTTTGCCTGCAAGGTATCGCTGCAGTTCCTTCTGAGCGTGGACGGTCAAGTCCGCGCGATACGCTCCCGCCAAAGCCGCCAACCAGGGAACTGTCTGCCAGCAGAAGGTGTCAAGAAAATGCAGCAAGCCGTTGGTTTGCCGCCATTCGGGCATGTGCAGAAACAAAAGCGCTTCCGCTAGCACCAGCGTCGCACGCAACGCGGCGTACAGCGTCAGGCAACGAAGAGCACGAGCCAGCTTGCCTCCTCCCATTTGCAGGGCCATTCGATGAAGCACAACGCTCGCTGCCGCGGCTGTGGCTAACAACAATAGACCGACATGTTGGAGAACTCGCCCAACCAAGTAAGGCGATTCCGCCTGCGTCAAGCCTCGACGCGAGAATAGCAACGCCAACAACACACAGACAATGCCGGCGATCTGTGCGTAATCGTATCCTTTGGTGACAAATCCTAATCCCACCTGACGGTAGGCCCACCACATCCCTAGTAAGCCGAGCACGAGAAACGAATTGGCCGGCACGATCACTAAATGCTGGTGTAATCCTTGCAGTGGGCTGTCGGTGTAGCCCTTCCAAACCAGGTTGAGTAACGGGCTTTGGACCACTTCTCTCAACATAGATAGCCCCGCATTAGCGCCCAGGAAAAGCCAAGCCCAGCGCAGCCAGGGCGTTTGCCGGTACTCGCCAGCAATTTCCACGTTCAGCGCCAGGGCCAATGCGAAGGCCAGAATGGAAGCGGCGGATTGGAAAGTTCCTTCAATCACATTGAAATGAATCTCTCGCCCAAATAAGACGGGCAGGTGGAGTCCCATCCACACTCCCGCTTGAAGGGTCAAGCCGAGCAGCATGAGTCTGGGCGTAGCCCGCGTCGCAATCATCGCCGTCCTTCGCCACTAAACATTTCCGTACTCCCACAGCAGACGAGCGCCCGCGTCCCCGCAGAATACAGAGGCGATCGAGGTCAGCTTCTTCAAAAAGGACATCCAGTTGTCCTGAGTCACGTGCTCGTGTGCGCCAGCAAGTGAGCTTGTCGCGGCGACGCGCAGCGCGTTCACAGCGGTCCATTCGCCACACATCGCGGCGAGAATCTCTTCGAGGTACTTCATACGCTGCGCAATCGCGGGACGGCTAAGCGCTCCCTCCCTTGCCTCCGCATCGAGGACCCGGGCCAATACTTTGGCCAAGTTAATATGCAATTGCTCGTTCTGTAGGGGAAATCTCTCCGCGTGCTCATCCGCCAGCCGGTGCAGGAATTCATCGGTGCGAGCCATGCGCTTGCAAAATTCCCGGCATTCCGCGCAGTCCGCTAGGTGCGCCTCGATACGCTCGCGCTCCGAGACCTCAAGCTGCTTATCGAGGTACTGGATCCAAGCCTGTTCTGAAATTCCATGTATCATTGAGCCGTCGCAACCTTTATTTGTACAGAGAGCCGGGTCGTTGCCAAACCGACCGGAATAATTTTTGCAAGTTTCTTCTTGGCATTGAAAATGCGCCATTTCACGGTCCCGAGCGGTAGCCCGAGTGCCTCGGCCAACTCCTCATAACTTAGGCCGTCGACGAAACGTAACATAATGATCTCGCGTTCGGTTTCCTCGAGATGAGTCATCCACTCCTCAAAATGCGAAAACAAGGGGGAATGGTCTACCGCTCTGATTTGCTCAGCTTCCTTCGTCAACGGTTCAAATTCCGCGATCCTGATCCTTCGCCGCTGCTGCCTCAGGTACTGGAGCATTTCGTTGCGAGCAATCTTGAAAAACCATCCATAAAAGCAATCCCTCTCCAGCAGAGCTCCGATCCTCTGATACACGGTGAACAACACGTTTTGAGCCAGTTCTTCGGCAGCCATTTGATTAATGCCCCGTGCCAAAAAATACCTTCGCACCTGCGGGTACAGAAATCTAAACAGGTTGCAGAATGACTCCGCCGACCTAAGACACATGAACTCTTCGAGTGCCTGGCATTCGTCCTCGCGTCTTGGCGTGGTCCGCTCTTGAAAGGAACGCATCGGTTGTGGCGGCATTCTACTTAATTCTGCACATCCGCTCCTAGAAAATTCATGCCAACCGGCTGAGCTCGATTCTGCCGTCTCCTGCCGATCGGGCCGTAATCAGAACTTGACACTCACGGGGCAACACACCGAACCCGTGGATGTCATTCATTCGGTTGATCGCCGTTACGTTTAACTGGTCGTTTCGGCTGAACGCTTACTCCGGCGGGAAAGCGCAGTGGCCCAGTCCAGTGAGAGACACTCACCCTGACACTCATGAAGATGTAACCTGTGAGCTGTTTTGTTTGGAATCATCAAAAGAATTCAATTGCGGATCATTGTTCCCGCCTTCATTATGCAACGCGTTCAAACAAAAGGGCCTTCTCGGTGCATCTGCCCGTTTGGCAATGCGCAGGGCCAGCCTCGGTGTTAGTTGACTTTGATACGCCAGCGCTTTGAGCACCGCAGCGCTGTGGCGGGTGCGGGCGTCGCCCTGAGCGGCGACCTGGCCACACTTCGGAGCTTATTCATGAAGCAAGGGACTGTCATTCATCCTGGTTTTCGCCCTCATTGTCTTGTCGGCCTCGGCACAGCCGTTGGTAGCGCACTCCATATTCCTGACGGCATACTCCGGAACTACGACTTTATGCTCAAAGTTCGGCTCCGCAGAGGGAAGTGGCAGGGCCTGTCTGCGTAGGTGGCGCAGATTGACATGTGTCTCGCTTCACCTATCACGACAGGTCAGTAGTCGCAAACAACGTTGTGAGAAGAGAGCGGGCGTTGATGGTTGAAGGAAAAATTAGAAACGAAAGCTCTTTCGGCCGTGTGGCTGTGAAAGCAAATAGCTTTGCAAAGGAAAATAAATGACGAAGCTTTTGTCGCCGGGATTTCGCGCTGATTTAGCAAAGCACTTCTTCTCGTTCTTGTGTTGGCTGTCCATCACGTCCTGCGCGTTGACAGCGGGCGCGGCAAATCAATTGGTGGTCTATCCTGTCACCGACGGGATGTCTCGGAATGGCGACTTTACCGTAAAGGTGCGAACCCCGGGGCAGAAGTGGCAAGATGTTCCCGCGTATCTCGTGAAGGTTGCACAAGGGGTGGACACCTCGGTTCCTGCTAAGAACACCGACATCCCCCAGAACAAGCCGAAGACTCCTCAGAATGCGTTTAGGGCCAACATGGGCCCGGTGGACTCGTCCATGGCTTCGTTTGATTTCTCGGGCACCATCGATGTTTCCATCACCTACACTAAGGGAGACATCAAATCTGCAAGAGTGCGACCGCTGTCCTACGGCATAACACCTCTCGTAAAAAAGAACACAATTACCTTCTCGCTCGCGCAACCTCGTAATCTCTCTGTGGAAGTTAACGGGGACATCTTTCACAACCTCCAACTGTTCGCCAATTCAATCGAAGACACACGGCCCGATCCGGCAGATCCGAACGTCATTTATTACAGCCCCGGGGTCCATCAGGTCGGAACGGTAGTTGTACCAAGCGGGAAGACGGTCTACCTTGCCGGTGGAGCGTCGGTTGAGGGATCGTTTCTCGTAAACCACGTGGAAAATGTTCATATTCTCGGACGCGGAATTTTGTATCAACCAGGCGCGGAACTGTTGAATCGCGTGAGCTCGCAAAAGACAACAACGCAAGACATCGCTCCGCCACGCGGCAGCGGCTCTCGACGTGACGCCTTGCTGATCGAGTTTTCAACGAATATCGGAGTGGAGGGGATTATTGTGGTGCCAAGCACCTACACCGTCCTGGTGGGAGAGTCGCAGAATGTGACCATCAAAAACATCAAGTCTTTCAGCGCCGGGGGAAATAACGACGGCATTGACATATTTGACAGTTCGGATGTTCTGATCGACGGCGTATTCATGCGGAACTCGGATGACACAATTGCCATCTACGGGCACCGATGGAATTATTACGGCGACACAAGACGCGTCACGGTACAGAACTCGACCCTGTGGGCAGACGTGGCGCATCCGATTCTGGTTGGAACCCATGGCGATTCAACTAATCCGGACACGCTCGAAGATCTCACCTTCCTCAATATCGACATCCTCGATCACCGTGAACCCCAACTCGACTATCAGGGCTGCATGAGCCTCAACGCCGGGGATAGCAACCTGATACGCAACGTTCGGTTTGAGAACATCCGCGTTGAGGACTTCCGGGAAGGGCAATTAGTAAATCTACGTGTTTTTTATAACAAGATGTACAACACCTCGCCTGGCAGAGGAATCGAAAGTGTCCTTTTCAAAGACATTACGTATAACGGTACTCACGCCAACCCTTCCATCATTGCCGGCTATGACAACACGCGCATGGTCAAGAACGTCATCTTCGAGAATCTCAAGGTTAACGGAAGGGTGATTACCGATGACATGCCAGGCAAGCCAAGGTGGTTCAAAACTGGAGATATTGCTGGCATTTTTGTGGGCGAGCACGTCGAGGGCCTAGTTTTCAGAGGTGTTGCCCCTGCACCTGATAGTGGAAAGGGGCAATCTCACTAAATCGGCAGTTATCGCGATTTGGTGGTGTTAGTTAACTAGAGAACACATGCGCCTGGATCCATGAATTTGAAAAGGCAAGGTCGTGCTCTCCCTAGTCTTGCCGCGCTGATGCTGATTGCATCAGTAGCAATCGGCGAATCTAAGGTGCTGTTCGGACAGTCCCCAACCACAAGCCCGATTTTCTTCTCTTCACAGACGTTGCCCTTCCAACTCAACAGCTGCGAGACACCGATTCGGCACGCCCCAGCAACGATGGCCGGAGGCCTTGCTGTATTTGACTACAACGGCGATGGTCGTCCCGACATCTTCTTCGCCAACGGAGCGGACATCCATTCTCTGAAGAAGGATTCGGAGAGTTATTGGAATCGCTTATTGCGGAACGACGGAGATGGCAAGTTCACGGACGTGACCCGAGAAGCGGGACTCGCAGGTACGGGCTACGACATCGGTGTAGCAGTGGATGACTATGACAACGATGGCCATCCTGACCTATTCGTGTCGGGCGTCCACCACAATACTCTGTATCACAATAACGGCGATGGAACCTTCACCGATGTCACCATCAAGGCAGGGGTCGATCGTGGGAACGATCCGCAATTTGGTCCCCTTTGGTCTGTGGGCGCCGCCTGGGTAGATGTGAACAACGATGGACTGTTGGATTTGTTCGTGGTGAATTATCTTCAGTGGGACATCGACAAGGAACCAGTCTGTCGTTTTGAAGGCAAGTCCGATTACTGCACTCCAAACCTCTACAAAGGAACTCCAAGTCAACTCTTCCTCAATCGCGGAGACGGGACCTTCGCCGATGTTTCTGATATTTCTGGCATCCGCGCCCACGTCGGAAAGGGAATGGCTGTTACCGTCGCAGACTATGATCGCGACGGACTTCCCGATCTGTTCGTTACCAACGACAAAGTGTTCAATCTCCTCTTTCACAACAAAGGGAAATCGCGGTTTGAGGAAGTCGCCTTTACAGCGGGCGTGTCGCTTCCAGAGGATGCCGCATTCGTCTCGGGGATGGGAGCTGACTTCCGCGATCTTAATAACGACGGTTATCCGGATATCGCCTACGTCGCGCTGGATCGAGAGACCTTTCCTGTGTTTCAGAACACCGGTCGAGGAGAATTTCGGGATGTGACTACGCAGATTGGCATGCGGCAGCTATCTTTGCCTATGGCTGGGTTTGGCGTTGGGATCGTTGATCTGGACAATGACGGCTGGAAGGACATGTTCGCCACACGCGGCCACGTCGAATCCACATCAGCGGCCGCCAAGAGCACGATTGACCAGAACAACACCGTCTTTCACAACCCAGGACCAAGCGGAAGATGGACGGCTTTGACCGATGAGGCCGGCTTGGCTGCGCGGCCAGCGGCCCGTCATCGCGGCTTGGCTTTCGGAGATTTCGATGGTGACGGTCGAATTGACGTGGTGACGACAGCGCTTGGATCACCAGCAAAGATCTGGATGAACCAGAGTGGGAACCATAACCACTGGCTCGACGTGGCGCTCGAAGGTACGAAGAGCAACCGGGATGGCATAGGCGCGAGCATCCGGGTTGAGACCGCTTCCGGCAACCAGTACAACTCCATGAGTTCCGCCTCAGGTTACGCCTCCTCGAGTCTCGGCCCGGTGCATTTTGGACTCGGCAAGGAAAGCGTCGTCAAGGTGCTGCAGATTGATTGGCCATCGGGCATCAAGCAGACGTTCAGAGATCTGCAAGCCGATCGGGTATTGCGAGTTAAAGAAGCGCAGTAGAGTTTTCGGAGCACATGACTCTTTCCTTTAGAGTACACAGATGGGGCTCCCCGTCCGTGATCGCTAATTCACGAACGGGGAGACGGTCGGGTTACGCCGCTAGTTGAGACAGGAAAGCACCCAGTTCGCCGTGGCTTTGAACTGGGGGACGCCGCGGACGATGTGGAGTCTTTCCAACGCCTTCACCAGCGCGTTCAAGGAACTCGACCCCGACATTTCGGATGTCGCATTGCTCAAACGCCTGCGCAACAGTGAGGAGTGGCTGCGTTTGTTGTGTATCGAATTGCTTAAGGAAAACGTCGCGTACCGGCTCAAAGAGACTATCGGTCGGAAGATCCGGATTGTGGATGGCACGATCGTCAAAGAGCCAGGCAAGACGGGGAGCCAATGGAGGATTCTCTACTGCATCCGGCTGCCGAGTTTGGTGTGTGACTTTTTCGAGGTGACGGCCACGATCGGCGAAGGCAGCGGAGAGTCATTGAACCGTCTGCCGGTGGGTCCGCACGAACCTATTCTTGCGGATGCCGGCTACTGCTCAGTCGCTGGGATTGAGTATGTTTGGCAACATGGTGCAGATGTGTTGGTTCGCGTCAACCCTCAAAGCTTCGTGGCGTACTCTGCATCCGGCAGACGTATCTCCCTCCTTCCGAGATTACGTACTTT
>WNFC01000866.1_pt1 | contig 30563 bp, 32 predicted proteins | sample 5400541 | NCBI WGS metagenome assembly WNFC01 (sample SAMN13153342, study PRJNA577476) | soil metagenome | isolation source: 120 cm saprolite under Douglas fir tree site 2 hole 2 replicate 1 | place: USA:California | collected 2015-04-18
GAGGTTGGCCCGTACCGGTTCCACGGGACGTTCGTGGTCGCCGAAGCCGATTGCGGCATCCTTGGGCGAAACATTCTGAACCTGCTGCTCCTCACCCTTGATGGCCCACGTCTCCTCTGGTCCGCCTGAGGTGTGCCGGTGAGCACGTACACACTGCGTCTCGCTGAAGCCAGCGTCACGCGCTACCAGAAGCGTCTCAGCGGGCCGATCCTGGACCGTATCGACACGCACCTGACAATCCCGCGGGTCGACTTCGCGGACTGGATGGACCAGATCAGGCGCGACGCATACATCCCGCCACCAGGCCGCACGCTGGCGAATCGGCGCGAACGACTGCGACTGCAGCGCACGCCGCCCGCGAAGTGAGGCGACCAGGCGGATGCTCTTGGTGCTTTTGTAATCTGCCCCAACCCGGGCGCCTGGCACATCACGATGCGATGCTATGATGCGTAAGGTGCGAACCACGATAAACATCGACGACGACGTGCTGGAGACATCCCGCGCAATCGCACGTGCCGAGCGGCGAGCCCTGGGCGCGGTGGTGTCCGACCTGGTGCGCCGCGGACTTGTCCCGTCGCCGCAGCGCATCGACGACGAGGAGGGTTTCCCGGTTTTCCGCATACGCTCGCCGGCGCAGCCGATCACGGACGAAATGGTCCGAACGGCCCTGGAGGAAGCCTGACCTATCTGCTCGACGTCAACCTCCTGGTGAGTTTGGCGTGGCCGAACCATGTGCACCACCGGCCGGCTATGGCCTGGTTCCGACGCAGGGCCGGCCAGCCGTGGGCGACAACGCCGTTTACCGAAGCAGGCTTCGTGCGGGTGTCGTCCAACGTCGCGGCGATCCCGGCCGCGGCAACGCCGAGCGAAGCCATGGCCCTGCTCGAGCGCATGCGCGAGGTCTTCGGGCACCAGTTCCTATCAGACGATGTGCCACTTGTGGTCGGTGCCTACGTTGGCGCCGAGCGGGTTGGAAGCTACCGGCATGTGACCGATGCGCATCTGCTGGCAGTGGCGCGTCGCCACGGCGCCAGCCTGGCGACACTCGACCGGGGACTTGCTGCGCTGGCAGGCGGCATGGACGTCGTCGTGGTACCGCTGCCGTGACCGCAGGCCCGGCTGCGCATCGGCAGGCACAGCGAAGATGGGCTGCCTCCCTACTTCGCTGGCATCAACGCATCAACCAGGTTACACTTTGATGTATGCGGACGACGCTGACGCTGGAGGACGATGTTGCCTTTGCCCTCGCCCGGCTGCAACGCGCGCGCGGCACGCGCTTCAAGGCCCTGGTCAACGAAGTGCTGCGTGAAGGACTAAAACAGATGCGGGCACGACCCACGCCTGGAAAACGCTTCCAGACGGAATCGGTCGACCTTGGACGCCCTCGCCTTATTGGCATTGACAATGTGGCGGAGGCCCTCGCCCTTACTGAGGGCGATGCATTCAGGTGATGCTGATCGATGCCAACCTGCTCGTGTACGCGCACGTGGCGTCGTTCGAGCAGCACCAGCGTGCGCGGGCGTGGCTCGATGAGCAGCTGAATGGCTCGGCAGTGGTCGGCCTGCCCTGGCCGAGCTTGCTCGCGTTTCTCCGGCTCGTGACCAACCCGCGCATGTTCGACCGCCCAGAGTCGCCTGCGCAAGCGTGGGCGCAAGTCCGGGCGTGGCTCGGCTGTGAGACTGCGTGGATTCCACAGCCTGGAGAGGGCCACGCCGCGCTACTGGGCGAGATACTGGCATTGCCCGGCATCCACGCGAATCTGATCCCGGATGCACATCTCGCTGTCCTGGCGATCGAGCATGGCCTGACCGTCTGCTCGACAGACAGCGACTTCGCGCGCTTCCCCCACGTCCGGTGGACGAATCCGCTGAGCCCCTGAGCGCCGCTCCCACACTCGAATCCGCGTACACCTGCTCAGGGCGCGCCTGACCTCAGCGCAAGTAGCTGGCGCTCCTGTGTTCGGTGGCTACGTCGTCAGCGCGACGAGCCGCTGGGTCACATACGGCACCTGTACGCGGTCGCACGGGGCGCATATAGTCGCTCGTTGGGCTCATCGCCGCGCTGGGCTTCGGCGTCTTGGGTAGGGGGCAATCGACCGCATGAGTTTGCATCGGTGATCGGTCCGAGCGCACCGGTCCAAACGAGGCTGCGCCCGCCCGCTGTGGGTTCCGACTGGTTAGTGCGGCCACGCCTGCTCCAGGCCCTGCGCACGGCACTGCGGCACCACCAGGTGGTGCTCGTTTCAGCACCAGCTGGCTATGGCAAGACGACCCTGCTCGCTTCACTCGCGGCGTCGAACGACTTTCCCGTCGCATGGTTATCCATCGACGAGGAGGACAACGATCCCGCCAACTTTGTCCGCGGCCTGATCGGCGCGCTGAAACGTATCGACCCAGATTATGGTGGCACCGTACAGCCGCTGCTCGGGATGGCCCCGCCCGAGGCTGGTCCGCCGGATCCACGCGCCGGTATTCGACGACTGATCGGTGCCCTGATCAATGACCTTGCGGACGTCGGCGAGGCGCCCGTCGTCATCATTCTCGACGACGTGCACGTGCTCAGTGAGGCCACGGTCTTCGTCGGTCTCGATTACTTGCTTGAACGCTTGCCGGCGCCGATGCGGCTCGTGGTCGCCACGCGGCACGATCCACCGCTGTCGTTGGCGCGCCGCCGCGCTCGCGGACAATTAGCTGAGATCCGGCTCGAGGATCTACGGTTTACTTCGGAGGAGGCGATCGCACTCTTGCGTGCCGGCTGGCATGTCGCCCTGTCGCCCGACGAGTTGCGGACCCTCAACGCCCGAACTGAGGGCTGGCCGGCCGGGCTGCGGTTGCTGGCCAGCTCCCTGCAGGCAATTGAGGGTGCTGGCGACCGTCGGGCACTGCTTGGCGGCTTACCGGCGGCGGGCGAAGCCTACGTCTTCGACTTTCTTGCCGAGGAGGTGCTGGCCCGGCTTGACCCGCGTCTGCGCGTGTTCCTCGAAGAAACGTCAATCCTGGCTGAACTTACCGCGAGCGTCTGCCAGGCTGTCACTGGGCAGCCGGACGCCGACGAGCTCCTTCGTGAGCTCGAGCGGCTCAACCTGTTCATCATCCGAACTGGCACGGGTTCGTTCCGTTATCACGATCTGTTCAAGCACTTCCTCCACCAGCGATTTTGATGTGCTCGAATCGACCTCCCAATACATCGCCTATGTCATGTATCGAACCGCCGATGGACGCCTGGAGCGCGAGGCGCTTACAGGGCGCCTTGTCCGCGATGAGCCGGAAGATGTCACGTTCTATGCGACCGAGGACGCTCCGCTCGGCCAGGTGCTCGCGGAGCGGCTGAGCAGTCCGGTTGCCGGGGATTCACGCATCGGCTCGATTCGCGCACGCTATTGCGCGCGCAATGCCTACACGCTCGAGGCCTTCGCGGCGGTCCGGCTGGTCATGATGGACGATGCGCGGTCCGATGGCGTGGCGTATATCGCGTGTCAGCTTCGACCGGACCTCGACACGCGCGTGCTGTGTAAGCATGGCATCCGCTTCGGCTTCCCGCGCACCGAAGCACTCCTCGGGATGCTTCCCGGGGCGGTCCGGCTGAATCGCCGCAATCCATGTGTCGTCGAGCACCTGTTCGAATACCCCGGCTATTTCCTCGACGCCGACAACCTCCAACAGGTGCTTTGGCGAGCGAACCAGGCCGGTCGGATCGCGGTGGACGATATCCTCGACTTGACCGGGCTGAAGCCGGACGCGGTATGCGTTCCGCGTAACCTGCATCGGCTTGCACGCCTGCTCAGCGGACCCGACGAGCTCGGTACGCGACTGCGTGCGCTCATCGCCCATGAAGTAGGCGACGGGGTGTACAGCTCGGTGGCTCCAACTGGCGCCTACCAGGACCGGGCGTGGAGCGTTCTGACCCAGCTCGGGGCGAGGACACGATGACCACCGAGTATCGACCGACGCCCTTACGCAACGGAACGCATGATGACCCGACCTCGCAACGCGCCAACTACCGGGCCTGGCGGGTTGAACCACGCGATTTCCATGCTCCGGCCGACCTGATCCGCTGGGCTGTGCTGGCACCCTCGAGCCACAACACCCAACCATGGCTGTTCGAGGTGAAGCAGGACGCGATCCTGGTCCGCCCCGACCTTTCACGCGCGCTTCCCGCGTCTGACCCAACGCACCGTCAGCTGTACCTGAGCCTGGGCGCTGCATGTGCGAACCTCAAAGTAGCGGCACGGTTCTTCGGCTTCCAGCCCGTCGACGAGCTCGTGCCTGGCCCAACTCGACGCACCCTGGCCAAGCGCGTGACATTAGCGGAGACCTGTTCGGCGTCAGCGGCGGACGGCGAGCTCTTCGACGCCATTCCACGGCGCTGCTCCCAACGCGGGCCGCACACTCCGCGTCCGCTGCCAGCGGACCTCCGCCAGGCGGTTCTGGATGAGGCGCGGCGGACCGGGCTCGAGCTACATCTGGTGGAGGATCGGCCTCGCCTGGCCCAGTTGGGCGCGCTGATGTACGCCGTCGACCGCATCATCCTGTCCGATCCAGGCTTCACGGGTGAGCTGTCCGAGTGGGTGAGGCCCAACTCGACCGATGCCGCGGACGGTATGCCTGGCTCCGGCTTCAACATGCCCGATCTGGAGTCGAGGCTGTTCCCAATGCTGGTCCGAAGCGGACGCATGGCCCGGCTCGCGGCCGAAGCTGACCGCCTGCTCTTCGCCGAGCAAACGACCGCGGTGGGTGTCATTTCCGCCGCGACCGATGACCCGGCGGCCTGGCTAGCGGTGGGTGAGCTCTTCCAGTTGATTGCACTCCGCGCGACATCGCTCGGACTTTCGGCGAACGTGCTAGCGGGCCTGGTGGAGACTCGTGATTTCTATCGCGACTTGCAGAATCTGGTCGGCGCAGAGAGTCGCCCCCAGTTGCTGTTCCGGCTCGGATATCCCGAGCTGGCCACGGCCCACGCCCCGCGCCGAGAGGCGCTCAATGTGACCGCGATCGACGTGGGCGCCGGCCCGGGTGTTGTACGCGAAGATCGACCGTACATAGTGGAAGTCGACTCGGACGAAGTGGGCTTTCCTCCAGCCGCACGCTTCGACGGTGCGCGCGTGACCGACCGCTACAGCGAAGAGTGGCTGACCGAGCTGTGCATCATGCGCAACCCAGCAGTGGACTTTCGCTCCGAAGTTGGGCTCGAGCTCGTGCGGGCTTTCGCAGCGGCGCGCAATCGCAGCTCCGATGGTGCCTGGGTCTATTTCCCGTGGCGTCACCAGCTCGCGCACGTACTCAGGCGCGACGAGTTTCTGGAGCTTATCTACTCGCGCAACTATCCGTGCATCGACCGAACGACCCAGGCCGCGCTAGCGCGTATGAACGTGGGCATCGCGGGACTCAGCGTTGGCAGCTCTATTGCTCGGGCGATGCTCATGACCGGTATTCAGCACCTGCGTATCGCGGACTTCGACACGATTGCACCATCCAACAACAATCGCCTGGGCATGGGCAGCGTGCTCAATGTCGGGGAACGCAAAGCGACGATGCTGGCCGAGGAGCTGTACGAGTTCAATCCCTATCTCGACTTGCAGGTCTTTCACGCCGGGTTGACGGACGCGAACATGGATCAGTTTCTTGACGGTCTCGACGTCGTCGTCGACCACATCGATGACGTCGCGTGCAAGCTGCGCCTGCGCGGAAGCAGCCCGCCGCGGAGTCATTGTCCTCATGGGCACCGACCTGGGACTGACGCCGATCTTCGATGTCGAGCTGCCCGGCACAGGAGCTGTCTTTGGTGACCGCGCAAGCGATGAGGCGCTGGACGTGCTCAAGACCGAGCCGTCGAGCTTTACGGAATGGGCGCGGCGGGCCGTCGAAGTCTTCGGTTTAGAAAATACGCCGGCGTCTGTGCTGCACAACTTCCTCGCGGTCCGGCGCAAGGAACAGAACTACGCCTCGCAGCTCGGTCTTACTGGCTATGCCGCCGCTGCTCAACTGGCGTATTTTGTGTACGAGATCGCGCGTGGCAATGCCAAGCGCCTGGCGGCATTCAAGAGGCTCCACCTGGAGCAAGCGGACCTGTTCGACCCCCAGGCAGATGACCAGGCGCGAGCTGAGTTCGTGTCCGAGTTCGGTGCCTGATCAGTCGCGGGTGTACTGCGGACAGAAAGTGACCTGAATTGGCCGTATTCTGGCGGTATGGACTGGAAACTGGAACTGGTGGCGGTGCCCGTCTCGGACGTGGACCGGGCGAAGGCTTTTTACACCGAGAAAATCGGCTTCAACGCCGACCATGACCACCGCGTCAACGACGCGCTGCGCTTCGTGCAATTGACGCCGCCTGGGTCGGCGTGTTCGATCGCCATTGGTCAAGGCATCACGCCGGCTGCGCCGGGTTCCGTACAGGGCCTGCAGATGGTCGTGGCCGATGTTCAGGCGGCGCACGACCAGTTGCTCGCGCGCGGTGTGGAGGTCGGTGACGTGCAGGACCTCGGCTGGGGCTTGTTCATCTTTTTCAAGGATCCAGACGGCAACAGCTGGGCCATCCAGCAGCTTCCGCCTCGCCCGTCTGCGTGAGCACTTGATCGACTAGCAGCGCAACTCAAGTTGGCAGGGGCGCACGGCTGGGCACGCACCGTGCTGCACACATGCTCCGAGCACTGTGCGCGGGCAAACAGTGACGCCTCTGCATTCCTCTTCTCCTCACATAGCACCGCTAACCCACGGAGCCGGTCGCCTGGCCTGGCTGTCTACGCTCGGCATTCGTGGTCAATTGCTGGCTGGGTTCATCGCGGTCGCGCTCTTTACCGGCGGTCTGGGCGCCTACGCCGTCGCCGCGATGGCGGTCGTCGATCAGAACCAGAACATCATGTATACCGACGAGTTCGGCGGCCTCGACCTGTTCACCCAGTACATTCAGGAGACTTCCCAGATTCGGGTCGAGGGCCTGGCCTACCTGCTGGCGACGACCCCGTACGTACGCGGCGTGCTGCGCCAGCAAGTAGCTGATGGTGAGGCCAGAATCAGCGTGCTGGTGACGCAGCTCGACGGCGCGGACCTCGACCGTCTGGACACGGCCACCCTCGCGGCAATGACGTCGGCCTGGGATGCCTACACCCAGTGGCACACCAACGTGCTGCTGGGACCCGTCGCCGATGGCGATCCCGAGGCGGCGATCACAGCCTATTACACGGATGGCGCCAGGCTGATCAACACCTTTGCGATTGCTGCCGATGCCTTCCGGGCGCAAAAGCGGACCGTTGCCGCCGAGCTGGCGGCGTCTGGCGCCGCGGCCTACGAACAGACCCGACGCCTGGCCATTGGGCTGTCACTGGGTGCAGTCGCAATGGCCCTCGGCATCGGATTCTTCGTGTCGCGTTCGATTTTGAAGGCGATCGGTCAGGTCAGCTCCGCGGCCGGCAAATTGGCGGTCGGCGAGCTCGATCAGCAGCTCGACCTGCGCTCGCGCGACGAGCTCGGCCTGATGGCCGAAGCGTTTCGCAACATGGTCCACTACCAGAAGGAGATGGCCACCGTCGCGACGGCAATCGCCGCTGGCGACCTGTCCATGGACATCGAACCCAAGTCGCCGGCGGACGAGCTCGGCTCTGCTTTTCAGCAGATGACCCGCAACCTGCGATCGATGGTTGGCGAATTGGAGGGGCAGACGAAACGGCTGCTCGCATTCTCTCAGCTCTTGGATCTGGCGAACGATGCGATCATTGTCCGCGAGCCCGGGACCGGCGTCATCCGCTACTGGAACCGAGGGGCTGAAGAGACCTATGGCTGGACCAAGGCGGAGGCCATCGGCCAGGTCAGCCACGTCCTGTTGAAAACCGAGCTGTTGAAAACCGACAAGTCAACCACCGCCTTCCCCGAGTTTCTCAAATCAGCAAACGACGAGCTGGAACGGTCGGGCCGATGGACCGGGGAGTTGATCCACACGCGCAAGGATGGGACGCGGATCACGGTCGCATGCCGACAGGCCGTCCTGCGCGACGATGCTGGCCAGAATCTCGCCGTGCTGGCGATCAATACCGACGAGACCCAGCGCCTTGAAGCCGAAGCTGCCCTGGCTCGAGCGCGCGATGCAGCCGAGGCGGCTTCGGAAGCGAAGACGGTCTTTCTGGCCAACACGTCGCACGAGATCCGCACGCCGATGAACGCCATCCTGGGCATGGCCGAGCTGTTGGCCGAGACCTCGCTCAACGATGAGCAGCGCGAGTACGTTCGCACGTTCCAGCGCGCCGGCGACACCCTATTGGCCCTGATCAACGACGTCCTTGACCTGTCCAAGGTCGAGGCCGGACAGCTCGAGCTCGAGCAGATTCCGTTTGATCTCGACGAGCTGCTAGAGCACGTTGCCGAGGTCCTGGCAGTGCGCGCGCACGCCAAGGGATTGGAGTTGCACGTCCACATTTTGCCCGGCGTGCAGACACGGGTGATGGGCGATCCGACCCGCCTGAGGCAGGTATTGGTGAATCTGATGGGCAACGCCATCAAGTTCACCGATGTCGGGGAGGTCGGCCTTCGAGTAGAGCTGGATGCGGGTGCCCGCGGGACAGGATCAGTGCTCTTTTCCGTGCGGGACACCGGCATCGGCATTCCGGCCGATAAGCAGGACGAGATCTTTGAAAGTTTCGTCCAGGCGGATGCGTCAACCACCCGTCGCCACGGTGGCACCGGCCTGGGCCTGGCCATCAGCAATCGCATCGTGGAGCTGATGGGCGGCCGTATCCATGTGACCAGCCAGCCTGGACAAGGCTCGACCTTCGCCTTCAGTATCCCGCTCGAAGCCGCGCCCGCCGCAGAGAAGCCGCTGACCAGCCCGACTGTGGACATCCACGGTTGGCAGGTGCTGGTGGCGGACGACAATGCCACCAATCGCCTCATCGTGAGGCAGCTTCTGACCAGGCATGGTGCGTCCGTCGTCGAAGCGCAGGACGGGCTCGAGGCGCTGTCGGCCATGCAGACCGCGCGTGAACGGGGGCAGCCCTTCCGTCTGCTCCTGCTCGACGGCCGCATGCCTGGACTGGACGGTTTCGAGGTGGCCACCAGGTTGCGCGGCGAGGCGGGCGTGCTGGGCGAAACCGTCGTCATGCTCACCTCGGACACGCGCGCTGGCGACGTGGCGCGGGCCCGTCAGCTCGGACTCGCCGCGTACCTGGTCAAGCCCATCAAACACGCTGACCTCATGCGGACCATCGCCGCACTCGCCAGCGGACCATCCGCCCCTACCCCATCGTTCGCGGACGCGCCGACATCCCCGGCACAGACCGAGGCGATCGCCGCGGAGCGGCCCCTACGGGTGCTGTTGGTGGACGATTCGCCTGACAACCGCATGTTGATCCAGGCGTACCTCAAGAAGCTGCCCTACCAGATCGACACCGCTGAAGACGGCCTGGCGGGCTTCACCAAAGTGCGCGAGCACGCGTACGACGTCGTGCTCATGGACATGCTGATGCCGGTCATGGATGGCCTGGAAGCCACGCAGGCGATCCGCGCCTGGGAGCGCGCCGAAGGTCGCCCGGCCACGCCCGTTGTGGCTCTGACCGCGAATGCGATGGACGATGACGTACGCCGTTGTTTGGACGCCGGCTGCGATGCGCACGTGGCCAAGCCCGTCAAGAAAGCGGCGCTGCTCGAAAGCATCGCTCGTTACGCCAGACCACTATAAGGACGCGCTCATGTCTGATACGAAATCGAAGCCCATTCGTGTGCTGGCCGTCGACGACAGCGTCGTCATGCGCGAGATGTTCGCGCGACTGATCGGGGCACAACCCGATATGGAGTTGGTGGGCTCGGCCGCCAGTGGCCGCGAGGCGGTCCGACGAGCCGCCGAGCTGCAGCCCGACATCGTGCTGATGGACATCCACATGCCCGATCTGGATGGCATTCAAGCAACCTGGTTGGTCTCCAGCGGGACCCCGCACGGCGCGGTGATCATGGTCACGTCTGAGGAGCGCGTCGACTTCCTGCAGAAAGCGATGTCCGCGGGCGCACAGGGCTATGTACTCAAACCGTTCCACAAAGGCGCCGAGTTGTTTCAGACGATACGCGACGTGCACGCCCGCTCGTCAGCGCGCCGCATTCAGACGGTCGGCGGTGCGGCACTGGACGTGTCGCTCCGCCCGACCATCGGCCGGCGCATCGTCGTGCTCGGGCCAAAGGGCGGAGTCGGCTCAACCACCGTTGCGGTAAGTCTCGCGCTCGCGCTGCGCGAGGAGACTCAGACAACCGTGGCGCTCCTCGATTCGGATTTCTTGACCGGCGATACCACGATTCATCTCGACTTGACGCCGGAGCACACCATCCTCGATCTGGTCCCGCACATTGACGCCCTCGACGCGCGTCTGATCGGCCAGGTCATGGTCAAGCATCGGACGGGCGTGGAAGTGCTGGCCCGCCCGACGAATCCCGAGCAGGCTGAGGCACTCACCGCCGAGCATGTGCGCACGGTCCTTGGGTCGCTGGTGCAGATGTACGACGAGGTCATCGTCGACGCCGCCCTGACGTACGACGATCGCATGCTGGCCGTGCTCGATCTGGCCGACCTGTACGTCGTAACTGTCACGCCTCAACTGGGAGCGCTGCGCAGTGCCCGCCATTTTCTGAAGGTCGCGCGGACCCTTGGTTATCCAGATGACCGGATGTGCTTCGTGCTCAATCAAGCAAGCAACATGGCTGGTCTGTCCTTCGACGACGTCGCCACGTTGCTCGGCACACGCGCGATTGTCCAGATTCCGACTGGTGGACCGGAGGTGGCCCAGGCGATCAACGAGGGCCGCCCGCTGATCCTGCACCAACCCAGGTCGCCGGTCGCCCGCGCGCTCAACGGTCTCGCTCGGGAGGTGCGCACGCGCGCGCGGACGGGTGACACCGCCGGCCGCCAGTTGTCCGCGGTCGGCCACTGATTCGGCATCGTTCTTGCAGCGTCCGGCCCAACGATATGCACACGGAACCGGATAGTGAGCGCATTCGGGTGGAGATCGATCCGGATCTCGAGGACCTGGTGCCAACCTTTCTGGAAAACCGGTGGGCCGATGTCGGGATGATTCGACAGGCCCTTGAACGCGGCGATTACCGAACCATCCACCGACTCGGCCACAACATCAGGGGGGACAGCGGCGCGCTGGGTTTCGACGGGTTGAGCGCGGTCGGGCGCGGGCTCGAGGACGCCGCGCTGGAGCAAGACGAGGCCACCATCAACACCGAGTCTCTCCGGCTGGCCAACTATCTGGAGCGAGTGGACATCGTCCCGGCCGAACGCGCCTGACGCTGACGGTTGGATGCGAGCAGGCGCCTGTCAGGCCATGTCGCCTGGTTTGAAGTCTTTGGGCTCGACGAGGACCAGCCAGTTACCGGCGGTGTCGCGCATGACCGCCTCAGTGCCGTATGGACGATCAGATGGTTCCTGTAGAAACTCGACGCCCCTGGCGCTCAGCTCCTCGTACGCCTTGCGGCAATCGTCGACCCGCAGACCCAGTCCGCCCATTTGCCCCTTCTCGAGCTGGCGGCGGACGAACGCAGCGCCCTCTGCGTCCAGTGGCGGGCCGGGGACCATGAGCGTGACCTCGAGCTCGCGCTGGTTCGGGTGGCTGACGGAGACCCAGCGGAAGCCGTCGCCCATAGTGATGTCGGTGCGCAACTCGAAGCCCAGTACGTCGACGTAAAAGTCGCGGGCCTTGTTCTGGTCGAGGCAGTAGATGGTGACTAAGGAGACGTTGGTGATCATGTCTCCACCGTACGGCCGGCCGATTCGGGCACGCTTCTCACAAATTGCGCGATCTGGCTCGCGGCCGGCGGTGTGGCGGTGCCGCGCAGGTCGAACACGCCGCGCATGAACAGGTAGCAGCCCGGCACGTGCGGTCCACCCCGCGCGGCCCATTGGTCGCGATACGCCGTGGGGCTCTGACCGACCAGCTGAGCGAAGCGCCATGAGAAGGACCCCAGGCTGCTGAAGCCGACCAGCACGCAGACCTCGGTGATCGTCAGGTTCACCGCGCGCAACAGGTCTTGGGCGCGCTCGATCCGCCGCCGAGTCAGGTAACGGATCGGCGTCTCGCCATAGGTCGCCGCGAAACTGCGGACAAGGTGGAACTTCGAGACGCCCGCGATCCGGGCGAGCTGATCGAGGTCCAGTGGCAATTCGTAGTGTCGATCGATGTGGTCGCGTGTTCGCCGCAAATGCGGTACAAGATCCGCCGCCACGTTGCGCCACGCCGCCCGCGGGGGCCTTGCTCGAGGGCCATCAGTTGGCGTCACACCATGGCGAGGTTACCTACCCCGAGCTTTTCGGCGGCGGTACGCGTGCCCTGGATGCGATTGGCGATCTTCTGGAAGGCTACATCGCGGGCATAGTCCGGCGAACCGTGGTTCGGCTTCTCGTCGATGCTGAATGGCGAGAAACCGCAATCATCGGTCGACGCGAGGCGCTCTTTGGGGATGAAATTCGCGGCGCGGAGCAGCGCATCGGTGATTTCCTGGGCGCTTTCGACGCGCGGATTTTGGGGATTGGTCACGCCGACGTAGCACATCTGGGGCACACCATTGGCGTCCTCACGACTGTGCTCGCCGATCAGCTTGTAGACCGGGTCCTTGTCGCGCTCGCTGGACAGCTGCATCAGGAAATAGCCCGCGTTGATCTTGAACATGCTTGGCAGCAGATCGCTGTAGGGCACGTCGGCACTATGCACGGAGTCCCGGTCGCCCCCAGGACAGGTGTGGATGCCGATGCGCGCGCGTTCCTCGGCCGTAAAGCGATCGAGCACGCGGTTGTTCAGGTCGATGAAGTGCGGCAGCATGCCGGCGCCCGTCCATGGATTGCGCGGGTCCGCGCGGGTGGCCAGGCGGCCCTCGGTGAAATCGATCGAGACCCGCGCAGCACCGGCCTCGAACGCGCGCCGAATGTCCTTTTCCGTCTCGTTGAGCAGATCCTCTTCGAATTGGGCGCGCGTATAGCCCGGCACTGCCTCGTGCAAGGGATACAGCAGGGCGAGCATCGACGGCGCGATGACCGCCTGCTTCATCGGCCTGTTGGCGTACGTGATGGATTTGGCCAGGGTGTCAGCGGCGTACGTCTTGTAGCGAAATGGTCCGCCAGTCAGACGCGGCAGCTGGCGATGGTGGCCGTCGGCAAAGATGGCGAAGTACTGGCCATCGCCGGCCAGGTTCGGCGCCAGTCCCGTCCCGGCGAGCGTATCGGTGATTGGATACGTGGCGAAGCTCGACCAGCGCTGTTCGCCGTCGGAGATGATGGGCGAGCCGGTGGCTTCGAATCTGACGATCGAATCTCGGACGGCTTCATTCTGGAGCGCCTCGAGCTGCTCCCTGGTGATTTTGCCGGCGTCGTAGTCGGCGTAGGCGGCCTGCAGTTTCGATGGCCGCGGCAGAGAACCGACGGGTTCGGTGGGGATACCCGTTGAGGTCCGTGGATCGTACGCCATGGTCGTGCCCTGCCTCTCTCGGTGTGAGAATGAGACTGACCGGTCTCCCTCAGCTGCTACGCTACGCCTGGTGCCGCGTACAGTCAAGTCGATGCCCGCACGCGAGCGAATCCTCGACGCCGCCTACGACCTGTTCTCACGCCGCGGCATTCGCGCCGTCGGCATCGACACCATCGTCGAGCAGTCCGGCGTCGCACGCATGACCCTGTACCGACACTTCGCGTCCAAAGATGCGCTGGTGCTGGCGTTCCTCGAACGGCGCGAGCAACGCTGGACCAAAGAGTGGCTCCAACGCGCAGTCGAGCAGCGCGCGAGCGATCCCGGCGAACGCCTGCTGGCCATCTTCGACGTTTTCGACGAGTGGTTCCGCCAGACCGAGTTCGAAGGCTGTGCGTTCATCAACGTGCTGCTGGAGATCGGCGACCCGACCCATGTCCTGCACCACGCGAGCGCCGAATACCTCGCCCGCATTCGGACGTTCGTCGCCGCCCTGGCACGCGAGGCCGGCGTGGCCGATCCAGACGCGTTCGCGCGGCAGTGGCACATTTTGATGAAGGGGTCGATCGTGGCCGCGGGCGAGGGCGACCAGGAGGCTGCGAAACGGGCACAGCACATGGGTCGACTCCTGCTGCGCGACGAGACGCGCGGTCCGTCGCCGACGCGCTAAAGCCAGTTGGCCACCCGCTTTCGGGCGCGGCGGGGGGTGCATGCGAAGATGAAGGCGTGAGCGAGGCACGGGCGAAGCCGGAAGCGGTCGAGGACACGGGCGGGCTCGACGAAATTGCCGACGAGCTGTATGCGCTGCGGGCGGACGCTTTCGCGGCTGCGCGTGATGAACAGGTGCGCCAGGCTCGATCTGGCGGTCGAGCGGCACTGGCGCGCGAGCTGAACAAACTGCGCAAGCCAACGCAGAGTGCCTGGCTCATCAACCTCTTGTGGCGCGATCAGCGCGAGGTCATGCAACAGCTCTTCGAGCTGGCTGAGGCGTTGAGCCAGGCTCAGGCGCAGGCGTCCGGGCCCGAGTTGCTGCGCCTGACCGCGCAGCGGCGTGAGCTAGAAGCGGCGTTGATGCGGCGCGCCCGCACGCTGTCTGAACAGGCCGGGGTCAGCGTCAGCGCGGCCATGGAGCGCGAAGCGCAGGAGACGCTGGCCGCCGCGGTGGCGCTGCCTGAGGTGGCCGATGAGGTCCGCACGGGGCGGCTGGTCAAGCCGACCGCCTACGCGGGGTTCGGCACGCTCGTCCCGTCGGCGCCTGCTGACGCTGCCCCGCCGCGGCACGAAGCTGCCGAACCTGAACGCGCGGAACCGACTGATTTTGAGGCGCGGGCGGCTCGGCGTGCGCGCGAGCGGCGCGAAGCAGCCGAACAGCGGGTTGCGGAGGCGCGCGCAGCGCTCGACCTCGCGACGGACGCGCTCCACGATCGTGGCCGCGTTGCTGACACGGTGTCCAAGCATGCGGACGAGCTCCAGCAGCAGCTCACCGAGCTTCAGCGCCAGCAGCGCGACCTCGAGGCGAAGGTCGCACAGGCCGCGCAATCCGCGCTCGTCGCGGCACGCCAACGAGACCAGGCGGAGAAGGCACACGCGGCGGCGCAACGGACGCTCGACCAGGCCGAGCAGCAGCTCAAGGAGTCAACGTAAGCCGTCTGGCCCAATCAACGAGTTTCGAAAAAGATCCTGATCCTGTCGATTTCGCTCGTTCTAGTTCGACGTATTTACTGAAAGGAGAAAAACCACGATGCGCTTCATGGTTCTGGTCAAGGCCAGTCGGGATTCTGAGGCGGGCGTGCTGCCCAGCGAGCAGCTGCTGTCTGAGATGGGCAAGTACAACGAGGAGCTCGTCAAAGCCGGCGTGATGCTCGCGGGCGAGGGACTGCAGCCGAGCTCAAAAGGCGCGCGGGTCAAGTTTTCGGGCGACAAGCGGACGGTCATCGACGGACCCTTCGCCGAGACGAAGGAGCTGATCGCCGGTTACTGGTTGTTTCAGGTGAAGTCGAAGGAAGAGGCGATCGAGTGGGTCAAGCGCTGCCCCAATCCGATGCCGGGCACGGAGTCCGAAATCGAGATTCGCCAGGTGTTTGAGGCCGATGATTTCGGTCCGCAGTTCACAGACGAGCTGAGAGACGCTGAGGCGCGCCTGGGCCCGCAGATGGCCGAGAACGCTACGCGCAAGTCCTGAGGGGTCCTCTCTGGGGGAAAAGGACTTCTTGCACCTGAGAGAGTGAAGATGGTGTGATCGGTAGCTGTGACGGCTACCGACACCCATCTTGCGATCGACGCGGTCTGGCGCATCGAATCGGCTCGACTGATCGCTGGTCTGGCGCGGCTCGTGCGCGACCTCGGATTGGCCGAGGAGCTCGCCCAGGACGCGCTCGTCGCCGCGCTCGAGCAGTGGCCGGAGTCGGGCGTCCCGCGCAACCCGGGCGCATGGCTCATGGCTACTGCCAAACATCGCGCGATCGACCTGCTGCGTCGCAGAACCCGCCTCGAACGCAAGCACGAAGAAATCGGTCGCGAGCTCGAAGCACAGCAAGAAGTCGGCGGCCCAGATTTCGAAGCGGCCATCGACGACGACATCGGCGACGATCTGCTGCGCCTGGTGTTCATCTCCTGTCATCCAGTGCTGACGACCGATGCGCGCGTTGCCCTCACCCTGCGGTTGCTCGGCGGCCTGACGACCGACGAGATCGCGCGGGCGTTTCTCGTCTCGGAGGCGACGGTCGCCCAGCGCATCGTGCGCGCCAAGCGAACCCTCGCTGAGGCGCACGTCCCCTTCGAGGTTCCGCGCCGGGACGAGCTCGCCGCCCGGCTAGCGTCGGTCCTCGAAGTGATCTACCTCGTCTTCAACGAAGGCTATTCGGCAACCGCCGGTGACGACTGGTTGCGGCCGGCGCTGTGTGAAGATGCGCTGCGTCTCGGCCGAATCCTGGCCGAGCTGGTGCCCAACGAGCCGGAGGTCCACGGCCTGGTGGCGCTGATGGAGATCCAGGCGTCGCGCTCGCGCGCGCGCACCACTCCGTCGGGCGAGCCGATTCTGCTCCTCGATCAGGATCGCGGCCGGTGGGACTACGTCCTGGTTCGGCGTGGCCTCGCCGCGCTCGAACGCGCCGAGAATCTGGGCGACGCGCTCGGCCCGTACGCGCTCCAGGCGGCCATTGCCGCGTGTCACGCGCGAGCGCGAACGGCGGCGGAAACGGATTGGGAGCGCATCGCGGCGCTGTACGACGTGCTCGCCCAGCTCACGCCCTCGCCCGTAGTGGAGCTGAATCGAGCCGTCGCGGTGGCGATGGCGTTTGGTCCAGCGGCGGGCCTCGAGATCGTCGAGACCTTGACGGCTGAAGCGTCGCTCAAGGGTTACCACCTGTTGCCCGCGGTGCGTGGCGACTTGCTGCGAAAACTCCACCGCTTCGACGAGGCGCGGCTGGAGTTCGAGCGCGCCGCATCACTCACGCGCAACGCTCGCGAGCGGACGCTGCTTGTCGAGCGGGCACAAGCGTGTGCCGAAGAGGCAGCCTTGACAGGCGCCAGGGGGTCGTGACAGGTGGCTGAGATTGGCTGGCGACTGGCGCCGCTTGATGAGCCCGGGTTACCAGAATTTGTCGCGCGCGGCGCGTTGCCGGATCCGACAACCACGCGCTGTGAGCTGTGTGAGGACCGCCCCCGGCTGCCGCTCTCAACGGTGCTGGTCGTCGATGGGCCCGACGGTCTGCCGGTCCCATTTCTGATCTGCGCGCATTGTCGTCGAGCGCTGAATCAATTGCGCACCATGCTCGAGGCGGCCAGTAGCTCAGACGGCGTGTAACGGATCGGTAAAAAACTCAACCGAAACTCAATCACAGTCTTGACACGACGTTGACGGCCAAAGTGCATACCAGGGGGAGATGCCATACACTCGCTCGCGGACCGCCCGAACTCACGGTAAAGAGCAAGAGCAAGAAACGGTTGGACGCATTAACGCCAATCTAAGTGGATCTGTTCGGGTGCGCGCTTGCGCCGGGTGCGGGTTCGAACTGGACTCTCGGGGGGTCATGTGAACGCACGACTAAATGTTGTTGTCAGCGCATTGGTCATGGGCAGCCTCGCCTTGTTTTTGAGTGCAGTCGGGGCATGGGCCAACCCGCTGACTGGTCTCTCTATCGACGACAAGTGTGATTCGTCGACCCACCGGGTAACGATCAGTACAGAGCAGGTCCAAGGTGACCACTTCGTCACACTCATCGGCCAGGTCCTCAACGGCAGCACATGGAGTGACGTTCAGAACTCCCAGGTGACGGTCACGATAAAAGATGGCGCAACGTCCACGACGACGAATATGACGATTCCGCTCAACGGCGGCACTGGCTACCGTGTGCGCGTCGTGGAGACGAATCTCGATATCACCCGTCACGTCTTCTCTAACGAGGTGCGCTGCACCCCGCCGACAGCAACGCCAACGTCGACGAGCACATCCACGGCAACGCCTACGTCAACCGCCACGGCCACCCCAACCTCGACCGCGTCGCCGACGAGCACGGCCACGGCGACCGCCACCTCAACCAGCACGGCAACCAGTACGTCGACGCCGACAAATACGCCCCCGTGCGCTGAACTGCCTCAAGGGGACGTGAAGTGTGCTACGGCGACGGCAACCAGCACGGCCACGCCGCTGCCGGCGGATACGGCCACACCCACACCGACCGCAACCAGTACGGCCATGCCGACGGCGACGAACACCAGCACGCCACCGAACAACCCACCCAGCAACTCACGGAGCAATCCACCGAGTAATCCACCCAGCAATCCACCGAGCAACCCGCCCGTCGCACTCATCTCGCCGCCGGCAGCGACGCCCACGTCGACTGCCGTCCCAGCGCCGCCCACGCCAGAGACAGCGGGTGTCCAGGTCGTAGGCATGGCGCCCCCCGAAGGGCCGGCGCCGCAGTTGCAGCCATTGCCCATTGCGGCCCCGCCGCCACCCCCGTGCTATGAAGCAGCGTCAATGGTTCCGCTCATCGATGGGGCAACCGGCGAGCAACGCGTCGACCTGGCGACGGGCCTACCGATGTGGCTGATGCCGGACGACGCCAGCGGGCTGGTCGTGCTCGGGATGGCCTGCGCCGTGCAGACGCCGACGTTCCTGCCTGCGACGGGCGACGGTTCCACCGTGCCGTTCGTCGAGGACTACAGTGACGCGGTGCCGTACGACCATTGGGGCTACGCCGAGTACTGACGCCTCGCTTACACATCGCCCCCGCGGCTGCGACGCGGCCGCGGGGGTCGACACGGCTGTGGCTACGGTAGATCGAGCGTCGTGGTGACGAACCGCGGCGCGCGCCGTACGGGGTCCGCTCGCTCGAACGCGTAGGCCAGCTTGATCAACGTTGGCTCGCTCAGCGCGGGGCCCATGAACGTCAGACCGATCGGCAGCAGGTCGGCGACGAAGCCGGCCGGGACGGTGATCAGCGGAAACCCGGCCACTGCGGCGGCCTGAGAGCTGCCGCCGAGGTGGTGGTCGCCGTCGAACAGGTCGATGGTCCAGGCTGGGGCGTTGGTCGGCGCGACCAGCGCATCAAACTTGCGTTCGGCGAACATCGCGGCGAAACCGCGTGCAAAAGTCGCGCCGCTTGCGACCGCCTGCACATACCGCTCGTCGGTCAGCGGCCCGCGCGCGTCGGACTTCTCGAGTAATTCCTGACGGAAGTACGGCATCTCGTCAGCGGCGTGATCTTCGTTGAAGCGGATCAGGTCGGCCAGCGAGCGGATTGACGAGTCGGGCCGTCCCGCGAGATACGCTGCCAGGTCGGCTTTGAACTCGTACTGCAGAATCAGACCCTCGCTGGTGACGTCGTCAGCATTGTCTTTGGCGCGCAGCTGCGCGTGACCGGGAATCTCAATCTCGTCGATGAGCTCCGCGCCGCATTCACGTAGGACATCGAGCGCGTGGTCAAAAACCCGATCGGTGTGCTCGCTGTAACCGCTATGGAATTTTCGGGCGACGCCAATCCGCGCGCCCTGCAATGCGTGTGGATCAAGGAACTGGCAATAGTTCGTCCCAGACTCAGCGATGGCCGATAACACCGTCGCGGCGTCGGCCACCGTGCGCGCGTGTGGGCCGACGCTGTCCTGCGAGTGCGAGATGGGAATCACCCCCTGGCGGCTAGTCAGTCCGACGGTTGGCTTGATCCCCACGATGCCGGAGGCCGAACACGGGCTCATGATCGAGCCATCGGTCTCGGTGCCGAGCGCCGCCGCACACAGATTGGCTGATACGGCGACGCCCGACCCTGAGCTCGAGCCACCTGGGCTGCGGTCCAGAACGAACGGATTGCGCGTCTGACGACCGCGTCCACTCCACCCGCTCGACGAGCGCGTCGACCGGAAGTTGGCCCATTCGCTCAGGTTGGTCTTGGCCAGTAGAACCGCGCCGGCCTCCCTGAGCCTGCCCGCCACGGGCGCATCATTGGCAACCGGGGTCCCGAGCAGCGCCAACGAGCCAGCGGTCGTCTGCATGCAATCGGCGGTATCGATGTTGTCTTTGATGACGATCGGGATGCCGTGCAACGGCCCGCGCACAGTGCCCTGGACGCGCTCCCGATCGAGGCCATCGGCGATCTCCAGCGCGTGCGGGTTGACCTCGATGATGCTGCGCAGCATCGGACCATGTCGATCGATCTGGTCGATGCGTTCCAGGTACGCCTCGGCGAGCTGGCGGGCGCTGAATTCGCCACCAGCCATCCGTGACTGAAGCTGTGCGATGCTCACCTCTTCTAATTCCACGAGGCCGCTCAGGATAGCAGCCGGTAAGATCACGGCATGGCAGCAATTCGACGGGCCGATGTGGCATGGACCGGCGACCTTCCGACCGGTAAGGGCAACGTGAGCGCAAGCACCAGTGGCGCCTTCAAAGGGCTGGAAGTCAGCTGGCCGCGGCGCTCCGAAGCAGACGCGCAAGGCAAAACGAGCCCCGAAGAGCTCTTGGCAGCTGCACACGCCAGCTGTTACGCGATGGCGTTTTCGGCCGGTCTCGCGCGGGCCGGCTCGGCACCTCAGTCGCTCGACGTCAGTGCGACCGTGACGTTCGACAAGGTGGGTGACGGCTTCAAAGTCGTTTCCAGCGCCCTGGAAGTTCGTGGCCGCGTGCCGAACATGGACGAAGCCACCTTTGTCAAAGCCGCCGAAGCGGCCAAGGAGGGCTGTCCAATCTCCGCCGCGCTCAAGGGCAATGTCGATCTGAGCGTCAAAGCCACCCTGGAGAAGTGAGCCAGGGCGACCTCAAAGGCAAACTCGCACTCATCACGGGTGGCGGTCGCGGCATCGGTCGCGCCATCGCCCTCGAGCTCGCGCGGCGGGGGGCGGATGTGCTGATCAACTACGTCCGCCACCCCGACGACGCCAGGCAAACCGCCGACGCCGCCCGCGACATCGGTGTCAGATCTGAAACTGTGCGTGGCAATGTGGCCGACGAAGCACACGTACAGCGCATGTTCGACCAGATTCGCGAGCGGTTCGGCTACCTGGACATCCTGGTCAACAACTCCGCGTCGGGCGTCAATCGCCCGGCCGCGGAGCTGACCGCGCATCACTGGGACTGGACGCTCAACGTCAACGCCCGCGGCGCGTTTCTCTGCGCGCGCGCGGCACTACCGCTCATGAAGTCGCGCGGCGGCGGGGTCGTCGTCAGCATCTCGAGTCTGGGCGCCAACCGGGTGATGAAGGACTATTTCCTCGTCGGCGTTTCGAAGGCAGCCCTCGAGGCGGTCACCCGCTACCTCTCGGTCGAGTTCGCGCCCCACGGCGTTCGGGTCAACGCCGTCTCGGGTGGACTGGTCGAAACGGAGGCGCTGAAATCGTTCGCCTGGGGCCCCGATGTGATCGACGACACCGTCCGCCGCACCCCCGCCGGTCGGATGGTCGAGCCCGAGGATCTGGCCCAGGTCGTGGCCTTTTTGTGTACGCCCGCCGCCGCGATGATCCGTGGTCAGACCATCGTCGTCGACGGCGGCTATTCGCTACTCGCCTAACCGCGGCGAGCCACGGCCCCCGTACGTTCCTTCTCCTCGGTCTTCTTGGCCTTGATGCGGTGCTTCCGCCACGCGACGCGTTTACGTTTGTTCATACGAGGGCCATTCTACGAAGTACACTCTGAACACATGTCCATCGCGACGCGGGTTGCTGGTGATGCACTCCAGGACACCGATCCGGACGTCTGGTCACTAATCCAGGCCGACCGCGAACGGCACACCCGCACGCTGAACTTCATCGCCAGCGAGAACTACGCCTCGCCGGCGGTGCTCGAGTGTCTCGCGTCGCATCTCAACGTGAAGTACGCCGAAGGCTATCCGCGCGCCCGCTATTACCAGGGCGTCGCGCTCGTCGACGACATCGAGCAGCTGGCCATCGACCGCGCCAAGCAACTGTTCGGCGCCGAGCATGCCAACGTGCAGCCGTACTCCGGCAGTCCAGCCAACATGGCGGTGTACTTCGCGCTGCTCAATCCGGGCGACACGATCCTGGGTATGGAGCTGAGCCAGGGCGGTCACCTGACCCACGGTAGCCCGGTCAGCTTCTCGGGCAAGCTTTTTCACTTCGCCCACTATGGCGTCAACTTGCAATCCGAGTTGATCGACTACGACGAGGTGGCCCGCCTCGCTCGAGAGCACAAACCCAAGCTGATCGTGGCTGGCGCCTCGGCCTACTCGCGCATCATCGATTGGCAGCGCTTCCGCGAGATCGCCGACAGCGTTGGCGCGAGATTCATGGCCGACATCGCCCACATCGCCGGCCTGGTCGCCGCCGGGGTGCACCCGAGCCCGGTGCCGTACGCCGACGTGGTGACCACCACGACACACAAGAGCCTGCGGGGCCCTCGCGGCGCACTGATCCTGTGCACGCAGGAGTTGGCCAAGGACATCGACCGAAGCGTCTTCCCGGGCATTCAGGGCGGCCCGCACCTGGCCGCGGTTGCCGCCAAGGCGGTGTGTTTCCTCGAGGCGCAGCAACCGGCCTTCCGCGACTATCAGCGCCAGGTCGTCGCCAATGCGCGGGCCCTGGCCGAGGGGCTGCTACGCGGCGGAATGCAGATCGTCTCGGGTGGTACCGACAACCATCTGCTGGTCGTCAAGCTGCTCGACCGGGAGTATTCGGGCAAGGTCCTGGCGCGATCGCTCGAGAGCGCCGGCATCATCACCAGCATGTCGACCGTGCCGGGCGAAACGCGCCGACCGGCGGTGACCAGTGGCGTTCGCTTCGGAACGCCGGCGATCACCACACGCGGGGCGACCGAAGGTCAAATGCACCGCGTGGCCGAAGTCATCAGCTCGATCGCCGAAAACCCGTCCGACGAAGCCGCCTGCGTGCGTTTGCGGGCCGACGTCGAGGCCATCGCGCACGAGCTCACGCCGGTCTAGCTCATGCGCGGCGTTTTGACGGTGGTGCTCCTGAACCTGGTTGCGGCTGCGTTTGTGTTCAGTCCGGCAGCCGCCCAGGTGGATCGCTCAGAGGTGGTCGTCGGCGAGATCAAGGGCATCATCAACCCGGTCATGGCCGGCTACGTGGACCGGGTGATCTCTGACGCCGAGAAAACGAATGCCAGCGCGGTCGTGTTTTACATGGACACGCCTGGCGGGCTGTCGGAGGCGATGCGCGACATCAACCTGCGCATTCTGGCCTCGAAGGTTCCCGTCATCATTTATGTGGCGCCGGACGGGGCGCGGGCGGGCTCGGCGGGCGTGTACATCTCGTACGCCGCGCAGCTGGTGGCGATGGCGCCGGCGACCAACATCGGTTCGGCGACGCCGGTGGCGATGGACACCAACGGCGGCGAAGCGCAAATGTCACCCGAGATGAAAAACAAGGTGACCAATGACGCGGTGGCGGGCATTCGCTCCCTGGCCGAGCAGCGCGGCCGCGATCCTGACTTCGCTGAACGCGCGGTGCGTGAAGGCGCAAATCTGCAGGCGAGCGAAGCGCTCAAGGCCAACGTGATCAACTACATCGCCGGCGACCTGCCCGATCTCTTGCGGCAGATGGACGGTGCGCGGGTCCATGTCCAGAATGCGGACGTCGTCATCCACACCGCCGCCGCGCCGACCCGACGTGCCGACATGTCCGCGCTCGAATCCTTCCTGCTGACGATCACCAATCCGACGATCGCCTACATCCTGCTGAGCATGGGCAGCCTGGGCTTGCTGCTCGAGCTGTACAACCCTGGATCCATCTTCCCGGGCGTCATTGGCGGCATCTGCCTGCTGCTGGCGTTCTACGCGCTGGGCACCCTGCCGTTGAACTTCGCCGGGCTGGCGCTGATCGGCTTCGGTCTGCTGCTGTTCGGCCTGGAGCCGTTCCTCACCGCCCATGGGATTCTGGCCGCGGGTGGCGCCATCTCGTTCGCGTTCGGTTCGGTGCTGCTCATCAACGCGCCCGACGCACCGTTTTTGCAGGTGTCGATCGCGGCTATCGTCGCGGTCACCGCGCTCTTGCTGGGGTTCTTCCTGGTCCTGGTGACCGCGGTGCTGCGTTCGCGGCGGAGGCGGGTGGTCACCGGGCGAGAAGGTCTACTCGGCGCCATTGGCACGGTCCGGCGCGAGCTCGAGCCGGGTCGAACCGGCATCGTGCACGTGCAGGGCGAGCTGTGGCAGGCGGTCGCGCCGGACGGTCGCCTGAGCGTGGGCGAAAAGGCAATCGTGCAGCGCGTTGACGGGTTGCTGCTGACCGTGCGCCGCGCCACCGACGTCGTCCCCGCGCCGCCACGCCCAGCCTCGCCGGCCGTCGCCAAATCGGGCACTGCACGCGCTTAGGCGCACCCTCACTGGTAAACTTCATCTTTCCGTGTCGCTGATTGCTGACGTCAGGGCCCGCCAGATTCTCGACTCGCGCGGCAACCCCACCATCGAGGTCGACGTGCGCCTCGACGATGGCAGCCTGGGTCGCGCTGAGGTGCCGTCTGGCGCTTCGACAGGCGCCCACGAAGCGCACGAGCTGCGTGATGGCGATCCCAAGGTCTACCGCGGCAAGGGCGTCGTGAGCGCGGTCCGCAACGTCTCCGAGCGCATCGCTCGCGTCTTGCGCGGGCGCTCCGCATTCGAGCAGGCGAAAATCGATCGCGCGTTGCTCGACCTCGACGGCACGCACAACAAGGGCAACCTCGGCGCAAATGCCATTCTGGGCACGTCGCTGGCGGTGCTGCATGCCGCCGCTAACTCGCGTGGGGTGCCCGTCTACACCTATGTCGGGGGCATCAGCGCCCACCTCTTGCCGGTGCCGATGATGAACATCCTCAACGGTGGCCAGCACGCGGAAGACTCGACCGACTTCCAGGAGTTTATGGTCGTGCCGCTGGGGGCGCCGACGTTTGCCGAAGGGCTGCGCTGGGGGACCGAGGTCTACCACGCCCTCCACGCCGAGCTGAAGAGCCGCAAGCTGGGCACCGGGATCGGCGACGAGGGTGGTTTCGCGCCGCGGCTGCCAGACAATCGTGCGCCACTCGAGATCATCATCAGCGCCATCGAACGCGCCGGCTACAGACCGGGCGAGCAGGTTGCCCTGGCGCTGGACGTCGCGGCTACGGAGCTGTACGCCAACGGCCAGTACCGCCTCGAGCGCGAAGGCACGACGTTGTCGGCGAACGAGCTTATCGACCTGTACGACAAGCTGTGCGCTGAATATCCTATCGTGTCGATCGAGGACGGCCTGGCCGAGGATGATTGGGAGGGCTGGCGGCAGCTGACCCAGCGGCTTGGGAGCCGCGTGCAATTGGTCGGCGACGACCTCTTCGTCACCAACACCGAGCGGTTGCAGCGCGGCATTGCCGAGAGCGCGGCGAACTCGATCCTGGTCAAGGTCAACCAGATCGGCAGCGTCACCGAGACGCTCGAAGCCGTCGAACTGGCTCGTCAAGCGAACTTCTCGGTGGTGATCTCGCATCGCTCCGGAGAAACCGAAGACACCACGATCGCCGACCTGGCGGTCGGAACCAACGCCGGTCAGATCAAGACTGGCGCGCCGGCGCGCGGCGAACGTATCAACAAGTACAACCAGTTGCTGCGCATCGAGGAGCAGCTGGGCCCCGCGGCGCGCTACGCCGGTCGTGCCGCGTTCAAGAACGAAAGGATCCGCCAATGGCAGTACGCGTAGGCATCAATGGCTTCGGCCGAATCGGGCGCCAGGTCCTCAAGGCACTGCTCGAACGCCATCCCGATGACGTCGAGGTCGTCGGCATCAACGATCTCTTCGACACCACCACCAACGCCCACCTGTTCAAGTACGACAGCAATTACGGCAATTATCCGGGCGAGGTCGAGGCGCGCGAGAAGTCGTTCGTCGTGGACGGGCGTGAGATTCAAGTCACCGCCGAACGCGACCCGGCCAACATCCCCTGGAAGAAGCTGGGCGCGCAGATCGTCATCGAGTCGACCGGTCTGTTCACCGATGCGGCCAAAGCCAGGGCGCACGTCGACGCGGGTGCGGACAAAGTGATCATCTCCGCCCCGGCACGCAACGAGGACATCACCATCGTCCTGGGCGTCAACCAGGATCGATTCGACGTCGACAAGCACACCATCATCTCGAACGCCTCGTGCACAACCAACGGTCTCGCGCCGGTGGCCAAAGTGCTGTTCGATCGCTTCGGCATCCAGCGCGGAATCCTGACGACCGTGCACTCATACACGAATTCGCAGCGCCTACTGGACGTGGCCGCCCCCGACCTGCGTGACGCGCGTGCCGCCGCGCTGAACATTGTGCCGTCGGCGACCGGTGCCGCGCGTGCCGTGGGCCTGGTCATCCCGGAGCTGGTCGGCAAGTTCGGTGGGATGTCCTTCCGCGTCCCGACCTCGACCGTGTCGGTGGTCGACTTCACCGCCGTGCTCGATCGCGAGGCCAGCAAAGACGAGATCAACCAGGCGATGCGCGACTACGCCCAGGACAGCATGCTCGGCATTCTGGGGTATACCGACGAGCCGCTGGTCTCGTCCGACTTCAAAGGCGATACGCGCTCGTCGATTTTCAGTGGCTTGGACACGCTGGTCATCGGCAACCTGGTCAAAGTGATCAGCTGGTACGACAACGAATTTGGCTACGCCTGCCGGCTCTCCGACATCACCGCCTTCGTCGCGCGCCATCTGAACGGCTCGGCCAAGGCTTCAGCCAACGGCGCGATCCTCAAGGAGATCGTCGGCGACCCCGGTACGTGGGGCAAACGGCGGGAGTCAATCGCAGCCGGCACCAAATCATAGGTGAGCCGGCTGTGCACGGTCCGTGAGGTGGACTGGAGCAGCAAGACCGCCCTGGTCCGCGTCGATTTCAACGTGCCGATGCAGGACGGCCAGGTGGCCGACGATACGCGCATTCGAGCCGCCTTGCCGACCGTGCGGTATCTGCGCGAAAAGGGGGCCAGGATCGTCCTGCTGTCTCATCTCGGACGGCCCGACGGCGCACCCTCAGAGAAATATTCGCTGAAGCCGGTGGCCGCTCGAACGGCCGAGTTGCTGGGTGCTGAGGTGCGCTTTGCGACGGACTGCATCGGCGCAGCGGCGGAAGACGCGGTCAGCGCGCTCGGCCCCGGCGACGTCGTGCTGCTGGAGAACGTGCGCTTTCACGCTGAGGAAGAGGCCAATGATTCGGGCTTCGCCGGTCAGTTGGCTGGACTGGCCGATGTCTTCGTGAACGACGCATTTGGCACCGCGCATCGCGCGCACGCCTCGACCGAGGGCCTCGCGGAGTACTTGCCCGCGGTGGCCGGGCTGCTGATGGAAAAGGAGATCGTGTCGCTCGGCTCGGCGCTCGAGCATCCACGGCACCCGTTCGTCGGCATTGTCGGCGGCGCCAAGGTCTCTTCCAAGTTGGCCGTCCTCGAGAACCTGATCGACCGAGTCGACCGTCTGCTGATTGGTGGCGGGATGGCCAACACCTTTCTCAGTGCCCAGCGGCTCGAAGTGGGCAAAAGCTTGCTCGAGGCCGATCTCGTCGACACTGCTTCTGATCTGCTGCAGCGCGGCGGCAAAATCGTGCTTCCCGTGGATGTTGTGGTCACGACGGACCTCAAAGGCAGCGCCGCGCCGCGCATCTGCGCTGTTGAGGAAGTTGGACCCGACGAGATGATCGTCGACATCGGGCCGCGCACCATGGACGCCTTCAAGGCCGAGATCAACCAGGCCGGCACCGTCCTGTGGAATGGCCCGATGGGGATCTTCGAAGATTCGCGCTTCGCCGCCGGCACGCTGTCTGTAGCCCGGGCGATGGCGGACTCGCGCGCCACGACGGTTGTCGGCGGCGGCGAATCCGTCCAGGCCGTTGAGCAAGCGGGTCTGGCCGACAAGTTGACCCACGTCTCGACCGGCGGCGGCGCGTCGCTCGAATTCATCGAAGGCAAAGTCTTGCCCGGTGTGGCTGTCCTGAAGAGTGATTGCGCGTGACCGCCCGCAAGCCCATCGTGGCCGGCAACTGGAAGATGAACACGACCATCGCCGAGGGCCTGGCGTTGCTCGACGAGCTGTTGCCGCGTCTGCAGATCTACTCGACCGTCGAGCGCATCGTGTGCCCGCCGTTCGTGTCGCTGTCGGCCGTTGCTGACCGGCTGCGCGGAACCGACATCGCCGTCGGCGCGCAGGACCTGTATCCCGAGCCCAAGGGCGCTTTTACCGGCGAGATCGCGCCGGGCATGCTCGAAGGCCTGGCAAGCTACGTCATCCTCGGCCACTCCGAACGACGCCAGTATTTCCACGAAGACGACGCGCTCGTCAATCGCAAGGTCAAGGCGGCCCTCGAGTACGCACTGGTGCCGATCGTGTGTGTCGGCGAAAGCCTCGAGCAAAAGGAGCGCGGCGAGGCCGAATCCGTGGTTACCCGCCAGGTGCGCGCCGCGCTGGACGCGGTCGATCACCTGTCGGCGGTCGTGATCGCCTACGAGCCGATCTGGGCGATCGGCACCGGCCGTGCCTCGACGCCTGAAGACGCCAACGCCACCATTGCCCTGATTCGGCGCACGGTTGGCGAGGTCGGCGGGCCAGCGATCGCCGAAGGATTGCAAGTCCAGTACGGCGGCAGCGTCACTGCCGAAAACTTCGGCGCATTCATTGCCCAACCCGAGATCGACGGCGCCCTTGTCGGCGGCGCGAGCCTCAAAGCCGACCAGTTCATCGAAATCGTCCGCCTGGCGAACGCGTTAGCGTAGCTGATAGCTAATCGCCACGACTCTGCGCGCCTTTGTTCCATAGTTGTGGGCGTGACGACGGTCACCGAAGACGAGCGCGCCTACTGGGTCGTGCTCAGCATGGCCACGGGCATCGGTCCGGTGCGCTTCTCGCGCTTGCTCGAGATCTGCGGTGGCGCCCGCCAGGCCTGGCAGGCAACCGATCTGGAGTTGGCCGCCGCCGGCCTGGAGCGGCGCACCGCCGACTCACTGCGGCGTCTGCGGGCGCAAACAACTCCAAATGCCGTCGCCGTGCGCCTGAAAAAACTCGGAATTCGGGCGCTGACCTTGCTCGACGACGAGTATCCGGCGCTGTTGCGACAGGTCGCCGACCCGCCGCCCGTGCTGTTCGTCCGCGGCAGGCTGACGATCGAAGACGGGCAGGCGGTCGCCATCGTCGGCACCCGCCGCGCGACCAGCTATGGCCAGGCAGTTGCGCAACGCCTGGCGCGCGACCTGGCGGCAGCCGGCGTGACCATCGTCAGCGGCCTGGCGAAAGGCGTCGACACACAGGCCCACCGCGCCGCGTTGGATGCCGGCGGTCGAACGCTGGCCGTCCTGGGCAACGGACTCGACCAGGTCTACCCGCCCGAAAACGCTGGCCTGGCGCGCCAGATCGTCGACACCAATGCCGGCGCAGCCGTCTCTGAATTCGCGCCCGGCGTCCCGCCCGACGCGGTCAATTTTCCCAGGCGCAATCGGGTCATCTCCGGCCTGTCGATCGCCACGGTCATCGTCGAAGCCGGTGAACGCAGCGGTGCGCTGATCACCGCCGATTTTGCGCTCGAACAGGGCCGTGAGGTGATGGTCGTGCCGGGCAACATCAATAGTCCGATGAGCCGTGGCTCGAACGAGCTGCTCAAGCAGGGTGCCACGCCCGTCACCTCTGCCCAGGACGTTCTGGACGCACTCGGACCACGCGACGACCAGGTTGGTCCGGCACAGCTGGCACGCCACGTGCCGGAGCTTGGCCCTCAGGAGACCACAGTGTGGCAGGCGCTCGGGGGTGAACCCCGCCATGTAGACGACCTGGCGCGGACTCTGGGCGGCCGGCCCGGCGACGTATCGGCCACATTGGCGTTGCTTGAATTGCGCGGATTGGCGCGTCAAGTGGGTCCAATGCTGTATACCCGGGTCTAAGAGATCGCCGAGGTCTCGGGTAGACTTCGGCCGCCCAACTCAGGGAGCACAAGAACATACACATGGCCAAGCAGAGCCTGGTAGTCGTCGAATCGGCCGCCAAGGCTAAAACCATCGAGAAATTCCTGGGGCGCGGTTTCACGGTCCGCGCCTGCCTCGGCCACGTCCGCGACTTGCCGACAAGCAAGCTCGGAGTGGACGTTGAACACGATTTCCAACCGCAGTACGTCATTCCCAAAGAACGCAAGGACGTCGTCAAGCGCCTGAAGGACGATGCACGCGGCAAAACCTCCGTTCTGTTGGCCACTGACCCCGATCGCGAAGGCGAAGCGATCGCCTGGCATCTGGTGGCTGCGCTCGGCCTGGACGGCGACCAGCAGGTCAACCGCATCGAGTTCCACGAGATCACCAAAGGCGCGGTCCTCGCCGCCATGCAGAGCCCGCGCGGTATCGACATGGACCGCGTCGACGCCCAGCAGGCGCGGCGCATTGTCGATCGCTTGATCGGCTACCCGGTCAGTACCTTCCTGGCGAAGAAGATTCGGCGCGGCCTCTCCGCCGGGCGCGTGCAGTCGGTCGCGGTGCGGGTGATCGTCGATCGCGAAAAGGAGATCCTGGAGTTTGTCCCGGTCGAGTACTGGACGCTCCAAGCCGAGCTGGCACGGCACGCCCGCGGCAGGGGTACGGCGACCTTTACCGCCGGCCTGGTCGAACGGGCAGGCGAAAAGGTCGACCTGAAGACCGGCATCGAGACGGCGCTGATCGAACAGGACCTGGACGGCGCGGCCTGGTCGGTGGTCGGCGTCAAGGAGAGCGAGCGTCAGC
>WNFC01000881.1_pt1 | contig 30551 bp, 31 predicted proteins | sample 5400541 | NCBI WGS metagenome assembly WNFC01 (sample SAMN13153342, study PRJNA577476) | soil metagenome | isolation source: 120 cm saprolite under Douglas fir tree site 2 hole 2 replicate 1 | place: USA:California | collected 2015-04-18
CGAATTACTGCTCGCCAAGCAGCTCACTCCAAAGGCGCAGGAATCGCTCATCAACAACTTCGTGAAAAGTCTGGAAGAGAGGCCGAATTGAAGTCTGCGAGCCTCCAGTACGCGAATGCGATGGCGGACATCGCGCTCGATCAGGGCGCTGCGGAGCCGGCTGCCAAGCAGCTCCACGATTTTGGCGCGGCGTACGTGGAATCCGCGGAGCTGCGCACGTTTCTGGCAAGCCCGGCGGTGGGCGTTGAAGACAAGCACGCGGTGATCGAGAAAATCGCGGCCCGGCTGGGCGCGAGCAAAATCATCCGCAATTTTCTCTTTGTGATCGCCGACCACCGGCGCACGCATCTGATTCCGGAGGTTATCGCCGCGTTTTATGAGGTCATTCGGCAGCGGCAGGGAGTCGCCGAAGCGGAAGTTTCTTCCGCGGTAGAATTGAGCGCGGCGCAAAAGAAAGAAATGGCGGCGACGCTGGCGCGGCTGACGGGCAAGAAAATTGAAACAAAGTACGCGCTTGATCCGGCGTTATTGGGCGGCGCGGTCGTGCGGATTGGGGACACGATTTACGATGGCTCGTTGCGCAGCCGGTTGAATGAGATGCGCACGCGACTCGCGGCCGAATAAGCAAGAATTTGCAGGGGCGCCCGCCGCGGCGGGCGTCCTTCTCGAAAGATTCCAGGGTTCAGCGACGGAGCAGGCATGGCGAACATTAAAGCGGACGAAATCAGCAAGATTCTGCGCGAGCAGATCGAGAACTACGAGCAGACCGTTTCGGTCGACGAGGTCGGGGCGGTCATCAGCGTCGGTGACGGCATTGCGCGCGTCCATGGCCTCGAGAAGGTTATGGCCGGCGAAATGCTTGCCTTCCCGCACAACGTGTTCGGCATCGCGCTCAACCTCGAAGAGGAAGAAGTCGGCGTGGTGCTCCTCGGAGAATCGCAGGAGCTGAAGGAAGGCGACGTCGTCAAGCGCACGAACACGATTATGTCCGTGCCGGTGGGCGAAGCGCTGGTTGGGCGCGTGGTCAATCCACTTGGCCAGCCCGTGGATGACAAGGGCCCCATCGCCACGAAGCAGCGCAACGCGCTCGAGCGCATTGCGCCAGGCGTGCTGGACCGGCTGCCGGTGCGTGAGCCGCTGCAGACGGGCATCAAAGCAATTGACAGTATGATCCCGATTGGACGCGGACAGCGCGAGCTGATCATCGGCGACCGCCAGACGGGGAAGACCGCGGTCATCCTGGACACGATCATCAATCAAAAGGGCGGCGACCTGATTTGCATCTACTGCGCCATCGGCCAGAAGCGCTCGACGATTGCGCAGGTGATAAAGACGCTGACCGACGCGGGCGCGATGGACTACACCATCGTGGTGGCGTCATCGGCGGCGGAGCCGGCTTCGCTGCAGTACATCGCGCCGTACGCGGCTTGCGCGATGGGCGAATATTTCCGCGACAACAAGCGGCACGCCGTCACGTTTTACGACGATCTTTCCAAGCACGCGCAGGCTTACCGTGAAATTTCGTTGCTGCTCCGCCGCCCTCCGGGACGCGAAGCGTTCCCCGGCGACGTGTTCTATCTCCACTCCCGCTTGCTGGAGCGCGCTGCGAAGTTGAACGACAAGCTTGGCGGTGGTTCGTTGACCTCACTGCCGGTCATCGAAACGCAGGCCGGCGACGTCTCCGCCTACATTCCTACGAATGTGATTTCGATCACCGACGGCCAGATTTATCTCGAAGCGGACCTCTTCAACGCGGGCATACGCCCCGCGATCAACGTCGGTATTTCCGTCAGCCGCGTCGGCGGCAACGCGCAGATCAAGGCCATGCGGCAGGTGGCCGGTTCGCTGCGTCTCGATATGGCGCAGTACCGCGAGCTCGCGGCCTTCGCCCAGTTTGGCTCCGATCAACTCGACAAGGTGACGCAGGGCCAGCTCGCCCGCGGCCAGCGGCTCACGGAAGTCCTGAAGCAGGATCAGTATGTGCCGCTGCCGGTTGAAAAGCAGGTGTTGATTCTTTACGTCGCAACGAGTGGCTCGCTGGACGCGGTGCCGGTCCCGGAAGTCCGCCGCTTTGAGCGCGAATTCCTGCAGTTCGTCGAAACCAATTATCCCTCGATTCTGAAGAACATCGCGGCAAAAAAGGCTCTCGACGACGCCATCAAGGCGGAAATCAAGACCGCCGTCGATGCTTTCAAGGAACGTTTCACGGCTGCGGTTGCCGCGGCTGCGCAGTGAAGATAGGCGCTTAACGACTAACGATGGCCACACTTCTCGATTTCCGGCGCCGCATCCGCTCGGTGAAGAACACCCAGCAGATTACCCGCGCGATGAAATTCGTCGCCGCGGCCCGGCTGCGCCGCGCGCAGGAAGCCGCTATCGCGGCACGCCCCTACGCCAAAGAGCTTGCGCGGATGCTGCGTTCGATTATGTCGCGCATCGCTGAACCTCAGCACCCGCTGCTGGCAAAGCGCTCCGAGGAGCGGATTCTGGCACTCGTCCTGACGGGAGAGCGCGGCCTGGCCGGAGCTTTCAACGCTAATATCCTGCGCAAGGCGCAGGATTTCTTCCGCGCCAACAAGGGCAAGAAGATTTCGATGATTCCCGTCGGCAAGAAGGGCCGCGACTCGCTGAAAAAAGCGGGATTTAGCATCATTGCGGAATATGTGAATGTCCTCGCGCGCGTCGACTTTGCGACGGCGCGGGAGATTGCTTCGCTCGTCACGGAACTTTATGCGAAGGAAGAGGTCGATTCGGTGTACATCGTTTTCAGCGAATTCAAGACGGTGATGACGCCGAATCTGGTGGTCACAAAACTTCTGCCGGTCGAGGCCATTCATGCGGACGAAGAATCCGCCGCCGAAAGCGCGAGTGCGCAAATTGATTACATCTATGAACAGCCCGAAGAGCAGCTCCTCGGCAAGTTGCTCCCGCGCTATATTGAGACGCAAATTCTCCGCGCGATGCTGGAATCTTCCGCGGCGGAGCACGCCGCGCGCATGACCGCGATGGAATCGGCAACGAAGAATGCCGGCGACGTCATCGAGGCCCTGACGCTGCATATGAACAAAGTGCGCCAGGCGGCGATCACCAAAGAAATTATCGAAATTGTCAGCGGCGCTTCTTACGGCGCTTAGGAGAAAGCAGCATGGCAGAGAAATACGCAGGGGTGGGGCACGTCGTACAGGTCATCGGACCTGTGATGGACATTCAATTCGAGGCGGGGCACCTCCCGGCGATTTATAACGCTGTGCGCATTACGAGCGACGGCTACTCGATACCGGAGCCACTCGACGTCACGGCGGAAGTCCAGCAGCACCTCGGCGAAGGACGCGTCCGCGCCATCGCGATGGAGCCTGTCGAGGGCATGGTGCGCGGTATGAAAGCCTACGATCTCGGAAAAGGGATTGAAGTTCCCGTGGGCCGGCCGACCCTTGGCCGCGTGATGAATGTTCTTGGGAAACCCGTAGATCAGCTCGGCCCCATCGTTAGTGATACTCACTACCCGATTCACCGCCCGGCACCGTCGCTTGAAGATCAATCCACCACGCTCGAAATGTTTGAAACTGGAATCAAGGTCGTCGATCTGATCGAACCCTATTTGAAGGGCGGCAAGATCGGACTTTTCGGCGGCGCGGGAGTGGGCAAGACCGTTATCATCATGGAGCTTATCCACAACGTCGCGATGAAGCACGGCGGCGTTTCCGTATTCGCGGGCGTGGGCGAGCGCACTCGCGAAGGCAACGACCTGTGGATCGAAATGTCCGAGGGCGGCGTCATCGTCCCCGGCAATTCGGAGAAGTCGCGTGCAGCGCTGATCTACGGCCAGATGACGGAGCCGCCCGGCTCGCGTCTCCGCGTGGGCCTCACCGGCCTCACGGTTGCCGAATATTTCCGCGACCAGGAGCATCTCGACGTGCTCCTCTTCATCGATAACATTTTCCGTTTCGTGCAGGCGGGCTCGGAAGTTTCCGCGCTACTCGGACGCATGCCTTCTGCCGTCGGCTACCAGCCGAACCTCAACACCGAAATCGGCGAATTGCAGGAGCGCATCACTTCGACGAAGAGCGGGTCGATTACTTCTGTACAGGCCATCTACGTGCCCGCCGACGACTACACGGACCCCGCTCCAGCCGCCACGTTTGCGCACCTGGACGCGACGACCAACCTCAGCCGCCAGATCGTCGAGCGCGGCATCTACCCGGCGGTTGATCCGCTGGCGAGCTCCTCGCGCATTCTCGACCCGCGCATTGTCGGTGCGGAGCACTACGCCGTGGCGCGCGGCGTGAAATCCATTTTGCAACGCTACAAAGACCTGCAGGACATCATCGCCATTCTCGGTATCGAAGAACTTTCCGACGAAGACAAGCGCACCGTGGCGCGCGCCCGCAAGATCGAAAAGTTCCTTTCTCAGCCGATGTTCGTCGCCGCGCAGTTCACCGGACTCGAAGGCAAGTACGTCAAGATCGAAGACACCGTCCGCAGCTTCAAGGAAATCGTAGAAGGGAAGTACGACGATGTTCCGGAACAGGCGTTTTATATGGTCGGCACGATTGAGGAAGCGCTTGAGAAGGCCGAAAAAATGAAGGCGAGCGCGTAAGGGAAAAATGTTGCCCGACGCCATCGAGCTGGTGATCGTCACGCCGGAGAAGCAATTGTTCCGCGACAAGGTCGTCGAGGTACAGATGCCCGGCGAGAACGGCTATCTGGGCATTTTACCCGGGCACGCGCCGCTTATGACGGAGCTGGGGATCGGCGAACTCAGCTACCACGATAGAGGTGGAAAGGAATCCTCGCATATCGCGATTGTTCGCGGATTTGCCGAGGTTCTGCCGGACCGCGTCACCGTTCTTGCGGAAACCGCCGAGCGCGCGGAAGAGATCGACCTGCAGCGCGCCAAGGATGCACTGGCCCGCGCGGAGAAGCGGCTGGCCTCGAACGATCCAAATATTGATTGGGACCGCGCCAGCATCGCACTGCAGCGCGCGCTGATCCGCATCCAGGTGGCCACCAAGCGGCGCAGCGCCCTCGTTTCAGGCTCCTGAGGCATCCTCTGCCGCTTCTCGCATAGAGCTTCGTGCGACTTCGCTTCGCCGGCCTCATCTAATGGAATGGAGCAGAGCCGAAGATGGAACCCATCACCATGTACAGCACCGCCTGGTGCCCCGATTGCCGCCGCGCCAAATCCTTCTTGAAGGAACGCGGCGTGGATTTTCGCGAGGTGAATATCGAAGAAGATCCGTCCGGGGAAGAGATCGTCATTAAGGCGAACAATGGCAAGCGTAAAGTTCCTACGCTGGAAGTTGGCGGGCGCTATTTTGCGTGCAGTCCCTTCGACGCGGAACGGCTTGCCGAGGAACTCAACATTCCGCTGAATCCCTAATTCAACACAATACCTCTAGCCCAAACACCCGCAACATGCAATCCTTCATCGAGAAGCACAATATCCGCATCGGCTCCCACACGCAGCGAACCTTTCTTGAATTCGATCCCAAGCAGTAAGGCGGGATTCAGCGTCAGCATTCGCACGGCGTCCGGCAAAGATATGCCGAGGGCTACGATATTTCGCAGCGCGCGATCAAGGGTTAGCGTGCTGCCCGCCAGCGTTCCTTCGGCATTGCGGCAGACGCCGCCGGTCACGGTCACTTCAAATCCACCCAGCGTGTATTTTCCGTCCGGCATGCCGGTTGCGGAGAGGCCGTCGCTCACCAGGGTAACGTGCGCGGCTCCCTTGGCGAGGAGAAGCAGCTTCATGGCGGCTTCTTCGACGTGCACGCCGTCGGCGATCAGCTCCGCATTGACCTCCGGCGAAGTAAGCACGGCGCCGATGACACCCGGATCGCGATGCGAAAATGGACGCATGGCGTTGTAGACGTGAGTCGCGCTGCGCGCTCCCCGGGCCATGGCCGCACGAGCCTGCTCGTAGGTTGCGTCGGTGTGCCCTATCGAAACGACCAGACCGGCTTCTCGCGCGGCATCAATGCAGGGAGCGGCCCCGAGCACTTCTGGCGCAATCGTCAGAATTCTGGCGTTCCCCGCGGCGGCTTTGAGGAAGCGGCTAAGCGTCTCCGCCGACGGCAGCTGAATCCATTCGGAGGGATGAACTCCGCGGCGCTCTTTGCTGATGAACGGCCCCTCGAAATGGATTCCCAGGATTTCCGCGCGGGGCTCCTCCGTGTCGCGCTGATGGGCGATGTATCCTGCGATTCCCTCGACCGCGCGAAGAGTTTGGTCCGTGCTGGCGGTTACGGTGGTGGCGACGAGAGACGTGGTGCCATATTCCGAGACCTTGCGTGTGATGGAGCGCAACGCGGCGTCAGTTCCTTCCATGACGTCGTGGCCGCCGGCTCCGTGGATGTGCACGTCCATAAAGCCGGGAACGGCTGTCTTGTCGGTGGCGCGAATTTCGTGGGCTCCTGCAGGCAGACTCATGCCGGAGCGCGGCCCGATAGCCTCAATGGTATCTTCGCGAATCAGGATGCCCGCGTCGTTGATTTCTGTTGTAGGTGTAAGTGCACGGCCGGCGTGAATGAGAAGGGTCGACATGGCAGCACAACATCGTAACGGAAATGCACCGCGGCGCAAAACAAAACGGGCGCCCCGATCGGGACGCCCGTCATGAAAAATCGATAAAGATTTACTTGGCTGCGGCAGCCATATCGATGCTGGTCAGCTTGAGAGTCTCGCCCTCTGCCGTGCCCTTTACGGTTACATGATGGCCGGCATGCGCCGCTACCTTATCCTGCGCATCCACAACGTAGACCTTCTTGTCGGCGTCGTTCACGAACACGTACTTGGCGCCATGCTCTTTGACGCACTTGGTTGTGCACTCAGCGGTACCCGCCTTGTCGTTTGCGCCTTTCACTCCACACTGGCTATCCGCAATCCAGCCGGTCCATGAGCCATCCGCCGCCATCGCGAGTGCTCCCGCGAAAAGCGTTGCTGCCATTGCCACTGCAAATCGTACTTTCATGATTTCCCCCTCCAGAAATCCACTGCGATTTTTGATCCGCCGGGCCGCCCAGTAGCTTGGCACAGGGGCGGTCCGGTGTCCAGACTCTTCCTAAGACCTTGTACGGAGGATTCTTATTCCCGGATGAGCATCAATAAAAAAGGGAGGACTCTCTGGAATCCTCCCTAACCTGCTGTGCTCTCAAGGAGTTGAAGACTAACTTCTGCGGAATTCGCTCATTGCCCGGACGTCGCTGTGCTGGCCGAGGCCGCTCCCGCGGACTTCGGCACGCTCAGGTAGCCTGTGGCGGTCGTCTTGGTGACCTTGTTGACCACCAGTTCAAGCGCCGCGCGGGTCCCGCCGGTGTAGAAGAAGATCGGCTCGTTCACGGAACGGTCCTTCTTCTCGAAGCTGTTGTCATCCGCCAAAACGTTGATCGTGTAGCGGTTCTTCTTGGTGTTGGTGTCCTTCAGTTCGATCTGGATGACGCCGACCTTCGTGGCACCGCCCTTGCGCTGCACGGTGAACTCGAAGTAATCGCGCTGACCCATGCGGCGGAGCTGATCGATTTCATCGTGGTTCCGCGCGATGAGCGTGCCCATCTCGCTGCGGGCCATCTGAATACTGTTCTTGGTGGCGTCCAGGTCAGTCTTAACGCCGGTGACGTCGCCGTTCAGCTTGTTGACGTCATCTGAATTCGCCTTGGTGGCCAGTTCGGCTTTCACAGAAGTCGCCAGGCTGGTCACCTTCTGGTCGACCGCCGTGGTCGCCTTCTTATTTTGCTTGCGCGCCGCGATGAGTTCGCCTTGGGTGAGGTTAAGCTTGTCGGTGACCACCTTCACGTCGCTCTGCAATTGCTGGTTGATTTCGTCAGCCTTCGCCAGCCTCTGGGCCAGCGCTTCGTTGGCCTGTTTCACGCTAGCTTGCGTCGATTGCTCGACGTTCTTGGCCTGATTCAGTGCGCTCCAGCTAACTCCCAAGCCGAGCAGCGAAATGCCGCCCAACACCGCTACTGCCAATCCGACCCAACGGGGTGTCCCGGTTGCGTTCGTGTTGGCTGATTCTTGAAATTCGCTCATATACTTCGTTTCTCCTTTTGGCTCATCGCCGAGTGCCATCGAAGGGAGCATCCGCTTCGCCAAATGGTTGTTTCACGTCGCTTGTCGAGCAAACTATTTACAATCAGTAGATTAGGGGGCATTCAGGGGATTGGAAGAGGCGGTTCCATAAGTACCAGTACTAGTAAAGATTACGTTGTCCCCTCTAGAATCGTATAATTTGCTGCCAGTACTGATAGGAACATCATCTGGCGGACTTTGCTAGAATCGACGGGCTGGAAGAGGCGAGCAAGATACAACCGATCGTTTTAAGCTTCACTTTTTCAATGAGTTAGCGTGGGATAGATCAAGCGGCGCGAAAGTCCGCATCGGCCTCGGCAGTGCGCTCAGAGCTGAAATACCGATCCAGCGTGTTGATGGCAGCGTCCAGAACCAAGTGGCAGTCGGAGCAGGATTCCAGATGGCGTTTGATCTCGCCTTCGACGGAGGTAGAGAGTCGCCCCTCTAAGTACCAACAAATCAAATGGATAGTGTCTCTACAGCTCATAGCCCCCGTCCCCCCAGGCCCCGAAAGGCCACAATACAGCCCTCCGATAAAGAAGCATTTCCCGCGCCAAACACAGCCTGGCGGCTTAAAATGTTAACTGCTTATAAATCAAAGATTTAGCCAGGATTTCAATATTTCGCTGCCGTGCCTTTGCGCTGATTCTTGAAAAGATTACACGTGGAGTGGTTCAAATGTGCAGAATCTCGTCAAAAGATCCCTATCGCTGGGGAGTTACCGTCATCTCCCGGAGGGCCTGGATGCGCTTCTCAAGCGGCGGATGCGTACTGAACAGGGACGACAAGGTGCCGCTGCCGAGGAAGGGCTTTACGATGCACAAAGCCGAGGTCGACGGGGAAAGCGAGGTTGTAGGGATGCGCTGGTTGTACTCTCCCAGCTTTTGCAGCGCGCTGATCAGGCCATAAGGCTGGCCGACCATTCGCGCACCGGTCTCATCGGCGGAGTACTCCCGCGTGCGCGAAAGAAAAAGTTGCAGCAGCAAGGCGGCAAAGGGCGCCAGGAAAATCATAAGCAGCGCCGCGAACCCGCCGCCCTCGCGGTCATCGTCGCGGTCTCTTCCGTAACCGCCAAAAATCATGCCCCATCGCCCCATTTCCGCGAGATAGGTAATGGCTCCTGCAATGGTCGCGGCGATGGAACTCGTAAGGATGTCGTAATTTCGGACGTGAGAAAGCTCGTGGGCAATTACCCCTTCGAGTTCCTCATCGTTCATCAACTCAAGCAGTCCTTGCGTTACCGCTACCGACGCATGCTGCGGGTTGCGGCCCGTGGCGAAGGCGTTCGGAGCTGCTTCGGGAATTACATAGAGGTTCGGCATCGGCAGGCGCGCCTTCGCGGCGAGGCGTTCCATCACTTCGTAGAGCCTGGGCACCTGCTCGCGGGAAACTCGCTGCGCGCCGCTGGAGGCTAGGGCGATCTTGTCCGAGAAAAAATACGAAATGCCGTTTATCAACACGGCGATGGCCAAAGCGATTTTCAAGCCACTCCGCCCGCCAATCGCTCCGCCCGCGGCCACCAGCAGAACGCTCAGCAGGATCAGCAGCACGCCGGTTCTTAGAATTTTCATGTGTTCCTCATCCCTACTATCTGCTCAAGGATGCAATCAAGAATGTCACGGTTCGAACAGGAGTGAAACAATCAGATTCATAACGCTGCACTCCTGCTCCAAGTTAGATTCCCGCAGCAGCCACGGGTTGTTTCGATGGTGCGCGCTCGAATCGCATCGCGTCCTTCTGCCCTTCGCGATCCACGAGCACATGATCGCCGGGCAACACCGTGCCTTGCAGGATCTGCAACGCCAGAGGATCCTGAATCAGCCGCTGAATGGTTCTGCGCAACGGCCGCGCCCCATATGCCGGATCGTAGCCTTCGCGCAGCAACAATTCTTGCGCCGCCGGCGTCAGCTCCAGCGTAATCTGCCGTTCCGCAAGCAGCTTCTCCACGCTCTTCAGCAGCAAGCCCACGATGCGCTCCAAATGCTCCTTCCCGAGCGGGTTGAAGATCACGATTTCGTCGATCCGGTTGATGAACTCCGGCCGGAACGAAGCACGCAACGCCTCCATCGCTTCCTTTCGCGCGCTCTCCGGATCCTTGTTCGACAATTCAAAAATCGCCGTCGACCCAACGTTGCTGGTCATCACCAGAACGGTGTTCCGGAAGTCCACCGTGCGGCCTTTGCCGTCGGTGAGGCGCCCGTCCTCGAGAATCTGCAACAGCACGTTGAACACGTCAGGATGCGCCTTCTCAATTTCGTCAAACAAGACAACCGAATACGGATGACGCCTCACCTGCTCCGTGAGCTGTCCGCCCTCCTCATATCCAACGTAGCCAGGAGGCGCCCCGATGAGCCGCGACACGCTGTGCTTCTCCATGTACTCGCTCATGTCGATGCGAATCATCAATTTTTCATCGTCGAAGAGAAACTCCGCCAGCGCCCGCGCCAGTTCCGTTTTCCCGACACCTGTGGGTCCGAGGAAAATGAACGAACCGATCGGCCGCTTGGTGTCGGAGAGCCCTGCGCGGCTGCGCCGCACGGCATTCGACACGCGCTCCAATGCGTCGTCCTGGCCGACAACGCGCAGCCGCAGCCGCTCTTCCATGTGCACGAGCTTCTGGGCTTCGCCTTCCAGCAGCCGGCCCGTCGGAATGCCCGTCCACTTGCTCACCAGCTTCGCGATGTCTTCCTCATCGACTTCTTCCTTCAGCATCGGCGCATCTTTCTGCACCGAAGAGAATCGTTCCTGCGCCCGCTTCAGGTCCCGCTCGGCCGCCGCGATCTTGCCGTAGCGGATCTCCGCCACCTTGGCGAGTTCGCCGGCGCGTTCGTATTTCTGCTCCTCAGCTTTGAGCTGTTCAATCTGCTCTTTGAGCTTGCGGATTTTTCCGATGGCTTCCTTTTCCGCCTGCCATCGCGCCTTGCGGCCGCTGGAATCTTCTTTCAGTGCCGCCAGTTCCTGCTCGATCTGCTTGCGCCGCTCCTTCGAGTGCGCATCGCTTTCTTTCAACAGCGCCTGGCGCTCAATTTCCAGCTGCATGATGCGCCGTTCGATTTCGTCAATCTCCACGGGCAGGGAATCGATCTGCATCCGCAGGCTCGCGGCCGCTTCATCGATCAGGTCGATGGCTTTGTCCGGAAGGAAGCGGTCCGAGATATAGCGATTGGAAAGCGTGGCCGCCGCGAGAATCGCCGCATCCTTGATGCGCACACCGTGGTGCACTTCATAGCGTTCCTTCAATCCGCGCAGAATCGCAATGGTGTCTTCAACCGTCGGCTCGCTGACCAGGACCGGCTGGAACCTGCGCTCCAGCGCCGGATCTTTCTCGATGTGTTTCTTGTATTCGTTGAGCGTCGTTGCGCCAATGGCGCGCAGTTCGCCCCTTGCCAGCGCTGGCTTGAGCATGTTGGAGGCGTCCATGGCGCCTTCCGCGGCGCCTGCCCCCACCAGCGTGTGCAGTTCGTCGATGAACAGAATGATCTGCCCCTCGGCTTCGGTGATCTCTTTCAGGACGGCTTTCAGACGGTCTTCAAATTCTCCGCGGAATTTTGCACCGGCCACCAGCGCCGCCAGGTCCAGGGCTACGATACGCTTGGTTTTCAGCACGTCCGGCACGTCGCCGGAAACGATTCTTTGCGCCAAGCCTTCCACAATGGCGGTCTTCCCAACGCCGGGCTCGCCGATCAGCACCGGGTTGTTTTTCGTGCGTCGCGCCAGAATCTGCATCACACGGCGAATCTCTTCATCGCGCCCGATCACAGGATCAAGCTTTTGCCGGCGGGCCAATTCCGTGAGATCGCGCGCATACTTTTCCAGCGATGCGTAGGTAGCCTCAGGATTCTGCGAAGTCACGCGCTGCGTTCCGCGCACTCCGGTCAAGGCCTGAAGAATTGCTTCGTGCGAGGCGCCCTGGCGTTTCAACAATTGCCCCGCGGGGTCGCGGTCCAGCCCGGCAATGGCCAGAAACTGGTGCTCCGTTGAAACATATTCGTCTTTGAAGCTGTCGGCTTCCTTGAACGCGCGCTCCAGCACGTCGTTCAGCGCCCGCCCCATGTGCTGCTGGGCAAAACCCTGCACCTTCGGCAGCCGGCCGATCTCCCGCTCAATCTCTTGCGTTAACACTTCGGTGCGAATTCCCAGACGCGTCAGAAGCGGTGGCACCACGCCATCGGCTTGTTCCACCAATGCTGCAAGCAAATGCACGGGCTCGATCTGCTGGTTTTCGTGGCGCGCGGCAACTTCCTGTGCGCTTTGCACGGCCTCTTGCGCTTTGACCGTCATTTTTTCAAATCGCAACATACTGGCCTCGTTTTCTTCCATTTCTGTAGAAAAAGGGGCTGGCACCCTGGCCAGCCCCATAATTTACCGCCCAACTGCGACCCTCGGCCAGCATTACCTTCCGGAGGCAGACGCGGCCATCGCCGTTGTCCCGACGTTGACCTTGATTTGCTTTGGCTTCGCTTCCTCTTTCTTCGGGATGTTGAGCGTCAGGACGCCGTTCTGGTAATCGGCCTTGATGGCCTCAGAGTTCACGGTGTTCGCCAGCGTGAAGCTCCGGGCGAAAGAGCCGTACGAGCGCTCCACGCGCAGGTAGTTCTCTTCGCTCACCTTCTTCTCGAACTTGCGCTCACCACGAATCGTCAGAATGTTGTTTTCCACTCGGATGTCCAGATCCTTGGGATCGACTTCCGGCAGATCGGCCTTGACCACCAACTCATGCTCGGTCTCATAGATGTCCACCGATGGCGCCCAGGCAGTAAGGTTGGATTCCCCGCCTGCTCGCTCGAAGACATCATTGAATAACCGATTCACTTGATCTTGCAGGGTAGTAGCCCCACGAAAAGGTTCCCATCGAGTAAGTGTTCTCATGTTGCATGCACCTCCAAGAGTGATTGCACGGAAATAATAAAATATGAGCGTATTGTTGTCAAGTATAAAATTGCAATCCCCTTAGATGCACTTAAGTTCTTATATTTTAACAGTTTGTAGCCAATCGTACTTTACCAGAAGGTTCTACTTGTCCAGCCCAGCACTAGCGGAAAGTCCCCAATTGAGGAGCAATTAGTTTGTTTTGTTTGCCTTAGCCGCCTTGCTGTTAGACTGCGCTTCTCATGCGTTTGGACGAACTCGACTACCATCTCCCTCGAGAACAGATTGCCCAGCGTCCCCTTGACCATCGGGAAGCCTCGCGGCTCCTGTTCCTGGATCGTTCCTCAGGAGTTTTCGATGATCGGTTCTTCACGGAGTTCCCGGGCCTCTTGAGAGGCGACGAGCTCCTCGTCCTCAACAATGCTCGCGTCATCCCGGCCCGCTTGTTCGGGCGGCGTGCCGGCGTGCATTCGCAGCCTCCCTCGCGGGCCACGATGAGGGAACACCTGACCGGAAAAGTCGAAATCTTCCTCACTCGCGAACTCGATCCGCAGACGTGGGAGGCGCTGGTTCGGCCTGGCCGCAAGATGCAGGTAGGGGAGCGGGTTTTCTTCGGTGAGGGGGAACTGGAAGCCGAGGTTCTCGCGCGCGGTCAGCTTGGCTTGCGCACACTGCGATTCATTTCGCATGACCAGAGCAATATCAGCCAGCATTTCGAGCGCCTCGGTCATGTTCCTCTTCCGCCGTACATCGAGCGCGCCGATGAAATTTCTGACCGTGAACGCTATCAAACCGTTTTCGCCAAGCGGCCCGGTGCGATCGCGGCTCCTACGGCCGGTCTTCACTTCTCAAACGAAATTCTGGAAAAAATTCGCGCGCGAGGCGTGGAGATCTGCGAAGTTACGCTGAACGTCGGCCTCGGCACCTTTCAGCCGATCCATAGCGAAACGCTCGAAGGACACGTGATGCATTCCGAGGGATACGAGATTCCGAAAGAAACTGCCGATCGCATCCAGGCGGCACGCGATGCCGGACGCCCCATCCTGGCCATTGGCACAACCGTTGTTCGCGCGCTGGAAAACGCCGCGCTGCGGGCCGCAGAATCGGGTTCATCGAATCTTGTGCTTGCAGGCAAAGCGGATGCACAGCTTTTTATTGTTCCCGGATTTCGATTCCGCGTGGTGGAAGGCCTGCTCACAAACTTTCATTTGCCGCGCTCGACGCTTCTTGCGCTGGTATGCGCTTTCGCCGGCCGCGAGCATGTGCTTGTGGCCTACGAACACGCCGTCGAAGCGGGCTACCGCTTCTACAGTTACGGAGACTGCATGTTGATTCGTTAGAGCGCGAGAAAGGGCATTTCGTATTTCGAGATGAACTTGCGCATGACCAGAGCGCGGAATCGCTCTAATTACCCATCGTCGAAGGCGAACTCTGCCACATAAGGAGTGCCACGCGAGCGTGACAAGGAGGGAGGCCACATTAGAGCGCAGCCTCCCTCTCGTCCCTCGGAAAGGAGTCACGGACTCTCCTCGCTTACTGATTCAACACGAAAACGCTTTTCTTGCCGGCAAACCGCAGTTCTAGCAACTGGCCGTTGCTGGTCAACACCAGTTCCGTGTACTCATACTTCTTTTCGCGTTCTTCCCAGCGTCCCTCGGATTCAGCTAGGGTATTCTTGCCTTTGGTGACCGTCACATTGTTGCCGTCGATGAGGAAACGGTACTCGCCCGCATTCAGCGCGCTTTTGCCAATCAGGGTTTTCTGCGAAAGCTGGAAGTTTTGCGAAACGGGCTTCGCAAATGCCGGTACCGCCAGTGCGATGGCGGCCAGCAAAGCCATGCTGCGGACAAATGAATTGGTTTTCATGCGTGTCAATTTCCTTTCAAATAGGATCAAGTCAGCCGCACAGCAGGCTGCCATTGGCTAGAGGGAGTTGACACGCATGCGGCGGACGAGTACTCTCGCCCGTGAAGACACCTACTCTTCCTGGATTAACGGCCGGAAAGACTGCGTGTCATGACCCCGCGGCTGCCACCGCGGGGTTTTTCTGAATCTCGCCAAGAACAGCCCCGTAACCAGCTGCACTCGTATAGACGAAGCACTAGGTGCGAATGTTTCGTCATCAGTTCAGAAAATTTTGTCCTCAATTGAACCAGGCAAGCCTACCGGCACGGTGGCTTGTGCCTACTCGTGAACTCCGCATCTCTCCGGTCTCAACTCTTCCTAAAGAAATACCTTTTTGTTCCAAACCTTTTACCTGTTCTTGCGTCGCTCCGGTTGGCCATCCATTGTGCATCCCGCCGTGCATCGGCTCGCTTGTTCATTTATACTCAGGGTCACTTTTCGGACAGTAAAAATGAGGATTCTCGTTCTCAGCGATTTACACTCGAACGCCACTGCGCTCGACGCCGTCCTCGATGCCGCACAGGACCGTTGGGATCTTTCCGTCTGCCTGGGCGACATCGTCGGCTACGGGCCCGATCCCAATGAAGTCACGGCGCGCCTGCGCGAGCTTGGCACGCAGACCATTCGCGGAAATCACGACAAAGCGGTCACCGGCCTGATGGCCACTGACGACTTTAATCCCGTCGCGAAATCCGCCGTGGATTGGACGCGTGCGCAGCTCAAGCCCGAGCACCTCGCCTGGCTATCGGCTTTGCCTCATGGACCACTTGCGACGGATGGCGTCGTGCTCGTCCACGGCGCGTTTCAGGATGAAGACGAATACGTCTTCACTCCCGCGCAAGCCCTCGACGGTCTCCTGGACTCCACCGCCGAAGTCACTTTCTTCGGGCACACCCATCACCAGGGTGGTTTTTCCTATCAGGACTCGCAGCTCGAGGTCCTCCAGATTCGCCCCCGCCCCAGCGAATCCTTTGCCGCGCTGCGCATCGAGCTCCCGCGCCGCTATCTCCTGAATCCCGGTTCGATCGGACAACCGCGTGACGGCGATCCGCGGGCCGCTTTTGCTATCGCCGACCTGGAGCACCAAGTCATCGAGTTTTGGCGCGTGCCCTACGATATTTCCGGCGTGCAGGAGCGCATGCGTGCCGTCCACCTTCCGGAGCCTCTGGTCCAGCGGCTCGTCGTGGGCCGTTGAGGTCCTTAGGTTTACTGACTGTTTATTAAAAAGCGTAGAATGTAGTTCCGCTTCTGCGTATCTCCCTTATAATCCAGTCGTGGAATTCGCGGCCGAACTGCAAGCCAGCCTCGAGGAGTTCACCGCCTCCGGGGTTGTTGAAGTTCGCGAGAACGGCGGCTGCGTTGCGCCTTTTTCGGGAATGTCCTGGGAAGTGCGCGGTGACGGCGAGAAGCCCCTGCTTCATTTATGGTCGGAGCAGTTTAACCTCACGCGCCGCGTTCTTGCCATCACGGATCATTCCGAGCAGCGGCTGGCGCTGGCCGTCGAGCGCTTCGGCCGCGCAAAACCCGACCGGCTCGAATTCATTCGTCGGGAGTTCGAGCGCGGCGCACGCGAACTTTCGCGCGAAGAATTCCGCGACCGCCTCACTCACCTTCTTGCCGAGCAGTTTCCGGACGAAACGCTCGATTCGCTCGTAGTCTCTCCCGATCTCGAGCACTCCCTCTCCGGCAATTACGCGCGCGGGATTCTCCGCCGCGGTTCGACATATGTCGCGGTGCTGGCTGTGCCGGGCGGAGAATCATCGGACGCGATCAACAATAGCCTCACCTTCGCTTTACTCTGGCTGCGGCGCGCGCGCGAATCGAGTTGCCGGGGAGCGATCACCAGCCTTCGCCTCATTCTTCCCAAGAACGTCTGCGGCACTGTCGCACACCGCCTCGCGGCACTCAACTCGCAACTCGCCGTGGGGCTTTACGAGCACGACCCCGCGCTGAACATCCTCGAAAAGATCGATCCCCGGCGCGCGGGCAACCTGGATACCTGGCTTGTGCCGCATCGCGAATCGGAAACGCTCCTCAAGCAGGCACGGCCCGCGCTCGATGCGATCATCGCGATGGCGCCACAGGCCGTGACTCTGCATCCCGCAGCGCAGTCCCGCGAAGTGTGGCTGCGCTTTCGTGGCCTCGCCTTTGCGCGCTGGGAGGATGGCCGCGTTTTTTTAGGAATCAACGATGCCCGTGTGGAACTCACTTCCGCCTCGCGCCCCGCCCTGAAACATCTTTTGCATGATCTGGAAGTTCACCGCCACCCGCTGGCCAGCGATACGCGCCATTCGCTCTACCGCGTCCAGCCCGAGCGCTGGCTGGAATCCATCGTTCGTGAGGACGTCGCGCGCATCGATGCCATGCTCGATCAACGATTCGTCTATGCGCAGGTTTTTGCCAACGCCGGGGGTGAACACGGCATTCTCGATCTCCTCACTGTGACGCGTTCGGGACGGCTGGCGATCATTGAACTGAAGGCCAGCGAGCACATCCATCTGCCGCTGCAGGCTGCGGATTATTGGCTGCGCGTTCGCCGGCTGTTGCAGGGCGGAGAGATCGCCCGCTATGGCTATTTTCAAGGAGTCGCATTGCAGCAGACTTCGCCGCTCGTCTATCTCGTCGCGCCGGCGCTGCGATTCCATCCGACAACGGACGATCTCCTGAATTACCTCTCACCGGAACTTGAGATCGTGCGCGTGGGCCTTGCCGAAAGCTGGCGCCGCGGCCTGCGCGTGGTCATGCGTCAATAGCTGCGATCCGTGAATTGCTCGCATCTGCGGAGCGCCGCGTTCTCCACATCCTTTTTCTGTCTCCCGGAAGTTTTCTGCACACGCCCGCTATCTCGCAGGTAGAATATCCCTCCCGGCAGATCGGGTACGAACTGTGCAGCCCACAAACTTTTCAGTCACCATTCGTCAGGCAGGCACGATTTCCCTCCTTGATGTATCGGGGCGCCTGACTTCCTTCGAGATCGGCGCCCTGCGCGATTCCATTTCCCGGCTATTGAAGCAAGGCCGAAAAAACATTGTCCTGAATCTAAGCGGTCTGCAATACCTGGACAGCTCCGGGATCGGCGAGCTCGCTAGGATTTATGTCTCGGTCGTGAAAGTGAGCGGGCAGATGAAAGTGGTCGGCTTGTCGCCGAAAGTAGAAGAGATTCTCAAGATTACCCAGCTCTATCAGGTTTTCCCGGAATTCCCGAGCGAAGAGGCGGCCCTGCAGAGTTTTCCGGAATCCCACCGCAAAGAAGCCATCTAAAACCACTATCTCTAGAAAATTGCCCTGAAAAGGAGAGAAGCGGTTAGGGCATTGCCCTAACCGCCTCCCGGGGTGTGTCCTCGAAGTGGTATTGATATGTTAGATGGCCGCCAGTAAAAAAGGTTTCCTGTTAATCTAACTTTTTTCAAAAAATCGATTTAGCGGCGTAAATCTCAGTAAAACAAATACTTACGCCACCGTTCGTCGCGGTGCCCGATCAGCCGCATCAGCTGCCGGGAGGTGTGCAGCGTAAAGGGCCGGGGTCTCCGCGCCAGCTTCAGCCCAGCCTCTTCCGGCGTCCGGTCACCCTTGCTGTTATTGCACCGGTAGCAGCAGGCCACCAGGTTCTCCCAGGTGGACCGCCCACCGCGCGACCGCGGCACAACGTGGTCCAGCGTCAGTTCCGAGCTCGGGAATACGCGCACACAGAACTGGCAGGTGTTGCGGTCCCGCAGCAATATATTCTTCCGCGAAAGCGCCCGGCTCTGCTGTGGAATATGCCGGTACGCCAGCAGGCGGATCACGGACGGCACTCTGTGCGCATGCGCCGCGGAATGCACTTCCGTGTTGTGCAGCTCTTCCGCCTGCGCCACGCCCTTCAGCATCAACACCATTGCGCGCCGCACCGCCGTCACGTTGATCGGCTCGTACGTTGCGTTCAACACCAGCACCGGCTCCTGCATCAGCGATGCACGGCGCGCCGAAATCGGGTTGTGGGATCTACTGCCTGCGGGACCCTCGGAACCGGGCATAACCTCGCCCATCGCTTCGGGGGTATAGCGCCCCCGGGAGTCGACCGACATGTGCCGGTTTGCGCCCATCGCGCCTTCCTCGGGTTATCTTACCACTCTCTGGTGCTTGGCAGGGGGTTTCTGACTGCCCGCGCCACGGTCAGCCCAATCACAGACTTGGCTCCCCCCTCGCGCAGCGCGCGTGCACAGGCATCCAGTGTCGCTCCAGTTGTCAATACATCATCTACCAGTAAGACGCGTAGATTGTCAACTTGGCTGCCTGGACGTGTGGCAAAAGCGCCACGCACGGACTCCCACCGCTCCTCCAAACTTAGCACTTGCTTGTCCGGCCGCGCCCGCGTGCGCATCAGCAGCACCGCTTTATGCGGCAACCGCAGCCTCTTCGCCAGCGGCTTGGAGAGGAGCGCGGCTTGGTTGTACCCCCGCTCCCGTTCCCGCTCGCGATGCAGCGGTACCGGCACCACTACGTCCGCCGCCAGCGTATGTCCCTCGGCGTTCACCACTTCTGCCAGCCGCTCCGCAAACCAGGCCCCCAGCGGCTCGATCTGCTCGAATTTCAGCAGCAGAATCGCCCGCACCACCGCGTCCTGATACAACGCAAAGCTGCGGGCCCTGTCAAAAGTGTAAGTTCTGTCCTGGCAAGCCGGGCAGAGAAGCGGCTGCTCCGGCTCCTGTGCCAATCCAGGCAGAGGCCGCCCACAAACCTCGCATACAATCTTGGGCACCCGTTCAAACGACAAGAGGCACTCCTCGCAAAGGGGAACCCGGCTCGCGCTCGTCAGCAGCCTGTCGCAGATGCGGCATCCGGAAGGGAAAAACACGCTAACGATCGCGTCGCTGATCTCTGCCAGCCAGCCCCGATCCGAGCGGGGCCAGCCCTGGCCGGGCCGGAGCCAGGCGCGCACACCTCGCCTCCGGTCTGCCGCCATGCCGCTGGATGAGCTTCCGTCCGCCACGCAAGCAGAAATCTACTCTTCTTTATGCTTTAATTAAAGAGGGAATGTACCCCGGAGTAATCGAGCTTTCGGGAAGGGTCCTGTAGTGGCGGGTTTGAACTTGTCCTGCGCGCAGCCGAAGGAGACCCGTGCTTTCCACCGTGCCTTGCCGGTCATTGCAGCAATCCCTGCTCCATTTTTTCCTGGCAAGCGATACAATGCTTCGCCCACGGCACCGCCTCTAGCCGCTTCTGCTGCAACTCCTCCTGGCAGTTCGCGCACACGCCGTATTCGTCAGCCTGGATGCGCTTCAGCGCCGCATCGATCATGTTCAGGACCGTGCGATCCGTATTGGTCATCCCAAACAGAAACTCTTTCGTATAGGAGTTCGCCGCCTTGTCCGCCAGGTCCACCGTCGGATCATCGTCCGCCGTGCGGCCCTCTTCCTGCGTCCGCGCGATGGTTTTCGTCAACTCTTCCCGCCGCGCCAGCAATTTCTTTTTGTAATACTCGAGCCTTTTCTTGTCCATGCTTGCCTTGACCTTATCCGTAGCTTTAATCATTTCTTCAGCATGCCCTTCTGTGCATGCTCCTGCTCATGCTCTCTTCCAACATGGTCCCGCCCCTCTACGTGCCCTTTGGGACCATCTAAAAACTCCGTAGTGTAGGCCGACTTAACGGAGGTGTCAAGTTAGTGCTCCGAATCTGAGCGCTTCGTCTCTCCCCGCGACGGTTCCGATGGATTCGATCGATGGTGTAAGGGCGTGCACTTGCCCAGAGCTCCTCGAAGGGTCAGCGCCCTCTCTTCGTCTTTTTTGTAGCGCGCGTGGCATCTGTCCCGCCCGAGCATGTCCGGAAGGCTTCAAGGCTGTCGGAACGGCTCTCTCTCACTATCCGACCAAAACGTCGCGATTGACTTTATTTCGTAACTCGTCACAAATGGTCATTCGGAAAGAGAGCGCTTTTCTGGACCGGACCACTCATGAACATTCTCGACGCCATTATCGGCAAGCCCATCAAGACCAGCGACGAGCGCGCCGAGCAGATCGGCATCCAGGAAGGCATTCCCATCTTCGGGCTGGACGCGCTCAGTTCCGCCGCTTACGGCCCGGAAGCCGCCCTCAGCTTGCTGATTCCGCTCGGCCTGCTCGGCGTGCAGTACATCATTCCCATCAGCGCAGCCATCATTACGCTGCTGGTCATCGTCTACTTTTCTTATCGACAGACGATCGCTGCCTATCCAACCGGCGGCGGCTCCTATACCGTCGCGCGCTACAACCTGGGCGCCTTCGCCAGCCTCCTCGCTGCGGCGGCTTTGCTGACGGACTACATTCTCACCGCGGCGGTGGGCATTTCCGCTGGCGTCGGCGCGCTGGTCTCCGCCGTTCCATCACTGCAGCCGCATACCGTGGCCCTTTGCGTCGGGATTCTTGTCGTCATTACCATTCTGAATCTGCGTGGCGTCCGCGACGCGGGCGTGGCCTTCATGGTGCCGACCTATCTCTTCGTCGGGACTCTGCTCCTAACCATTGTTGGCGGACTCGTGCGCGTCGCCCTCAGCGGAGGCCATCCCGTGCCCGTCACGCCGCTGCCGCCTGCGCCGGCCATGACCGAAGCCGTCACGATGTGGCTTTTGCTGAAAGTTTTCGCCAGCGGCTGCACCGCGCTAACCGGTGTCGAGGCCGTCAGCAACGGTGTGAAGGCCTTTCGCGAGCCTGGCGTGAAAAACGCGCAGCGCACGCTCACGGTCATCATTTTTCTATTGGCTGTCCTGCTGGCGGGAATTTCCTATCTCGTTAAAGTCTACGGCATCGCGGCTACCGACCCGGGCCGGCCCGGCTACCAGAGCCTTCTCTCCATGCTCATCGCCGCAGTTTTTGGGAAAGGCGTTTTCTACTACATTACGATCGCCTCAATTCTCTTCGTTCTTTCTCTTTCGGCGAACACCGCCTTCGCCGATTTCCCGCGCCTTTGTCGTGCCATTTCCCAGAACAACTATCTGCCACACGCGTTCGGCTACCGCGGACGCCGTTTGGTCTACACCTACGGCATCGTGATTCTTGCGCTCCTCAGCTGCTTCTTGCTCGTTGTATTCGACGGCGTTACGGACAAGCTGATCCCGCTCTACGCGGTGGGGGCTTTCCTTGCCTTCACGCTTTCACAATTCGGCATGGTCGTGCACTGGCGAAAAAACCGCGGCCCGCATTGGATGAAAAGCGCTTTCGTCAATGGGCTCGGGGGATTAGTTACCGGCGTCACCGTCATCGTGGTTCTGGTCGCAAAATTTGCCGAAGGAGCCTGGATCACCGTCATCTTTATCCCTCTTCTCATCCTTGTCTTCCGGCTCGTTCGTCGCCACTATCATATGATCAGCGTCGCGACGAGCTGCGCCGCTCCCGTGGCCCCCGCGCATAACAGCGCGCCGCCCATCGTCGTTGTTCCCGTCGAGCATTGGAGCAGCATCGCCAAACAAGCGCTCGAATTTGCCTCGCGGCTCTCCCCGGAAATCATTGCCATCCACGTGGAGCCGGGCGATCATTCGGAATTCCTCCACATGGATTGGGAACGCTACGTGGAACAACCCTTCCGTAACGCCGGCGTCGAGCCCCCGAAATTAATCGTTCTTCCTTCGCCGTATCGCTTCATCATCGTTCCCATCGTTCAATACATTCGCGATCTCTCGGAGAAACATCCCGACCGGCGCATCGTCGTGGTCATTCCGGAACTGGTCGAAGACCGGTGGTACGAATATTTCCTCCACAACCAGCGCGCCCGGCTCCTCGAATGGACGCTCCTGGTCCGCGGCAACCAGCGCATTTTCACCGTCAGCTCGCCCTATTACATCTCGGACCAGGCCGCGAAGTAAAGTCTAGGAATTGCAACGATTTACCCTCTATAGGAAGGGAATGGGGCACCAGGAAAGAAACTTGCCCAAGCCTGATCTCTAGCGAGTTCAGAGAAGTCCGTATCTTATTGTAAATAGACGGTTAATGCTTATTAAGAGGATTCTCACAACCTCCAAATTTGGCTCTTGGATTGCACTATACAGGTCGTTCGTCCAATTGAGGAACCTTGAAAAAACTCTTCCTGTTGGCCATTTTGATCGTTCTTGTAGCGCCGTTTAGCGCATCCGCCCAGCACAAGCGCCACATTCGTGCCAGTGAAATGGCTGGAATGGGTGTCGGCGCGGCGGCCCTGGTTGGGGCAGCCGGCTATCTCTTGCTTCGCCGGCGCCACTCGTCCTAAATAGCGCAACCATCGTGTCTGTTGTCGGTTAAAGTACCGTCGGAGGTTCGAGAGGAAGAGTGACTCCGGCGTATACACCAGACCCGAGCCTTCTTTCGCGCGGATTTTTTCGATCGGGGGGCTTCGCCGCTCCCCGATTTCTTTTGCTGGCTCTCGCAGTCACCTTGGTTGCCGTCGCGGCAGATCAGTTCGCCGCGCCGATTCTCCACAGTAGTTCTCCGCTTTGGGCTACCACCGCTTGCCTGCTGCTTGTTTGGCGACGCGGCAAACTCCCCTCCTCTCCCGGCGATCCAGCACTCGAGCTTTCCATCTCCATCGGGCGTCTGGCGGCCTTCCTCGCGGCGCATTGTGCGCTAATTCTGTTGGCGCGCTCGTTGAGCAGCACGTTTCAAGCTGCTTCCGGGGCCATGACTGTTGAGGGAACTCTTGTTGCCGCGTCGAAACTGTGCGTTTTGGCGCCCACGATAATTCTTTTTCCGCTCGCGGCGTGGAAAAAAATTGCGACTGTCTATTTTCCCGAAGTCATCGCCGGTCTCGTAGTCCTGCTTACATTTTTTCCCAGCCGCGCGCTGGAGGCACTCTGGCCCTGGTACGGGCAGGTGCTGGGCAGATTTGTTCACACGCTGGCGCGGATCTTCGTGCCGAGGCTCGCCTACCTCGCCGATTCGAATCCAACTCTGAACGGCCCCGATCTGGACGTCACTATCGTTCCGGAGTGTTCCGGAATCAACGGGCTGGAACTCTTCGACTATCTTTTTGGCGTTGTGGCGCTTCTAGATTGGAATCGCCTCAGGAAGGGCCGGACCTTGTTCGCCTACTGCGCCGGCCTCTCCGCCATGCTTCTCGGCAACGCCATTCGAATCGCTACTTTTGTCGTGCTCGGGAATCATGGCTTCGCGGCAAGCGTCTCGCGATTTCATATCTCGGCAGGGTGGATCTTCTTCTCCGCCGTCTTTCTCGTTTATCTTTCCTTGACGTACAGCTGGATGCTCGGCAAGAGAGACGCCGCCGCGCAACATCCGCAGTCACACTAGTACTATCGAACCTGGGCCACCGCGCTCACACTAATTCTCGCCGCGCGGGCCAAGCGGAATCCTTCCAGCATTCGGACGCGACTTTTTCCGCAGTAAATCTTCTTAATTTAACGATGTTACTTCTCGAATTTCGCGCCGGTGAGAAACCGCCAATTCAGAATCCAGAACTCCTACCCAGCTGAGAATGATTCCAGAAACGTTTGAGGTGGCTTTGCTCCCGAAACTTCGTCTTTCCCTTTAGTCCCGGATCAAGGCTCTACCGCTCCTTGGGGAAGCTTCCGGTTGACGGCCATCAGGAAGCGAACCACGGAGAACGGACTGTGGTGCTTTGCAGGTCCGGGCGGGAGGATAAGATGTACTCCACCCGTGGGAGCATTCTGGCCGTCACTCTTCTTTTTATGGCTAGCCTCTCCGGAACGCTTGCGTTCCCGCAGGCCGTCAAATTCATCCGCCACGCTGCTGATCCTCAGCCGCTCGCCAACATGCCTCTAGGCCGGGTACCGTGCACGAAAGAGCCGGGAAGCGCAGCCGCCGTTCCTTACGCGGCGACCGCGGCAACTGGTGACGCTGACTCACCTTGTGATACGCCGTCGGTGAATGTGCCATCCGTGAACCCGTGTAATCGCTCTAGCCCGGCGCAAGCCGGGTGCAATGCCCCCAGAGATCTGGTGCAAGAGGATCTGGCGACCATGGGGAAGCCAGGTCAAAAAATTCTGCGGGCGCGCGAAAGAGTTCTCGAGATCCTGCAAACCGAAAATGCCTGCTCGGCGTGGTTCCGGGAAATAGATTCGAATCCCGCCGACATTTTTCGAACCCTCAGCTTTGCGATAGACCGCAACGGAGACGACTTCGTCCTGGAATCCAAGAGCCCAGACAATACGTACATTTTCCGGAATCCGTATGTCGCCAAGGTTTTTCAGGGCGATGGACGGTACGCGACGATCACGATCAACACAAGAGGGGCGTTTTTTACTTCAATGGCCATGGTGGTTGAAGTTTGGAAGGAAGGCGGCCCCGCGAACCATCGTGGTCCGCGCGTCACAAATGTGGGGCCTTACGCGGGTGATACGATGCACGCTCAAGTTCTGGTCCTGCTGCATGAGTTCGGGCATGTGCTCGATCTTCTCCCCGTAGATGAGAATAACGTCGACGGAAAGTCGGTTCAGAATACAAACGAGGTTCTCCGTTTCTGCCGCGCGGAAATCGAATCTAGAGTCAGGCGGGGCGCGCTCTTGGCCGCGCGCTGACTCCATGGGTTGCATGCTGACGTATCTTTGCTGTCCATGCCTGGGGGAAGCATCGAAGAGGACGGACGGTGTTTTTTCCGGTTGACCTTCACCCAGACGCGCATCATTCTCCTCGTGATGGAAACCAGAGCGTGGCCTCTTCATGACCTGACATTGAAGGCGCTGAATCTTTCTCCGCTGGCGGCCTTCTACGAGGAGTTTGGATTTCGTCTCGCCACGCGGAGTGACGGCCGTGCGGTGCTCACCGCTGGGGAGGGCACCCGCATCACGTTGAGACAATTAGCGAACGGCCAGCCACGCCCGCGGAAAACGGCAGGGCTTTTTCACTTCGCGTTGCTCCTGTCTGACCGGGCGTCCCTCGGCGCCTTCGTTCGATTCGTTGCGCGAAAGTCCTTTCGGTTCGTGGGCGCCGCCGACCATCTCGTCAGCGAGGCACTTTATTTTTCCGACCCGGAAGGCAATGGAATCGAGGTGTATGCCGACCGCGGGCGCGATCTTTGGGAATGGGAGGGAAACGCGGTGAAGATGGCCACGATCGCACTCGATTTGGATGAATTGGCCCGCCTCCCGGGTCCGGAATGGGACGGATTCCCCCCGGGCACGCGCCTCGGCCACATGCATCTCACCGTCGGCAACCTCGATCACTCCCTGGAATTCTACAGAGCGCTCGGACTGAAGATGACTTCGGATTGGGGCACATTCAAGTTTCTTTCCTGGGATGGCTACCACCATCATGTAGCACTTAATGTCGTCGGAGGCCGGCACGCTGCGCCCGTCGTTCCGGAGATCGCCGGATTGGAATCGTTCTCCATCGATCGCAATTCCTTTCCGCAGGAGACATTGGATCCCAGCGGGATTCGGCTGGTGCTCCCGTAATTGTAAATCTTCGTTCTCCCTCTTTCATGTCTTGCACAACAAAAAAGCTCTTTCTTTAGGGATCGCGGTGTGTCCAATGCTGGAACGCCGCCGGCTTGATTTAAGTTTCAGGCAGCTTCCTACAACGGGAACTCCACGCCGGCGCAGATCACAGCACTACTCCACGAATTCGGACACATCCTTGGGCGCCTCCCAGTGGACTACGATTCGTGGGAAAGCGAATCGGAACGGAAAACGGCCGAGGTGCTGCGCTTCTACTGGCAGGAGATCGTCGCGAGAGCACGGAAAAGCCGTCATGGAAGCAACTGAGTGGTGGAAGAAAATCGGGGCCTTGGCATGAAACGATTTGGCGGTTCGCGACACTACTTGCACAGCCTAGCCCAATCGGAACAAGCCACCGCATCAAAGACATTGTGCCGTGCGGTTGTTTGTTCCCATTGACTGGTTCACGGGTGGGGGGCACCCTTGGGAGAGTTGTGCTCCCTGCCTGTCTGTTATCTTTTATCTTTGTCTCGACGCTCATTCCTTCCACCACCCGAATTCCATCCATCTCCAGCGAGTTGCCGAAGAACCGAGCTATTTGGAGCGGCGGCGATCCGCAATGTGTGTAACAAACGCGAAAAGCGCGTAGTAGAAAGCGGCGTTCGCGGCGATGGCAATGCGAAGAAACCAGCCAAACGTCCATGCGAAGGATTTGCCGGATTCCGGGGTGACGAATTCGGCGAGCTTCAGGCCTGGCGAAAAAAGAGCGATCAACGGCGCGGCCACTTGCGGTTCGAGGGGCACCGCGATGGCCAGCGCAAGAAACCCGGCAATCAGGCCAAGCGCGGCGAGCAAAAGGAAGCGGAACAGCTTGTGCTGCGGCATCGCCGCCGATTGTAGCAGAGGATTGCGCGGCGCTGGTCCACCTTACTGTGGGAAGATAAGCCGGACGTTCAAGAACCCAAGGGGCACTATGAATTCCCGGCGAACCACTACCTTTTTCTCAACCATGCTCATTGTCATGTTTGCTGCGCTCATCGTTTGGCCGCGCGCCGCGATGACCCAGCAAGGCCAGACTCCCCAAAATCAACAACGAACGCCGACGATTGACGAGTACCAGCCAAAGTCCACACTCGTCAACAAGGAACACAAGATCGAGCGGGCGAAATTTTCGTTTATTGATATTCACAGCCATCACTGGAATCCCACGCCGGAAGAAGTGGACCGGCTCGTCAAAGAAATGGACACGATCAACCTTCGCGTCATGGTGAACCTGAGCGGCGGAACGGGGGAAGCACTGAAAAAAACAGTAGCAGCGATGAAGGGACGCTATCCTGACCGGTTTGTGGTGTTCGCGAACATGAGTTACGACGATTTGAACACCCCGGGATTCGGGAAGCGCGTGGCGGCGCGGCTGGAAGAGGACGTCAAGAACGGCGCGCAGGGGCTGAAAATCTTCAAGAATTTTGGGATGGATCTGAAATATGCCGGCGGGGAACGCGTGCACGTGGACGATCCGGAATTTGATGCCGTGTTTGAGAAATGCACCGAGCTGAAGATTCCCGTGCTGATTCACGTGGCGGAACCTTCGGCGTTTTTCGATCCGTGGGATTATCACAACGAGCGCTGGCGGGAGTTGAAGGAATTTCCGGGGCGCGCGCGGCCGCCGGCGAAGTACCCACCGTTCGAGATGCTGATGGCGGAGCGCAATCATCTGTTTGCGAAGCACCCGAATACGAATTTCATCGCGGCGCATCTGGGGTTTCACGGGAACGACCTGGAACGGCTAGGGAAACTTTTTGACAGCTACCCGAACGTGTATGTGGACATTGCCGCGGTGCTGGCGGAACTGGGGCGGCAGCCGTATTCGGCGCACGATTTTTTGATCAAGTATCAGGACCGCGTGCTGATGGGGAAAGACATCTACGAAGTGAACGAATACAAGTGGTATTTCCGCGCGCTCGAAACACAGGACGAGTATTTTGAGTATTACCGGAAGCGCCACGCGTTCTGGCGGATTTATGGTTTCCAGGTGCCCGACGAGGTGTTGAAGAAGGTTTACTACAAAAACGCTTTGAAGCTGGTGCCGGGGATTGACACGAAAGCGTTCCCGGAGTGAGGATTCGCGAAGCGAAGGGTAAGCCGCCGCTAGAGCGGTTCGCAACACAAAGGCTGCGCGGCTCTCCCGTTTCCAGGAATGAATTGAAGCCTCAGCGCGCTACTCTTCGTGATCGAGCGGTTTGCCGTCGGGGCCTACCTGAACTTCAGATTTCTTCCCGTTCGTATCGACCTGAGCTTCGTAGGCCACCAGCTTGTCTTTTTTGGTGAGGGACTCGACCTTCAGAATCTTTCCTTTGCCGGCCTTGGCCTGCAATCCAGCTTTGACTTCAGGCGAGAGTGAATCCAGCGCAACCTGCTCCTCTATTTCGACGATGGAACCATCAGCGGCCATCGAAATGTCCTTACTATGGCCGTTGACCGTCATTTCCACTTCGTAGAGGGTTTGGCCAGAATCCGCGAATGGTTGCCCCTGCACTCTGCATGGCCACTGTCTTTTCGACAGCAGGCGGAAGGTCCGACCGCTTGATTTTCTTTTCCTGGGCTGAGGCGGCGCCTGCAAGCAGCAAACCGCCGGCCACAAACGCTATCAAGTAATTTGTCTTCATGATTTCTCCTCGACGCGGGGAATGGCTCCCGTCAACGTCAATCTATCGCTTGCTGCCTAAACACAGGATAAACAGGGTTCGGCATGCGCCCGGCGCGGAGCCGGAGCAGGGTTTGGCATTCGCAGGGAGCTCGCTTGTTTCTTTTCCTGGGATCATCTAGAATAATCATCTAGGTTGAGTGCGGCGAGGATATGAGGTGCGGTCATGCGCAAAGTCGGACTATTTGAGGCGAAACAAAAGCTTTCCGAACTGGTGGAGCGGGCGTCGCGCGGCGAGCGGATCGGGATCACGAGGAGAGGGAAGCTTGCCGCGGAAATCGTTCCCGCGCGGAGCGAACCGGACGCAAATACCATCAACGAGATATTCGACAACATCGAGAAGATCAGGCGACGGGCGAAGCCTCTGCGCGGTGTCACCACCAAGGATTTGATTGAAGAGGGGCGGCGTTGAAACGTTTTGTCCTGGATGCGTCAGTCGCACTGTCGTGGTTCGTAGATGATCCAGTGGCGTCCGATGCCGGGCATGCCCGCCAACTCCTGTCGAAGGGGTGGAGCGCGGTAGTGCCGAGGATTTGGCAACTGGAAATGATGAATGGATTCGTGAAGGCGGAACGGAGAGGCAATCTATCGAGCGTGGAGGTGGACGAGTGTTTCGCAGAGATGCAGCGATTGGAGAAGTGGAGTGTCCGGCCGGATGCGGGTCTTGCCTCGCTGGAAGACACTTTGAGGTACGCGCGAACGCTCCAGCTCACAAGTTACGACGCTTCGTATGTTGAATTGGCGCGGCGGGAGGGGTTGCCGCTGGCGACGCTGGACAAGAGTTTGCGCGCGGCGGCGGCGAAGGCCGGGGTGGCACTGTGGAAGTGAGTTGAGTGGCTGCGGGAGAGCTAGCTGGAGAAAGGGTGTAGAACAGAACAAATCCCAAGGTTAAACCTGTTTTGCACAGCATCCACAGGGCTGAGGAAAAGGGCACAAAATAATTGTTACGGGGACTTGACGGATTTAGAAAAGATGGTATAGTTACAAATGGCTCGGGGGTTCTATGAACCGCCGGGAGTGATCAGGGGCATCACAGTCGGGTCGAAGGAAGTCTTCCCAAGGCAAGATCAAGCGAAGGCGAGAAGTAGATCCTATAGTGAGGTTCTTTACGAGCACAGGCTAGAAAGAAGTCGAGCATCGCGTGGAGCCACCCAGGTGTGGGTGGCTGTACCCGGCGCTCGACGCCGGGTTTTTTATTTTGCGGCAGTGATTAGTGGCGAGTGACGAGTGGTGGGTTTCCGCAAGGGAATTCCGAAGCAAGTCGCAAAGCTCTTAAACACGAAGCAAAATCCTCAGCGGAATGCTGAGGGGTTCCGATGGACTCGGAATAAAAGTTCTTTGACAACAGAAAGGCTGGCAAGTCCACGCCGATAACCCTAGACCCGATTACGGTCGGGCGGGGTGCCATGGTGTGGATTACTTACAAGTTTGCTCGAGTCGAGCAAAACTGTGGAAGAAAAGGCGGCTTATTCAATTATGGAGCTACGAAAGTCAGAACGTCGAAGATCGAAAAAAGCGTCAGGGTTAACAACCTGATCTATAAAACGAACAACGACGGCTTGAGTAAGTTTTATGATTAAGCTACTAAGGGCGTACGGTGGATGCCTTGGCGCCAGAAGGCGAAGAAGGACGTGGCAAGCTGCGATAAGCCTCGGGGAGCCGCAAGCAGGCTT